>OGRA01000016.1_pt1 | contig 187999 bp, 175 predicted proteins | sample 1553351 | NCBI WGS metagenome assembly OGRA01 (sample SAMEA2580056, study PRJEB22360) | human gut metagenome | biome: human gut; feature: human-associated habitat; material: faeces | place: Denmark | collected 2008/2010
TATATATAGCTTGCACCTTGCACTAACCGCAGAATATTTATTTTCAATGATTTGCACATATCAAAAGAAAGCCGTATCTTTGAACCGTAGTTTTAGGCAGACAACGAACAGCCAAAAGGTGACAGAAAAGCGTTATTCTTGTAACCTAAGTTGTACCCCCTAAGGCTTTGACATATTGATAACGCATTGAATTTGAAAGATATGAGAGAGTGGGTTCATAACCCTCTCTCTCCGCTAACAACAAAGTTAATTCCGCTGTAAGTCAACAACTTGCAGCGGTTTTGATTTTATCTACATACAAAAATACATACAAATTGCCGGACAATCCCAGCCCCATACAGATGCGTCAGTATCATAGAAAATCAAAGGGAGGGAAGATAATAATATTGTGAGTTATCATAGAGTCTAATAAAGGTTCTTAACGATAGGGCTTTCCAATACGGTAACCCTTTTTACATTGACCTCTTGTTTGAGAAAGCAAGTGGTCAACCGTGACGGCATCTTTTGACACAGACGAGTGCCATTTTTTAGGTGCCGATTTTCTGATTTTAACAATCTCTCTTAAAAGATTGGGGTGTCGGAGGGAGATATTCTTTGAATGAGGAAGTTGTGCTCTACTTTTGTGGCATCGACAAAAATTATCACCCGGCTTCAGGTACCGGAAGCTACAACACTTCTCATCTCAATGAATATTTCAGATCTTTTACAGAAGCCCTTGTGGCAAATGACCGGCGAGGAATTCATGTTCCTCTCCAAAACAGCCTCTCAAAATGATGTAGCGAAAAATCAGGACTCACCGCCTCAGTCAAACTCCGAGAAGAAATATGTCTATGGCATTGACGGTATCGCCGAGATTTTCGGATGCAGCCGCCCCACAGCCCCACGCATCAAGAAGAGCGGCAGAATCAACGCCGCAATCCGTCAGATCAGGCGCAAGATAGTGGTGGATGTTGAACTTGCCCTTTCTCTCGCAGGGCAGAAGAAGGAGGCACGCAGATGGGCACGATGAAGAGCTATCCGTATCGCTACCTTCAGGACTTTTACTATTGAAAAAGTTAGTTGGATGAAGCGGGCCTATATATACACGACACCTCACCCAACCAAAATCCGACAGTACGCGAACAGCTTCCCCGATGTGGCAGGATGACAAGCTGGGCTTGCCCAGATATAGCCCACTATAACTACACGCTTCGCTTCCGTAGTTGTGGGCTCTCCCGAGGGGCTGGGCTTTGCCCCGTCCCACTTATGGCTCTGCCCTAAGAACCCGGTCGGAGGCTGTCAGCCCCCAACACCCCTGACCAAAGAGTGACCCTCTCTTTGGAAACTCCGCTCAGTGGTCTCGACCCCTGAGAACCCCGAGCAGGAAGTGACCCTCTCCCTGCACCCTCCGATTAAGGCTCCGCCCTAATAACCCATTCCCTATTGTAAATCTGTAAACATCATAATACCTATGGCACAGAAGACATCAGTCAACATCAAGCCCTGCAATATCGGAAGCAGCGAGGAACACAACAGACGGAAAACCGAATACCTCGCCCGTGTCAATAAGGAAAAGCTCTACATCCGTACCGAACTCATGACCCGAAACGAGGCATGGGTAGCACCTGAATTTGAAAACTCGACACTGACCGACCGCTACAATCAGATAGCCGCGATGGTAAAGGAAAAGACTGGTCGGGCGATGCAGACCAAAGACCGTGAGCGTGTGAACAAGAAGACCGGGAAGGTGACCGTCGTGCGCGGCAGCACTCCACTCAAAGAGGGTGTCGTGGTAATCAAGGATGATACCACGCTGGAGCAGTTGCGCCGTTTCTGCGAGGTGTGCAAGGAGCGTTGGGGTATCACGGCCTTGCAAATCTTCATCCACCGTGATGAGGGGCATTACGGCATCCCCGGAGATATCGCCACATGGAAGCCCAACCTTCGTGCCCATATCGTATGGGACTGGATGAACCACGACACCGGGAAATCCTGCAAGCTGGACGAGAAAGCCATGAGCGACATGTAGACGCTTTTGGCTGAGTGTCTTGACATGGAAAGGGGCAGCTCAAAGGAGCTGACGGGAAAGGAGCATCTTGAACGCGCTGACTTCATCATCGCCGATATTCTCTACAAGGCAAGCGAGGTGTTCCGGCGAGCCATTGAAGCGATTATCCATTTCGCCACGGAACGGCACAAGTCAATCTTCTCTCCCTCCGAAGCCGCCGACATCAAGAGCGTCATGCAGAGCTACGGCGAGACCACCGATCAGCAGAAAGCGGTCGGCACATGGCTCTGTGACTATGCGGAACACCGACAACCCTTTGATGAAATAAAACATCGCCACACACTCAACGAGGTTGACGATGTCGCGGAAGGTCGGTATGACTGGAAGATTGAGAGAGGACGAGGTGGTAAGTCTTTCTAAATTAATTTAGCACATCAGTTGATAGATTCTCGCAAAACTTGATTACTAATGAACAACCGGGTTAGCCAGCCGGGGTGAAGCGACAATAACAGGCTTCCTTTCTCAACAGACGGACGATGCGCGAGCCGTCCTCGTTGAGAATAAGCACCGACACGGCAAAGCCGAAGTGCTTGAAGTCCTGACAGATGCCGAGAAAGTATGCGGCGAGGCCGTTGTCAAGGAGGAAGTCATCGACAGCGCGGCGAGTCGCCGCTGACGAATCTTTGGCGCAGTATTGCAGCCCCGAACCGTAGCAGACCTCGGCGTTGAAACACTGGCAGGTTGCGAGTGTTTCATCTTTCTCGACGAGCGTAAGCAAGTCGAATGGCATCTGATTGTCGCCGCCCCACGGAATATAGCTCAGGCTATCGTCTACGATAGTCGGCACAATATCCACGTCCTCTTTGAATACGGACGAGGAATTGACGGTGAACGCTGCGCGGGCCTCGAAGCCCGGAAGCGTCTCGACGGAATTAAAATTGAGTTCGGAAAAAGGAAAGTCCATATCAATGCTGATTTTTCAGCAAAGATATGGACCGTATGTGTTTAGCGAAAAGACGCTTATTCTACGCTATCATATTCAATATAAATAGGTGCGCCAAAAGGCAAAGTCTCCCAATCGGACTGACTTGCGTATCTGTATCTGGTGCGCCCTGTCATCGGCTTGCTTTTCATAATGAAAAATTCGTTTGAGAAATTTTCAAGAAATTCAAGTTCGATGTAATAGTTGCCCTCGTCCAGCATTATTTCTTCGGGGAATTTATAGATAAATAAGCCATTGTTGAGTTGGGATTTATCATAATCAAAATATATCGGATTGAAATTCTGCAATATATATTCATTATCCTCTTTGCGGTATATATTTACTCTGAATTTCATTTTTGAGAGAGGTCTGTTCTCAGTCAAAATTGTAAATCCCAACTCCTTAAGCCATGCCCGTTCTTTGACATTTAACGGAGTGGCGAGTCCCTGACCGGCAGCTTTATTCCCCTCAACTTCTATATAGAGGAAACCGCCCGCGCCTTTGCGCCCGGCAGTCTTATGTTTAATTCTCTGTGGTTTTACTACGACTTCATTCAACATCATCACATCGTCAGCGAGATATATAGTGTCAGGGATATTTTTAATATCCTTGACAGCAAATGTTTTCGCGATGTATCCGATGGATGATATTCTTATTGAGTCGTTAATAAATTCAGCCGGAATTTTTAACGAGAAGTTGCCCAATGTATCGGCGACTGTACCGAGATTCCGATTTATTACGCCTACACTGGCATAGACAATCGGCTCTCTTGTGGATTCAGATAGAACTGTCCGAGAGTAACCTATATTTGAGATTGCCGTTGTTAAAACAAGGCAAATTATGGTACGAAGCAGCGATTTCATAATACAAAGTTAGTGATAATATTTGGATTATGAGGCTATTTATAAAAATACTTCGAGGTCGTTGACGCGGAAGATGCAGCAGTCGCGTATCTTGCGGCACTCGCCGGAGGAAAGTATCTTTACGTTCCTCCAGCCGCCGTAGAACGAGTAACGGAGAGAAATGACGTTACGCAGTTCCAGGATAGAGCCGTCGGATTTCCATACGGAAATATCGACAGGGTCGCCGGAGTTGAGCATGGTGCGAGCAGTAGATATGTGTATCGAGCGAGCCATCAGGTATAGGTAGGATTGAACTTGTTGTCGAATATGCCGGGCGTAAAGGGCGTACCAATTCGCGGACGGTTCTCCGAGTGCCGCCATGTGGACTTTACCTTGTTGAGTTTTTCGTCAGTGTTATATTTCTCCCTTTCATGATAATTTCGAGAACTTCGTTGAGTTTGTCGGCGGGGAGGCGTTTGATGTACTCTGCGCGGGCATCGAGGTTGCCTCGGATGTGGGCGAGGACGGCGAGATGAGCATTGACCGAAGCGGTATCTCCTTCAAAGATTTCAAAGTATGCGTCGCGAGTAGGCAGACCGAGCCGAATACGCTCGTCATCTGTAATGGCGTGGTCAAAGACGGTCTCCACTCCTGATTGAGAGCTCTCGTGGAGGATACTCATTTTTTCCCTTTTGCTTTCATCATCGAATTTCACATACTTCATCATCATGTCGGCGGTAGTATGACCGGTGACGGCACGAATATCCTCCGGCGACATGCCTTTGCGCAGACACATTGTCACGAAAGTGCGTCGTGCCACATGCGAAGTCAACAGCTCATACTTCGGACGCACTTCCCGTGTCTTGGTGCGTCCGCTCTGCTTCTCTGTGATCCAATCACCCGTCATACCTGCAAGTTTGCCAACCTCTTTCAAATGAGCATTGTATTTCTGATTGGATATGGTCGGGAAGATACGCGGGTCATCTTCATCAGGAGCCTTCGGATATTTCGCGAGTATTCGCAAGGCTTCATTTGCTAAAGCAAATCTCTGGCGATGATTAGTCTTTTTGGCTACGACATCGAGTATATCGCCGTTGATATTCGACCATCTCAGCGCAATAACATCCGAAAATCGGAGACCTGTATAACATGCAAACACAAAAATATCCCTCACTCTGTCAATGGCTTTGCGGGAAGTCGGGAAAGTCTGAATTGCCGCAAGCTCTTCTTCACTCAACGCATACAGATTGATTGTGCTGTCCGATTTAGTCTCATCGCGGAACCTCTGTGAGTATGACTGGTATGCCATATTCTTATTATAGCCTCTCTTTGTCGCCCAATTAAAGAATGTTTTGATATCCTTCATGGACTTATAGCAATAATTGTTCGATAACCCCTTGTTAATCAAAGATAATTCAAACCGTGCAAGCAAATCATCGTTGACATCCTCAAAATACAGAGTCGTCTTAAACTCACTTAGATGCCTAAGCATAGTTTTGTGTTTAGTCAGCGTTCCTTTCGTCCACAGAGCGGTGGCCGGAGAGGTCTTAAGTTCATTTTCCCTTTCATTAATCAGAAGTTGATAGACTTGGGCAACCGTCAGCCTTGTTGATTTCTATTCATTGAGTATTCGTTTTAGCTCATCCCGGACTGTTGTGGGCGTGACTTCTTCCTCCCGTAGTTCAAGCTGCGCGAAAGTATCATCAACAGCAGATGCAATCTTCACAAGACGCTGGTTGATATCCGCCGCCGAAACATCGTCGGAATTGAAATTATTGCGTTTTACTCTCTGAGCCTTTTCATCCCATTTTGCGATGGCGATACGGTACCCGGAATAATACCATATACGCTTGCCGCCAAAAGTTATGTCGGCGTTGATGGGCAGCTCTTCGGGAAGATTGCCGTTTTTATCCTTGCGTTTTTCCAATCGGAAGCTGACGCGATGCTTGTATTTATCCATGAGAGAGAATTTCTATATGAGCCGGTGATACTATGTTTTTCACATACAAAATTACATACAAAAATTGAGCTAATCAAGAAATTCAAAGATATTTTATTTTGCGTTAAATCCGCATACTATACTAACTATTAGTCTATTATATTAACCATTCCTGCTTATGTGATTATTAAATTTACAATAGTTTCATATCCCTATCTCTCCGCCACCACAACCCCAAGTCCTTGCAAGCGACCCCTGCAAGGACTTCTTTTTTGCGGGTCGCCGCCCCACCCGGTAGGGACGCGATACATCGCGTCCGCATCAACAACACGTAACTTTTGCGCCCGAATAAACCGCGAATAACATTTTATGGATGCGTTGACTCTGAGGCAAATTACTTGCGGATATATCGACAATGGGAGCAAATTATTTGCGGATATGTCGATAATGGTAATTTATTATTTGCGGACGCGATGTATCGCGTCCCTACGTTTGCGGTGTCGGAGCAGCTTGTCGAGGGGGCTTCGGCCGGGTTTTGACGGGGGATTGGGTGCCGGAGTCGGGAGTTGGTTGCATGCGGAATGAACCGGCTGCGATGCTGATTGCGCGGCTTCAGGGGCAACAGATGCCGACTTTGCGGATTTCGGGCGAGGCGATGGAGCGGCCTTTGCTGCGGCTTTGCGGGCGCGGGCGAGGCGGCGCAATTCACGTGCGCGGTAGCGACGGCGAATCGTTGGCATAATTAACATGAATATGGCGCGTGGCACGCCGGGCGTCACCTCAACTACCGTCAAGTCGCGCTGATAGGCTTCGATTGCGGCGCATATTTCGTCACGATAGTGTTTCGGCAGGCGGTCGACGGCATCTTTCCACTCCTGATCAAATTTTAATCACTTACCTTTTCGGCACTGTGCATTCATTGTTGTATTTTCCATAATTTTGTTTTTTCTGCAAATATAGTGCGCCGAAATCCCGAATTTCACCCCATAATGTCGCGAAGCGCATTTTAAATCGGTAAATTTTACTTTTGCTCTCGACTTATTCGATTGTTGGCTGTGCCCAAATAGGACATTTAGCACAATTGTACTGCTAATTTTCCATATTACTTCTTACGAAAAAATGTTTTCAATTTTGCTATGCCTTCAACTCCGAGTATTGTAAGTCCACCGTACTGAAATGTTTTTGCCAGACCGAAAAACACTACCCATAGTATGCCTTTTATTCCAGTACTGACAGGAAGAGCCATCTGGGCAAACGATATTATATAACACGGTATACACAATGAGAGGATGATGACACCTGTACGGAAAGACATCCTTGCAAGTAACTTTCTGATATTCATATCATCATTCTGATATTTAGGCACATATAATTATACTGTTTTCAAATATATCCACTTAAACAGACATTTTATGTCGGGGTTAAGAGTATGCAAATGTACACAAAATACTCCAAATTTCGTGTTCGATACTTATTTATAAACATCTGTGTAAATGTCAGCCAAGATTTGGCATTGCACTCGACTTATTCGATCGTTGGCTGCGCCCAAGATACTCTCGCTCGGCAAAATCAAAATAAATTTTGCTTTTGCGCTCGACTTATTCGTATCTTTGCACTAAACCAAAAATTAGGATTATGAACTACAGGATTTTAGGAAAGACCGGCTATAAAGTGAGCGAAATCTCACTCGGCACATGGCAACTCGGCAGCAAATGGGGCGATCCATTTGACGAAAAAGTTGCACGTAACACACTTGAAGCTGCTTATGAACAAGGCATCAACCTATTTGACACGGCCGACATATATCAGGACGGCATGAGCGAAAATGCTGTAGGTGAATTCGTAAGAAGCAAATCTGAAAAAATATACGTTGTCACAAAATGCGGACGAAAACTCAATCCGCACGTTGCCGAAGGCTACAACAAGGACAACATAACCCGCTTTGCACTCGATTCACTCAAGAATCTCGGCGTGGAAAGCCTTGACATGCTGCTGCTTCATTGTCCGCCCACCGCTGTTTATCATAGCGACGAGGCATTCACAACCCTCGACAACCTGAAGTCGCAGGGCATAGTCCGCAACTACGGCGTAAGCGTGGAGCGCATCGACGAGGCCATCGCGGCAATGCAATACGGCATATCGGCCATTGAGGTGATATTCAATATGTTCCGCCTCAGACCGGCCGACGAGCTATTTGCTGCGGCTCACGAAAACAATGTCGGCATCATTGTCCGCGTTCCATTGGCAAGCGGTCTGCTTACGGGCAAATTTAACGAGAACTCCGTATTCGGCGAAAACGATCACCGCAACTACAATCGCGACGGAAAATTCTTTGACAAAGGCGAAACTTTCTCGGGAATCGACTATATGACCGGCGTAAAAGCGGCCAAGGAACTTAAAGAAGCCCTCGGCACCGATAATTTGGCCGAAACTGCATTGCGCTACATTCTCATGTACCCCGAAGTGAGCACCGTCATCCCCGGCGCAAGCTCTCCACAACAGATTGTCAACAATGCCAATGCCACACAATTGCCGCCGTTTACCCCCGAACAGATGGCAATCGTGCGTGACATCTACAATCGCTACATCCGTGAGCAAGTGCATGACAAATGGTGATTACAATTTGTCACCATTTATGGCACATTTGATTTCAATCAAATGAATGAGTAAGCAAACTTTGCATAAAAATAGAAATTTGCTACATTTTCACCCCTTATAAAATACACAAAAGCAAAATATTGTTAAAACAGCAACAATTTGTTCAAATATATTTTGCAGATACCATAAAAAGCCATACCTTTGTAACGTGTTTTTCATGGTATTAGATTTAAGGTTAACTAAGATTGGTTGTCGTGACGACAATCAATTTTTTTATGCCCTTACCTGACCTGCCTCGCCGATAAAAAGATCCAGCCAACAGTATAAAATCAAAGATAATCAATATGGATTATGATTATCATGGCGTCAGAAGGTTATTTGCAATATGAAAAAAGGGGGAAACGGGAGGCCGGGTCAAAGTCACGGTAATAAGGTGTTAGTGATAAGAAGTGCAAGTGTGCATCGTGCTGTGAATTACAATTAACAACGGGCCTTCACCTCAGCCCCCACATAAATGAAGCACAAAATCTTCTATTTTGACAATCGCCCCCGACGGTCCCGATTCCCCCTAAGGTCAAGTCGTTCAGTCCATTTCCAATGTCCAGTTCAACGACTGTATTTTTATTTCAAGTTCACGCAACTCCTTGGATAGTGCGTCGCACTTCTTGCGCAACTCGGCCACGTTGACAGTGCTTATGACCCTTATTTCGGTAAGAGTGTGTCGCGGAGTAAGATCGCTCGCCGCGTCAAGAAATCCGCGCATTATGTCGATGTGACGCTTCAATGTGTCACGCCGTGCAATAAGTGCAGTCATCGTAGTGCCGTCGTCGGCCACCACACGGCTGTTGGCGATGTTGATTTTCACTACGAGTTGCTCAAGTTGCTCAAGCAGTCGATTGAGTTCATCGAGCAGCTCCTGCGGATTCTCGCTTGGCGAGGAGCCCTCCTGAACCTTGGCGTTATTGTTAAGTCGCATCGGCATCTGTGCGATACGCTTCTGCAGGTCGGCTCTTATCTGTAAAGCTTCAGCTAATTTCATATAATGTAATCATTAAATTAGTATATTAATAACAAAAATAGAATGCAGTCGTTTACCGTCAACCGTAAATATTCGCACCTTTACGAAACATGTCCCTCATGCGGGTCACCGCCGACTTGGGCGACAACACCTTCACTCCGCCGCCGAAACTCATCATAACGGCATAAAATTCAGGGTTCAACACCACATCGACCTCAAATGTCATCGAACCGTCGTCATTGCTCCTATAAACACAACGCTGCGAGTCATGAACGGGCTTGGTGAGAATGTAGGAAGCCTGCAAACTGTCGGCCCAAAACCTCACAGTAGCCTTTGGCAACCGGGAATGCTTGGTAACGCCTATAACATCGTCAAAGAAATGATCGTCAAAGTCGGGGTCGTCACGATATGGGATGTCGGGACAAGGATTCACCTCCAGGATGCGGTCAAGCGCGAAATTAAACAGCTTCATGTCGCCGGCACGAGAGCCGAAGACAAACCATCGGTTGCGATACTCCTTCAGCAGATAGGGAAATATGAAATACTCACTCGGATGACGCGCGTTGAATGAATGGTACACCACCTTGATTGTAATGCGCGACGATATGAAATCATATATCACGTTGAGCCATTCAAGCCCCTTCAGCCGTCGGTTACGCTCAAAGTCAACGATAGGCCGCCGCTCGGTCAACGCCACCCTATCCTGCAACCGGCTTACCACATCGGCCATGTCGTGATAACGATCAAACTCGTCAAACCGGCGCAAGATGTCGATTGCACCGTTGAGCAGCTCAATGTCGTGGCTCGACAACGGCAACCGGCTTATCGAGTAATCAGGGTCGGAGTAACGATAGTATTTTCGCTCATACACCTCTATGGGAGCTTCGTAGCCGAGGCGGTCGGAACGCATCATCTGCAAGTCAAGCTGCACGGTGCGCACACTCACCTGATCGTCCTTCCCCTCATACTCATACAGCGCGTCGGAACATGCATCAACGAGATCCTTCAAAGTCCATCGCCTGGCTGTGTTGCGCAGACAACAGTCAATGGTGTGATAGCGTAAAAGAGCGTTCTTGTTTTGCGACATACCGGAATAATTTTTTTACAAAAATATCATTTTTTATTCATCTACGCAAAAACATTGCGCAGATGCCCCTGAACTTTGTCGCAGAAACTTAGACATATCAATCATGGAAGTAACAACAATCAACAACATCGTGGTAAAGAACTGGGCGACAGGCCTCGACCAACACGCCGTTCAGGAGGTGGAAAATCTGTGCAAACTGCCGTTTGTATTCAAGCACATAGCCCTGATGCCCGACGCCCACGGAGGAAAAGGGATGCCGATAGGCGGAGTGCTGGCAACGAAGGGCGTAGTCGTTCCCAACGCCGTGGGAGTCGACATAGGTTGCGGAATGTGTGCGGTAAAGACCAATGTAAAAGTCGCCGACATAACCCAGGAAGTGCTCCGCAAAAAGATACTGCGCGGCATACGCAAGCAGATTCCGCTCGGACGCGCCCACCACAAAATCGCTCAGCCCGAAGAGTTCATGCCCCAAGGCCACAATCTCGAAGCCACAGTAGTGGTGGCCCGACAGCAGATGTCGGCCATGAAGCAAATAGGCACTCTCGGCGGAGGCAACCACTTCATCGAGCTGCAGCGCGACGAGGAGGGCAACCTGTGGATAATGATCCACTCGGGCTCGCGCAATCTCGGCAAACAGGTGGGCGACTACTACAACGAGAAGGCCGAGGCACTGAACCGTCGATGGTTCTCATCGGTTCCCTCCGAAATACAATTGCCGTTTCTGCCCATGCGCACCGACGAGTTCCGCCAATACTGGGCCGAGATGAGCTACTGCATCGACTTCGCTCTCGCCAACCGCCGACTGATGATGCAGCGCATCCAGGAAGTGATAGGCGAAGTTATGCCCAGCACCGAATTTGAGCCGATGATAAACATAGCCCACAACTATGCCGCATTTGAGAACCACTTCGGCGAGGATGTCATCGTTCACCGCAAGGGAGCCACTCTCGCACGCGAAGGAGCCGTGGGCATCATTCCCGGTTCACAGGGCACATGCTCTTACATAACCGAAGGGCTTGGCAACCCGGAGTCGTTCATGTCGTGCTCACACGGCGCAGGACGACGGCTGTCGCGCTCCGAGGCGGTAAACACCCTGTCGATGGAGAGTGAGATAGCAATGCTTGAACGGCAGGGAATCGTTCACTCGATACGCACAAAAACCGACCTTGAAGAGGCGGCCGGCGCCTACAAAAACATCGACGAAGTGATGGAGGCTCAATCGGATCTCGTTAAGATACGCACCAAATTGATGCCGATAGCCGTAATAAAAGGATAAAAACAATGGGTAGAGGCCGACAATTAGCGATTTCAATTGTTTAAATATCGAACAATAATAAATTATAGGAATGAAAAAACTGATTATGGCCATATTACTTATTATGGCAACTGCAACTGCAGCCCATGCCGCTTTCGATAAATACACAATCGATCGCAGCAATCTGCCGCAAGCTGCACAGGACATGCTTCAGGAGTACTTCCCGAAAGCCAAAGTGAGCATGATAAAAATAGACAAGCATCTGCTTAAAAAGACCGACTACGACGTGAAGCTGGTAAACGGAACCAAAATAGAGTTCAACAACGCCGGCAAATGGACATCGGTCGACTGCAAGACTCGAGAAGTGCCTCAGGGACTTATCATGAAACCGATTCGCAATTACCTGAAGAAGAATTTCAATGACGAGAAGGTAGTGAAAATCGAGAAGAAGTCATGGGGATATGAACTCGAACTGTCGGACGGAGTGGAACTGAAGTTCAATCTCCTCGGACAATTCAAAAGCATGAGCATGGATGACTGACAGTTTCCGGGGCGACACAGGGTCGTCCCCGGTTTTTTATATATCAGTAATTTTCACATACTTTCATGAAGTTACAACACCGGGTGATGCCGCTTATATGGATAGTTTTGATTAAATTTGCAGTCAATTTCAACAAATCAGCATCTCCATTGCTATGTCACATAACAATACAGCCCACATAAACGGACTTGTTGCAATATCGCCCATCGCCGTATTCCTGCTCTTCTATCTCGCCGTGTCGCTAATCGTAGGCGACTTCTACAAAATGCCCATAGCCGTGGCATTGATGGTGGCATCGGCATGGGCAGTCGTCATAATGCGCGGAACGCCGCTGTCGAAGCGTGTCGAGATCTTCTCACGTGACGCGGGGTCGTCCAATGTCATGTATATGATATGGATATTTCTGCTTGCCGGCGCATTTGCCTCACTCGCCAAGGAGATCGGCGCGGTTGAAGCCACCGTAAATCTCGCGTTGAAGTATCTGCCGGCCGAGATGATAATCCCGGGGCTGTTCTTTGCCGCATGTTTCATATCGCTGTCGATAGGAACATCGGTGGGTACGGTAGTGGCACTCGCTCCCCTCACCGTCGAGCTGGCCCAGTCGGAAAGCGGTTCCATACCCTTCTTTGTGGCCACGGTGCTGAGCGGAGCCTTTTTCGGCGACAACCTTTCATTCATCTCCGACACCACCATAGCCGCCACACGCACCCAGGGATGCAAAATGAACGACAAGTTCAAGGCCAACCTGTGGATAGCGCTTCCGGCAGCAATAGCAACCCTCGTCCTGTACATATTCATAGGAGCCCGAGTATCACACGCCGAGCTAATCGCCGACACCAATCCATGGCTTATAATACCCTACATCGTGATCATAGCGACGGCATTGATGGGAATCAATGTCACGGTAGTGCTGTCGCTCGGAATAGTGACGGCAATAACAATGGGACTGCTAAGCGGATTCAAGATTCTGGATCTGTTCGGATTCATGGGAGCCGGAATCGACTCGGTGGGCAATCTGGTGATAATCACGCTGCTTGCCGCCGGAATGCTCGGACTTATAAAGGCTGCGGGAGGCATCAACTACATCCTGTCGCTGCTCACCGCCCGCATCAACGGACAGCGAGGCGCGCAGGCTTCGATAGCCATGCTCGTGAGCCTCGTGAACATGTGTACGGCCAACAACACCGTAGCCATCATAACAGTGGGCTCGCTGTCGAAGTCGATATCGCAACGATTCGGCATCGACCCGCGCAAAAGCGCATTGCTGCTCGACACATGCTCATGCATCGTGCAGAGCCTTATACCCTACGGGGCACAGACCCTGCTCGCCACGGCACTTGCGGGAATATCACCCGTGGCGCCGTGGCCCTACATGTACTACTCGTGGATGCTTATAGGGATGGTAGTGCTGTCGATTCTGTTCAAATTTCCGCGTCACCTCAACAAGAGGCCGTAGCGTGTCAATCCTTGCGCGCAGGCAGGTCCTGAGGAAGTTTGGGTGACTCCGACGGCGACTTTATGCCGTCACGTTCAAGAAGAGCGTCGATTGTTGGTTCCTGGCCGCGGAATCGCTTGTACAGCGTCATGGGATGCTCGGTGCCGCCTTTCATAAGCACATTGCGGCGGAACGAGTCGGCAGTGGCCTTGTCAAACAATCCGTTCTTCAGGAAAAGTGAGAATGCATCGGCATCCAGCACTTCGGCCCACTTATAGCTATAGTATCCGGCTGCGTATCCGCCCGAAAATATGTGACTGAACTGGGGCGAGAAGATGCATCCGTCAACATCGTCAAACATCGACACGCTTTCCAATGCCTTGCGCTCAAAACCGACAACATCCTCTACAGGGCTCTCGATAGTGTGCCATGCCATGTCGGTGAATCCGAATCCAAGCTGACGCAAGCACGCATAGGCGGCTCCATACTGCGACGACTGCACGATTTTATTGACAAGATTCTGCGGAATCGGCTCGCCTGTAACATAGTGGCGGGCAAATCCGTCAAGAAATTCCTTCTGTGTAAGATAGTTCTCATTGAACTGCGACGGGAGCTCCACGAAGTCACGGTAGACGCTCGTACCCGACAGCGACGCATATTTAGTGTCGGCCAACAAGCCGTGAAGAGCGTGTCCGAACTCATGCAGGAACGTTTCCACTTCGTAGGGAGTAAGCAATGCCGGCTTTGTGCCTGTGGGCTTTGTGAAGTTCATGACAATCGTCACGTGAGGACGCACCTGAGTGCCGTCGGCGATGACGCACTCGTCCTTGAAACCGGTCATCCATGCTCCGGGGCGCTTGCTTTCGCGCGGGAAGAAGTCGGTATATATCACTCCGAGATAACTGCCGTCGGCATCCTTTACATCGTAGGCCTTCACGTCGGGATGATAGACCTCGATGTCGGCATTAGGCTCAAATGTCAATCCGTAGAGTTTTGTAGCCAATCCGAAAACACCGTCTATCACATTGTTAAGTTCAAAATAGGGACGAAGTTCCTCCTCGTTATAGCTGTACTTGGCCTGCTGTAGCTTATTGGAGTAGTAGCTGTAATCCCATGCCTTAATCTTGACGGGACGGCCTTCAAGCTGAGAGGCATAACTCTCAATCTCGGCAAACTCCTTCAGCTGAGCCGGGCGATAGGCCTCGGCGAGTTCATTAAGGAGCTTGTAGACATTTTCGGGAGTTTCGGCCATGCTCTTTTCAAGGCTGTACTCGGCATAGTTCTTCTTGCCAAACAGTGCAGCAATCTCGCGACGCGTTTCGGCTATGTCGGCGAGAATCTCCATGTTGGAATATTCGCCCTTGGTGTTTCGTCCGTTATATAGACGGTATAAGCGCTCACGAAGGTCGGGGCGGTCGCTATATTTCATGAAAGCGGTGTAGACAGGCTGCGCGAGCGTAAACAGATACTCGCCTTCACGCCCCTTCTCCTTGGCTGCGAGAGCGGCGGCCTCAACCGAGCTTTCAGGCAAACCGCTCAGATCGTCGGCAGTAAGCCATATCTCGTAGGTATTCAGCTCCTTAAGGACATTCTGTCCGAACTTGGTAGTTAGATCGGACAGATGAGCCGACAACCGGCGGTATTCGTCACGCTTCTCCCCTTTCAGCTCGGCACCCGAACGTGCAAACGAGTCGTAGGTCGTGGTGAGCAACATGCTGTCCTCGGCATTGAGATTCAGCCTGTCGCGCATGTCGTAGACCGTCTTTATCCTCTTCCAAAGCCCCTCATTAAGGGAAATGTCGGTGGAGTGCTTGGAAAGCTTGCCTGAAACGCGCAGCGAAATGTCCATCAATTCGTCATCGCTCAACGCCGACAACATGGGATAGAACACGTTAAGTACACGATTGAGATCGCTTCCCGAATGCTCAAGAGCCACAATGGTGTTCTCGAATGTGGGAGCGGCCGACTGATTCACGATATCGGCAATCTCTTTATTTTGAATCTCAATTCCACGGTCTATCGCCTCTTCATAGTGCTTATTCTCTATCGATGAAAAGGGTACTGAATTGTGCACGGTTGCAAATTCGTCAAAAAACGGATTGGCAGTTGGTTGTTGTTGAGCCTGTAACATAATTGAAAACATTACCGAAAAGGCTAAAATCGCTTTTCTCATATATTAAAAGTTATGTGATGTCATTTCCATAGACAAAGATAATAGGAAAACATCACATAACTATCCATAATACAAATTTTAACTGCTAATCGCGCGAATAGAGGATTGCATCCACGACAAGCGGAAGCAGCGAGCCCTCCACACCGGCCTTAAGCAAGTGGTTGCGGTCGGCATTATAATTATTTATGAACGACTCCACATCGCCGTTATTGGCGTCAATCGCAAGATTGTAGAAGTTTATCGCCTCACGAATGTCGCCCTTGGCAAGATTCAGGTGTCCCATGTTCATATAGTCGCCCGATGATGGATTGTCGGTCAGTACCTTATTGTAGTATTCCTCGCTCTGAACCATATCGCCGGCAATAAACGAGCACCAGGCAAGCGGACGCCATGCACGTGTCGACTTCTCATCGATGAAATCGGCCTTAAAGTAGTAATTCAAGGCCTCATCGGGGCGGTCAAGCTCAAGCAGGCAGTGACCGATGTTCAAAGCCACACCGGGGTCGTCGGACTTCTTGGCCTCGATACGCTTAAAGTATTCAAGCGCCTTGGCGGGATTGCCCATAAGCTTGTAGCAGGCGGCAAGACGACGCATAGTCCACAGGCTGTCGGCATTCAGCAGCTCGGCCTGCTCGTAATATTTCAAAGCCTTGGCCGTATTCTTTGATTTCTGGCAGCAATAACCCATCTTCTGATAAAGCTGAGAATCGGGTGGAAGAATTTCGCCCAATATCTCAAACACGTGATAGGCATCGTCATAGTAACCGCGCTTGAAATAGAACTCGCCCACAACCGACAGTGTGTCGACATCGGTAAGATCAGGGGCAAGCACGGCAAGCTGAAGCAAGTTTATAGGGCGGATGAAGGGGTCGTTGAAATCGCCCTTGCGGCGATAAAGCTTGAAGAAACGGTAAAGGTCCTGTACATACTTGTTGACCACATTATCACGTTCGCCCGAGGGCAATCCGAGGCTCGCGTTGCGCAATTCAAGCTCATTGAGATTCTGCGCGTCAAACTGCGAGAGCATCATGCGCCGCTGCATGGCCGGAACCGATGACAGCGCGAGGATAAATGAATACTTGTCGCCGTTGCACAGGAAAGGCGATGACAACACCAGATTGCCTATAGCCGACAGTTCGGAGCCGAGTGCATTCTTGACCGTGAGATTGTCGAGATGGAAAGGCATGAACCAGTTGACAACATCGGAGAAGAAGGGGAATGACTTGAGATTGGCAAACGTACTCATGAACACATCGCCGCCATCCTCCTGCATCTTGCTGAGTTCCTTGATTTTATCGGCTATACCCGACTTGTCGAGCAACTCCTGCCACTCGGGATTCTCCTCAAGATTGGCAATGTCACCAAGTCCGTCACCACCGCTTATCTTTCGTGCGATGTCGGGACGAAGCTTCAACATCTCGGGGAACACCTCCTCCTGCATCTTGCGGTTGATTCGCTCGGTGTCACGTGAGCGTATGAACTGCATGAACACAAGCTTTACATCGCTGCTCCATGATGTTAGCTCACGCAACGAATCGATTCGCTGACGCAATTTGCGATCCCACAATCTCGAACGGTTCATATACATACCAAGAAGCGCGGCACACAGCGCACGCATCGACAGGTTGACCGACTGCGACTTCTCGTATATGTCGAGAAGCATCATGACACGGCGCTCGTCGTAATAGTGGGTAAGACCGAGAAGCACAGCCGAGATAAGCATATCTTTAAAATAATCGGGAAGCACAGGTGACTCAAATGCCTCACGTAGAGCAGCGTCGTCATCGGACGATACAGGATAGAGCGTCCAGACTTTGTTGAAGATTCGCTTCTCCAAATCCTCCTTGGCCATCATGCGCTCACTCATCTGAGCCGACGAAGCGTTTATCATGTTATAGGGCGAGGCTTCATTGGACGCGGTCTTATAATTTTTCATCAAAGAGCCTACCGTGTCACCAGCCTGCATCTCCTCATAACGCACAGTACTGAAGTACATATTCGATGACTTTGGCTTGGAAATCTGACGCGAGATTCGGTCAAGCATAGCATATATCTTGCGAACAATCGACGAATACATCTCATCGCGCTCGGGGTCGACGGCTCCCTGTGTAGCGTAACGCAACATCATAGAGTAGGACTCCTCCATCCTGTCTATCTCATCGGTTATTCTCCAGTCGCCGAGATGCGAGCTGTAATGACGCAGCAACTTGAACGCATCGCGCAATCGATGTCGTGATACGTAGTGCTCGACTTTGGATGGTATGTCGTTTATATGTATTGATGCCATGGTTACGTTGATTATACATTAATAATATTACAACAATCGCTACAGCAAAACTTATGCCAAAGTTATATAAAAATACTTAGCCGAATACATTATCAGCCATAGGGCGTGACATGGATTCGGCAAAAACAATGGAGGCCACACCAACCGGTGCGGCCTCCTTAGGGTTTATAAACTTAGTGGTTTATTAGTCTTGTGAGAAGATTACGATACGGTTCCAGTTGTTAGTGTCGTAAATCTGAGAAGCGCTACCCTCAGCCTTGATAGAAAGGCGGTCAGCAGGAATACCGTATTCCTTAGTGAGGACATTGTAAACGTTCTGTGCACGACGCTCTGAAAGCTTGAGGTTGTAAGCGGCAGTACCGGTATCCTTGTCAGCGTAACCCTTGATAACTACGTTAGCATCGGGATTAGCCTTCATCCACTGAGCGATGTTGTATACGTTAACCATTTCCATCGAAGAAATCTTAGCAGAGTTGATGGTGAAGCGTACAGTTGACATCAAAGGAGCAGAAGCATCGGGGCATTCAACAGCTACGATTTCGGGGCAAGGAAGCTGAGCCTCGGCAGCAGCAAGGCGTGAGCTGCAGTTAGAAAGTTCGCCGCGAAGGTCGTTGATCTGACCGTTAAGCTGGTTGATGTAGCCAATGTAAGCGCAGGGGTTGAAGCTCTTGAAGCTCTTTCCGCCAAGCTTGAAAGTAAGACCGCCCATTGCAGTGAGGTTCATGTCGATAGACTCGCTACCGTAAGCGATACCGTCGAAAGTATCACCGTAAGCCTGGAAGCGACCTTCAGCGAAGAAGTCAACATACTTGCTAAGACGGAAACGAAGCTGCAAACCTACAGATACGGGAATCTGCCATACGCGATCCTTGCGATAACCGTTGTTGATGGGCACATAAGCGTGGTTGAAGTCCCAAGAATAAGTTGCACCAACACCTACGTAAGGAACGATGCTGAAGAAACGATCAGCGTCAACACTTCCGAGAGAGTTGAACATATCCCACATAAGGTCAAAGTTTGCATTCACGAATTTTGCCTTCTGATAAGCATTGTTAGCGTCCCAGTGATAAGCAGCGCCCTGAACGCCAAAACGCCATGCGAAGTAGGGGTTGAACCACTTACCGAAACCTACACCGTAAGCAGCTGTGATACCGCGCTTGCCGTCATTCTGTCCTTTAGGACCGGCCTTGTAGCAGTCAACCATGGGGAGTTCCATACCGGCACCCAACTGGATGAACCAGTTTGATCCCTTCTCTGAATAGTACTGGTCAGTGCAGTCAGCGACTTCAGTAAATGTAGCTTCCTCAATTACTACAGCCTCTTGAGCTTTAGCAACGTTTGCTGAAAGGAGCATCGCGCCACATGCAGCAAAACCAAAAAGGATGTTCTTTTTCATTCTTCTTTAATTTTAATTTATACAAATTATTTAAACCCGTTATCGTCAATTAGTCCGACAAACGTTAGTGAATGTTATTCTTTAGGTTTGTCAGTTTTGCTATATTAACACAAAGTATCTTGTCTTTGTTCAACAAAATTTTCTACAAAGTTATGTTTTTAATGAATACCCTGCAACTTTTTTGGACATAATTTAACATCATAATGTTAACAATCATTGGGTTTAGCATAATTAAAATCAAGCTAATCACTAATATTTATATTGTTGCATAATTTTTATTTAACAGCAAATAAGCAGCCCGCATTCATTAAACGGAATAATCAAATGAAAGCACCGTCACCTGAACAGGATTGGCAACCTGCTCCCCGACTGTCCAAGGTGCCTGCCATTATGTTTCCTCAAATATTCTACTTATATTTGCAGAAATAAAAATAACCGCGAATGAAAGAAAAGTCCGACACAACGGCAAAGAACACCGTTAAACGAGCACATTCGTTCAAGACCAATCCACGTTTCAGGCTGTCATTCATCAATGAAAATACGTTCAACGAAGTGTGGACAGTTAAAATGTCACAGCGCAAGGTGGTGCTTGCATTGCTTATGTTGCTTATTGCAATAGGCTGCATGGTGGCCACTCTTATAATATTCACACCTATACGCACTCTGCTTCCCGGTTACTTAAAGGAGTCGCAGAGGCAGGAAAACATATTCAACTCAATGCGCATCGACTCGCTGTCGACCGAGGTGAGCATACACAATGCCTACGTTTCCAATCTTGAGCGAATACTCAACGACCGAGTCGACGAAGCATCGCCGGCTCACTATAACGACACGATATCCCCCGCCCCTACTGACTCGCTCATAGGAGCGACCTCGGCCGAAAAGCAGTTTGTAAGACAATTTGAGGAGCGAGAGAAATTCAACCTCAACGTACTGTCGCCCATTGCGGCCGAAGGTGTGACATTTTTCACACCGGTAAACGGAGCATCGATTATGTCGCCCAAGGACGGCAGCCCGGCTGAGATAACGTTGATTGTGCCGCGCAACGCACCGGTGTCGTCGATTTACAACGGCTCGGTTGTCGACTGCTATTACACAGTAGGCCGAGGATACACATATATAATACAACATCCCAACGGATTCATGTCGAAATACTCGGGGCTGGGCTCGGCATTTGCCGACAAAGGACAACATGTTGACACAGGCTCGGCCATAGGTCTTACCGGCGACAACGCCAACTCGGCACAGAATCTCGTGACATTTGAGCTTTGGAACAAAGGCACCCGGCTCAATCCGCAGGAATACATCCCGTTTTGACAAATTTAAAATCCTACATTTTCATAATCGTAGAATTTCAGCTAAATTTGCATACTCATTATTATATATAGCAATCACAACGTGACACCCAAGAAACAAATAGCCGTATTAGGCAGCACAGGCTCGATAGGCGTACAGACTCTCGACATAATATCGGAGTATCCCGACCGATTCAGAGCTTGCCTTCTCGTAGCCGGCAACAATGTCGACTTGCTTATAAAACAAGCCATTAAATATAAACCCGACCTTGCGATAATAGCCAACGAAACCCTCTATTCCACATTAAAAGAAGCGCTAAAAGGCTACGGAATAGCCACCGCAAGCGGAGCCAAAGCCATAGCCGAAGCCATGTCACTGCCTCAAATCGACATCGTAGTGACTGCAACAGTGGGCTACAGCGGACTTGAGCCCACACTCCACGCAATTGAGGCAGGAAAGCAGATAGCCCTCGCCAACAAGGAAACCCTCGTTGTGGCTGGAGAGCTTGTAACCGAGAAGCTGAAATCGTCTTCATCAAAAGTCATCCCCGTCGACTCGGAACACTCGGCTATATATCAGTGCCTCGTAGGTGAAAACCGGGAATCGATACGCCGACTGCTCATAACGGCATCGGGCGGCCCGTTCCGCACAAAAACCGTAGAAGAACTTCAGCACGTTACGGTGTCGGATGCCCTGTCACATCCCAATTGGTCAATGGGCGCAAAAATCACTGTAGATTCAGCGACTATGCTCAACAAGGCATTTGAGATAATCGAGGCTCACTGGCTCTTTGGCATATCGCCCGACAAGATCGAGGCTGTTGTTCATCCGCAATCGATAGTGCATTCGATGGTCGAATTTGTCGACGGATCGGTAAAGGCCCAGCTCGGACTGCCCGACATGCACCTCCCGATACGCTATGCACTCGGCGAGGCCCACCGCCTGCCCACATCACAACGGGGCCTACAGCTAAGCGACTACTCCAAGCTCGAGTTCTTCGCTCCCGACACTGAAAAATTCCCGATGATAAACCTTGCATATTACGCACTTGAACGCGGAGGCAACGTAGCGTGCATAATCAACGCCGCCAACGAAATAGCCGTAGCGGCGTTCTTGAAGCAACGCATAAGATTCATCGACATACCGTCGATAATCGAATCGTCACTTTCATCAATGCCCTACATAGCAACACCGAGCTATGAAGATTATGTCAACACAAATAGCGCGACAAGGCTCTACGCTGAATCACTGATACACTAATCCTACCCATCTACAATTTATAAACGACAATGGAAACATTTCTCATAAAAGCCGCCCAACTCATAGCCGCATTCGCCTTATTGGTAATCATCCATGAGTTTGGCCACTACATATTCGCCCGAATGTTCGGCATCAAGGTCGAAAAATTCTATCTGTTTTTCGATCCTTGGTTCTCGCTGTTCAAATATAAGCCCAAGAAAAAATCGACAAAAACCGACCCTAACGGCGAGGAACGTGCCACATGGCGCGACACCGAGTACGGCATAGGATGGCTTCCCCTCGGCGGTTACGTGAAAATCGCAGGCATGATCGACGAGTCGATGGACAAGGAGCAGCTTGCCCAGGAGCCCAAATCGTGGGAATTCCGCTCAAAACCGGCCTATCAGCGACTGCTCGTGATGGTTGCCGGCGTGCTGATGAACTTCATCCTTGCTATCATCATCTATGCAGGCATCGCATGGTATTGGGGCGAGAAATACATTCCTCTCGACAAGGCTTACGAAGGTATGGACTACGCTGAAGCTGCTCAGGAAATCGGATTCCGCAACGGCGACATCCCCCTCTTTGCCGACGGAGAGAAACTTGAAGTAGCCAAGGGCAACTATCTGCTTGAAATGGCCGAAGCCAAAACCGTGACAGTGCTGCGCAACCACAAGGACACCATCGACATAGCTATTCCCGAAAACTTCATTCTTCGTCTTAATGACGAAGAGCGCTTCCTAACCTACCGATTGCCAGTTTACATAGGCGACATTGTCAACGGCGAGCCTGCCAAGGAAGCCGGATTACAAAAAGGCGACCGAATAGTAAGTGTAGCCGGTGCTCCCACGTTGGCCTACACCGAGTTCACGGCCGAATTGCAGAAAAATGCCGGTAAGGACATAACGATGGGCATAATCCGCGACGGCAAGCCGATGGATGTAGCCATAACCCCCACTTCAGGCGGCAAAATAGGCATTCAGCTGAAACCGATAACCGACATATATCCGGTTGTCACACGCCATTACACATTCCTTCAGTCCATACCCAAGGGATGGGAAATCGGCACCAACCGCCTGTCGTCCTACGTAAGCTCGATGAAATATGTAGCCACAGCCGAAGGCGCCAAGAGCCTCGGAGGATTCGGTGCAATAGGCAGCCTCTTCCCCGACAAGTGGAACTGGCTGTCGTTCTGGGAGATAACGGCATTCCTGTCGGTAGCTCTCGCCTTCATGAACATTCTCCCCATTCCGGCTCTCGACGGCGGCCACATCATGTTTCTCATCTACGAAATCGTGTCGCGCCGCAAGCCGAGCGAAAAGTTCATGGAGTATGCCCAGATATGCGGCATGGCGTTCCTGCTGGTGCTCCTGCTCTATGCCAACGGCAACGACCTCTACCGATTCATTTTCAAATAAGCCCTATACATTACAATAACCCCATAACATCATGTCATATCCTGTAATAACACTTCGACGAGGCAAGGAGCAATCGCTTGAACGACTGCATCCCTGGGTATTTTCAGGTGCCATAGCCAAGCAACCCGACGACATCGAAGAGGGCGACATCGTGAGTGTCGTCACAGGCGACGGCCGACAGATAGGCGTAGGTCACTACCAAATAGGAAGCATCGCAGTGAGAATCCTGGCATGGGGCGATGCCGAAATAGATGACAGGTTCTATGCCGAGCGCCTCAACGAAGCGTTCAAGATGCGCAAGACCCTCAACCTGATTCGACATGACAACAACGCCTACCGTCTTGTACACGGCGAAGGCGACTTCCTGCCGGGACTCGTCGTGGATGTGTACGGCGACACTGCCGTGTTGCAGGCCCACTCCCCGGGAATGCACTTCGCTCGTGACATAATAGCCCGCAATCTTGTGGAGCTTCCCGATGCAGGGATAAAGAATGTCTACTACAAGTCGGAAACCACCCTGCCCTACAAGGCACATCTCGACCCTCAGAACGATTACATAATCGGCAACTACTCGACCAACATTGCCGTTGAGAACGGGCTTAAATTCCATGTCGACTGGCTTAAGGGCCAAAAGACGGGCTTCTTCGTTGACCAACGCGACAACCGCAAGCTGCTTGAAATGTATTCCCGAGGCCGCAATGTGCTCAATATGTTCTGCTACACCGGCGGCTTCTCGGTCTACGCCCTGCGCGGCGAGGCCAATCTCGTACACTCGGTCGACAGTTCGGCCAAGGCCGTTGCGCTGACCGAAGCCAATGTGAAAATCAACTTCCCCACCGAAACGCGCCACAAGGCTTTTGCCGAAGATGCCTTCAAGTTCCTCGGCAACATGACCGACGACTACGACCTGATCATACTCGACCCGCCGGCATTTGCCAAGCACCGCAGCGCATTGAAAAACGCGCTCATAGGCTACCGCAAGTTAAATGCCAAGGCTTTCGAGAAGATCAAGCCCGGAGGCATCCTCTTCACATTCTCCTGCTCACAGGCCGTGAGCCGCGAGCAATTCCGACTGGCGGTGTTCTCGGCGGCAGCCCAGAGTCGACGCAAGGTGCGCATTCTGCATCAGTTGACTCAGCCGGCCGACCATCCGGTCAACATCTACCATCCCGAAGGCGAGTATCTGAAGGGACTGATACTTTATGTCGAATAACAAATCAATATCCAATATGTCAAAATTCACCAACATCACCACGGCTGCGGCCTTGGCACTGACAATAACATCATCAGCTATGGCAAAGGATTCATCGGACTTCGACTACGTAGTCGACCGTTTTGCCGACATCGAAGTCCTACGTTACAAAGTTCCCGATTTTGAAAATCTGTCGTTACAGCAGAAGTTGCTCATATATCACCTTACCGAGGCGGCTATTGCAGGTCGTGACATCCTGTGGGACCAGAACGGCAAGTACAATCTTGAGATTCGCAAGCTTATCGAGTCGGCCTACACTAATTACAAAGGCGACCGCAACAACCCTCAGTTCAAGGCCCTTGAAAAGTATCTTAAGCAAATATCGTTTGCCAACGGACTCCATCACCACTATTCGATGGACAAGTTCTCGCCCGAGTTCTCGCGCGAGTTCCTGTTGAGCAACATCACCAATAAGCCCGCCAACATCGACACTCTCCTCTCGGTGATATTCGACCCTACGGTTATGCCTAAGAAGGTAAATCAGGCCGAAGGTCAGGACCTCATAGTAACTTCGTCGACCAACATCTACGAAGGCGTGACACAGCCCGAAGTCGAGGCCTATTATGCAGCATTGAAGGACACTACCGACCTCACACCCATATCCTACGGATTGAATACGCGCAAGACCAAGGTCAACGGCAAGGTTGTCGAGCAGCCCTACAAGGTGGGCGGCCTCTACTCACCCGCCATCGAACGCATTGTAAGCGAGCTGAACAAAGCCGCCGAATATGCCGAAAATCCTGCACAGAAAGCCTACATCAAGAAACTTGTAGAGTTCTACACGACAGGCGACCTGAAGGCATTTGACGACTATTCGATCATGTGGGCCGAAGAAACCGATTCACAAGTCGACTTCATCAACGGATTCATCGAAACCTACGACGATCCCCTCGGCATGACCGGCTCTTGGGAGTCAATCGTCAACTTCAAGAACAACGAGGCCTCGGCCCGCACCGAAACCCTGAGCAAAAATGCGCAATGGTTTGAAAGTCACAGCCCCATCGACCCCCGATTCCGCAAAGAGGAGGTTAAGGGCGTATCGGCCAAGGTGATTACCGCCGCAATTCTTGCCGGCGACTCCTATCCCGCAACTCCTATCGGCATCAACCTCCCCAATGCCAACTGGATTCGTGCAGCTCACGGCTCTAAGTCGGTTACGCTTGAAAACATAACCCAGGCCTACGATGAAGCGTCACATGGCGACGGATTCAACGAAGAGTTCGTAATTGACGAGCCTACACGCAAGCTTCTCGATGACTATCTGTTCATAACCGACAACCTCCACACCGACCTTCACGAGTGCCTCGGACACGGTTCGGGACGAATACTCCCCGGTGTAGACCCCGATGCATTGAAGGCCCATGGCTCAACCCTTGAGGAAGCGCGTGCCGACCTTTTTGCACTATATTATCTTGCCGATCCCAAATTGATTGAGCTTGGTCTTCTCGACAACCCCGACGCTTACAAGGCTGAATACTACAAGTATATGCTTAACGGACTTATGACTCAGCTCATGCGAATCGAGCCCGGCAAGGATGTAGAAGAGGCCCACATGCGCAACCGCAAACTGATTGCCGAATGGGTGCTTGAGCACGGCAAGGCCGACAATGTGGTAGAGTATGTAACTATCGACGGAAAGACCTACATACGCATCAACGACTACAAGCGCATGCGTGAGCTGATAGGTCAGCTTCTCGGTGAAATCCAGCGCATTAAGAGCGAGGGCGACTACGAAGCAGGACGCAATCTCGTTGAGAAATATGCAGTCAAAGTCGATCCGAAGATTCATGACGAAATTCTCAAGCGTTACGCTCACCTCAGCATTGCACCTTACAAGGGCTTCGTCAACCCCGTCTACAACCTCGTCAAGGATGCCAACGGCAATGTCACCGATGTCACAATCACATACGGCGAAGGCTATCTGCCCCAGATGTTGCGTTACTCCAAGGATTATTCAACCCTTTCCAAGTAAATAACATCAACCCCATAAAAAAAGAGCGTGCCTGTGTAACATCACAAGCACGCTCTTTTTGCATAACCTCAACCGATTTTCCTCCCGGTTGACATGCAAATTTGATTATTTCACCTGACATTCACCGGTTATAACATGATATTTCCCCCATAACGGCATGCTATTCGCAGGTAATGCCCTGATACGCTTAAGCTTAAGCATCAAATCGGTGTAGAAATATTCAAATAAACTATCACCATTTTTTTTATATTTACAAATAGGGAAATTTTTTGGCTCTTCTATTTACAATTAGGGAAGATTTTTAGGTGATTGTAGTTGAATTTCGGTCAGAATTATGCTTGAGGATAATGTTGGCAACAGTACCCGCACACCGATTTCATATAACCTGTCGAAACTTATAGGCTATATGGTTTATCGGTGTGGGCTAATTGCAGGAGTTAGAGTTTTTCTTTCAGGAAGTGGCCGGTGTAGCTTGCGTCACATGCCATTATCTCCTCGGGGGTGCCGGCTGCAACGATGTTGCCTCCAAGCTCGCCGCCCTCGGGACCAATGTCTATTACATGGTCGGCACACTTCACCACATCGAGGTTATGCTCGATTATAATAACGGTGTGACCTTGTGCGATGAGTCGGTTAAACGAATCCATCAATGTGTTTATATCGTGGAAATGCAATCCCGTTGTAGGCTCGTCGAAAATAAACATAGTGGGCTCGGGCTTCTCCTGAGCGAGGAAGTAAGCGAGCTTAACACGCTGGTTCTCTCCACCCGACAAAGTCGACGACGATTGTCCGAGCTTTATATATCCAAGGCCAACATCCTGCAGGGGCTTCAGCCGTCGCACAATCTTGCGACATATCGAGTCACTCGACTCACCGAAGAACTCCACAGCCTGATTCACGGTCATGTTCAGCACATCGTTGATGTTTTTGCCGTTGTAGGTTATTTCAAGCACGTCGCTCTTAAAGCGTTGGCCGTGACATGCCTCGCAGGGGATAACGATGTCGGCCATAAATTGCATCTCAATCGTTATCGTGCCTTCGCCCTTACACTCCTCGCAACGGCCGCCCTCGGCGTTAAACGAGAAATATCCGGGAGTGAATCCCATCTGCTTGGCTCCCTGCTGCTCCGAGAATAGTCGGCGCACTTCGTCGAAAGCCTTAAGATAGGTTGCAGGATTACTGCGTGACGATTTTCCTATGGGATTCTGGTCGACAAACTCCACAGCCGAAATACGGTTAAGGTCGCCACCAAGTGCGCGATGCAATCCGGGAGCGTCACACGGGTTGCCCAGATGACGCACCATTGCACGGTAAAGAATGTCACGCACAAGCGTCGACTTTCCCGATCCGCTCACGCCGGTAACAACCGTCATCACCCCCAGCGGAAATTTCACATCAATATTCTTGAGGTTGTGCTCCCGGGCTCCCGTCACCTCTATGTAGTCGCGCCATTTGCGGCGACGCGCAGGCACGGGTATCGACAGCTCGCCGTTAAGATAACGCACCGTATAGGAGTCGGTGGCTGTCATGAGCTTGTCGACATCGCCCTGATATATTACCTCGCCGCCGTGTCGACCCGCCTCGGGACCCACATCGATAAGATAGTCGGCGGCACGCATTATCTCCTCGTCGTGCTCCACGACCACCACGGTGTTGCCGAGCTGCTGCAACTTTCGCAACACGCCGATCAGCTTCATCGTGTCACGCGAGTGAAGTCCTATGCTCGGCTCGTCGAGAATGTAGAGCGATCCCACAAGACTGCTTCCGAGCGATGTAGCAAGATTGATGCGCTGGCTCTCACCGCCCGACAATGTCGACGAAAGGCGGTCGAGAGTCAGGTAACCCAACCCCACATCACACAGGAAACCAATGCGATTGTTTATCTCCACGAGCAATCGCGACGAAACGAGCTTGTCGTTATCGTCAAGCTTAAGAGCTGCAAACCACTCCTTCAAGTCGGTGACAGGCATCTTCACCAACTCCGAAATCGTGGCACCGCCCACCTTTACATATTCACTCTCCTTGCGAAGCCTCGACCCGTTACACTCGGGACAACGGGTCTTGCCTCGGTAACGCGCCAGCATAACACGATACTGTATCTTGTACTGGTTCTCCTCGACCATCTTGAAAAATCCGTCGATGCCCTTGAACCGTCCGTTGCCGTGCCACAGCACATCCAGTTCGGCCTGAGTAAGGTCGCAATAGGGACGATGAATCGGGAACCCGATGTGGGGAGCCAGATGTATCAGTTCACGCTTCCACTCGCTCATCTTGTCGCCTCGCCAGCACATAACGGCATCGTCGTAGACCGACAACGACGGGTCGGGCACAACCAGATTGGGGTCGATGCCTATCACCCTTCCGAAACCCTCACACCGCGGACAAGCGCCATAAGGGTTGTTGAAGTTGAACATCAGCTCCGAGGGCTCGCGGAACACAATACCGTCGGCCTCAAATCGCTTGGAGAAGTCATGTCGGTGCAATCCGTCGGTTCCCCACACGAGAAGACTCATCTCGTCATGTCCCTCAAAAAACGCCGTTTCCACCGAATCGGCAAGTCGGCTCAGCTCATCACCCTCGTAGGCCACCGACAGACGGTCGACAAGGAGGTCATAGCCCGAAGCCGTTTCAGGCAGACTGTCATCGGCGAGAAGATGCTCAATGTCAATGAATTCCCCGTCCTTGACAAGACGCGAATATCCGCCTTTAAGCAGCACCTCAAGCTGAGTCCTGAATCGGCGCTTTTCAGGAAGCGTGACAGGAGTTATCACCGCCATGCGCGTACCTTCGGGATAACTGCGTGCCACGGCTATTACATCCTCCACGGTGTGCTTCTTCACAAGCTCGCCGGTGACAGGCGAGTAGGTCTTGCCTACACGGCCAAACAACAATCGGATGTAATCGTATATTTCAGTCGAAGTTCCCACGGTCGATCGGGGATTTCGTGTATTTACCTTCTGCTCAATGGCTATGGCCGGAGGAAGTCCCTTTATAAAATCAGTTTCAGGCTTGGCCATCTTTCCGAGGAACTGTCGCGCATAAGCCGACAGGCTCTCGACATAACGGCGCTGTCCCTCGGCATAGAGCGTGTCAAAAGCCAACGACGACTTTCCCGAACCCGAAAGTCCGGTGATTACAACCAGCTTGTTGCGCGGTATCTCGATGTCGATGTTCTTAAGATTGTTGACGCGTGCGCCCTTTACAAGAATATTACGTTCAGCCATTCTAAGAATGTGTTGTTTAAATTCAGTTAATCAGGATTGAACTTGCAAAGTTACACATAATATGACAAATTGAAGCATAGGGCCGCCACCGCATCACTACAAAAAATTTTAAGAGGGCTTAAATTTCGTTTTTTAACAGCCAAGCATTATCTTTGTATCTCTATTAGGTAAAAAAGATGACTGACGACATAATAAAGGCGTGCGAATTACTGGAGCGTGGCAAAATCATACTATATCCAACCGACACGGTGTGGGGTATCGGCTGTGACGCCACCGACAGCTATGCGGTAAAACGCATCTACGAAATAAAGCACCGTTCCGACAGCAAGGCACTTATCGTGCTGAGCGACTCCATCGACAACATAGCCGACTATCTGACTCCGCTAAGCAAGGAAACGGAACTGCTGCTCAACGACAGCTCACGCCCCACAACCGTGGTGACAAAGGCCTACATCGGTCTTGCTCCCGAGCTGCTCGCCGAGGACGGCACCGTGGGCGTAAGAATCACCCACGAGGAGTTCTCGTCGCAGCTGTGTCGACATTTCGGCCGTCCCATAGTGTCAACCTCGGCCAATGTAAGCGGCTACCCCACTCCCGCCACATTTGACGAGATAAGCGATGTGATAAAGGATACGGTCGACTATATATGCACATCGCGGCGCGATGAAACCGAGGCCCGTCAGCCGTCAAGAGTCATCAAAGTAGAGGACAACGGAAATATCACAATACTACGACCTTGAAAGCGTCAGGTAACAATGTGGTCAGCGACAACGCTACCCTGTCGAGCAATCAGCGCACTCCGAATTTTCCCTATCGGAGCAATGTAGCCTACCGCCGGCTGAAGCGCGTTGTCGATATAGCAGTTGCACTGCCGGCCGCAGCGATAACACTTCCGCTCACAGTCGTGCTATGCGTCATCATAAACCTGAACAGCAACGGCTCGCCTCTATTCAGGCAGCAACGCATAGGGCTCGGAGGCAAACCATTCATGCTCTATAAGTTACGCACGATGGAGAAGGATGCCGAAATCAACGGCCCGTCGCTGTCGGTGAAAAACGACCCACGCGTAACTTCGGTGGGAAGATTGCTGCGCAAGTATCATCTTGACGAGATGCCGCAGTTCTGGAACATACTGAAGGGCGACATGTCGCTCGTGGGGCCGCGTCCCGAGCGCGAACACTATCTGCGCCAACTGCGCATCGCCGAGCCCGAAAGCAGTAATCTGCACGTGATGAAACCGGGTATCACATCGGCCGGAATGGTGAACTACGGATATGCATCCGACATCGAGAGCATGGTAGAGCGACTGCATCATGACCTGCAATATCTCGAAAACGCTTCGACGAGTCTTGACTTCAAGATAGTGATGAAATCAATAAAAACAATTTTCAACGGAAAAGGCATCTAATGAGACAGTACATAAATAATTTGTCACACTCGTTCAACTCTATGTTTCTCTCGCTTGTCATGTGGCGTGAGAAGCACGTAAAAGAGAGGACTTTTGTGATGATTCTTGCTTTTTTCACCGGAATCCTGTGCGGATTCGCAGCCTTGATTTTCAAATGGCTGATTCACTACATATCGGGCACCCTGCTGTTGAACATCGACACAACGGGAGCCAACTACATGTATCTCATATATCCGCTCGTGGGCATAGTCATCGTGAGCCTCTACGTGCGATATGTGGTGCGTGACCACATTTCCCACGGAGTAACGCGTGTGCTCTACGCCATCTCTCAAAACAAGAGCCGACTGAAGGCCCACAACTGCTACACCTCGGTAGTGGCCAGCTCCATAACCATCGGCTTTGGCGGTTCGGTGGGAGCCGAGGGCCCCATCGTCTACACCGGCGCGGCCATAGGCTCCAATCTCGGCCAGGCGTTCCGTCTGTCACCGCGATTGCTCATGCTGCTGGTGGGATGCGGCGCAGCGGCCGGTCTGTCGGGCATTTTCAAGGCTCCGCTTGCAGGTGCGCTGTTCACCCTCGAGGTGCTCATGATCGACCTCACCACGGTGTCGGTGATGCCGCTCCTCATCTCATCCATCACCGCCGCCACCGTAGCCTACGTGTTTACGGGATATGATGTAGAGTTCTTCTTCACTCAGAGCGAGTACTTCCTGCCGGCACGCATACCCTACGCCGTTGCGCTCGGAGTACTTTGCGGATTCGTGTCGCTCTACTTCATCAGGGTCATCAACATGATGGAGGGATTCTACAGCTCGATAAAAAACACCTGGGTGAGAGCCGTGACAGGCGGTGCCATACTCGCAATACTAATCTTCATATTTCCCCCGCTCTACGGCGAGGGTTACGATGTAATCACACTGATGATCAACGGCGATGCCGGTTCGGCGCTCAACGGCTCCTTCTTCTACAACGACCGCAACACGGCATGGGTAATTTCGCTATATGTGCTTGGCCTTACGCTCGCCAAGGCATTTGCCACTTCGTCGACCAACGGTGCCGGCGGCGTGGGCGGAACATTCGCTCCCGCGCTGCACGTAGGTTCAATGGCCGGATTCTGTTTTGCGTTCACATTGAACCAATTGGGATTTGACATAGACCTGTCGGTAAAGAATTTCGCCTTAATGGGCATGGCCGGCGTTATGTCGGGCGTTATGCATGCACCGCTCATGTCGATATTCCTTACCGCCGAGCTCACCGGAGGCTATGAACTCTTCCTGCCGCTGCTCATTGTGTCGACAATATCCTACGGAACCATAAAGATATTCGAGCCCTACAGCATATACGCCATTCGACTGGCCAAGCGAGGCGAACTGCTAACCCATCACAAGGACAAGTCGGTGCTGCGACTGCTTAAGATAAATTCAGTGATAGAAAACGATTTCATGCCGGTGACACCCGACATGAATCTGAAATCGATGGTAGAGGTAATCAGCAAGTCCAACCGAAATCTCTTTCCGGTGCTTGACGGCGAACAGAAACTCGTGGGCGTAGTGCTGCTTGACGACATACGCAACATCATGTTCCGTCCCGACCTATATAAACGAATGTTCGTGTCCAAATTCATGTCAATGCCTCCGGCCACAATACGCATCGGCGACGCAATGGAAGAGGTAATGAAGACCTTTGACCGCACGGGAGCATGGAATCTGCCGGTAGTCGACGAGGAGGACCGCTACGTGGGTTTCGTGTCTAAATCAAAGATTTTCAACTCTTATCGTCGGGTGCTTCGCCACTACTCGGAGGATTGACAGTATCGTCAAGCGCAAACTGCGACACGCTGTAGCGTGACGTGAAGAAGCTTTGAGGCGATACCATGCGGGATATTCCGTAGGACACACCCGACACGATGGCAACCGGCAATATCAACGAATAGTTGCCCGTCAACTCCAAGGTAAGGAATATTGCAGTCATAGGAGCATGAATGGCTCCGGCCATGATTCCGGCCATGCCGAAGAATGCAAAGTCGCCGGTGTCGAGCCTAAGGTCAAGCGCGGTATTCATCACAAGAGCAAAAAATAGTCCGGCCATACATCCGGCAAAAAGCGTGGGGGCAAATTCACCGCCCACACCACCACCGCTGTTGGTGGCCGATGTGGCAAAACATTTGGCCAGAAGCACCGCTCCCACAAACGCCACCACTCCCCAAGGCGAAGAATCGACCTTATAAAAGAAAAGGCTGCCGTCGACCACCGAATGAAGATTGCCGTTAAGAACGCTTGAAATGGTGGCATAGCCTTCGCCGAAAAGAGGCGGCAGCAAGAATACGAGCACCGACACCGACACTCCCGCAACCAGGTTTTTGAGCCAAGGATTGTTCATGTTCTTGAAAAAGCGGTCGAACTTCTTCATGACTTCGGAATAATAGAGCGAATACAATCCGCAAAAGAGTCCAAGCAACAGCACATAAGGCATCATCGACATGTCGAACGGAAGAGGATGTGCATAATTGATGTCGAGCATACCGCCGTCGAGAATCAATGAAGTAATAGCAGCTGTGAGGCATGAAAGCAGAAGCGCCATCACCGATACGGTAGTCATGCCGAGCCCAAGCACCTCAAGCGTAAACAACATTCCACCCACCGGAGCCTTGAAAATGCCGGCTATACCGGCTCCCGCTCCGCATCCCACCATAATGAGCAGGTATTGGGGCGACACCCTGAACGCCTGACCGATATTGCTGCCTATGGCAGCCCCCGTATAGGCGATTGGGCCCTCCGAACCGGCCGAACCGCCAAGTCCGAGGGTAATTGAGCTTCCCACAATAGAATCATACATGAGCCTCGGCTTCATCCTCGCCTGTCGTGTCTTTATAGCATCCCTGATACGTGCCGTGCCATGCTCAAGATCATCATGGGAGATGTAACGCATATAAAGTGCGGCAAGAAATATACCGGTGAGCGGGAGAATGAGAAACGTGTAGTTGCTCTCGGTGACTTTGAATCCAGATAAGGCATAGCGCGAAATGAAGTCGATAATGCTCTTCATCAGATATGCGGCAAATCCCGAAACGAGTCCTATGACAAAAGCGACAATGAACAAAAATGTCACTTCAGGAATATAACGCTCACGCCAACTCTTAAGCGAATAGGTCATATCATGCAATTTCCGGTCGATATTTTCTCTGATTCCGCTCATCACATACTGCTATCTTCATTGAATATAAAACAACGATTGCCTGTGCAATGTTTTCATCGCCACGTAGATGCTGTGGCCGGTGTGTCATTATACATGAGGGGCTGCACCGTAATTTACGACGCAGCCCCTCGTTATAAGGTTATTGTCGAACAGGCTCTTAATGATTCCTGATGTATTCCACGATCCAAGCGCCCACTTCGCGTGTACCGTAACGACGACCCGACTCATTGATGTCGGGAGTGGTTACACCCTGCTCAAGCGACGCGCTCACGGCTTCACGTATTAAAGCGCCCTCGGCCTTGAGGTCGAAGTACTCAAACAGCATTGCCACCGACAATATCTGGGCAAGCGGATTGGCGATATCCATTCCCTTAGCCTGAGGCCATGAGCCATGGATAGGCTCAAACACCGGAGTGCTCTCGCCTGTGGAAGCCGAGGGGAGGAGTCCCATAGAGCCGGTGATAACCGAACCCTCATCGGTGAGAATGTCGCCGAATGTATTTTCGGTAACCATGACATCGAAGAATCGCGGATCCTGGATGATGCGCATTGCGGCATTGTCGACATACATGAAGTCGGTAGTCACCTCGGGATATTGCGGAGCCATCTCCTGCGCGATTTTGCGCCAAAGGCGCGACGACGCAAGCACATTGGCCTTGTCGACCACCGTAAGATGACGGCGGCGCTTCATCGCGTAGTCAAATGCCACACGGAGTATGCGCTCAATCTCGTGACGGCTGTAGGCGTTGGTGTCGTAAGCCTTGTCGTCGTCCTGATACTTCTCGCCGAAGTACATTCCGCCGGTAAGTTCGCGGATGCACACGAAGTCGGCGCCCTCCACTATCTCGGGACGCAAAGGCGACTTGTGAAGGAGCGAACTGAACGTTTCCACGGGACGGATATTGGCATAGAGGCCGAGCTTCTTCCTCATGGCAAGGAGTCCCTGCTCGGGGCGTACCTTAGCCGAGGGATCGTTGTCGTACTTCAAGTCGCCTACAGCTGAAAACAGCACAGCATCGGCACTCTTGCACAATTTATAGGTTTCCTCAGGAAACGGGTCGCCTACACTCTCTATTGCGGCTGCACCCACAACTCCGTATTGGAAATCAACACTGTGGCCAAACTTTTGGCACACTGCGGCCATAACATCAACACCCTGAATTGAAATCTCGGGGCCTATGCCGTCGCCCGGCAATACTGCTATATTGAAATTCATCTTTATTTATGTCGTGTGATTAATAGTTGTCGCGTTTGCTCTCCCATGCCACGATGTCGTCCTTGCGTGTCAACAGATAGTCGATGTCGTCAAGGCCGTGCATGAGGCAATGCTTCTTATATCCGTTTATCTCGAATGATTCGGAATTCCCGGTCGACAGATTGGTTATCGTCTGTGACGGCAGGTCGACTTTCACCTCGGCCTTGGGGTCGGCATTTACGGTGTTGAACAATTCGTTAAGAAACGGCTCGCTCACCACTACGGGCAACACGAAGTTGTTCAACTCATTATTCTTGTGAATGTCGGCGAAAAAGCTCGACACCACTACACGGAATCCGTAGTCGTGGATGGCCCATGCCGCATGTTCACGGCTCGAACCGCAACCGAAGTTCTTTCCTGCAAGAAGAATACGGCCCGAATAGATGGGGTTGTTCAGGGGAAATCCGGCAATGGGATTGCCCTCCGAGTCAAACCGCCAGTCGCGGAACAGATTGTCGCCGAAGCCCTCGCGCGATGTCGCCTTAAGGAAACGTGCAGGAATTATCTGGTCAGTGTCGATATTTTCCATCGGCAGTGGAACGCAGGTGGAAGTGATGACATCAAATTTCTCTTTCATAACTCTACTCATTATTAAAGTTTGCGGGGATCGGTGATAACTCCCGTGATTGCTGCTGCGGCTGCCACAAGCGGTCCGGCGAGCACTGTTCGCGCACCGGGCCCCTGACGGCCTTCAAAGTTTCGGTTGGAGGTCGACACGGCAAGTTTTCCGGCAGGAACCTTGTCGTCATTCATTGCAAGACACGCCGAGCATCCGGGCTCGCGCAACTCAAATCCCGCATCGGCAAGTACACGGTCAAGTCCTTCGGCCTTTATCTGCTTTAGCACAGCCCATGAGCCGGGCACGAGCCAGGCCGTAACATTGTCGGCCTTGCGGCGGCCCTTTACTATTGAAGCGAAAGCGCGGAAGTCCTCAACGCGGCCGTTGGTACAGCTTCCGAGGAACACATAGTCGACCGGCACACCCTCCATCTTCTGTCCCACCTTGAACTCCATATAGTCAAGCGACTTGTCGTAGGAAAGCTGTCCGGCTTCATCATCACCGTTGTAGGCCGGAATCGTTTCCGAAATTCCCATGCCCATTCCGGGATTGGTACCGAAGGTTATGCGGGGCTCTATATCGGCGGCATCAAACACCACTTCCTTGTCAAATGCGGCATCGTCGTCGCTGCGCAGCGTGCGCCAATAGGCCTCGGCCTTGTCCCAGGCCTCGCCCTTCGGAGCATATTCGCGCCCCTTTATATATTCAAATGTAGTGTCGTCGGGGGCTATCATACCGCCACGGGCACCCATCTCGATCGAGAGGTTGCACAATGTCATGCGCCCTTCCATCGACAGGTTGCGCACTGCCTCGCCGGCATATTCCACAAAGTAACCTGTGGCACCGCCGGTGGTCATCTTCGAGATGATGTAGAGGGCCATGTCCTTTGCAGTCACCCCGTCACAAAGCTTTCCGTTGACGGTTATGCGCATTGTCTTGGGCTTGGGCTGAAGGATGCACTGCGAGGCAAGCACCATCTCCACCTCGCTTGTTCCGATGCCGAAAGCCACGGCACCAAATGCTCCGTGAGTCGAAGTGTGGCTGTCGCCGCACACTATAGTGTAGCCTGGAAGCGTAAGTCCGTTCTCCGGCCCTATCACGTGTATGATTCCATTCTTGGGATGACACAGTCCGAACAATGTAAGCCCGAACTCATCGGCATTGCGCAGAAGAGTTTCAACCTGCTTGCGCGAAACTGGATCGGCAATGGGCTGATCCTGATGCATAGTGGGCACATTGTGATCGGGCGAGCATATCGTACGCTCGGGTCGGAACACCTTCAATCCACGACGGCGAAGTCCGTCAAATGCCTGCGGTGTCGTCACCTCATGACAGTAGTGCCTGTCGATATAAAGCTGTGTCGAGCCACCTTCAATGACATTTACCGCATGGGCGTCCCAAACCTTGTCAAATAAAGTACGGGCCATAAGTCGTTATTGTGATTCGTTTTTATTAATGTACAATTTTGTTTATCGCATCGATGAATGCCTCGGCACTTGCGGCTATGATGTCGGTGTTGGCCGAGAATCCGTAGTAGCTTACGCCCTCGTGTTCCACCGTCATGTGTACCTTGCCGATATCGTTGCTGCCCTTGTTGATAGCCTGAATAAGGAACTCCTTTACAAGCATGCGGCGATGGATTATCTGCTTTATGGCGGTTATGGCGGCGTCAACGGGGCCGTTGCCCGAGGCACAAGCCTCAAACTTTTCACCGGCGATGTCCAGTCCCACCGAAGCAACCGACTTGACACCAACGCCCGATGTAACCTGGAGGAAGTCGAGTTTCAGTCGATGTGAAGCCTTGTGGTGTTCACCGGCAAGCATCATCACGTCGTCGTCGTTGATCTCCTTCTTGCGGTCGGCCAGGCGAAGGAATCCTTCGTAAGCCTTGTCGAGCGCCTCCTTGCTAAGCTCGATGCCGAGCACATGCAGGCGGTGCTTCAAGGCGGCACGGCCCGAACGCGCGGTGAGCACGATTGAGTTCTCGTCGACTCCCACTTCCTTGGGGTCGATGATTTCATAGCTCTCACGATTCTTGAGCACGCCGTCCTGATGGATGCCCGAGCTGTGGGCAAATGCGTTGCGTCCCACGATAGCCTTGTTGGGCTGAACGGGCATGTTCATCAAGCTCGACACCATGCGGCTTATGCCACACAGCTTGGTGGTGTTGATGTTGGTCGTTATGTCGAGCTCCTTGTGGGAACGGAATATCATTGCCACCTCCTCAAGCGAAGTGTTGCCGGCGCGCTCGCCGATACCGTTGATGGTAACCTCGGCCTGACGGGCACCGTTGGTTATACCCGATATGGTGTTGGCGGTAGCCATGCCAAGGTCGTTGTGACAGTGGGTGGCTATGGTGACGCGGTGAATGCCGTCGACATGCTCCATGAGATACTTGATCTTCTCGCCAAACTCCCACGGCAGACAGTAACCCGTAGTGTCGGGAATGTTGACTACGGTAGCTCCGGCCTTTATGACGGCCTCGACAACACGTGCAAGATACTCGTTATCGGTGCGTCCGGCATCCTCGGCATAGAACTGGACATCCTCGACAAATCGCTTGGCATACTTGACACAACCTATGGCACGTTCAAGTATCTCTTCGCGATTGGAGTTGAACTTATATTTAATGTGGTAGTCCGATGTTCCTATTCCGGTGTGAATGCGCTTGCGCTTGGCATACTGCAACGCATCGGCTGCGACCTTTATGTCGTTTTCAACCGCACGTGTCAGCGCACATATAGTGGGCCATGTCACCGATTTTGAAATTTCAACCACCGAATTGAAGTCACCCGGACTCGATACAGGGAAACCGGCTTCAATTACATCCACGCCAAGCTCCTCAAGGGCCTTGGCGACCTCGATTTTCTCGACAGTGTTCAATTGACATCCCGGCACTTGCTCTCCGTCACGCAAAGTAGTGTCGAAGATAAACAGTCTATCGCTCATATATTAATTCTTGTTTTATCTGAAAAAGTTTTGCAAAATTAGCACCATTATGCGACATAATCAAGCAAATACCGAATATTCGCACCATTTTCGCTATAAATTGCAATATTTAATATCATTTTCCTTACGATTTGTTCACGGCAGCGTTATTTTAGCCAACGCAGCATGTCCTTGAACGAAACCTTGCGGCCATACATCAATATGCCTATGCGGTAGATGCGTGACGCGAGGTAGACAAGGAGCAGCGCGGTGCCGTAGAGCAATCCGAGGCTCAGCGCAATCTGCCATACGGGAACTTCGTAGGGCAGCCTTATCATCATCACAATCGGCGATGTAAAAGGAATGAGCGAGCACACGACTCCAAGCTGACCGTCGGGATTTTCCATGCACGACTGACCCACAACCATTGCGATTATTATTATCATCATCACCGGCATCGTGTACTGATTGGCATCGCTCTGCTGGTCGACAGCCGAACCGAATGCGGCAAACAGCGATGCGTAGAGCAGGTATCCGCCAATGAAGTATAGGACGAAGATGCCTATCAGTCTTACCCAGTTCACACCCATTATGGCCTGGATTATCTCGGATGCTTCGCCCTGAGGCACATCAGGTATGGCGCCGGCCGTCATGTCGGTAGCCGAGAACGCGCTTCCTATGCCAAGCACAAGCGATACGATGCTCACAAGCACCACCCACACGGCTATCTGGGTCAATCCCACCAATGCCACACCGAGTATCTTGCCGAGCATCAGCTCTATGGGACGGCATGAGCTTACGATTACCTCAACGATGCGGTTGGTCTTCTCCTCGACAACCGAACCCATGATCATGGCTCCGTACATGAGCACAAACATATAGGTCATGAAGGCCAGTATCAATCCTGTAATCAACGCTATCTCGCTCGATGACACCGACTCCTCGCCGTCCTCGTTCCATGTGTGGCTCTTGACGTTGACATTGACCTTGCAGGTCGATATTATATTGTTAAGCTCGGGTATGTTATACGATGCTATGCGGTTATCGGTCATGCTTGCGTTAAGACACTCCTCGATGCGCTCGGAGAGCGACATCTTTATAGGTTTCTCGGAGTAGACATTGACCGTAGTCATTGAATCAACATTGGCCGGAATCACAAGGAAAGCGTATATGTCGCCGTCGGCCTTGTCAAACTCTCCCTTCATCGACCCGATTTCCATGTCGGGCATCACCTTGAAAGTGTAGTCCTCGTTGTCTTCAAACACGTTGCCATACTGTCCGCTGCGGTCAACCACCGCCACAAGCCGGGCATCCGACTTGTTGAACTCGGAAAGTATTATGGGGACGGCCATGAAAGCTATCATTATTATGGGAACGAGTATTGTCGTCACGATAAACGACTTCTTTGCAACAATCGACAAATACTCATGTTGCATCACTAAAAACAATCTATTTCTGTCCATCGCCTTGTGTTACTGTTTCGATAAAAATTTCATTCATTGTGGGTAATAGCTCGTCGAAGCCGAGAAGCGTGTATTCACGGTTGAGCTGATCGACCACCTCACGCATAGTCACTCCGGGCTTTAGGCGTATCACGGCCACACTGCCCGACATGGGGTGCTTCTCTATCGACTCCAGGCTGTAGAGGCTCTCATTAGGAGCAAGTACAGGCTCGGCGATATGCAACGTAAACAGATTTTTCTTAAACTGCTGGCGTATTTCATGGACATTGCCCTGCAGCACCACCTTGGCGTTGTTGATAAGCGTTATGTCGTCACACACCTCCTCGACCGACGCCATGTTATGGGTCGAGAAGAGTATAGTGGCTCCCTCGCGGTGCAGATTAAGAATCTCACGCTTCAGCTGCTCGGTATTGACCGGGTCAAATCCCGAAAATGGCTCGTCGAGAATCAGCAACCGGGGCGAGTGTACGACCGTGGAGATGAACTGCACCTTCTGGGCCATACCCTTGGACAATGTTTCAATCTTTCGGTTGCTCCATTCGGTAAGCTCAAATCGTTCAAGCCAGCGGAGGGCCGATGTGCGGGCATCGTTCTTCGACATGCCCTTCAGTCGTCCGAGATACACGATCTGGTCGAGCACCTTCATCTTCTTGTAAAGGCCTCGCTCCTCGGGCAGATAACCGATGTGACGCACTTCCGAAGCGGTCAACGGCTTTCCGGCAAGATATACTTCCCCGCTGTCGGGACGGGTTATGTGGTTTAAAATTCGTATCAACGATGTCTTTCCGGCGCCGTTGGGGCCAAGCAGTCCGTAGACTTGACCTTCGCCAACATCAAGCGTGACATGATCAAGAGCGCGATGACCGTCATACTGCTTGACCACATCCTTTACTTCAATAAAGTTCATATTATCTATAACAAAATTACTTTTTTAATTCAAGACAGCTCCAACGCTCAAGCACCGTGTGCCCCACATATTCCAGGCCATGCTTGCGGGCCTCGTCAAGCACGATCGCAATGTCGTCCTCATAGAATCCGCTCAGCAGCATCGTGCCGCCTTCCTTCAGGCGGGAGGCGTAGACTTGGAGGTCGCCCACGATTATGTTGCGGTTGATATTTGCAAGAAACAGGTCGACAGGCTCCACACCGGCGAGGGCCGAAGCATCGCCGAGCACTACATTGATTTCGGGGTGACGGTTCAACGACACGTTTTCGACGGCATTGACATGAGCAAACTCATCAATCTCTATAGCCGTCACGGGGCCGGCTCCGCGCATGGCGGCAAGAATGGCAAGGATGCCTGTACCGGTGCCCATGTCGATTACCGAACGCCCCTCAAGAGGCAGCTCGAGAAGACGGCGTATTATCAACGTGGTGGTCTGATGATGTCCCGTGCCGAAAGCCATTTTGGGGTCGATCACAATGTCGTAGGGCATTGACGGAATATCGGTGTGAAACGAACTGTGAATCACGCACTTTCCATCGACAGTTATAGGCTTGAAGTAGTTCTTTTCCCACTCCTGGTTCCAGTCACGCCCCTCAACGGTTTCACATTTCACCGTGACCGATGTGTCAAACGGCAGCTCGGCCGTCACTTCGTCAAGCACTTTCTTGTCAAAATCCTCAAGCTTTATGTAGGCGGTCATTCCGCTCTCGTCGGGTACAAAGCTCTCATAGCCATGTTCACACAACAACGCCGCCATGACATCGGTCATGGTTTCATTACAAGGCGACATGTCGATGCGTACCTCGGTGTAATCATTCATTGCAAGTCAAAAATTTTTCCTGATTGATAATATTGGTGTCTATTTCTTGTGAAAGAATCGATATATCTTATGTATCTGCTTCCCGGCCTGAAATGCAAGCAGCGCATAGTCGAGCACTGAAAAGCCGGTCGACAGTTTCTTGAACAGATTTCCGGTCGATGACGTCATTGCCGCACTGCGGTTGTACATCTGCGAGGTCTTCGACATTATGCGCTCCTTCTCGACCTCGATTCTCACGTGATTGAGCGCACGCTGATAGCGCAACTCTTCGAGCGAGAAGCCCTGCCAGCCTTCGGTTTCGTTGTTAATATTCAAATTGGACTTCATGGCTTTTCAATCTCTTTGTTTTTAAAATCGGTGGGTGGAGTGAGAAACAGTCGCGAGAGGAACCGTGCGATGGGATTGACAAACAGCGTGGTGCGCAGTAAAACAGCCACAACCCCGAGCAGCAAATAGAATCCGCCGACAATCAAGAAGCACCAGGCGATGGGCAGCACCGACGCAAGCAGATAAACCACGGCTATCGAACAGAAAAACAGCGCACAAGCCGCAAGGATGAGAAGCACCACCGCCAGCACTCCGCTCGACAGCAGCACCGTGGTCTTTTCGGTCGATATAAGCTTCAGGTTTTCGGCATATAGTCGGGCCAGCCTCATGGCGTTGGCCAGCGTCGTCTTCAATTCTTCATTTTTATCGCCCATAATCAATAGTTGAAATTACATAGAGCGACATCGGCACACCTTGTCAGACGAGCCGATGCCGCTTATAAATTATTGAAATCTCGGCACTTCTATGACGGTTAGTCGTCAAGGTCGCGCGTAAGCTGTTCTACAAGTTCGTCTACATCGCTTTCGCTGCATATTATACCCTTGCTACGAAGCAGTTCAACGATGCGCTTGCGCAGGTCGGCACCCTTTTCGGGAGCAAAAAGCAATGCGGCTCCGGCGCCTACAATGGCTCCGCCGAGAAATGCATATAGTATTCCAAGATTGTTGTTCATTGTTCTATTCAGTAAAGTATGTTATTAATTACTTGCCAATTTCTTCAACGATTTCGTCAGCGAGTTCTTCCATTTTGCTCTTGTGGAGCTTGATGCCCTTGCTCTTCAGGAACTCCATGATGTTGTCGCGTGTTGTGTCACCTTTTTCGGGGGCGAGAAGTAATCCTACTGTTGCACCGGCGATTGCACCGCCTATTACTGCTAAAACGATGTGTAATGGTTTCATTTTATTGATTATTTATTTGTTGATAATAGTATAACTATAGTAGTAACACTTAAAACCGAAAAAAGTAGCATCGACAGGTGAAAAATTTTACCTGAGTGTCACAGCAGTCCGTCAAAGTAGTCGTTGAAAAATTCCAGCTGATAGTCGGTAAGCTCGTTCCAGTACTTGCTGTCGTGTACTCCCGGACTGTCGATGAAGTGGTGCTTCACTCCGGCCTTTTTCAATGCTTTATGAAACTCCTCGTTGACTTCAAAGAAGAAGTCGTCGCTTCCGCATGATATGATGATTGCCAGATTGGCTTTGGCAAAGTCGTCGATGTGGTTGGGCAATGCGTATTGCTCCCACCGCTCGGGATACTTCGACTTAGCCCCTATGGCATCCTTCATGTTCCAGTTGTTGGGAAACGGTCTTATGTCGACTCCCCCGCTAAGACTGCCCACGGCTCCGAATGTGTCGGGGTGACGCATAGCCAGCCACAATGCACCCTGGCCGCCCATGCTGTAGCCGGTTATCGCGCGCTTGTCGCGTGACGGCAGCGTGGGAAAGTTATCGTCGATATACTTCACAAGCTCCTTGGCGGTGAACGTTTCATATTGCAGATCCGGATTCACGGGGCTGTCCCAATACCAGCTGTTCTCTCCGCTCGGAATCACGATTATCATGTCACGTTCATCGGCTATGCGCTTGATTTCGGGCTTTACGCCGAGCCAGTTGTCACAGCCTCCGCCCCACCCGTGCAGCAGATACACCACCGGATGACGGCCTTCGGAGTCGGGTGTGATGACATTTACATCCACGTTTTTACCCATGACACGGCTCGGCACGCTCACCTTGCGCAATGTCGACGCACACATCATACCGGGGATTATGGTCAGTAATAACAGAAGGGTCAGATATTTCCTCATTGTTTAAGATTGGTTTATTGCAAATTTAAATATAATATTCCACACTATACCAATAATTATACGTAAGTTTGTACAAAATTTTAATGGTATATGGCCACAAGCTTCCTCCAGATTGACAATCTCACTAAAAGTTACGGCGACAGGATGCTGTTTGACGGTGTCACGTTTGGCGTATATGAAGGCGACAAGATAGGCGTTATCGCAAAAAACGGCACGGGAAAATCGACACTGCTCAACATCATAGCCGGCATTGAAAGCGCCGATTCGGGCGATGTCACATTCCGCAACGGACTTAAGGTGGGTATTCTGGAGCAAACGCCGCGCTTCGATCCCGGATCATCGCTCATGGACGCATGCCTGCTCGGCGACAACGCGATGTGTCACGCAATCGCCGAATATGAAACCGCCCTGCTCTCGGGCGACAACGACAGGCTCAACGAGGCCATACACGGCATGGATGCAGCATCGGCATGGGACTACGAGGATAAAATGAAGCAGCTGCTCGGCCAACTGAATCTGCACGACATAACGGCATCGACCGACAATCTTTCGGGCGGACAGGCCAAGAGAGTGGCACTCGCCCGCGTGATTCTCGGCGAACCCGATCTTATAATCCTCGACGAGCCCACCAACCACCTCGATATCGAGATAATCGAATGGCTCGAAAACTATCTGACACGCTCACGCGTGACATTGCTGATGGTGACCCACGACCGCTATTTTCTCGACCGTGTGTGCAACAAGATAATCGAAATCGACCGTCAGCAGATATTCACCTACGAAGGCAACTACGACTACTACCTGCGTCGCCGACAGGAACGCATCGATGCCATGACATCGGAGCTGGCAAAGGTGAAAAACACCCTGCGCAAGGAGCAGGAGTGGATGCGCCGACAGCCTCAGGCACGCGCCGGCAAGGCCAAGTATCGAATCGACGCATTCTACGACCTGAAGAAGCGCTCGCATGTCGACCTGTCGGACGACAACGTTGAGCTTAACGTGAAGTCATCCTACATCGGCTCAAAGATATTCGAGGCAAAGGGCATAAACAAGCGGTTTGGCGACAAGGTGATTCTCGACGACTTCAACTACACATTCGCACGTTACGAAAAGCTTGGAATAATAGGTCACAACGGAGCCGGCAAATCGACATTCATCAAGATGCTGCAAGGCATAGTGCCGGCCGACAGCGGAGAGTGGAACGTTGGCGAAACGGTGCGATTCGGCTACTACAGCCAGGAGGGAATCGAGTTTGACGACAACAAGCGCGTCATCGACGCAATCACCGAGATAGCCGAGGACATCGTGGTAAACGGCGATGTGCGTTACACCCCGATGCAGTTTCTCACCCACTTCCTCTTCTCGCCTACCGACCAGCAGAAGTACATCCACACCCTCAGTGGCGGCGAACGCGCCCGCCTTCACCTTGCGGCTGTGTTGATGAGGTCGCCCAACTTCCTGATACTCGACGAGCCTACCAACGACCTCGACATCATGACCCTCGGCATCCTCGAGGATTACCTCGCCAAGTTCAAGGGATGCCTGATCATAGTGAGTCACGACCGATTCTTTCTCGACAGCATAGTCGACCATCTATTTGTGTTTGAGGGCGACGGTGCAATCAAGGATTTCCCCGGAGGCTACACCGACTACCGCACATGGCTCAATGCACAGCCCAAGCCTCAGGCCGAGGCCGAAAAGCAGGCAGCCAAAACGGTGCGCGAACGCCCCCGACGCAGTTCCGACAACCGCATGAGCTACAAGGAGATGCGCGAATTTGAGGCTTTGACCAATGAAATAGAGAAACTTAATGCCGAGAAGGCTGCACTCGACGCAGTGTTCAACAGCGGCGAGGTGGTCGACGACATTATTGAAAAGTCGGCACGATATGAAGAGATAAAGACTTTGCTCGACGAGAAGGAGATGCGCTGGCTCGAGCTCTCGGAGAAGGATCAGTAACGTGACGCATCAATGACGGCCGCGCCGTTCACGCAGTATCACATAAAGGATTACGGGAGCTCCCACAAACGGCGTTACGGCGTTGATGGGAAGTATCGTGCTTTCAGGCAGCACGCACACAAGATTGCATCCGAGCGCCACGATTGCGCCTGAGATCAGGGTGGCCGGCATCAGCACCCGGTGATTGTCGGTGCGGAATAGCAATCGGGCTATGTGAGGCACGGCAAGGCCGATGAATGATATAGGCCCGCAATAGGCCGTGATAACGGCTGTAAGCAATCCGGTGGCAAGTAAAAGGAGGTTGCGCACACGACGCATGCTTATGCCGAGATTGCGCGCATAGTTGGAGCCAAGGAGTATTATGTTCAACGGTTTTATGAGCAGGAGAGCCATCACTATGCCGGCCAGCGTGATCAGGGCAAACAGCGGCAACCGGCTCAACGACACACCGTTGAAATTGCCCATTCCCCACATTACATAGCTCTGTACGCCGTCGGCCGACGACATGTAGTTGAGCAGCGATATTACCGACGAGGTCATGTAGCCCACCATTATACCGGTTATGAGCAGCATCAGGTCGTTCTTAAGCCATGACGAGAATAGAAGCAGGAGCCCCATGATGAGCATACTGCCCGCAAATGCCGCCGCCATGACGGCAACGTAACCGCCCACCGAATAGCCGCCGGCGCTTATCGTTCCGCCAAGAAACAGCATCACGATTGCAACTCCGAGGCTTGCGCCCGAATTGATACCGAGAATCGACGGACCTGCAAGCGGATTGCGGAATGCGGTCTGCAGCATAAGTCCCGACACGGCCAGTCCGGCACCGGCAAGAAGCGCTGTGACAGCCTGAGGCAACCGGCTGCCCGTGACAATGAACCGTGCGGCACCATAATCACCGTCATGTCCCAGAAGTATATCCGTGACATCGGCTGCCGATATTGCCACCGAACCGAAGTAAAGGTTCATCACAAACAGCAACAGAAGAGTGACAGTGAGTATTATAAACCGCATGACACCGCCTATTTTATGATTGAGAAATAGTGAGGCCAATCAGGATTGGTCAGCGACAGTTCGGGATGAATCACGCGCATCAGGTCGTTAAGCAGCCAGTGAGGATGAAACGGAACCTCCTCATAGTAGTGGCTGTAGTTGGTGTTACATCCATAGACCACTCCGCGTTTCCACGGCTCAAACTGCGAGTATATCGCATCGTCGGCGCTCAGCGAAGCGAGCGTCATGTCATCGGCCTGATTGTAACGAAGTATCCAGATGTCGGCATCCTGAGCGCCGGCAAGCACCTGCTCGGGCGACAGCGCGATGCTGCCCGACCGATTCTCATTGACCGAAAACGGATTGGCACCACCGGCATCGTTGAGGTAATGCGTCACGATGGAATTTACGCCCGGCACATACCACGCCTGGCCATACTTCTTGTCCATCATGACCTTGGGTCGGCGGGCAATCGAGTCAACCGCGCTCTTCAATGAGTTGTAGCCGTGTTCGGTTTCGTTGAACAGCTTTTCGGCTTCGTCGTAACGGCCGTAAAGCATTCCATAGAACTTCATCCACTCGGCGCGACCGAGCGGAGTCGTTTCCATATAGTCGGCACACTCGATCAAGGGTATTCCGAGCTGCTCAATCTTCCCGTAACCTCCCGAATTTTCGTAAGGCGACAACAATATCGCCTGAGGATGCAGCTCGATAATGCGCTCGATGTTGGGTGACATTCCGCTGCCGCAATCGGCGATAATGCCCGAGTCGATGCGCTCGGCAAGCCGCTGCGTATGGATGTACTGAGCGTCACACACGCCCGTTATGGCGTCGCCGGCTCCAAGCTCGCTTATGAGGCTGCTGTGAACCGATGAATACACAAGCGAACTCTCAAGAGGTGTGCGCACGACAGTCCCCTCGGGAAGGTCGGAAGGCATCTCCGTGTCCGAAGGCACCAGTATATATGTGTGCAACACCTTGGTGGTGTCCCACGGGTTACGCACCACTGCCACCGTGTAATCGCCGGCATCCTTCAGCGTTATGTTTTCGGCATAACGTAACGGCACATCGGGCAACGCCTCAACAATGACATTCTTGCCTCCGCCACTGCAAGCGGCAAGAAGCAAGAATGAAAAACAATATAAAAACTTTAATAATCCGGTCATCAATTATCAGTTGAAGAATACGGCAGCCTTAGGATTCTGGCCTCCGCAATCAAATTTCTCTACAAAAGTACCATCTTTTTTGAAACGGTACACATTTCCGTTGCTTTTGTTGTAGAAAGTGGTAGCGATGTAGATGTCACCGTTTCCGGGATTAATCGAAATCATCGAGATACTTGTCGACATAAGTTCGGCCGGGGCATTCTTCAAAAACGATGTGCTATTCATAGTTCCGGTCTTCACGTTATAGGACGAGAAGGTGTTGACAGTCGACACATCGGGCCAGTTTGAATAGTCGGTGCGTGAGTCAAGCAGGTAGACAACGCCGTCGTTGGGAGCCATCTCAGTTGCATAACCGATGCGCGACACCTTGTTGCCGTTTTTCGGATCAATCATCTGAAGCACATAGCTTTCAGCCGAGTAGTCCCATGAAATGAGGAAAACCTTGTCGTCTTCCTCAACCAGCTGGTTGGGATTGGGCGTCACCTCGATGCTCTCCTTCACTTTGAAGGTGTTAAGATCGATGACAACGACATTGTTCGGGTGAATGAAGTTGCCGTCGACAATCTCGTAGGCATTCGACACATAGAGCATGTCGTCACACACAGCCATGTTCTCAAGATTCTTGCCTACGTTGGTGAGCTTTGACTCAATCTTCATGGTCGATGCGTTTATCTTGGCAACGATACCTCCATAGAACGAAGCGTATACATAACCGTCCTCGGCGACTATTGCGCGCACACCGCCCTTCAGCTCCGGATCGGCCGAGAACATTGTGCGGCCATCCTCGACGCAAGCGGCATTAACTCTCGAAAGATAGTTGGAGCCGTGTACGGCTATGAACACCTTGCCGTCGTACTCTATCATAGCCTGTCCTGTGTCGCCAAGACGGGCACCGTTCTGCTTGTAAAATATGTCATCGATTATTTCACCGTCGTGATTGGGAGCATAGAACTCAATTCCCGAGTTGTTCTCCGACTGAGTGCCCTGATTCATGATATAGGCGCGTGACTTCGGAAGCACGAGCTTCGAGCCGTCATCGTTCCAATCGTCATCATCGTCACTGCTGCAAGAAGTAAATGCGGTTGCCATTGCAAGCACACCGAGCATACTCAAAAATAATTTTTTTGCTTTCATAAGGTTATTACGTTAAGTTGATTGTTATGCTCTATCAAAATTTGAACGTACCAGTCACACGCCATGACCGTCCGGGCATGGGATAGTACTTTATGACATCATATTGCTTGTCGGTGAGATTTATTATTTCGCCCTGCAGGTCAAGTCTGTACCCGCGGAACAGGAATTCATGCGACAATGTGAGGGTGTGCTCGGCATATCCGTCAATCTTATTCACGGGAATGTTCTGCGACAGGCAGTAACGCTTGCCCACCCCCACTATCGAATAGCCCACATCGACCCAGGGCATGTCGATGACAGCCGACACATTGCCGCTGTGCCTGGGAGTGTAAGGCAGCTGATGCTTGTAGCTCTTTGAGTCGGGATCGGTGAGGTCGACAGCCTTCTGAAACGTGTAGGCTCCCGAAAGCGTCAGCTGCACCTTGCGGCTTAACGAGAATGCCGAGGCAAGCGTGATGTCGACTCCCGTCACATGCACCTTGCCGTAGTTGGCCATCGTCCATGCATAGGTTGTGGGGAAAGCAACAATCTTGTCGGTTACGTTATTGAAATATCCGTCGACGGTAAACGAGAGGTAATCCATGAACGATGCCGGCAGAATGCTCCATGTCACACCTATATTATATTCATCGGCCTTCTCGGGACGCAGCTTGCGATTGCCGAGGCGATAGTAGTAGAGGTCGTTGAACGTGGGAGTGCGGAACGTGCTCTTGTACATTGCCCTGAAATAGAGCTGCTCGTCACGCCAAGGCTGCACGCTCACCGACACTCCGGGCGAGAGCCGGCTCAGGTCGTCGGGCTTTTTGCCCGCCTTAACCCTTTCGTTGATATAGGTTCCGAGCAACACTCCGTTGACGGTGAGCCCATTGCAGCGGTAACGAACATTGAGCGCGGTAAGTGAGGTGTAACGCAGGGAACGGACATTCAGGCATAGTGCTGTGGAGAGTGTTTACGGCAGCATCCTGCGCCAATGCAATCTGAAGGGGCTGCACGGGACGATACACGGCCGAAGCCGTCACGTAGTACTCGTTCTGGCGATGTGTGGCCGAATATACTCCGTCGGAATACTGCGGTCCGAGATCACGGTCACGATTCCATCCGTAATTATACTTAGCCTGAGCCTGAAAGTTCCACTTGTCGGAAAACTCCTTTCGGTATTTCACCTGAACGAATGCGTTCTTGTCCCACAACGTTTCATCGGAAACGGGATTATACAATGTCACGGGGCCGGGCAGTCCTCGCTTGGAGTAATAGTAGTAACCCTTTACCTGCAAGTTGCTGCTGTCGGCAAATGTGTGATACAGATTGCCTTCGCCGTGCCATGATGTTATCGCCGAATTGTTGCGTCGCTCCTCGGTGACATACTTTCCGTTGACAAGCCTGAAGGGATAGTTGCCGTCGGCTCTCATGTAATCGCCTTCGAGCGAAGTGACGGTGTTTTCGCCCAACTTCTGCCACCAACGCACTGCGGGAGTTATGTAGCCGAACGAGCCGCCCTTTATCTTCACTTGAAATGCCGACTTGTCGTCGCCGTCGAATACGGGCCGCTGGGTAACGATGCTCAGCACTCCCGCCGATGCATAGAGCTTTGCGGGCTGTAGCAGATCCTCGTTCTGCCCGATGGCAAGCGACAGCATCGACACATTGTCGAGCGAAAAACGCCCTATGTCAATCTGTCCCGCCTGACAATTGCTTACAGGCGCTCCGTCGTAACTCACTCCTGTGTGGGCCGCACCCATGTTACGCACCGACACCGTCTTCAATCCTCCCACGCCGCCATAGTCACGCACATTGGCACCGGCAAAGCGTCGCACTGCGTCGGCCATGTTCTGGATACCCAGCCGGGTAAGCTCCGTTCCTGAGAGAGTCTGCACAGGAGCCGCCGTAGAAACCTTTATGGGAGAGCGTCGGGCCTCTATGACTACATCGTCAATGCGCTGCATCGTTATGGAGTCATCGGGCACCGAAGCAACGGCTGCCTCCGCACTCAACGAATGCAGAACTATCCACACAAACAACGGCATGAAACACCGTGACTTCTTTAAGGTCAATTGCATTAAAAAGATAAATATGTGTTCTCTCGTCCTCGAAAGAGAATCATTACACAATGTGCAATTGGCAGGTCTTCGGACTTATTCCTGTCATCGGACGCCTTCCCAAAGCCGACATAAGAGCTTCAGTGGCCCAAGATACCGATGCATTGCCGGAAATTACCGCAGCGGGACTGTCCGGGATTCTCACCCGTGTTCCCTTTTTATCGCCGCACGCAGATAACGCGACAGCGAACCAATGCGAGCGCAAATTTATAACTTTTCCGCTAACTGTGCAAAAAAAATCAAGGGTGCTGAACTGATTCAACGCCCTTGATTTCAAATAACTCATGGATTTACAGCCCCTTATGCAAGCGAAGCTATAACCGATTTTATATCCTGAGCAAGAGCATCGGCCTTCTCCATGGTCGACGCCTCGGAATAGATGCGTATTATGGGTTCGGTATTGGACTTACGCAGATGAACCCAGCTGTCGGGAAAGTCAATCTTCACACCGTCGATGTCGGTTATCGTTTCGGAAGCGTAACGCTTCTTTACAGCCTCGAGTATTGCGTCGACATCAATGTCGGGGGTAAGCTGTATTTTATTCTTTGCTATGGCATATTCGGGATAGGTAGCCTTGAGCTCCGACACCTTCTTGCCGCTCTTGGCCAGCAGTGTGAGGAACAGAGCCACACCCACCAGTGCGTCACGGCCATAGTGGGATGCGGGATATATGACACCGCCGTTACCTTCACCGCCTATCACGGCTCCGGTTTCCTTCATCTTTGTCACTACATTGACCTCTCCCACAGCAGCGGCCGAATATTCACAGCCGTGTCGACGGGTGACATCACGCAATGCGCGTGACGAGCTGAGATTGGAAACAGTCGAGCCGGGAGTGTGGCTGAGTACATAGTCGGCCACGGCCACAAGAGTGTACTCCTCGACAAACATCTCACCGTTTTCCATCACGATTGCAAGACGGTCGACATCAGGATCGACAACGAAGCCCACATCGGCCTTACCGTCACGCATGAGGTCGGCAATCTGAGTGAGGTTTTCAGGGATGGGCTCGGGAGTGTGGGCAAACTTTCCTGTAGCCTCGCAATTCAGCTCAATGATGTTCTTAACACCGAGGGCGCGAAGCAACTGCGGGATAACGATGCCGCCCACCGAGTTGACAGCGTCGACAGCCACGGTGAAGTCGGCCTTGGCGATAGCGTCGACATCAACGAGGTCAAGCGCAAGCACCGAGTCGATGTGACGGCGATTGTAGGTTTCATTGCTGTATACATGACCGAGAGCGTCTACTTCAGCAAACGAATAGTCGTCGGCCTCGGCAATTGCAAGCACCTCCTTGCCCTGAGCGTCATTCAGGAACTCACCGTTCTCATTCAACAATTTGAGAGCGTTCCACTGCTTGGGATTGTGCGAAGCGGTTATGATGATACCTCCGCAGGCCTTCTCCATGACTACGGCAAGCTCGGTGGTAGGGGTTGAAGCAAGTCCGATGTTGACAACATCGAAGCCCATGCCGGTAAGAGTTGCCGTCACGAGGTCGCTGACCATAGGGCCTGAAAGGCGTGCGTCACGGCCAACCACTATAGTGCGTGACTTGCGAGTAGTGCTGCCGCTTATGAAACGTGCATAGGCAGCCGTAAACTTAACAATGTCAAGCGGACTCAAACCTTCGCCGGGACGACCGCCGATTGTTCCGCGTATACCTGAAATCGATTTGATTAGCGACATGATTATATGTTTAGATTCAAAAAAGCGATTACTCTGCGTTAAATCTTGCTCTTGTAGTAGCGCACATTATAAAGATAAGGAATCACCGAGGCAATCTCATCGGTCAAGCCGTAGGCCGAACGCACAACGATGTTCACCTCGCAGCCGTAGCCGAGATAGTTCAAAGGCATCTGAAGTGCCTGACCCCATGCCGACGAGCTTGAAGTGTGGAAATTGAGGTAGCGGAACGATGCGTTGTTGTTGACATTCTCGGAGTTGTTCAACTCCTTTTCCAATTCGCCCGTGGCGGCATAAGTGTGAAGATTATAACGCATAAAGCGGAAATATACCAGGTCGTCGGCCTTGGCACGATTGTTCATGTCACCGCGATTGATGACCTGCATATATACCGAGCCGTCCTCGTCCATACGATAATAAGGAGCGTCTTTACCCACCTCAAACACTGAATCGGCGGGAACCGATCCAACTACGCGCTGATCGGCGAGAAATGCATTTATTGACTTGGTTTCGTTGTTAAGTCCGTCAGAATAGCTTTCATGATCGCTACATCCTATTGCCGAGAGGGCTATGAGCACTCCTGAGAACAATGAGATGAAAAAATTGCGAGTTATTTTCATATTTATTTCAAATTATATATAGTTTCAATTAAATCAATCGTGCAAATATCGGTCGTTTTCGGCAAGTGACGACATGAACACCTCAACCGCCTCATCGAGAGTGCCTTCAAACTCCCCTCCCGCGGCATTGACATGGCCCCCGCCGTTGAAATACTTCTCACACAGCTTGTTGACAGGGAAGTCGCCTTTGCTGCGTGACGACACCTTTATATAACGCTTGTCGTCGCGCAAGAACACTGAATAGGTCACCTCGGGTATCGCCAAAGGCGCGTTTACAAGTCCCTCGGTGTCACCCTTCTGATAGTCATAGTCGTCAAGCTCCTTCTGGGTCAATGTAATCAACGCGGCCTTGTGCTCGGGGAATATCTGCATCTTCGTTCCTACGGCATATCCGTTAAGGCGCAATGTCGACACTGTCTTGGTGTCCATTACACGCTTGTATATCTCGTCCTTGTTGATTCCCTTGCGGATAAGCTCGGCAATCACCACATAGAGGTCGGGGTCGTTGGAGTTGTAAGAAAAGTTGCCCGTGTCGGTCATCATGCCCGTATAGATGCACATTGCAGCCTTGCGGTCAATGAGGTTAAACAGCTCAAGACGGCACAAAAGCCTGAACATCAGGATGGCAGTCGACGACTGGTCGGGATGCGATATTATGACATCGGCGAAATCCTCAGGATCCTGATGATGGTCCACAAGCACTTTAGGAGCCGATGATGATGCAAGATCGTCGCGCATGTGGTCGACACGATACAGCGAGTTGAAGTCGAGGCAGAATATAAGGTCGGCATCGCACAGCAACTGGCGAGCAAAGTCGGTATATTTTGAATAAGGCACAATATCCTTTGCTCCGGGAAGGAAGCGCAGAATCTGCGGCGGAATGTCGGGAGTGACAACACGTGCCTCCTTGCCGATGGCCGCAAGAACGTGCATAAGCCCGAGCGACGAACCGATAGCGTCGCCGTCGGGCGACATGTGACATGTAATCACTATGCGTTCACTGCGGCCAAGCAGCTCACGCACAGCCTTAACCTTGGATTCTTGAATTATTTGTCGTAACATGCAAGAATGGCTTTCATAATTTTAAGGTGCAAATATACTCAAAACACTCGACATACACCACCAAAATTATACAAATACCGACTATCGGCAAGTGAATGTAAGTTAAACAATCGACATCAGCGCCGCTACGAATAATACAAATAGGCATTTTTAGTTAATGAAAAGGTTGATAATCTGATATTTTTTTGCGAAATTTGCAGTCAAATTGTATTTTCATACTTGAAACATATATATTATTAATTTATAACAACTTACTAATGAAGAAGAGTGCACTTCAAAAAGCTCGTGCGGCCTATCAGCCCAAGTTGCCGATAGTGCTCACCGGTGCGGTTAAGGCCGTAGAAGGCAAAGCCACAAATTCAGTTGCTGATCAGGAGGATATCCAAAAACTGTTTCCCAACACTTACGGTCTACCCGAAATACATTTCGAGAAAGGTCCTGCCGTAAAGTCAGCGCCCATCAACGTAGGTGTAATTCTGTCAGGAGGTCAGGCTCCCGGCGGACACAATGTAATCAGCGGTCTGTTTGACGGAATAAAGAAGGTGAATCGCGACAGCCGTCTTTACGGATTCCTTATGGGTCCCGGCGGATTTGTTGATCACAAATACATGGAACTTACGGCATCATACATCGACGAATACCGTAACACCGGAGGATTTGACATAATCGGTTCAGGCCGTACAAAGCTTGAAACAAAGGCACAGTTTGACAAAGGTCTTGAAATCCTCAAGGAGCTCAACATCAAGGCACTCGTAATCATTGGCGGTGACGACTCCAACACCAACGCCGCCATCCTTGCCGAATACTACAAGTCGATCAACGCAGGCGTTCAGGTAATCGGCTGCCCCAAGACTATCGACGGCGACCTGAAGAACGAGATGATCGAAACCTCATTCGGTTTCGACACCGCAACCAAGGTCTACAGCGAAGTAATCGGTAACATCCAGCGCGACTGCAACTCATCGAAGAAATACTGGCACTTCATCAAACTGATGGGCCGCTCGGCAAGTCACATCGCCCTTGAGTGCGCACTCCAGTGCCAGCCCAATGTGTGCATCATCTCGGAAGAGGTTGAAGCCAAGAAGGAAACCCTCAACGACATCGTAAACTCAATCGCCGACGTGGTTGCAGCACGTGCCGCCAACGGCAACAACTTCGGCAGCGTCCTCATTCCCGAAGGTCTTATCGAGTTCATCCCCGCAATGAAGGCTCTTATCGCCGAACTCAACGACCTCCTCGCCGACAACGCCGAAGAGTTTGCCAAGATCGACCGTCAGAATCAGCTCAGCTGGATTGTTGACCGTCTGTCGAGCGAAAACGCATCGATATTCAACTCACTTCCCGAAGGCGTCGCCCGTCAGCTCTGCCTCGACCGCGACCCCCACGGCAACGTACAGGTATCGCTCATCGAAACCGAGAAGCTGCTCGGCGAAATGGTGGGCCGTCGCCTGAACGAGATGAAGGCCGAAGGACGCTACGTAGGCAAATTCGCTTCGATGTTCCACTTCTTCGGATATGAAGGCCGTTGCGCCGATCCCTCAAACTTCGACGCCGACTACTGCTACGCACTCGGATTCAACGCCGCTTGCCTAATCAACGCAGGAGTCACCGGTTACATGTCGAGTGTGCGCGGACTCACCAAGCCCTCGGTACAGTGGACAACAGGCGGTATACCCATCACCATGATGATGAACATGGAGCGCCGTCACGGTGCCATGAAGCCTGTTATACAAAAGGCTCTCGTAAAACTTGACGGAGCACCCTTCCTCAAGTATGCCGCTCAGCGTGACACATGGGCAATCAACACCGACTTCATCTACCCCGGCCCCATCCAGTACTTCGGTCCGGCTGAAGTGTGCGACCAGCCCTCACTCACTCTTCGCTACGAGCACGAAAGCCGCTAAGCCCGTTGTGAGGTGACCTACACAAGTCACCCGCAGCGACAACGCATAAAACCCGACTCACAGCTTGCAGAGATCGCCCTCGGGGGAGCACTTCCGCTCTCGGGCGATTTCTTTTTATATGCACATGACAATCTAATAGATGTTAAAACCAATCGAAGAGGGTCAAACATTTTCACAGCCCGGGGGGTTATATGGTAAATAATTAAACAACAACTATACCCGACTATGAATTTTATCTGGTTTATACTTATCGGCATCGTTGCCGGAGCTCTTGCCGGCAAGCTGATGCGAGGCGGTGGATTCGGATGGATTCTGAATCTGCTGCTCGGTATTGCAGGCGGTGTACTTGGCGGATGGCTGTTCGGACTGTTCGGCATATATACCGACAGCCTCATAGGAAGCCTCATCACCTCGACCGTAGGCGCCATTGTAGTGCTATGGATTGCGTCGCTCGTCAACCGAAGCATAAACAAGTGACGACAATCCATGTTTTAACATTAAAATATAATTTATTATGAAGAATTGTCATCTATTTTTCACAGGCCTCATTCTCGGCGCTTTGACCGGTATTTACGCTGAGCGGTATTCACGCACAACCTCACGCGGACGCAAGATACGCCGAGAGGTAAACCGCACCCTGCGCGACCTATACGGTGACGCACGCGAGCGCATAGGCCGTGTAAAGGAATCGGTCGAAGACAAAGTCGACGAAATAGCCGACGCAGCAAAATAGCAGCTTTTTTATTTATGCAAATAGAGCGCGAAAGGCCTCCTCGACTTTAGTTACCTCGACAATCTTAATTTTAAGTCGGGATGTGTCGAAGCCTTTCATATTGTTCTTAGGCACAAGAATTGTGCTGAAACCCAACTTTTCCGCCTCAAGCACTCGCTGTTCTATGCGAGTGATGGGGCGGATTTCTCCTGAAAGGCCCACCTCACCCGACATGCACACATCGCGTGGCACGGCCATGTCGACATTGGACGACAGAATCGCGCATATAACGCTCAAGTCGAGAGCCGGGTCGTTGACCTTGAGTCCACCCGCTATATTGAGAAACACATCCTTTTGGGCGAGCTTGAACCCCACCCTCTTTTCCAGCACCGCAAGCAGCATGTTCATGCGCTTTGAATCAAATCCCGTAACCGAGCGCTGAGGAGTTCCGTAGGCGGCTGTCGACACCAGCGCCTGAGCCTCGATGAGAAACGGCCTGACACCCTCAAGCGTAACGCCGATGGCCATGCCCGAAAGTTCACCGTCGTCAGCCGACTGCGACAGAAGCAGTTCCGAAGGATTGGATACCTCGCGCAATCCGCGCTGCACCATCTCATATATGCCAAGCTCTGAAGTCGAGCCGAAACGATTTTTTATCGATCGCAATATACGGTACATGTAGTGGCGGTCGCCCTCAAACTGAAGCACGGCATCGACAATGTGCTCCAGCACCTTGGGGCCCGCAATTGAACCTTCCTTATTTATATGACCGATCAGAATAACCGGCGTGCCCGAGGACTTGGCGTAACGCAGCAGCTGGGCGGCGCACTCCCTGACCTGACTCACACTGCCAGCCGATGACTCGATGGCATCGGAGGCAATCGTCTGTATCGAATCGACCACCACCAATTCAGGCTCCACCTGCTTGATGTGACCGAGAATGTTTTCAAGCGATGTGTCACACACAATGTAGCAGTTGTCGCTGAGCCGCCCTATGCGGTCGGCCCTCATCTTAAGCTGACTCGCGCTCTCCTCGCCCGACACGTAAAGGATGCGCTTGCCGCGTATCGACAGAATGTTCTGCAACACAAGCGTCGACTTGCCTATGCCGGGTTCACCGCCTATAAGCACTATCGAACCCGCCACAAGACCGCCGCCGAGCACCCTGTTGAGCTCCTCGCTGGGCATGTGGAGCCGCGTTTCCTGCCGTGTTTCTATCTGCGATATGGGCAGAGGGACAGCCTTGCTGTCACGCTCAAATGTGGCGCTCTTGCTTCCCTTGACATTCACCCGCTCCTCTATCATGGTGTTCCACTCGCCGCAACCGGGGCATCGGCCTATCCACTTGGGCGACTCGTTGCCGCAGTTACTGCAATACCACATCGACTTTACCTTATTAGCCATAATCCTTAACAATAAAAAATCAATAAATACGACGACGGAACTCGGCTACAGTCACAGCCGCAGCCATCCCCACGTTAAGCGACTCACTTGTCACCGCTCCGGGAGGAAACGACGGGATGGTGAGCCTCGACGATACGAGTCGCTCGACATCGGGCGATATGCCCTGACCTTCGTTGCCAAACACTATCATGCCGCAACCCGACAGCTCGGAGCTGTAGATGTCGTCACCGTCAAGGAAGGTGCCAAACACGGGCACATCGTCGAGCCGTCCAAGCATATCGACAAGCGACTCATAGCACACCTTCACCCTTGAAATGGCACCCATGGTAGCCTGTACAACCTTGGGATTGTAGACATCGACAGTGTCGTGGCTGCATACAATCTGGCGGATGCCAAACCAATCGGCGATGCGCATTATGGTTCCGAGATTGCCCGGATCCTGAACACGGTCAAGCACTATCGTAAGATTGTGCCTGAACTCCGACTCGTCCAGCTCATTGCTCGGTATGTCGTAGACGGCCATCACTTCGGGCGGAGTGGAGAGGTGGCTCATGCGCTCCATGTCGGCACGCTTCACCGTCACCGGCTCCACGGCGCCGATTTCGGCATGATGACGCTCAATCCATGCCGATGTGGCAAATAGATAACGGCATGAAAAATTGTGCAGCGTGTCGAGCACGCATTTAGTGCCTTCAGCCACAAACAGGCCGTTGTCGCGACGCGCCCGGGCGTTGTCAAGCGATGCAACGAGTTTGCGAAGATTATTGGTGAGTTCGACCATGATAATTAAAATTTCACACACGAAATTAGGCAAAAGTGCATATTCCGGCAAATTCTTGTTTAAAAAACATTTATAAATGTGTTTTTTAAATATAAAAGGCTCCGACAACACCCAAATTTATGTTATCTTTGTAAAGTTATTCTAAAGATACTTGTAAATTCCACGTTCAACTGATGCGTCATCGCTCACCCGCGACCAAACGCATGAGGCGATTTCGTTATTTCTACGAGTCTTTTTAGATTGTGTCTCTAATTATTATTTCTACTTTTTATCACCATTTTTATTACTCATGGAAGCAAAAACGAAACCAGACCTCGGATTTTGGAAATTATGGAATTTAAGCTTCGGGTTTTTCGGCGTACAGATAGCCTACGCGTTGCAAAGCGCAAACATATCGCGAATATTCGCCACTCTTGGCGCCGACCCTCATGAACTAAGTTACTTTTGGATTCTGCCGCCGTTGGCAGGCTTGATAATTCAGCCCATCGTGGGCACACTCAGCGACCGCACATGGAATCGCTTCGGTCGCCGCCTTCCCTACCTCCTGTTTGGCGCAATACTCGCCGTAATCGTCATGGCACTGCTTCCCAATGCCGGAAGCTTCCACTTCGCCGTGGCCGGCGCACTCATCTTCGGAGCATTCGCATTGATGTTCCTCGACCTGTCGATCAACATATCCATGCAGCCGTTCAAGATGCTCGTAGGCGACATGGTCAACGAGAAGCAGAAGGGCCTCGCCTACTCCATACAGAGCTTTCTGTGTAACGCAGGCTCGGTTGTGGGCTTCGTGTTCCCCTTCGTTCTGGCATGGATAGGCATAAGCAACACCGCCGAAGGCAATCAGGTACCCGACTCGGTGACCTACTCATTCTATCTCGGCGCGGCCATCCTCATAGCCTGCGTCATCTACACCTTCTGCAAGGTGAAGGAGATGCCTCCAAAGGAGTATGCCGCCTACCACGGCATCACCAAGGAGCAGGACAACGAAAAGAGCAACTTCGTGCAGCTGCTTGTCAAAGCGCCCAAGGTGTTCTGGACAGTGGGCCTTGTGCAGTTCTTCTGCTGGGCCGCATTCATGTATATGTGGACCTACAACACCGGCGGTGTAGCCGAGCAGGCTTTCGGCTGGGACGCTTCGCAGGGCACCAAGGTAGCCAACTACCAGGAGGCTGCCAACTGGAACGGAATCCTGTTTGCAGTCCAGGCAATCGGTTCGGTAGTGTGGGCCGCCGTACTTCCCAACTTCAAGAATCGCCGTTTTGCCTACTGCCTCAGCCTCCTAATAGGTGGCATAGGATTCATATCGACGCTCTGCTTCCACGACAAATGGATGCTCTTCATCAGCTACTTCCTTGTGGGAACAGCCTGGGCCGCAATGCTCGCAATGCCTTTCACCATCCTCACCAACTCCATCTCGGGCAAGCACATGGGTGCATATCTCGGCTTGTTCAACGGCACGATAACCATACCCCAGATTGTAGCCGCCGCCCTTGGAGGTGCCGTGTTCGGACTGCTTGGCGGTCAGCATCAGCTCAACATGATAGTGCTTGCCGGTGTACTGCTTATAATAGGAGCCGTGTGTGTATTCTTCATCAAGGAAACCTACGCCGAGAAGCATGAACTGGAAGCTGATCCTTACATCGACGAGAACGCCGAAATATAAAAATATGCAATCCCGTTGATTGCACAGTGTAAATTTATCAGTAGCCGCGGATTGGTCATAAGCCAATCCGCGGTTTCGTTTATATATAAAAGGAAAGAGGCGGCCATGCAAGCGACGGCTACATGAACATACTCAAAAGTCTATAAAAGAAAACGGTGCAGCTTCGTTGACCGAAGCCGCACCGATATTCGTCTTTGCTGATTAGCCGACAGGATTTATGCCTTTTCGTCGGGAGTTACGTTGATGAACTGGCGTCCATTCTTACCCTCGGTGAAGAGAACAACACCGTCAACAAGCGCATAGATTGTGTGGTCCTTACCCATACCCACATTAAGACCGGGGTGATGAACAGTACCGCGCTGACGCTTGATGATGTTACCTGCCTTAGCGTGCTGACCGCCAAAAATCTTAACGCCGAGTCGTTTGCTTTCCGACTCACGTCCGTTCTTAGAACTACCTACACCTTTTTTATGTGCCATTTCTTTAAGATTTTAATGGGTTAAGCTACTAATTCTTTAATCACAATCTTGGTGAAGTACTGGCGATGTCCGTTAAGACGGCGATAGCCTTTGCGTCTTTTCTTCTTGAAGACAAGTACCTTGTCACCCTTTACGAGAGGCTCAGCCACTTCGCAAACAACCTTTGCTCCTTCAACGGTAGGAGCACCAACTTTAACGTTACCGTCGGCTTCGCAGAGGAGAACGCGGTCAAACTCTACTGAGTCGCCCTGCTTCTTGTCCTCGCCGAGATAGTGAACATACAAGAACTTACCGGCTTCGGCCTTAAACTGCTGTCCTTGAATTTCTACAATAGCGTACATCTGTTTATAAAAAATATTACAGGTTAACTCCGTCAGGCGAGCAATCATGCATGATTGGCTTCTTCATTCCGGGCCTGCGCGGAAAAAATAGCGCACAAAGTTACTACTTATTTTTCAATAATGCAACACCTTCAATGCACTCTATCAGGATTTTTCGCAATAAATTCCTTCCACGAGCGAGGGCCGCGTGCAATCTCGGGCTTTCCCGACTCATAGAAGTGGCACAATGCGGCTCCGAGCGCATCGGTGGCATCGAGCTCGGGAAGCAGGTTCTCGGCAGGGATGTTGAGGATGCGCCTCAGCATATCCTGCACCTGCTCCTTGGCGGCGGCACCGTTGCCGGTTATGGCCATCTTGATTTTTCGCGGCTCATACTCGGTTATGGATATGTCGCGGCTTATCGCGGCGGCCATGGCCACACCCTGGGCGCGGCCAAGCTTGAGCATCGACTGAACGTTTTTGCCGAAGAAAGGGGCCTCGATTGCCATCTCGTCGGGGAGATACTGCTCGATTATGCCCGTGACACGGTTGAATATGTGGCCAAGCCTCAGATAGTGACTGTCAAACTTGTTAAGCTTTATGACACCCATCGCTATCATGGCCGGCTTGGAGCCCTTGACGCCGAGGATTCCGTAGCCCATAACATTGGTGCCAGGGTCTATACCTATTATAATACGGTCCCACTCGGCAAGTGATTCGTTACGCTGCATCGTCACACAAGTTCCTCCATGAATGTGGTGAAATGAACCATGCGCTCGCCCCATCGCTTGGCGGCAGCGGCAAGAAGCTCGGGAGCGACAGCGTTGTCCCAATGCCGTGCCGCATCATCGTCGGCAAACCGAAGCTGAACGGCATAACCCGCACCGGCCTCAATCTCGACAAGCAGTCGCATAACCATCGACGACACATAGCCCGTCGACTTGACGGCAGCAGCCACATAACAATCGCGAGCCCACCCTTCAAATTCCGATTTGAGAGCGGGCTCCACGTAAAAGGTGGTGTTTACTATCATTGCAGATTGTTTATAAATCCGGTTGCAAACATGACAATCGTGTAGATGATGTTTACAGCCAAGCCCACTCCGACACCTATCAAAGTCCACTTCTTGGCATCGGCCGAAGCCTTGTAGGCCTCATCGTAACGTCCGGCATTCCAAAGGCTGTTGACATTGGAGGCCTTCACGATACCCACGATACCGAAGGGCAGACAGCAGCAGAGCGTACACAGAATCGACTCCACGAGCCAGTTCTTGGGAGGAACGCCCATCGACATGGGATTGTCGCCGACTGCATACTGAGGCTGCTGGTAGGGCTGCTGATATTGGGGTTCGCACGGAGGCACGGGAGGCATCGAGCCCTCAGCCTGGCATGCCGAGCTATAATCAACAGGAGGTACCGGAGGCATGGCTCCGCCGAGAGCGCAACGAATCTCCTCGATGCTGTCGGCGCGCTTCCAGTCGGCCATTCCGTCACACCACACAAGGTCATCTCCCTTCAACCCGCGAGCAACAAGCTGGTCAACCTCATAGGGTCCGACGGGCTTTTCATTTTCTACAACGTAATATCTCATAATTAAATTATTAATGTAATTTCAACTAATCGGCACATGTCAGCGCCTTGCCGCGAGCCTCTACTTTACGCTGCTTCAGGAATCGGGGCAGGAAAGCGAAGTGCCTCATCAGCGTGGGGAAGAAGCCGTAGTAATAGCTCATTATCCTGAATCGCTCCATGAGCGAAGCCTTGCGATTGGCCGTGGTGACTCCCTCGCTCAGATAATCTATTATCACCTCAGGCACGTAGACATTGCGCCGCGAGCGCTGAAGGCACCTTATGCACCACTCGTAATCTGACGAGAACCTGTATTTCAGGTCATAGTCCTGAGCAAGCTTTCGCAACACTACAAATGCCTGATGACACACAACCATTCCCGTAGCAAAACTCTGCAGCGTCAACTCATCAGGCGCCGTGAGATGACGCGGAGCTATGAACCGACGCTCCGAATCGACAAGGTCAGTCTGCCCGTAGACGATTCCGGGATAGTCGTTGTCCATTATCGCCGAAGCGAGCTTCTCAAGCGTATCGGACGAGTGAAAAGCATCGCCCGCGTTGAGAAATATCAGATAATCTCCCCGCGCCACTGCCATTGCCTTATTCATCGCATCATATATGCCCTTGTCGGGACTTGAGTAGATGCGAGCCTGAGGTATTCCTGCATCAATGGCCAGCTTGAGAGTCTTGTCCTTGGACACTCCGTCCATTATTATATACTCAAACAGCTTGCACGATTGTCCCGCTACACTTTCGAGAGTGGCAGGCAACGTAGAAGCGGCATTGTAAGTGACGGTTATGATTGAAAATAATGGAGCCATAATACAGCATAACGTGCTTTCGGTTCAGAAAGCAAATATAGCATAAAAATCGAATTCCATCAAAATATTTTCAGTATCTTTGCATCAAAATAAAATAAAACCAATAAACATGAAGCGTAAGATAGCGTTTTTCATCACTTTAATCTACTTTTCCATACTCAGTGCATCGGCACAAATAGTCAATCCCGTAAAGTGGACCTCGTCAATTGAAATGACCGACGGCGTTCACGGCACGATTGTGCTGTCGGCTAAAATCAACTCCGGCTGGCACATGTACTCCCACGACGTCGACCCCGACATAGGCCCCACCCCGCTGTCAATACAGTGGGACAAGCTCGACGGCGTGAAGCTCGACGGCGACTTCAAGGCCGACAAAGCGGTTCACACCGAATTTGACGAACTGTTTGGCGCCAACCTGAGCTGGTGGACCGAAAGCGTAGTCCTGCGCCAGCCCTTCACCGCCACAGCGGCCAAATTTGCAATCGAGGCAACGATACGCTACTCGGCCTGCAACAATGAAAACTGCATCCCGCCCACAAAGGAAACTGTGATATTGAGCGGAACAGCCAAGCTCCCCGCCGCACAGCCCGCGGTTGAGGAAAAAGCTGCACCCGACACCATAGAAACCGCCACTCTTGACGAGGTAATCGCCGACGACGAGGTGAAACCCGAAGTCGATGCCGACCGCCTGTGGGCGCCCGTCACCTACAGCGACTCCGACACCCACGACGACTATTCGTCGACATCGCTTTGGTACATATTCTTCGCATGCTTCATCGGCGGATTCGTGGCACTGCTCACACCATGCGTGTGGCCCATGATTCCCCTCACGGTAAGCTTCTTCCTCAAGAAGGGCAAATCAAGAGCCCGCTCGGTAACCGACGCATTTGTCTACGGACTCTCAATCATCGTCATCTACCTGCTGCTCGGCCTGCTCATAACTGCCATATTCGGCGCAAGCTCGCTCAACGCGCTCTCGACAAGCGCCACCTGCAACATCATCTTCTTCCTGCTGCTCGTAGTGTTTGCAATATCGTTCTTCGGAGCATTCGACATAAAACTCCCCGCTTCGTGGGCCAACAAGATGGACAGCTCGGCCGAGCGCACAACCGGCCTGCTGAGCATATTCTTCATGGCGTTCACCCTCACTTTGGTGTCATTCTCCTGCACAGGCCCCATCATCGGCACACTGCTCGTGGAGGCCGCAAGCACAGGCGACAAGCTCGGCCCGGCCGTAGGCATGTTCGGCTTCTCGCTCGCACTGGCAATACCCTTCTGCCTGTTTGCAATGTTCCCGTCACTGCTCCAGAGCGCACCCCGTTCGGGAGGATGGATGAACACCGTCAAGGTGGTGCTCGGCTTCATCGAACTTGCCCTTTCGCTCAAGTTCCTCTCGGTAGCCGACCTCGCCTACGGATGGCACATCCTCGACCGTGAAACATTCCTCGCCCTGTGGATTGTAATCTTCGCGCTGCTCGGAATGTATCTCCTCGGCAAGTTCAACTTCTCACACTACGGCCCCGCCAACTCAAGCATAGGCACCGTGCGATTCTTCCTCGCCATGGCATCGCTGTCGTTCAGCGTCTACCTCGTGCCCGGACTTTGGGGCGCACCCCTGAAGGGCGTCAGCGCATTCGTGCCGCCACTCTACACCCAGGACTTCAACCTCTACGGAGGCGGATTCACCGAATATGACGACTACGACGAGGGCATGGCCGCCGCCCGCAAGGAGGGCAAGCCCGTGCTTATCGACTTCTCGGGCTACGGCTGCGTGAATTGCCGCAAGATGGAAGGCAAGGTGCTCGACGACACCAATGTACACGCCATGATCGAAAACAACTTCGTGGTGATAAAGCTGATGGTCGACGAGAAAAAGAGCCTGCCCGAACCCGTCTACGTTGAAGAGAACGGGAAGAAAGTGCGCCTCGACACCTACGGCGATCGTTGGAGCTATCTGCAACGTTATAAATTCAACGCCAACGCACAGCCCTACTACGTTATCCTCAACGATGACGGAGAGTTGATTTCAGGCCCGTTCTCCTACGACGAAAACATCCCCAAATTCACCATGTTCCTTGAAAAAGGCATCAAAAACTACAAGGAATGAGGCTGTTGGAAATTATTGACAAATTTTTCATACAATAATAGCCGTAATTAGAATAAAACATTTAACTTTGCAACGTAAAGCAATAAACTAATTCGTATAATAATCTAAAATTTTAATTATCATGGCTTACGTAATCACTGATAAATGTGTAGCTTGCGGAACCTGTCTTCCCGTTTGCCCCGTTGAAGCAATCTCTGAAGGTGACATCTACCACATCGATCCCGACACTTGCATCGAATGCGGCAGCTGCGCTGAAGTTTGCCCCAGCGAAGCAATCGTTCCCGGAGAATAATAAACTGCACATATTACCGGAATACAAAAGCGGAATCGTCAACAGGCGGTTCCGCTTTTACGTTTCATAGCGTCAAGCGTGTGACATGCTCAATTATAGAAAGTTTACACGTTTTTTGTCTGAATTTTTTTGCGACATGGAGCGATTATGCTTATCTTTGCAGATGTAAAATGCCCCATGAAAGGGCGCAACATAACCGAACTTTTAATTTATTCACTTAAATATCAACAAAACAATGGTAAGTTACAAAGATCTTGGCTTGGTCAACACCCGTGAGATGTTTGCTAAGGCTATCAAGGGTGGCTACGCAGTACCCGCTTTCAACTTCAACAACATGGAGCAGCTTCAGGCTATCATCAAGGCTGCTGCCGAAGATAAGTCACCTGTAATCCTTCAGGTATCAAAGGGTGCTCGCAACTACGCCAACCCCATTCTTCTTCGTTACATGGCACAAGGCGCTGTTGAATACGCCAAGACCCTCGGCTGGGAACATCCCCAAATCGTGCTTCACCTCGACCACGGTGACAGCTTCGAGCTCTGCAAGGACTGTATCGAACACGGCTTCTCGTCAGTGATGATTGACGGTTCTCACCTCCCCTACGAGGAAAATGTCGCCCTCACCAAGAAGGTAGTTGACTACGCTCACCAGTATGATGTAACTGTAGAAGGCGAGCTCGGCGTACTTGCCGGTGTTGAAGATGAGGTATCATCTGACCACCACACCTACACCGACCCCGAAGAAGTTATCGACTTCGCTACCCGCACAGGTTGCGACAGCCTCGCTATCTCAATCGGTACTTCACACGGTGCCTACAAGTTCAAGCCCGAGCAGTGCACCCGCAACGCCGACGGCAAGCTCGTTCCCCCGCCCTTGGCATTTGACGTGCTCGACGCCGTTATGGAGAAGCTCCCCGGATTCCCCATCGTTCTTCACGGATCTTCATCAGTTCCCCAGGATGAGGTTGACACCATCAACAAGTATGGCGGCAAGCTTCCCGATGCAATCGGTATCCCCGAAGAAGAGCTCCGCAAGGCTTCAAAGAGCGCTGTTTGCAAAATCAACATCGACTCCGACAGCCGTCTTGCCATGACTGCTGCAGTTCGCAAGACTCTCTTCGAGCACCCCGAAGAATTTGACCCCCGCAAGTACCTCGGCCCGGCTCGCGACAACATGGAGAAGCTCTACAAGCACAAAATCGAAGCCGTTCTCGGCAGCAAGGACAAGGCTCTATAATAGACCGCAATCCTTATGACATAGCCGGCTCCGCAGAATCAACTGCGGAGCCGGTTTATTTTTACACCTATCGCTCAGGGTGCCTTTGCAATGATAAGAGCCGGCTCTAAATCATGACATAAAAACTACGACATAATTATTCACGATTGTTTTGCATGACTTTTGCCATGTTTTTTGTAACTTTGCAAGTTGACCGACAACAATTAACATCTTGCCACCAATCACTGATATGACTGAAGAGGAACTAACCATATTACCTGAAGAAAAGCGCGAAACCGTTGAAACAAGCTATTCCGGCGACGACATCAAGACTCTCGACTGGAAGGAGCACATACGCCTGCGACCGGGAATGTACATCGGAAAACTCGGCGACGGCTCGCAAAACGACGACGGCATCTACGTGCTTCTTAAAGAAGTGCTCGACAATGCCATCGATGAATACATGATGGGATTTGGCAAGCAAATCGACATCGAAGTCAGTGAATACACGGTGGGGGTGCGTGACTACGGACGAGGCATTCCCCTCGACAAGGTGGTCGATGTGTCATCGAAAATGAACACCGGAGCAAAGTATGACTCCAAGGCGTTCAAGAAGTCGGTAGGACTTAACGGTGTCGGCATCAAGGCGGTAAACGCCCTGTCGACCGACTTCTACATCAAGAGCGTGCGCGACGGCAAGTCGATAGCCATCGAATACTCCTGCGGTGAAATAGTCAGCGACTCGGGCATAATGCCGAGCGACGAACCCAACGGAACTTTCGTGCGCTTCACCCCCGACAACTCAATATTCCGCGACTACCGTTACCGTGAAGAGTATGTTGTCCCCCTGGTAAAGAACTACACATTCCTCAACACCGGACTTTCGATATATCTCAACGGCAAGCGTTACTTCTCGCGCAACGGATTGCTCGACCTGCTGAAAGAGAACCTCACCACCGAGCCGCTATACCCCATAATACACCTTAAAGGCAACGACATCGAGGCGGTGATAACCCACACCAAGCAGATAGGTGAAGAGTACTACTCATTTGTCAACGGACAGCACACGACTCAGGGCGGAACCCACCTGTCGGCTTTCCGCGAGGCTGTGTCACGCACCATCAAGGAGTACTTCGGCAAAAACTTTGAGTACTCCGACATTCGCAACGGCATCGTCGCCGCTATATCGATTAAAGTCGAGGAGCCGGTATTTGAATCACAGACCAAAACCAAGCTCGGCTCGCGTGACATGGGGCCCGAAGGGCCTACGGTGGCAAAGTTCATCGGCGACTTCATCAAGAAAGAGCTCGACAACTACCTCCACATCAACCTCGACACCGCCGACATTCTGCAGAAGAAGATTCTCGAAAACGAGAAGGAGCGCAAGGCAATGGCCGGCGTCACCAAGGCCGTGAGGGAAAAAGCCAAGAAAATAGCGATCCACAACAAGAAGCTTCTCGACTGTCGCGTGCACCTGAGCGACCCCAAAGGCGACGAGGACAAGAAGGAAGCCTCATCAATATTCATCACCGAGGGTGACTCGGCTGCCGGTTCAATCACCAAGATACGCGATGTTGAAACCCAGGCCGTGTTCTCGCTCCGAGGCAAGCCGCTCAACACCTATGGAATGCCGCTTGTCGATGTCTACAAGAACGATGAGTTTGCGCTTCTTCGCGCAGCCTTGAACATCGAGGACAGCATCGACGACCTGCGTTACAACAAAGTAATCATAGCCACCGATGCCGATGTCGACGGAATGCACATACGCCTGTTGCTGCTCACCTACATCCTGCAATTCTTCCCCGACCTGATAAAGAAAGGCCATGTCTACGTGCTGCAGACCCCCTTGTTCCGTGTACGCAACAAGAAGACCACCCGCCGCGCAGGCACCCGCCAGTCAAAAAAGTCAGGCAAGGAATCAACCGATGACACGTATTATTGTTATACTGATGAAGAGCGTGTTACAGCCATCAACAAGCTTGGGGCAAATGCCGAGATAACACGATTCAAGGGCCTTGGTGAAATCTCGCCCGAGGAATTCCGCGGATTCATCGGTCCCGACATGCGACTCGACCGCGTGACGCTCCGCAAAGAGGATGCGGTGGCTGAGCTCCTTGAGTTTTACATGGGTAAGAACACTGTTGAACGACAAAACTTTATTATTGACAATCTCGTAGTTGAAGATGACTCCCAAATATCTTGAACGAATAGCCATATATCCGGGAACTTTCGACCCGTTTACTATAGGCCACAAATCGATAGTCGAACGTGGACTCACACTGTTTGACAAGATCATAATCGCAGTAGGAATCAACGACGCCAAGCGTTGCTATCGGCCCACCGAAGCTCGCGTGCGTCACATCGAAAAAGTAATGGCCGACGAGCCGCGCGTGGAAGTGATAAGCTACGACAGGCTCACAGCCGACGTGGCGCGTGACTGCGGAGCGCAATTCATTCTGCGAGGCGTGAGAACGGTTGCCGACTACGAGTATGAGCGCAACCTCGCCTATGCCAACCGACAGATTTCGGGAGTGGAAACAGTACTGCTCTACACCCTGCCCGAACTGCAATACGTAAGCTCCACAATGGTGCGCGACCTCGACCGCTACGGCTACGACATAAGCCAGTTTGTCCCCGACTCCGACCAACTAAGACAATAAGAAATACATTTATGAAATACCTGCTACTATTCGTTTCAGCACTCATCCTCGCCTCGTCAGGCATCAAGGCACAACAGAAATTTGAACTGACACCCGAGCGAAAGCTGCAATATGCCCAAGGGATAATCAACAACTACTATGTTGACAAAGTGGATGCCGACACGCTTGTCGACGAAGCAATCCGTGCAATGCTCAACACACTCGACCCCCACTCGGCCTACTCGACACCCGAGGAAACACGCGAGTTGAACGAGCCCCTCAACGGCAACTTCAGCGGCGTGGGAATACAGTTTAACATGGCAACCGACACCCTGTATGTGATACAGACCGTGGCCGGCGGCCCGTCGGAGCGTGTCGGCCTGTTGCCCGGCGACCGCATAATCGAGGTCAACGACACACTCATAGCAGGAGTGAAGATGAAAAACAACGATGTCATGCGACGCTTGCGCGGCCCCAAGGGCACCGTGGTCAACGTTGCTGTGAAACGTACCGGCGTTCCCGAGCTCATCTACTTCAACATAACGCGCGACGACATTCCCATCTACAGCGTCGATGCCGCCTACATGGCCGACCCCACCACCGGCTACATACGCATATCACGCTTTGCCGCCGAAACTCCCGAGGAGTTCCGCAAAGCCATGAACGACTTGCGCAAGCAGGGCATGAAGAATCTCATCATCGACCTTCAGGACAATGGAGGCGGTTATCTTAATGCAGCCCAGGAGCTGGCCGCGCAATTCCTTAAAAAGGGCGATCTTATAGTTTACACCGAGGCTCCGCGCACTCCGAGCTACACCTACGTGGCCGAGCGTAACGGCGACTTCCTCGATGGCCGCATCGTAGTGCTCGTCAACCAGTATTCGGCATCGGCAAGCGAGATTCTCGCCGGTGCGCTGCAGGATCACGACCGTGCGGTAGTCGTAGGCCGACGCACATTCGGCAAGGGCCTCGTACAGCGTCCCTTCCCATTCCCCGACGGCTCGATGATTCGCCTCACGGTGTCACGCTACTACACTCCGTCGGGTCGATGCATCCAGAAGCCCTACGTGAAGGGCGACATCGACGACTACATCGAGGACATCAAGCACCGATACGATGCCGGCGAGCTGATGCACTCCGATTCGATACACTTCCCCGACTCGCTCCGTTACACCACATTGCGCAACAAGCGTGTCGTATATGGCGGTGGCGGAATCATGCCCGACCGCTTCTCTCCTCTCGACACCACATGGTACACCCCCTACTATCGTGACATCCTCGCAAAGGGTGCGCTCTACCAGTATGTATTGGGCTATGTCGACACTCACCGCCAGCAGCTAAAAGCCGAGTATCCCACCGAGAAGGATTTTGCCGAACGATTTGAGGTGACACCCGAAATAATGAACGGCCTCATTGAACAGGGCAAGAAAACCGATGTTGAATATAATGAAGAGCAATATAAACAGAGCGAAAACTACATGCGCACTGTGCTGAAAGCACTCATTGCTCGTGACATATACGAAAACGGCTCCTATTACCGGATTGCCAACGACCTCAACCCCATCTATCACGAAGGATTGAAAGTCATAAATTCACCCGACGAGTACAAAAAACTCCTCGGTGACTGACAACGGCAAAACGAGGTTGCCTAAAAACAAGATTAAGCATGAAAGAGAACATAATAAGCACCGAAACTTCTGAAAAGACCGTACTCGTAGGCCTCATAACCCCTCAGCAGAATGAGGCTAAGGCCAAGGAGTATCTCGACGAACTCGCTTTTCTCGCCGACACGGCGGGAGCGATCACCGAAAAGACATTCCTGCAGCGACTCGATTACCCCAACCCGCGCACCTATGTGGGAAAGGGAAAGCTTGACGAGATAAAGCAATATGTCGACGAAAACGAAATAGGACTCGTGATATTCGACGACGACCTCACCACCAAGCAGGTCGCCAACCTCGAGCGCGAGCTTCAAGTGAAGATTCTCGACCGCACGAGCTTGATTCTCGACATATTTGCAAAACGCGCACAAACCGCCAACGCAAAGACCCAGGTCGAACTCGCGCAATACCAGTATCTGCTGCCCCGACTCACCCGAATGTGGACTCACCTCGAACGCCAGCGCGGAGGTATCGGCATGAGAGGCCCCGGTGAAACGCAGATAGAAACCGACCGCCGTATAATCCTCGACAAAATATCACGCCTGAAAGCCGAGCTTGAAAGCATCGACAAGCAGAAGTCGATACAGCGCAAGAATCGCGGAAAACTTACCCGCATAGCATTGGTAGGCTATACCAACGTGGGCAAGTCGACATTGATGAACCTGCTCAGCAAGAGCGATGTATTTGCCGAGAACAAGCTTTTTGCCACTCTCGACACCACCGTGCGCAAGGTCATCATCGACAATCTCCCCTTCCTGCTCACCGACACCGTAGGATTCATCCGCAAGCTTCCCACCCATCTTGTCAACTCCTTCAAGTCGACCCTCGACGAGGTGCGTGACGCCGACATACTCGTCCATGTAGTCGACATAAGCCATCCGCAATTTGAGGAGCAGATCGACATCGTTAACAAGACACTCGCCGAGATATGCGGCAAGGACAGCGACAAGAAGATGATTGTGGTGTTCAACAAAATCGATGCATTCACCTACAAGCCAAAGGATGACGACGACCTCACCCCGCGCACTCGCGAAAACATCTCGCTCGACGAACTGAAAGCTACATGGATGGCCAAAATGAACGACGACTGCGTGTTCATCTCGGCCAAGGAGCAAATCAACATCGATGAACTGAAAAACAAGATTTACGAGAAAGCCAAGGAGGTGCACATAACGCGCTTCCCCTACAACGACTTCCTCTTCCAGAAATACGACGAAGGCGACGACCCGGGCTACAGCGAGCCGTCGACCTATAAGTAAACGACCACGTTTTATGTCAAACCATTGATTATCGATAATGGAATATCGCAATCTTCTTGAATATGAAATAGCACAGCTTGAAGCTTCGGGATGCACTGCCACTAATTGGAACACCGTAAGTGTAAAGGACGGATTCAATCCGTCATGCTATATCAGGGTGAATTTCTCGGGAAATGTCAAGTTGGGCAACACCCGGGAGCTGTTTGTGCGCAACGGTGTTCCGGTAAGGAGCGGAATATACGACGCGACAATCCATAATTGTGAGATAGGCGACAATGTACACATAAGCAAAATTGGAGAAGCCATTGCCAATTACCGTGTAGGCGACAACTGCTACATCGCCAATGTGAATGCTATGTTTGCCACCGGAGCGTCATCGTTTGGCAACGGATGCGAAGTGAATGTGATGAGCGAAACCGGCTCACGCAGCCTGTATATATATGAGGGCCTCACCTCCCAGATAGCCTACCTCACGGCCATGTACCGCCATAACGAGGCATTTACTACCCGCATCAAAGCATTAGCCAAGGAGTATTCCGATCGACAGCGATGCGCCACGGGGCTCATCGAAAGCAATGTCACAATAGCGGGATGCGGCACGATATCCGACACGATAGTGCGCACCGGTGCCTGCGTTGAAGGAGCCACACGCCTTGTCGACGGAACCGTTGGCCGTGACTGCAAGGTGGGCGACAACGTGATAGCGTCACACTTCATAATGGCGTCACAGGCAAGAGTCGACAGCGGCTCCACAATCGAGCGCGTATTTGTGGGACAAGCCTCGTCGCTCGCCAACGGATTCATAGCCCATGATTCGCTGTTCTTCGCCAACTGTGCATGTGAATGTGGCGAGGCATGCGCCGTATTCGCCGGCCCACACACCGTGTCGATGCACAAATCGACCCTGCTCATAGGCGGAATGTTCTCATTCTTCAACGCAGGTTCAGGAACCAATGAAAGCAATCACCTTTATAAGCTCGGACCGGTGCATCACGGCATTATGGAGCGCGGATGCAAAACCGCAAGCAACGCCTACATCACCTGGCCGGCTCACATAGGCCCCTTCACCCTCGTGGCGGGCAGCCACACCTCCCACCCCGACACAACGGAGCTTCCCTACTCCTATCTCATGGAGCGCAAAGGCAAAAGCCTGCTGATTCCGGCCGCCAACCTGAAGACTTCGGGCACCATACGCGACATCCTTAAATGGGGCAAGCGCGACCGCCGCAGCCGTGACATCGAGCGACTCGACCTGATAAACTACGATGCCCTAAACCCGCTCATAACATGGCGCGTATATCAGGCCATAAACACTCTCGACCGATGTGAAGTCGACCCCGAATATCCGCTTACCCGAAATTTCACGATTGAGTATCACGCACTGCGCCGAGGTCGCGAACTATATGCCCTCGCCGCCGACTACTTCATGGGCGAATCGGTGGTAAACAAGCTGTTGTCGCTCGATTTTGACTCATCCACCCCTATTGAGCAACAACTCAAGCCCGAATACTCGGGACTTGACCAGTGGATCGACCTTGCCGGATTGATTGTTCCGCGTAAAAAGGTGGGATTCATCATCGACGACATCGTGAACGGCACGATCAACTCGCTTGAAGGCATTGTTGAAAGGCTCAAAATGTTGTATGACAACTACGAGGCCATGAAGTGGAGCTTTGTAGTCGACAATCTGAGCAAGTGTTACAGCAAGAAGCTTGAAACCATGACATTGCATGATTTCATCGCTATAGCCAAGAGATGGAGCGAAAGCATTGCCGCCATATCCAAGTTCCGCAACCATGACGCAATGAAGGACTATTCCGAAAGCATGAAAGTGGGATTTGGGGTCGACAGCGAAGGACAAAATGTAGAGGCCGACTTCATTGCCGTGAGAGGCCTGCCCGAACAGGACCCCAACGTGGACGAGATGAACCGTCACTACGACATTGCTCTCAAAAATGCCACAACGGCAATAAAGCGATTGGAAAAGGCTCTTGGTATTTAATCCAAAAACATTACCTTTGCATTAAATTACTAAACAAACAATAACTCACCGATGAACAAACTACTTTCGATTGCCCTTGTCGCAATACTCACGGCCATGGCCGCCGGTTGCGATTCAGGCTTGAAATGGAATGTAAACGGCTCTATCGAAGGAGCCGATTCAAAGACAATGATATTGCAGGCTTCCGACAACGGTCGCTGGTACACTCTCGACTCAATCACCACCGACAAAAACGGAAATTTCAAATATTCTCACGACCCGATCGGCTATCCCGACATCTTCCGCCTCGTACTCGACGGCAAGAGCATATACTTCCCCATCGACAGCGTGGAAACCGTCAACATCACCTCGACCGCCGAAGCTTTTGACTCCGACTACGAGCTGTCAGGCTCCACCGCCGCCGAGATGCTTATGGCCGTCGACAACCGCATCCGCAATTCGGCGTCGGTCAACGGCAAGACATCGGTAGCCAATGACTCAGTACTTAAGCGTGAGCTTGCCGGAATGCTTCTCGGCGATCCCGCAGGAATTGTGTCCTATTACATCATTTGCAAGAAAGTCAACGGACAGTATCTCTTTGACCCCGCCAATCCTCGCGACAACCGCATAGTAGGAGCCGTGGCCAACGCTTTCGACCAGTTCCGTCCCAACGACCCGCGCACCCGCTATCTCCGTCAGGTGTTCCTCACCAACCGCCAGCTTGTCAGCCCGGCCGGCATCGACACAATGCTTGTCAACGAAGTGAAGCTATTTGACATAACCCTGACCGACAACAAGGGCAAACCCCATAACCTTGAGGAAGTGACAAAAAATAACAAAGTGGTAGTGCTCAACTTCACCATCTACAGCGCCGAAGGTTCACCAGCCTTCAACCTCGACCTTGCAAAGGTGTATGAAAAGCGTCACAACCAGGGTCTTGAGATATATCAGGTAGCCGTTGACAACGACGAGTTCCAGTGGAAGCAATCGGCACGCAACCTCCCTTGGATTACCGTCTACAATCCCCCGTCGACAGGCTCGCAGATATTGCTTAACTACAACGTGGGCACTCTCCCCACAACCTACATCATCGCCAACGGCGAGCTTGTAGAACGCGTCGACGACATCACCAAGCTCGACTCGGCCGTTGCGCCCTATCTGTAACAAGCTTCGATGACAAAGAACCTCGTCATTTTCACATCCTCTTTTCCCTATTGGACGCCGACCGAGAGTTCTTTCATCATGCCCGAGCTTGACGCTCTTAGAAATAAATTTGACAACATCATAATAGTCCCGGAACGTGCGTCCGGGACTATTTGCAATTATACGGAGTCGCTTCAAGGCATCACGGTCGACGACAGCATGTCACGCCTGCCCTACTCCCGCCACCGGCTGCTCAAAGCGTCACATCTGCTTAACCGGAAGGTCATGTCGCTCACGTTATCCGACCTGTCGACCTACAGTAATATCAACCAACTCGCTTCGGGAGTAAGCTTCAACATAAATGCAGTGTGTTTTGCCGGCTGCATAGAGCGACTGATGAAGCGCCATGCCCTGCGCCCCGACAACACGTTGTTCTACACCTTTTGGTTTGACCACATCACATCGGCGCTTGCGTTACTTTGCGACAAGCTTCCGCTTAACATCATCACCCGTGTACACGGTGTTGACCTCTATGACTTCCGCGTCACCTACAGGTCGGCAAAGTTACGTGACTTCACCATGTCACGCCTGATCAAAATATATTGTGCAAGCGACACCGCGCGCCGATACCTCATTGAACGACATCCGTCACATTCGGCCAAGACAGTCATGTCACACCTTGGATCGCCGGCCCTACTGACCGACTTGCCCACCCCGGCAGGCAACGGCAACGACATTACCTTCTTCTCATGCAGCCGAATCGCAGCAGAGAAGCGTGTACATCTGAACTACAGGCTGATACGCGCACTCGCTATCAGTCGGCCCGACATGAATTTCCGATGGGCACACATCGGCACCGGCGACAAACTCGCCTCACTGATCAACGAAGTAACGCACCAATGCCCCGCCAATCTTAGCGTGACAATAGAAAGCGACCGCATCGACAATGAAAACGTGCATCAGTTCTATCACGACAACCGTGTCGACTGGTTCATGCTCATGAGCGAAACCGAAGGCGGAGTGCCCGTAAGCATCTGCGAAGCCATGTCACACGGCGTTCCCGTAATAGCCGCGTCATCAGGGGCCATCCCCGAAATAGTCGACTCCTCGACGGGACTGCTGTTGTCGCACGACCCTGACGACAACGAATTTCTCACGGCTATCAACCGATTCATCGGCGGTCGAGAAACCGCGGGAACATTGCGCGTCAATGCGCGTGAACGTTGGCGCAACAGTTTCAACTCGCAGCAACTGCGTGACAGTTTTGCTTCCGAAATATCACAACTACTGCCATGACAATGCGTCCCGAAGTATCAGTAATAACGGTCACATACAACCAGGCCCTAACGATAGCCCGCACTCTCGACTCAATACTTGCTCAGGAGTGTGACTTCGACTATGAAATCGTAATAGGCGAAGACTGCTCGACCGACGACACTCTTGACATCTGCCGCCGATATGCCGCCGCACATCCCGACAAAATCAGGTTGCTGCACAATACCGTCAACAAAGGTGTCATCGACAACTACTTCGACTGCATCATGGAGTGTCGCGGTAAATACATAGCCGACTGTCCCGGCGACGACTACTGGATTGACCGTCACAAGCTGCAAAAACAACGTGACATACTTGCAGCCGACCCCGATGTCACACTGGTACATACGGCGTGGAACCGCCTGGATTACACTACCGGCAACGTGACGCCGGCCGATGCCGATAACGCCAACGCCCGTTACCATAGCCCCATAGCCGACGGTCGATCGCTGCTCATCCCGCTGCTATGTCACACTCATCCTCCCGTGATTCATCTCGCCACGGCAATGTATCGCGCCGACACTATACGTAACGCTCTCATGGCCGAGCCGCATCTTTTCCGCGACAAGTCCTATCCTTGCGAGGACCTGCAGATAATGACCGCGCTCGCAGATGCCGGGAAAATCGGCTATCTGCCCGATGTCACGCTTAACTACAGCGTTGGCCACAGGTCACTCTCCAATCCGCTTGGATTCAAGAAGCAGCTTGACTATCACCTCGGAATATTCAAGCTGACATTGAAGCTGGCCGACCGTTACGCAATCGACCGCTTCCTCCTTCGTCCATTCATCGACGAAAGGCTTCGCTACGCGTCGACATTGTCATTCAACAGCCTCGACCGCCCGCTGATGGACGCAGTAATCGCATTGATGAAAGAGCACGAGGTGACATCCACGGTCAAAACAGGCTTAATGAAGCTGTTGAGCAGCAATTACATCATGTGGAAAGCAAGTGTAAAACTAAACGGACTGATACATCGCCATGAACAGTGAATCAAGAATGACAATCGTTGTTCCCGTACTAAATCGTGAGGCAACGTTACAGCGCACACTCGACTCAATATCGAGCCAGACAGCGCGTCCATTAAGCGTCATCATTGTCGATAACGGCTCAACCGACAATAGCCGTGACATAGCCTCGCGCTGGATGAGCCGTCACAAGGCATCGGACTTCGACATAACGCTTCTCGACATGCCCGAAAAGGGAGTTTCAAAAGCCCGCAATCTCGGTCTTAGGGAAGCTGTCACACCTTACATAATGTTTTTCGACTCCGACGACACAATGTCGCCTCACCATGTCGAGGATATAATGACGGAATTTGCCGCCGACCCTACGCTCGACATCGTAGGCCGTGACGTGAGGCTTCACAAGCTTAACGGCCGTACTCGCACACTTCCTTTTGCCGACTCCGACCTGCTGTTTCAGCACATATTCTACAGCATCCTGTCGACTCAGCGTTACGCCGTGTCGACATCACTGCTGCGCAAAGCCGAAGGCTGGAACGAAGAAGCAACCGTGTGGACCGACTACGAGCTCGGCCTAAGACTCATCTTGGAGAATCCCAAAGTAAAACGAATCGACCGAGCGCCTGCGGTGGATGTGTATCAGCAACCCGACTCAATCACCACCGACAGCTATTCAAAGAGGGACAAGGAGCTGATGAAGTCGTTCCTGATATGCAATGAAATGCTCTCGGGCAACATGCCGTTGCGCGACCTGAAGATGCTCGACCTTAAAGGCATCGTCCTCGCCGGCAACCTCACCCGCGCCAAATCGCCCGAAGGGCGACGATTGCTGGTTGAAATACTCGACTTCGCCGACGGCCCATTTGAAAAAATCGGGCGATGCGCATGCTATCTATACACCGCACTTGGAGGTCGCGGCGCACACCGCATAGCATATTTTCGGCACTCTCTTAAAAAATGTTTAAAATCACACCGCGCTTGCCCCCAATCAAAATAATCACTATCTTTGCAAAGTAAACATTACACAAGAATTTATCTATAAGGGTCTCGCCTAACGGTTGAGATTCTTTAATTTTTTACTCAACTCTAAAATTGTTTTTACCATGGCCATCACCTACATGACTCGTGAAGGATACAAAAAGAAAATGGATGAAATCGCTTATCTTGAAACAGTTAAGCGTCCCGAAATATCACGTGCTATAGCCGAGGCTCGCGACAAAGGCGACTTGTCGGAAAATGCCGAGTACGATGCAGCCAAGGAGGCTCAGGGAATGCTTGAAATGAAAATTTCACAGCTCAAGGATCTCGTTGCCAACGCTCGCATCATCGACGACAGCAAGCTGAACAATGAAGTGGTTCAAATTCTGAATAAAGTAAAAATCAAGAATATCGCCAACGGCATGGTTGTCGAATACACAATCGTAGCCGACAGCGAAGCCAATCTCAAGGAGAAGAAAATAGCATCAAGCACTCCCATCGCGCAGGGCCTCCTCGGCCACAAGATAGGCGAAGTGGTTGAAATACGCGTACCCTCGGGATTGATGAAGTTTGAAATTGTTGAAATATCATTCTAACAGATTATGGCATCGATATTCTCACGCATCGTAGCAGGCGAAATACCCTCCTACAAAGTTGCCGAGGATGACAAGCACTACGCTTTCCTCGACATTTCACCCGTAGCTCCCGGTCACACCCTGGTTATCCCCAAGAAGGAGGTTGACTACCTGTTTGACCTCGCCGACGACGAGTATGAATCGTTACAGCTTTTTGCCAAACGCGTTGCCGCGGCAATGAAATCAGCCCTCCCGTGCAAGCGCATAGGCGTGGCCGTAATGGGACTTGAGGTTCCTCACGCCCACATACACCTTGTGCCCATCAACAAGGAGAGCGACATGAACTTCTTCAAGGAGAAGCTCTCGCTCGACCCCAAGGACATGGCCGATATTGCCCAAAGCATTGCCAAAGCATTTAAATAACAATGAAATATCTTGTAATAGGTACAGGAGGAGTAGGCGGCAGCATTGCCGCTTTTCTTGCACTATCGGGGTGCGATGTCAGCTGCATAGCACGAGGCGAAGCCCTTGAATCGATAAAAAATCGCGGACTCATATTCCACTCCTCGCTGAAGGGCGAACACGCCGTTCCCCTCAAAGCATTCAGCGCCGAGGAGTATAACGACAAAGCCGATGTGATATTCGTAACCGTCAAGGGCTACTCCATCGACAGCATAGCGCCAGTAATAAGCCGCGCCTCATCACCCGAAACGGTAGTGATACCGCTGCTCAATGTCTACGGCACGGGGCCGCGCATTGCCGCGCTGTCGCCCGACGCCAACGTGCTCGACGGATGCATCTACATCGTGGGCTTCAAGTCGGGCATCGGCGAGATAACCCAGATGGGCGACATATTCCACATCGTCTACGGCGTTCCCGAAGGGCACTCGGTGGCACCCGAAATTCTCGACCGAATCAACAGCGACCTGCGCCGTGCAGGAATAAAGGTGACGCTAAGCGACAACATCGACCGTGACACCTTTATCAAATGGTCGTTTATCTCGGCAATGGCGCTCACCGGAGCCTATTACGACATACCCATGGGCCCGATACAGCATCCCGGAAAGGAGCGTGACACATTCATAGGCCTGTCACATGAAAGCGCATTGATGGGAAGCAAGCTTGGAATCGACTTCGGATGCGACCTCGTGAAGCATCATCTTGAAGTGATCGACAGCCTCAACCCCGAAAGCACGGCTTCGCTCCAGAAGGACCTGAAAGCATGTCACGAAAGCGAAATCCAGGGGCAGCTCTTTAACTTCATCGACCTTGCCCGTCGCCTCGGCATCGACACGCCGGTCTACGACACCGTCGCCAGCCACTTCCGGGAATTTGATGGTCACAGACTAAATACTCAGACAACATAGTATATCAGATTTTTACATTTGATGTTTTTGCCTGTCTATTAAGCTGATTATGTGAGAATTTTGTTATATCTTTGTACTTGAATCATAAACAAGGAGATAAAACTATGGCAATGACAATTAAAACATCCCCCGAACTTTGGGGCGAAGATGCACGAATCTTCACCGAGGAAGCGGAGCGCAATGGCAAATTGCCCACGCCAAAACTCTCAGAATCACAGCGTAAGGTACTTTATACCATGTTGAATAGCGCCAAGGACATTATATTCCCTCCCCGCAAAGGCTGACAATGGCAGAATATAGTTTCGTAGATAACACCTTCATGGTGCCTTATACCAAAGAGGTTGCAGATTACTGTGACCCTTTCTTATGTGGCGATGACGACCTTGACGATTTTTTCAGTCACGATGTTTTTCTCTACGAGGAAGAACTGCTCGGCAAAACATATTGTTGGATAAATCGAGAGAATCAGCGTGAAATTGTGGCAATTGCAACTCTCTCCTACGACGGCATAAAGACCTATACCCTCGATAATCCATCCCGGAATGCTCTACAACGCAAGATACCTCAGCCCAAACGACACCGCAGCTATCCTGCGGTATTGATTGGCCGTCTTGGTGTGAACAAGGCATTTCAGGGACAAGGATTGAATACGGGCACTCAACTTATGAATGCCCTCAAATACTGGTTTGTGGATGAGAATAACAAGGCGGCTTGTCGGTATATGATTGTGGATGCCTACAACACTGATTCAACTATCCATTATTATCTCAAGAATGGATTTAAACCACTATATAAGTCAGAACAGAGCGAGAAAGAGGCTTTCGGAATATCTGAAGACGATGTCCTGAGGAGCCGTGTCATGTTTTTCGACTTGAAGATGAAATGCAAATAAAAATTTTCACATATCTCCACATTTAATTGTAGGAGTGAAAATTAAGTTGTATCTTTGCAGCAATGTGCGCACGCTTACATCGTGTTAATCATGCGCCAGAATTAATTAACTTATTTATTAACCCATTAAATGAACGAAGAATTAAAGAATTCGCCAATCGAAGATTTCGATTGGGACGCCTACGAAAACGGCGAAAACAACGGTGGCAAGAGCCGCGAAGAACTCACCAAGACCTACGATGAGTCGCTTAACACCGTTAAAGACAAAGAAGTAATCGAAGGTACCATCATCGCCCTCAACAAGCGCGAAGCGGTGGTTAACATCGGCTACAAAAGCGACGGTATCATCCCCGTCAATGAATTCCGCTACAATCCCGACATCAAGGTTGGCGATGTAGTTGAGGTTTTCATCGAAAACCAGGAGGACAAAAAAGGTCAGCTCATCCTCTCTCACCGCAAAGCCCGCATGTCACGCTCATGGGAGCGCGTAAATCAGGCTCTTGAAAATGACGAAATTATCAAGGGTTACATCAAGTGCCGCACCAAGGGTGGTATGATTGTCGATGTATTCGGCATCGAAGCCTTCCTCCCCGGCTCACAGATTGATGTAAAGCCCATCCGCGATTACGATATCTTCGTTGGTAAGACTATGGAATTCAAGGTTGTAAAAATCAACCAGGAGTTCAAGAATGTTGTCGTTTCTCACAAGGCTCTTATCGAAGCCGAGCTCGAGCAGCAGAAGAAGGACATCATCTCCAAGCTCGAAAGAGGTCAGGTGCTCAAGGGTGTCGTTAAGAACATCACCACCTACGGTGTATTCATCGACCTCGGAGGCGTTGACGGTCTTATCCACATCACCGACCTTTCTTGGGGCCGCGTAAGCCATCCCGAAGAAGTGGTTAAACTCGATCAGGAACTCGATGTAGTAATACTTGACTTCGACGACGAGCGCAAGCGCATCGCCCTCGGTCTTAAGCAGCTCCAGCCCCATCCCTGGGATGCTCTTGACGCTGACCTCAAGGTTGGTGACAAGGTTAAGGGTAAAGTTGTCGTTATGGCCGACTACGGCGCATTCGTTGAAATCGCCCCCGGTGTCGAAGGTCTTATCCACGTATCGGAAATGTCTTGGTCACAGCACCTCCGTTCAGCTCAGGACTTCATGAAGGTTGGCGACGAGGTTGAAGCAGTCATCCTCACACTCGACCGCGAGGAGCGCAAGATGTCACTCGGCATCAAGCAGCTCAAGAACGATCCCTGGGAGAACATCGAGGTTAAGTATCCTATCGGCAGCAAGCACACTGCCAAGGTGCGCAACTTCACCAACTTCGGCGTATTCGTTGAAATCGAGGAAGGCGTTGACGGACTCATCCACATCAGCGACCTCTCTTGGACCAAGAAGATCAAGCATCCGTCGGAATTCACTCAGGTTGGCTCGGACATCGATGTTCAGGTTCTCGAAATCGACAAGGACAACCGTCGCCTCAGCCTCGGTCACAAGCAGCTTGAAGAGAATCCCTGGGATGTTCTTGAAACAGTGTTCACTGTAGGCAGCATCCACCCCGGAACCATCATCGAAATGCAGGACAAGGGCGGCGTAGTAGCACTTCCCTACGGAGTTGAAGGCTTTGCCACTCCCAAGCACCTCGTTAAGGAAGACGGAACTCAGGCTCAGGTTGACGAGAAGCTCGACTTCAAGGTAATCGAGTTCAACAAGGACAACAAGCGCATATTCCTTTCTCACAGCCGCATATTTGAAGATGAGGCTAAGGCCGAGAAAAACGAAGCCCGCAAGGCTCGCCGTCAGGCCAAGAAGGAAGAGCAGCCTGCCCTTAACACTCCTATCGAGCGTACAACCCTCGGTGACCTCGAAGAACTTGCCGCACTCAAGGAGAAGCTCTCAGGCAAGAAATAATCAAAGGATTGAAATAATACATCCTATAAAGGGAGGCATGATGCACGGCATTATGCCTCCTTATTTATATTACTCATAAAAACAACCCTACAATGGATATAACATCGACACTGCAGGACTATCACCTGCTCGGCCTCGTAATAGGAATATGCACATTCTTGGTCATAGGACTCTTCCATCCCGTAGTAGTGAAATGCGAATATCACTACGGCACATCATGCTGGTGGTGGTTCTTGCTCCTGGGCTGCGCATGCACCATCCTGTCGCTGATCATAAGCGACATCCTCGGCTCTACAATACTCGGAGTGGTGGGATTTTCTTCGTTCTGGACGATAAAGGAGATATTCGAGCAGCAGGAGCGTGTAAGGAAAGGCTGGTTTCCACGTAATCCAAAGCGCCGCTACCCATGGGATAACGACGCTTCGGTATAAGGTCAGGATTAATGTCACCAGCCGCCGCTGGCACCGCCGCCGCCGGTCATACCGCCGCCAAACGAACCGCCGGAGAAGCCTCCGCCGCCACCGCCGAATCCACGGCCACCGCCTCCTACAATCACCACCGGCGGCACCACTACCTTGGGGATGCTGTAGGGTATCTCGTTACGGTTGCCGCAGCTACGGCAGATGTACTCCTTGACACCCTGCCCCTCACGCCTCTCGGTGGGGCGTATTACGATGCGCTGACTGCGCATCGAGCAGGCGCGCGCACCGCATCGCGGACACACCGTATAGCTTGACGCACTGTTGATATAGGGCAATATGTCGGTTTCACCGCAGTGGTCACACAGCCACACATCGTAGTCGACCGAATTGATCTGCTCCTCGATGTCCTGCTGATGGGTGAGGTACTTGTTGTCGTTAGCTTCGTCGATACGATGCATCTTGTTGTGACAATTGGGGCAATTGCGATGACGCAATCTCAATCCGCGCATCGTGAGCCACAATATAAGATAGGATATGGCAGGCAGTCCAAGACCGACAAACACGAGTATCAGCGCGGGCATCTTCATCTTGTTGAGCACCTGATAACGCTCGTATCGGTCAAGACGCCTCGTCTTGAACATCTCGTAAAGGAACCACACAAACAGCACCACGGCGAGCATGGCTCCTATTGCAAGCCAACCCTTGAACAAATCGGCGCCGTCGCTACCGCCGGCACCCTCATCATTACCGTACTTCGACATCAGCTCCTCGGTGGCCCCCGGGGTCGAGGTGATTCTCGCAATCTCGGTGAGCGAGGCTATCGTTCCGTTATCGTAATCGCCGTTACGGAAATGCGGAGCCATTATGTTGCGTATTATACGGCCGGCGAGAATGTCGGGCAACACACCCTCCATGCCATATCCCGTGCGTATCACGGCCTTACGGTCGTCCTTGGCTATCAGTACGAGCATTCCGTTGTCATTGTCCTTCTTGCCTACACCCCACTTCGTAAACAGCTCGGTAGCAAACTCATCGGGATCGCCGTCAACCGAGTTCACGGCCACCACCACAACCTCCGACGAGGTGTCGCGCCACAACCGTGAAAGCGTGGAGTCAAGAGTGGCGACAGCCGCAGGCGACAGCACGTTATCGGGATTGCTCACGTAACGCGTGCGGTTTGCTACATGCACGTTGGGTATCTCATCGACCTTGTAGGCTCCGGCAAGTCCCGACAGCACAGTCGCCACAAGGCATAACATCAATATTGCATAACGTTTCATTTCATTCTATATCTTAAATCATTAACCATAATAGGAGTGACATTGTTTACTTCACACCGCCGGCAGGCTCATGCCGTAGAGCTTACGGTAGAGGTCGAGAGCGTAGACATCGGTCATTCCCGAAATGTGGTCAAGCACGGCCTGAATCTTTCCAAACAGCGTCGGAGCCTCTATGTCATACTGCTCGGGCACCTTGCTCAACAGGAGCGACGAGTAGTTAAGCTCGGGATAACGCACGGCATGTATGAGCTTCTCCATCAGGAACGTTATGATGCGGTTACCTGCAAGTTCCACATCGACTACATCGCTCGCCCTGTATATCTTATCCCATGCAAGCGCCGAGCAACGCCTATAGCCTTCACGCTCGTGAAGCGCGATGTTGTCAAGCAACGAGCCTTCAAATTCGCCGGCAAGTATGGCGGGTTCATTGTCGACAAACGTGCGGGCACACTGCTTTACAAGAGAGCCTATGACACATGAGCGGAGGTAGCCTATCTTCTCGTTGGGATCCTCCACCTTATCCATCACATCGACCATGTGACGGCGCTTCTCTTCATCAAAAAATCCGAGAAACAGCCTGATCACTTCATCGGTGCCGACTACACGCAGCTTGTGGGCATCCTCGATGTCCATAACCTGATAGCAGATGTCGTCGGCCCCCTCCACGATGTAGACAAGCGGATGGCGTGCATAGCTCACCGCCCCGCAACCGACATCGTTACGCATCTCAAGGCCAAGCTCTTCGGCTATGCGCTTGAATGTGTCAATCTCGGTGGAGAAGAAGCCGAATTTGCTCTTGCCTCCGGCCAGACGCGACTCATAGGGGTACTTCACGACCGAAGCAAGCATCGAATAGGTCATGGCAAAGCCGCCCTTGCGCCTCCCCTTGAACTGATGGGTGAGCAACCGGAACGAGTTGGCGTTACCTTCAAAGTTGATAAGGTCGGCCCACTGCGCCTCGGTCAGTTCGTTGCGTATCTCCGCTCCGGCCCCTTCGCTGAAAAATGTCGAGATGGCCTTCTCGCCCGAATGTCCGAAAGGAGGATTTCCAAGGTCGTGGGCAAGACAGGCAGCCGACACAATCTCGCCCATTGCCTCAAGCTTGTCACACCAAGGCTCGTCGCGATACTTCATCCGAAGTTCACGGCTTATCTCGTTGGCAAGCGAGCGTCCCACCGATGCGACCTCCATGGAATGGGTCAAACGGTTGTGAACGAATATGCTTCCAGGAAGGGGAAACACCTGTGTCTTATTCTGCAGGCGCCTGAACGGCGACGAGAACACCAACCGGTCAAAATCGCGCTGAAAGTCACTGCGCGAACCACTCTTGGGGTCATGATAATCCTCAAGTCCCAAACGCTTGTCATTGATGAGCCTGTCCCAATGCATCATATCACTGTCTTGTCATAAAATTTAAATCTAAGTTACCAAAAGTAATCCATTTTACAACAAAAATCGACTGTAAAACAATCATTTTTGCCATTATGGCGCTCACTTCCTATAAATATATGTGTGTCCTGATAGCTTTGTAAATTATTTTTAGTATCTTTGTGCGATTTTTTGTATTAGAAAAACTGACTAACATTTTTATGGCACAACCAATTAAGAAAACCATCGAGCTTGGTGATGGACGCACCATCACACTTGAAACAGGCAAGCTGGCCAAGCAAGCCGATGGAGCGGTAGAATTACGCATGGGCAATACAATGCTCCTTGCTACAGTAGTGTCGGCAAAGGAAGCCGGCGAAGGAGTCGATTTCATGCCCCTACAAGTGGAGTACAAAGAGAAATTTTCATCTAACGGCCGTTTCCCCGGCGGCTTCCTGAAGCGTGAAGGTCGCGCATCTGATTACGAGATACTTACAGCTCGTCTTGTTGACCGTGTACTACGTCCTCTTTTCCCCGACAATTATCATGCCGATACATTTGTCAACATCATCATGTTCTCGGCCGACGGAGTCGATATGCCCGACGCACTGGCCGGACTTGCAGCATCGGCAGCCCTTGCAGTAAGCGACATACCCTTCAACGGTCCTATTTCGGAAGTCAGAGTTGCACGCATCGACGGTGAATTTGTAATCAACCCAACATTCGAGCAGCTTGAAAAGGCCGACATGGAGCTCATGGTTGGTGCTACCTACGATAACATCATGATGGTTGAAGGCGAAATGAACGAAGTTTCAGAAGCCGACCTTCTTGCAGCCCTCAAGGCAGCTCATGACGCTATAAAGGTTCAGTGCAAGGCCCAGATGGAACTTGCCGAGGCCGTAGGCTCGACCGTTAAGCGCGAATATTGCCACGAAACCAACGATGAAGACCTCCGCAAGGATGTTCACGAAAAGTGCTACGACAAGGCTTATGCCATTGCCAAGGCAGGCAGCGCCGACAAGCACTGGCGTAACGACTCATTCGATGCAATATGCGATGAATACATCGAATCAATACCCGAGGAAGAGCGCGAAGAGAAGGCTCCTCTCGTGAAGCGTTACTATCACGATGTTGAGCGCGAGGCTGTGCGCCGTTGCATCCTCGACGAAGGCATCCGTCTTGACGGACGCAAGACAACCGAAATCCGTCCCATCTGGATTGAAACCGACTACGTTCCCGGCCCTCACGGATCGGCAGTGTTCACCCGTGGTGAAACACAGGCTCTCGCTACCGTGACACTCGGCACCAAACTCGACGAGAAGATTCTCGACGATGTGCTCAACCAGGGCAAGGAGCGCTTCCTCCTCCACTACAACTTCCCCCCCTTCTCTACAGGTGAGGCTAAGCCCGTGCGTGGCGTAGGCCGTCGTGAAGTAGGTCACGGCAATCTCGCTCACCGTGCATTGAAGAGAATGTTCCCCGACAACTTCCCCTATGTATGCCGCATCGTGAGCGACATCCTTGAGTCAAACGGCTCGTCGTCAATGGCCACCGTTTGCGCCGGTACACTTGCTCTGCTCGATGCCGGTGTCAAGATGAAGAAGCCCGTCAGCGGTATTGCAATGGGTCTTATAACCGACACCGACGGTGCTAAATATGCCGTGCTTTCCGATATTCTCGGTGACGAGGACCACCTTGGCGACATGGACTTCAAGGTAACAGGTACTCGTGACGGTATCACCGCAACCCAGATGGACATCAAGGTCGACGGACTATCCTACGAAGTTCTTGAGAAGGCTCTTCTCCAGGCTCGTGAAGGCCGCATGCACATCCTTGACAAAATCCAGGAAGCTATCGCCGAACCTCGCGCCGATTACAAGCCCCAGGTACCGCGCATAGTCACCATGACAATACCCAAGGACCTCATCGGTGCCGTAATAGGCCCGGGCGGAAAGATTATCCAGGGTATCCAGGAAGCAAGTGGTGCCACTGTTTCAATCGATGAAATCGACAATGCAGGTTACATCGAAGTTGCCGCCAATAACAAGGAGGCCATGGACAAGGCTCTTGAAATGATCAACGCAATCGTTGAGCTTCCCGAGGAGGGCAAAGTTTACACCGGTAAGGTGCGTTCGATACTCGACTTCGGTGCATTTGTTGAATTCATGCCCAACCGTGACGGACTGCTCCACATCTCGGAGATAAGCTGGGATCGTCTTGAAAACATGGAAGCTTCAGGCCTGCATGAAGGCGACACCGTAGAGGTGAAGCTTATCGAAATCGACAAGAAGACCGGAAAGTACCGTCTGTCGATGCGTGCCCTCCAACCCAAGCCCGAAGGCTACGTAGAGCCCCAGCGCGCACCCCGCGGACCCCGCAACAACAACGAGCGCGGCCCTCGTCGTGACGGCGATCGCCAGCAGCGTAACGACCGTGGTCCCCGTCGTAACAACAACCACCGCGAAGATTAATTTGCCATAACATAAAGTTAACTATAGCAGAAAGCGCTGTATCGGAATCGATGCAGCGCTTTTTCTATGCCGTCATCCGCCGTAACGCAACGATGGAAACAACGCATCCGGTCAAGGCTGCGGCAAGGCCGAGCAGCAACGACACATCGGTAAGATACATCGTCAGCATCACGACAAGCAGCGACACCGTCACCACCGACATTGCAGCGTAACGCAATCTCAGTCCGTATCTGACACGACACACCGTCATCACCGTCACGCAATAAACGGCATACCACAGGAAATAGGCTTTTCCGAGTGATTCAACTTCCCACATTTCGTAAAAGAGCGTATTCAACACCAAGTAGACTACAGCACTCACCGACTCACACACCACGTAGGCCTTTCCGTCACCTCGGGCAAGCATCACATACCCCATGCACCAGCTCACGCAGCGCAGCACGGTTCCAGCCATGGCCCATGTGACATACGGCAATATGGACTCAAACTCGGCAGAGTAAAGCATCTCCACAATCAATCCGCGAAACACGATGAACAGCGACACACACGGCATCGCAATCCATGACAAAGTGACTATCTCGTGGTTGGCATATACGCCCAATGAACGCAACGACCCGGCACGTGACGCAAGCCGAGGATAGTACTCCATGGCAACGCCCACAAGCAACAGTCCTATATATTTGTTGACAAGAGTGAATCCCGCCTGATAGAATCCGACATCATCCACACCGCCACGGTTATTGACATAGACGATGAAGATGTACTGCGACAACAATGTCACAAATGCGGCTACCGTCATCCATGCCCCGAGGCGAAGGAAGCCGCATCCCTTTGCAACGGTTTCGCGCAATGTCACACCGCCGCTCGCAGTACCCGCTCCTTTATAACGCAACAGAAGTGCTGCGACAAGTGTCGACAGCGCATACACCCCGATCGACGGCACGATTGAATCAATTCCGAGAAAATAGAACAGAGGTACTGAAAGCAGCAACCCGCCCACCGCTCCGGCAAGTGACGCTGCGGCCAACCGCCCCAACAGACGCGAGCCTTGCAATATGGCCAACTCACCGCCTGTGACCGAACTGAAGAGCATGACCGCCGACAGCCACACAAAACCGCAGGCATGAGCATCGTCACCGAATGTAACGCGGCTCAACAATGGCGACAATGCAAGCGTGAGCAATGAGCCGAAAAGACCGAGAACGGCAGCCCAGCGCCTCACGACACCAATGATGCGGTGACGCATCGAAATGTCGTCGACCCCGGCAATGTCACGCACCGATGAGTCGCGCACATTCAATTGCGTGAGAACCGACATAAGTTCAATGAATGAATTGTAGATACCGAACAGCCCCACACCTGCGGCTCCTATCCAAAGGGCCACAAGCTTGACGCGCACTACCGAACAGAGCAAAATCAAGACACGCGTTCCGCTTAGAAGCGTCATCGCACGCATCACCGATGCCGTCAACGACCTCCGTGACCTTACTTCGGTTACTGCGTCACGCGCAATCATCTAACCCAAGCCGTGGGATTAAGTTTCTGCTTCTCCTGACGCAGCTCGAAGTGCAGAATTGAGCGATTTCCGTCGTCGGGGTCGGAATAGATCGTACCTATGGTCTGTCCCTGCTTCAGTGCGTCACCCTTCTTGACATTGATGTTGCTCAGGTTGGCATATATGGTAAGATATTTGCCGTGACGCACCATCACGATAGTGTTGTAGCCGGGAAGACGGAACACTTCCGAAACGGTGCCGTCAAACACCGCACGCGCAGTTCCTCCTGCCGGCACCTCGATGTCGATGCCGCCGTTGTCGGTAGTGACATGGGGCAAATCGGGATGCTTGTGCCGGCCAAACGGACGCACGATCTTATACTTTCCGTTGACGGGGAACAGAAGCCTGCCCTTATTGCTTTCAAAGCTTCCGGTGAGTTTGCGGCTTGTTTCGGCCATGGCGTAATTTGTAGCAGGCTTCGCTGCGGTTGATGCCGGCTTGGGTTGGGCTACAGCCTTGCGTTCAGGCTGCTCGGCCTTGGCCGGAGCCGACTTAGCCTTATCGGACTTGGAGTCCGACTTACCGTTCTTGGCAGCCGCCTTGGCCTCCTGTTCTTTCTGTTGCTGCTTCTTGCGGGCATTCTCCTCGGCAAGCAGACGCTCCTGCTCCTTACGCTTCTCCTCGGCCTGACGGCGTTTCTCCTCCTCGGCCTGACGACGCTGCTCCTCGGCTATCAGTCGGTCAAGCTCGTTATCAAGGGCACGCGCCTGCGCCTCCTTCTGTCGCAGCACTTTCTTCAGCGATGCGCCCTCCTTCTTCAGTTTGGCAACAAGAGCCGATGTTTCATTCTGCTTTTTCTCAAGGTCGTTTCGGGCGACATTCATCCGGGTAAGCATTCCCGATTTCACGCCCTGAAGGCGAGTGAGCTCGTCACGTTGCTTCTCAAGCCGGGCCTGCACCTCCTTTATCTCATCGTTACGGCGCTTGCGCCACTTTGAGAATTCGCCCAAATAACGGAATCGCCTATAAGCCTGAGTGAATGATTCGGCCGAAAAGATAAAAGCCAGCTTATCCATCGATCCTTGCTGTGAGTTTTTTATACGCGTCACCGAACGCGCATAACTGTCGCGAAGAGCCGCAAGCTTTCCGTCAAGAGTGACAATTGAGTCATTTATGTGCTTCATCGCGCTGTCGATAGAATCAATCTGGTGATTTATCGACGCTATCGAGTCGTTCTGCTGACGAATCTCGGCCCCAAGAGTGTTCAGCGCATTCAACGTGCGTGATGTAGCCTTTGCATTTTCATCGAGTTGTTGCGAAGTCTTCTTTATGGCCTGAGCGTTGGCTTTCTGCTCCTGCTTGACGCTTGTCACACTGCGTGTGCGCTTCCGGGCCGCCGACATGTCGACCGCCGACAGAAGCATGACTATCATTAAGAAAATACTCCCGATTCTACAGCACTGCTTCATGACTAATTCTGAGCTACATTCTTTATTACATCGGCCGCCTTTATGCGCTTATATCCGCGAGGCACCGTCCACTCCGACTCAATGCCCTCATTCCATCGGGCATTATCCCACTTCCATGTAATAGAAGCCTCTATCTTCTGCTTGGGATTGACAACATTGATGTCGACATCGGGCGACACAACGCCCACACCGTCAACATTGACAGGAGCCGAGTACCCGCATGAAGCGGTCAGATAGCCGTTGTTGTATCCCGCTACGAGATATTCCAGGAAGTTGTCGGCGCACACACGGTAACCGTAGCTTGCCGACGATATAGACGGAGCAAGCATTATGCTCCACGCATCACCTTCGATGAACCGCAATTCCAGGTTGCGGGTATCGGGCGACAATGTGGAACCGCCGAGAACAAACGGACGCCCCATTATCAAATCCTGCACATTGCCCACGCTGAACTTAAACACGCGCGACACTTCAGCAAGGCTTTCCGACATATACACTTTCTTGGGCTTCACCATCACATGAACCGAGTCGACAGTGAAGTAAATGCGTCCCACCTCAAAGCCGAGCATGCGCAGCGATATGTCGATCGACTCGTCGTGAATCATCTTAGCCCGTCCCGATATGGAGAAACGCTGAGGCGACGACAACACGAAGCTTACAGGCACCGTGACATCGCTCCAATTGCCATAACCGTCGACAAGTGCGTCATAACGCTGAGTCAACGTGGCATTTTCAGGCAACGGCTCACCGGGCCTCAGACTTCGCTTTGAAGAGTGACATCCCGAGAATACAAGCAATGATATTATTGATAATGTGATGAAATGTGACGGCTTCATAATCGATGATTATTCATAAAAATAGGTCTTGTGCTTGACTTTGCGCTGCAGCAACTCGTTATCGGGGTCGAGGGCAAGAGCCTTCTCCCAGAACTCAAGAGCTTTCTGTGGCTCCCCGTTCATGAAGTATATGTCGCCGGCATGGTGATACAACTCCTCCGACGGCTCCTCACTGTTGGCAATCGCCTTGTCGATATAGGCCATCGCCTCGGTGTAATTCTTCTTGCGGAACATCACCCAAGCATAGGTGTCAAGCGAAGTAGCGTCGTCGGGACGCTCCTTTATAGTTCTCGCGCTCATCTCCTCGGCCTTGTCAAGGTCGCGGCCTTCAACGGCAAGATAGTAGGCGCAGTTATTAAGTGCGAGCAGATTGTCGGGGTCGATGGATATAGCCTTGTCATAGTAGACAAATGCAGAATCACGGTCGCCCTTGGCGTAATACACATCGCCCATCGACGACATAATCTGCGAAACGGCGTCATAATCGACCGAATCGGTAAGCTCCATGGCCTTGTTAAGATTGCCGAGAGCTTTGTCATACTCCTTCATGAGGTTGTAATCGGTTCCGAGCATCAAGTGTATCATCGCACTTGACGGATGGTAGCGCAATGCCGTTTCACCTTTCTCAGCCGACTTTGCATAGTCGTCGGCCTGCATGTAGAGGCTCAAAAGAGTGCGCCAACGTTCCTCGGAACTCGGATCGATGTCAAGTGCATAGCCAAGTTGCTCGGCCGCACCGGCATAATCCTCGATTGCTATAAGATAGGAGCAGTAGAGGTCATGAATGTCGACCTCATGGGGATGCTGGTCGAGCAGCGTTGCAAAGAGCTCCTGAATGCGTCCCTGCTGGCTGGGATCGTCATATAGCTCACGGATATAGCCTGTGAGCAGTTCAAGCTTGGCATCAAGTTCGAGGCTTTCACGGCTCAGGGCACGGAACACCTCCTTGTCGTAATTTACGCTGTCGCCTATTGATTTATAGAAGTTGGCTCGTGAGTAGTAGGCAAGTCCCGATGTGGAGTCCAGGTCACACGCCTTGTCAAAATAGGACAAGGCCGAATCGTTGTCGGAGAACATAGCAAACACATTTCCGGCAAACACGTTGTTCTCAACGCTGTGAGGCGCCGACTTCAGCAACGAATATACCTCTTTATAGATGGATGCAGTGTCCTGCGATGAAAGGAAAGCCCTGATTTTGCTTGTGGTCAACGGAATGTTCTTACCCTGTGTCTTCTCTATGCGGTCATACACGCCTATTGCCTTGGCTATTTTGGACGAATCGCCCGAAGAGGCAAGAGCCTCGGCCAACTTATAGGAAATCTCCATCTTGTGGGGATATATCGAGTCGAGCGTAGTCCACACCTTCAGCGCCTCGTCACGCGAACCAAGACGGTCGTTTATGCTTCCGTACACAAAGTTGCTGTAGAAATCGGCCGGAGCTTCGTTGAAGTGTCGCTTCATCAGGTCGTAACCATTCTTAAACATTGTTGAATCATCGCCTGAGGTCATAACGGTGTAATAGCCGAGGAAAAATCCAACATCACTGTTTGACGGGTCCAGCTGATAGGCCCGTGACAACAGGTCATAGTAAGCATCCTCCTTGTCGATGGCATGTTGGCGCAAAGCCTCCATGAATATGTAGTCGGCTTTCAATTCATCGGAATTAGGCGCAACCTCGGTCTTTTTCGCCGCAGTCACGAATAGCGGCACAACAACGGCCGTCAAAGCAACCGACAATGTTATTTTACGAAACGACAGCTTCATATTCCCAATCACTCTAATCAGTTAATCCCCGTGTGTCCGAAAGCGCCATCACCGCGTGTAGTCTGGTCGAGTCGTTCAACCGGCTCCCACTCCACTCGTGTATATTCCTTTATCACCATCTGGCATATACGCTCACCGTCGTTTATCACAAACGGCTCGTCGGAAAGATTGATGACAATCGCACCTATCTCGCCACGGTAGTCCGAATCTACGGTTCCGGGAGTATTTACAAGAGAAATGCCTTTTTTAAGAGCCAGTCCCGAACGAGGTCGCATCTGACACTCATAACCGTGAGGTAACTGGATATACAATCCGGTAGGAATCAACGCCCTCTGCATAGGCTGTAGTGTCACCGGCTCTTTCAAGCATGCTCTAACATCCATTCCGGCCGACGATGGCGTTTCGTAAGCGGGCAGCTCATGGCCCGACCTGTTGATTATCTTCACCTTGATTCTCTCCATGATTCTCAATAAATAAATTGTTATGCGAAAATAGTTAAAAAGCTCCACTTTTCGGGCACTTTCAATCCATTTTTTAATAGAACGCCCGAGCAGTCACATTGGTTTAAAATAAGCAAAGCGCGAGATCGCCATCGAAAGGCGATCCCGCGTATGCTCTTCAAATAGTCAACAGCACCTATCGTGCTTACTTTTCGCTTACCTTGTTGTAGCGTGCGTTCAAGCCCTTTATAACCTCATCGGTTATGTCGAGAGCCGGATTGAAGTATACGCCGGCATTCTTGAACAGAATAGCGTCGTAACCCTTCTTGGCATTGTAATCCTTGATGAAGGCCTCAATCGAGTCATTGAGCTGAACCTGCTGCTGAATCATCTCCTGCTCGGCTTCGCGCTGAAGGCTTGCGAGGTAGTTTTCGGCCTCGGCCTGCTTCTTGTTGAACGACTCTACATCGGCCTTATAGCTTGCTTCGCTGAGATAGCCGTTGTTGTTGACCTTCTGCTGGATTGACGAACCGAGCTTCTGGAGTTCAGCACCGCGAGTGCGCTGAGCGTTGTCGATTTTGCTGAACGAACGCAACTGAGCTTCCTTGAAATCCTTAGCCAGATTGTAGTGAGCCGCAATCGAATCGCCGTCAATGTAACGGATATTGAGAGTTACGGCAGGAGCGCTTTCTACTTTCGTTTCAGTTTTTGTAGCATCGGCAGAGCCATTATCGGAACACGACACGGCAAGAACCGCCAAAATAAGCATTAGTGACTTGGCACAAAGTGCAAAATTCTTCATTTTAAATATTGTAAGGATGTTTTTTGTTGTTGAGTAATCATTTTTTCTTCTCATCACGCAACGCACATGTCACATTTTTGTCGCGCAACGCCGGGACGTCGTGCACATGACCGGAAGGGAACCGGCCACCTTTGACAAAAAACACCTTGACGCCGAGGAGCAAAACAGCCAAAGTGACAAAAATCACAGATATTACTACGATTCTCACTGTGTAATTACGTTTTTACAGTGCAAATATAAGAAAGGAATCAGAATTTTGGTAATATCTAAATTTTATTTTGTAACTTAGAGTGCGAAATGTAAAGAATTTAACATTTTTATACATTGCAACGAGGTTTGAATACCCAATAATTAACTACATCAGTATAAATTTTTCGATTATGACAATCAAGGATCTCCAACCGGCTCTCATCTGGTCCATATTCGATGAGATAACCAAAGTTCCCCGTCCCTCTAAGAAGGAAGGAAAGATACGCGAATATCTGCTTGAGTTCGCTAAAAAGCACAATATACAGGCCAAGACCGACAAGGTGGGCAATGTCGTTATGAGCAAGCCCGCAACTCCGGGACACGAAAACGCCCCCACAGTAATACTCCAGGGCCACATGGACATGGTGTGCGAGTCAAACGACAAGAACTTCGACTTTGAGAACAACCCCATCACCACTATTATAGACGGAGAATGGATGCATGCCGACGGCACCACTCTCGGAGCCGACAACGGTATAGGCATGGCCGCCTCTCTTGCCGTCATGGCCGACAACTCGCTTGAACACGGCCCCATCGAGGCACTGTTTACAGTCGACGAGGAAACCGGAATGACCGGAGCCAACAATCTCGGCGAAAACATGATGAACGGCTCGATACTCCTCAACCTCGACTCGGAGGATGACGGTGAGATATTCATCGGTTGCGCAGGAGGCATCGACACTACCATTACATTTGAGTACAAGCGTGAGATGGCCCCCGCCGACTGCCATTGGTTCCACATCGACATAGCCAACCTCAGCGGCGGTCACTCGGGAGGTGACATCCATGAAGGACGCGCCAACTCCAACAAGCTTCTTGCTCGTTTCCTCTTCAACATCTCGAAGGAGAAGCCCATCGTGCTTAGCGAAATCAGCGGCGGCAACCTGCGTAACGCCATTCCGCGTGCAGCCCATGCAATCGTGGGTGTGCATTCGTCACGCAAAGAGGACATCATTGTGGCATTCAACCGCTATGTGGCTGATGTAGAGAACGAATACAGGACTACCGACCCCAACATGTCGCTCACCATCAAGTCGGTCGACAAGCCCGAATATGCCATCGATTCCGACACAACGACCCGCCTTATACGCGCGCTCTATGCATGTCCCCACGGTGTTATATCAATGAGCCACGACCTCGAAGGCCTTGTTGAAACTTCGACCAACCTTGCATCGGTAAAGATGCAGCCCGACTCCACCATACTCGTTACAACAAGCCAGCGCAGCTCGGTCGAGTCACGCAAACTGGACATCGCCAACCAGCTTGAGGCTCTCTTCCTGCTTGCCGGAGCAAAGGTGACTCACGGTGACGGATATCCCGGATGGGCACCCAACATGGACTCAACCATAATGAAGATAGCAAGTGACGCATACGAGGAACTCTACGGTGTAAAGCCTGCCATCAAGGCTATCCACGCAGGTCTTGAATGCGGACTTTTCCTCACCAAGTACCCGCACCTCGACATGGTGTCGTTCGGTCCCACCCTGCGCGGTGTTCACTCTCCGTCAGAGAAGATGCACATCCCGGCAGTTGAACGCTTCTGGAATCAGCTTACGCTAATATTGAAGAAGGTAGCCGAACTGAACGGCTAACGCATACAACACGCCAACAACGCCACGCGTGAACATCAACACCCGTGGCGTTGTTTTATCACCTAAAAAATCATTTCCGTGAAACGTATGCTTGAAAAATATTTTTTGTCATTGACAAGAGCCTTACTGATACTGACACTGTTAACCTCGTGCTCACGCTCCCATGCACGAAGCTCCATACAAGCACAAAGCAGCGATTCAGCTACAGTCAAGGAAGAGGTGGAGATCATCGATCCAACCGTAATACATCGCCTCACCGACGACGACTACAAGCAAGCCGCCGACGAACTCGGAATAGATATAGCATCGATAAAAGCGGTAATCGAAATCGAGGCCGGACAGACACATCAGGGATTTTACAAGCCTAATCAGCCGATAATCAACTTCGACCTTCCAATGTTTAAGAAGTGGGCGGCGCGTCACGGAATAAAACTCGGCAAATACTCACGAAGTAACGCCGTTGTCTTCGCCCGTCCCAACGCTAAAAAATACGGCTCCTACCAGGCCGCGCAATACGAGCGCCTGAAGTCGGCGCTTTCAATCGATTCCATCGCGGCAATAGAGGGTACATTCTGGGGCATGTTCCAGATAGGTGGATTCAATTGGAAAAAATGCGGCGCCGAATCACCCGTGGACTTCGCCCGCCGAATGTCGACATCGGAGAAAGAGCAGCTTGAACTGTTTGTCAACTTCCTAAAGTCAAACAATCTCGCCAAATACCTTAAAGCCAAAAACTGGGCCGGATTTGCGTTACGTTACAACGGCCCTTCCTACGCCAAGCGCGGCTATCACACCCGCCTTGCAAAAGCCTACAGCAAGTACAAAAAACAATCTAAAAAGTAGATACAACTTGCGACAACATCGCCACCAATGCTGTTTTTTTGTACATTTGCGATGTTGTCAAACCCACCAATTTCATTTATTGCAATGAACAAAGCGAAACTATACCTTTCAATGGCATTCTGCATTATTGTGGGAGTCGCAGTAATAGCAGGTGCATTCATAGCCATACCATATTATAATGTATGGCAACAAGAGATGTCGGGTCGTGCCGAGTTTGCAAAAGCAGAGCAGAACCGCAAAATCAAGATAGAAGAGGCCAAGGCAAACCTTGAAGCCGAGAAGCTCAACGCCCAAGCCGAAATAGAACGAGCCAAGGGAGCAGCCGAGGCCATAAGGATAGAGAACGGCAGCCTCACCCCTACCTACATTCAGTATCTTTGGGTAAGACAGCAGAACGACCTTAACGACAAGACCGTCATATACATTCCCACTGAATCCAATCTTCCTATTCTCGAGTCGGAGCGTCTTGCACGCTGACGGCCGCGTTACGTGCTAAGGCAAGAAACGTTTAAGCTCATCGAGTGACATCGCCCTACGCTCGGCATAGAGGCGACGCTGCTCATTGTCGACATCACCCACGACGAAGTAACGGCTGTCGGGATGCGATATAATCAATCCGGTTGTAGAGGCGGCAGGCGACATAGCGCCGCTCTCGGTCAATGTTATGCCCATATCGTAATATCGGAGCACGCGGTCGGTGAGGAAAATCAACGACTGGTCGGGCAGTGACGGATAACCGATTGCCGGGCGTATGCCTTTGTAGTACTGTTGAAGCACGTGACGCTCGCTGAGCGATTCGTCGGGAGCGTATCCCCACAGCTCCACTCTGACCTTTCGGTGCATGACTTCGGTAGCCGCTTCGACAAGTCGGTCGGCAACGGTTTGATACAGAATGGCGCTGTAGTCGTCGCCTTCGTTCTTGTAACTTTCGATTATGCGTTCAATGTCACGCCCTACTGTGACGGCAAACATTCCCATGTTGTCGCGCAACTTGCCATCGCTCTCTACAGGCGCGATGTAATCGGACAACGCGATGCAGTGTCCGTCACGCTCCGAGGGTCGTTGCTGACGCAATGTAGCTATGCGCAACGTTTCACCATCATGGTTGAAGAGGATGTCGTCGCCACCATCGGATGCAGCCTCGACAAATGCCACCTTCGCCTTGATGCCGCCCACGATGTCACGCTGAAGCCTGTCGAGCACGCGACCCGCCTCCTTAAGCAACTGCATGGCTTCGGCCGCCTTGTTGACTTTCTCGGAAGGAACCGACGCCAGCCACTGTGCGCGACAATGGTCGCAGCCCTTTATGTCCATGACCGATGCCAATGAAGCATCGATCTTCCAAGCCGAAAGGAAAGCTCTCCAATTTATAAACTCCCGCGCCTCGGCAATGTCGATGTTCAACTCATGAACGCCGGGGTGAGCTACAGGATAGCAAGGATAGGACAACCGGGGACGCTTTGAGCGGGCCTCGCTTAAAGACAACAGCCCTGCACCTGACGAATGCTTTCGACACAACTCAGCCTGAGAATCACGCAACTGGGCCACCTCCGCTTCATCACCAAGCCGACGGACAGCAGCCGGCATCATGGCAGCGTCACGTGTGTATAGCACAGGGCCGCTATAGCACGGTGCAATCTTCACGGCAGTGTGCAGCTCCGATGTTGTGGCACCGCCGATAAGCAACGGTATCTTCATCCTCTTGCTCTCCATGAGGCGCGCAACATTGCACATCTCCTCAAGTGACGGAGTAATCAATCCGCTGAGGCCGACGAAGTCGGCATTTTCCGCTATCGCTTTGTCAACAATATCCTCGGCAGGCACCATCACGCCCATGTCGATGATGTCGTAGCCGTTGCAGTTCATGATTACGCCAACGATGTTCTTGCCTATGTCGTGAACATCGCCTTTCACTGTCGCAATCACCATCTTGCCGGCCTTGGAGCTCACCTTGCCGCGACGCTCACGCTCGATGAAAGGGGTGAGCCATGCCACGGCCTGCTTCATTGTACGGGCACTCTTGACCACTTGCGGCAGGAACATCTTTCCTGCGCCAAACATCTCACCTACGCTGTTCATTCCCGCCATAAGAGGGCCTTCGATCACCTTCACGGCCGAGCCGAGCATCGCCATTGCATCGGACAGGTTACGCTCCATTCCGTCGACAACGCCCTTTACGAGCATGCGCTCCACACGCTTGTCGGGAGTGAGCGACGGCTCCTCGCTTGGGGATTCGGCAGCAACCGTCACGTTGCCCGACTTTATCTTTTCGGCAATAGCCACGAGGCGTTCGGTAGCATCGTGGCTGCGATTCAACAGCACATCGTCGATAGCCTCACGAAGTTCATCGGGGATGTCATCGACCGGCATGATGGCTGCTGCGTTCACGATGGCCATGTCCATACCCTTAGCTATTGCATGGTACAGGAAGCGTGCGTGCATGGCCTCACGCACGCTATTGTTGCCACGGAAGGAGAACGACAAGTTGCTCACGCCTCCGCTCACTTTGGCTCCCGGCAGATTGGACTTTATCCACTCCACGGCCCTTATGAAATCAAGAGCGTAATCGGCATGCTCCTCAATGCCGGTAGCAACGGCGAGGACATTGGGGTCAAAGACGATGTCACACCCCTTGAAGCCCACCTTCCCGGTAAGCAGTCGGTAGGCACGGTCGCACACTTCGATGCGTCGCTCAAAGGTATCGGCCTGACCTTTCTCGTCAAAAGCCATGACAACCACCGCCGCACCCATCTCCTTTATGTCACGCGCCTTCTTAATAAAGCTCTCCTCGCCTTCTTTAAGACTGATGGAGTTTACAATAGGCCGGCCCTGCACACACTTCAGTCCGCCGATGACTACGTTCCAGTCGGAAGAGTCAATCATCACCGGCACACGTGCCACATCGGGCTCAACCCCTATGCGTGAAAGAAACGATGTCATGCATGCCCTGGCATCGAGCATGGCATCGTCCATGTTTATATCGATTATCTGGGCTCCCGCATCGACCTGGTTACGGGCAATGTCGATTGCCTCGTCAATGTTGCCCTCCTTTATCAGCCGGAGGAACTTGCGGCTGCCGGCAACGTTACAACGCTCGCCCACGTTAACGAAGTTAAGCCTCGGGGTGACACATAACGGTTCAAGACCTGCAAGCGTCATTTCGGGTTCAACCTCGGGGACGACGCGCGGAGCATATTGCTTGCACAACTCGGCGAGTGCCTTAATGTGCTGCGGTGTGGTGCCGCAACATCCTCCAACGATATTCACCCATCGGCGTTGGAGCATGACGCGAATCTTGTCGGCCATCATTGATGGAGTTTCGTCATACTCTCCCATCTCATTAGGAAGTCCGGCATTGGGATAGACGCTAACGGCGTAAGGATAGGGTTGCAAAGCCTCGACATACTTCATCATGGCATCGGCACCGAACCCGCAATTAAGTCCAATCGACATCGGTTCGCCAAACGACATGGAAGCAATGATTGCCTCCAGAGTCTGTCCCGACAGGGTTCGGCCCGACTCGGTAAGTGTCACCGACAGCATCAAAGGCACTCTCACACCAACAATCTCCATGGCCCTTCGAGCCGCCCATATCGCAGCCTTGGCATTAAGGCCGTCGTATATAGTTTCGATGAGCAGAGCGTCGACACCTCCTTCGATCAACGCCTTCATCTGCTCAATATATGTTTCGGTTAACAAATCCCAATCGACAACGCCGGCCGAAGGGTCGTCGATACCCTGCCCCATAGTAAGCGACTTGCTCGTGGGGCCTACGCTTCCGGCCACCCAACGCATCGCTCCGGGATGCTGCGTCATGTATTCATCGGCGGCCTCACGTGCTATTTTCGCCGCGGCATGATTAAGTGCCGTCACATCGTGCTGAAGCCCGTAATCGCCAAGCGACACAGCATTGGCATTGAACGAGTCGGTTTCTATAATCATAGCCCCCGCCTCAAGATATTTGCGATGTATATCCTTAATCACATCGGGGCGCGTCAGCACAAGCGCGTCATTGCAGCCCTTCAACAGAGCATCGGAAGCGGCGTAACGTTCACCCCTGAAATCATTTTCCGACAAGCCGTAACGCTGAATCATCGTACCCATGGCACCATCCAGCACCAACACTTCACGGCCTGCGGCCTCCATCAACTTAACGGAGCTCTCCTTATAAGACAAAGACTCTATTCCTAACATTGTAACAAGACTTTATAGGCGTAAAATTACGCATAAAAACATTCACGGCAAAAATTCATTTGCGCTTACGCGAGAAAAACGAGCGCATAATCTCGGCGCACTCGTCCTCCATGACTCCCGAAACGACCACCGACTTGGGGTGAAACGGAGTGCGTGACGTGAATGTGGAGAACCCTCGCTTGGCATCGGGAGCACCGTAAACAATACGCTTCAGCTGGCTCCAGCCTATCGCTCCGGCACACATGATGCAAGGCTCTACCGTGACATAGAGCGTGCAGTCGTCAAGATATTTCCCGCCAAGATAATTGGCGGCAGCCGTAATGGCCTGCATCTCGGCATGGGCCGTGACATCGTTCAATTTCTCGGTGAGATTGTGACCTCGTCCTATTATGCGGCCCTTGCTCACCACCACGGCACCAATGGGCACCTCATCCTCCTCGTAAGCCCTGCGAGCCTCGTCAATAGCCACTTTCATGAAATGGCGATCCTCATCATTTACAATCATAACAAATCGAGGGACATGCCCTCATAAGCAATTATAGTGTTTGGAAATATCTCTTTGGCCTCTTCAAGATGCTTCGCCTCGTCAATGTAACGCTTGGAAAAGTGTCCGAGCACAAGGCGGTTGGCACCTGCAAGCCGAGCTATGCGTGCAGCCTCCGCAGCAGTAGAGTGACCTCTTGAGCGAGCCTTGTCGGCATACTCGTCGGTATATGTCGCCTCGTGATATATAGTGTCGACACCCTCGACCGCAGCCGCCACGCGCTCGTCGTAGACTGTGTCAGAGCAATAAGCGTAACTTACCGCAGCATCGGCCGGCAATGTGAGCCTTTCATTGGGTATCACGCGACCGTCGTCGGTAACGAAGTCGGCACCGCCCTTTATAGCCTGATATTGGCGTATCGGCACATTATAAAACCGCACCATGTCGCCGCGCAGATGACGCAGCTTCGGCTTCTCGGCAAACACAAATCCCGAGCACGGCACGCGATGATATAGCGGAAACGACCTCACGATAATGGAGTCATTCTCAAACAGCACTTCATTGCCGCGCGGATTGATGACATTATAGTGAATCGTGAACGGAATTTCACGACAGAAAAAGTCAAGCATGGTCTTGAAAATCTCGACACCCTCCTTGAATGTATGTATCGTTATGTCGCCTCCCTCACGCCCGGTAAGCGCCAGTGTCGACACAAGGCCTGGCAATCCGAGGCAATGGTCGCCGTGAAGATGCGAGATGAAGATGTGGGACAACCGCGAGAACTTAAGGCGTTGACGACGCATCGACAACTGAGCCCCCTCGCCACAATCAATCATAAACAGATTGTCGCGAAAGTCCAGCACCTGACAACTCGGCAGATGTCGCAAGGTGGGTGTCGCGGAACCGCATCCTAAATAATTTATTTGAAATTTTGCCATATCCGCAAAGTTAATGCTTTTATTGAAAAATAGAGCCTGAGCCTTGACATTTCATTACAGCCCTTAATAATGAATTTTTATATACAAATGTAAAAAAGTAACAGCTTAGATGGCTCATTTTGCCGTATTCTGGCCCATATTAACATTATTAAGGTTAATTTACGATAAAAAGTTAACCTTTGGTTTGGATATAAATGAATTATAAATTATTTTTGAATCAGTTTTTTCATAGGATTAGATTTTTAAGGTTTACAAGCGGTGCGGTCGTCGTGAGATGATCGCATCGATCTTTTTATAGGGTAGCCCCGACATCAGAACGGCTTGCGATACTTGTCGGGGTTGGTATCGTCGAGAATGCTCAGATAGGACGCATAACGCGACTGCGAAATGTAGTGATCGTCAAGCGCTTTCAGCACCGCACATCCCGGCTCGTGGGTGTGAGTGCAGTCGCCATATTTGCACTCTGCTGAAATCTTGAATATTTCGGGGAAAAAGTGGGCAATCTCATGCTTGTCAAAGTCAATGGTACCGAATCCCTTTATTCCCGGAGTATCGATAATCCATCCGCCTTCAGGGAGCGGAAACATCTCGGAAAACGTGGTGGTGTGCATACCCGTATCGTGCATGTCGGAAATCGAACCGGTCCTCAATTCAAGGTCGGGCAACAACGCATTTATTATCGTAGACTTCCCCACTCCCGAATTTCCCGAGAATAGCGATATCTTATCCTTCAAACGTTCTCGCAATTCGGTCATGCCTTCACCGGTAAGGGCCGATATCTCCAACACATCATAACCTATCGTGCGGTATAGCGATGCCACGGCCTCGCAATACTCCTTATCGTCGTCATCGGTGAGCAAGTCCACCTTATTTATAAGTAACACGGCAGGTACCCTGTAGGCTTCGGCAGTTGCAAGGAAACGGTCGATAAACGTAGTAGAGGTGACAGGATGAGCAAGCGTTACGACAAGAAACGCACAATCAAGATTGGCCGCTATTATGTGCGACTCCTTTGACAGGTTGCTTGCACGCCTTATTATATAGTTTTTACGGGGCTGTATGGCAGTTATGAAAGCGTTACCGTCGGGATTTACCGATATTGTCACGCGGTCGCCCACAGCTACAGGATTGGTTGTACGGATTCCCTTCAGACGGAAATTACCTTTTATCTTACAATTTACATCCTCACCGTTATCGGTGTGAACCACATACCAACTTCCGGTATTTTTAATAACCAAACCGTCCATATAAAAATATTAACGTCTATTCACCCATGACCGTAGCGACAATTTTACGGGAACCTCCGTAATCGCGAAACTCACACAGATATATGCCCTGCCATGTCCCGAGATTCAACCGTCCGTCGGTTATAGGAATCGTGAGTGACGCACCCACAATCACCGACTTGGCATGAGCGGGCATGTCGTCATCGCCCTCAAGAGTGTGAAGATAATAAGGAGCGTTCTCAGGCACGAGCCTGTTGAAAATCTCATTCAAGTCGTGACGCACATCGGGATCGGCGTTTTCATTCAGCGCAAGAGCGGCCGAAGTGTGCTTTACGAGCAGATTCAACAATCCCTTCCGCGGCAGCGCCGGGAGCTGACGCAGTATATCGCCCGTCACGAGATGAATTCCGCGACGCCGCGGAGCAAGTGCAAATTCCGTTTGTTCAATCATAATGCCGCAAAGGTAACAAAATTTCCAACTGCTACCAAAAACGCATCATAGCGATTGATAGTTCGACTCATTATATTCAAAATTACACTATCGAGAACTTTTATAAGTTGAATTTGTTAATAAGTTGAGTTATAAATTGCAAAATATATGTAATTTTGTAACCGCTATTGAGAAATAACATTATGTCTAACATTAAAATAAACCCAACAATGAACATTGACACTATTGGCACTAATGCCGGTTCCGTATGGAATGCACTTAATGAAGCAGACGCTCTTGGCTTGAAGCAGATTAAGAAGATAACCAAGCTGAAAGACAAAGAGCTCTATGCAGCCTTAGGCTGGCTCGCACGTGAAGGTAAAATCCTCATCGCCGAGGGCGAAGACGAGAAAGACCTTATTGTTTCACTTGCTCAATAATGAATTTATATCCATTATAAACCCTTATCAGAAGGCGATTGACCGTAAGGGCCAATCGCCTTCTTTTAACCTCTTCTCCCACATCGATTATATTGTAATTTGCGATGTCATCACTTATGTTAAATCACTTTAAATTCGGCACATAGGCCGGTTTTATAAGCGATTTTGATTAACTTTGTCCGATTTTTTTTCACATCTCAAATTTCGTTACAATAAAACAACATTATGAACATTACTAAATCGATTTTAAGCTTTGCGTTACTCCTGTGCTGTGTACTTTTTACAGGATGCAACAGCGATGACGACACTCCTCTCACATTCTACGGTGATGAATATTCGGTAAGAGTGGGAGTCAACGAGGGCATACCGTTTACCGGCGGAACCAACGACTTGTCGGTGAAGGTAGCCAATCCCTACCTTCTTGAAGCATCAATAAGCCAGCTTAAAGGTCTTGTGGTAACCGGCAAGGCCGTGGGACGCACCTCCATCGCCGTAAGCGACAACGGAGTCACCCCCGCCGTCAACAAGACACTTAAAGTGAATGTAGTGCCGATGAATCTTGCATTCGTCGTAACGGACAACCAAAGCGGTTATTCTATCTTCAATGCGGGCAACGGCATATTCCTTGCAAAGGAAGGCTCAGACTATAAATTCTATGTAGTTGAGCGCAATAGCTCTTTGGATAAGATATATGCAAAAGGCACCTACAGCTTCTCGGTTGAAAGCGGCCGCCCCTACATCACAATGAATTTTCTGGACCAAGGCCAGTCAAAGAGCGTAAAATTCTCGCTTGACTCAACTCCGCTCGGACTGTTGAGCATTCTGCAACGTTATCTCGATCCTGAAACATTGAAGGATTTCAAGAATGACAACGCATCAAGCGACGGCCAGTATCTCATGATGTCGGAGGTCGAAGCATCCTCAAAATACATTCGGGCAATATTCTCACCCGTTTACGTATTGCCACCGAGTGTATTCGACATATAAACCACAGTCTAAGCTGATTCTACAGGCAAAGGCTGTGAACCGCCTTGCCTGTAGAACCTAATAACTATGAGGGATTTTATTTTTTGACTATTTATCTTGTCTTTTATGGCGTTATTTACCAAGCCGCTAACAGCCGGACGCAATTTAATCCTGCTGCTCGCTTTGTTTTCACTTACATTTGAAAGTTGCAAAAAAAACGAAACAACACTCCCGGTAGTGGCTGTCGAGCCATCACAGGAAGACGATGTTGAAATATACGGAGAATATGTGGGTCGTGTGCGTGCACAACAATTCGTAGAAGTGAGGGCACGTGTCGAAGGTTATCTTGAACGAATGCTCTTTGAAGAAGGCACATACGTAGACAAGAACCAAGTACTGTTCATCATCAACCAAGACCAATACAAGGCCAAGGTTGACAAAGCACGTGCGCAGTTGAAAAAGGACGAGTCACAAGAACAGAAAGCCAAGCGCGACCTCGACAGAATCAGGCCTCTCTATGAGCAGAATGCGGCAAGTCAACTCGACCTCGATAACGCAATAGCCGCCTACGAAACGGCAAAAGCATCAGTATCGATGAGCAAAGCCGACCTCGCCCAAGCCGAGCTTGAACTTGGCTACACTACGGTGCGCTCCCCACTGTCGGGTCACATCAGCGAACGTAATGCCGACCTTGGAACTCTTGTGGGCCCCGGTGCAAAATCGCTTCTTGCGACAATAGTAAAAAGCGACACCGTGCTTATCGACTTCAGCATGACAGCCCTCGACTATCTGAAAAGCAAGGAACGTAACGTAGACCTTGGGCAACAGGATGCGTCACGTTCATGGCAGCCCTACGTAACGATAACGCTTGCTGACAACACAGTTTATCTCCACAAGGGACTTGTTGATTTTGCAGAACCGCAGGTAGACCCCAATACTGGAACATTCTCGGTGAGAGCCGAGATGCCCAACCCCGAGCGCACCATACTTCCGGGACAGTTCACCAAAGTAAAGCTTCTGCTCGATGTGCGCGAGCATGCCACAGTGGTACCCCGCAAGGCGGTAACGATTGAAAAAGGTGGAGCCTACGTGTATGTGATGCGTCGCGACTCTACCGTTGAGAAACGTTTCATCGAAGTAGGCCCCGAATTTGAGAACAACGTTGTAGTAGAACGCGGTGTTGTTCCTAATGAAAATATAGTAGTAGAGGGCCATCACAAGCTGTCGCCGGGCATGAAGGTGCGTGTAGGCACCGTTCCCGCCGAACATCAGGCTACAACAAAAAACAACGATTCACTTCCCACAGCCACCGAATAACAAAAGCCTATGAAAGTAAGCTTCTTTATTGACCGACCTGTCTTTTCGATGGTTCTGTCAATCCTAATTGTTATAATAGGAATAATAGGATTGACAATGCTTCCCATCGACCAATATCCGCAAATAACGCCCCCCGTGGTCAAGATAAGCGCGTCATATCCCGGAGCGAGCGCACTGACGGTGTCACAGGCCGTGGCCACACCTATCGAACAGGAGCTGAACGGTACGCCGGGAATGCTCTACATGGAGTCGTCAAGTTCCAACTCGGGAGGCTTCTCGGCAACAGTGACATTTGACATCTCAGCCAATCCCGACCTTGCCGCAGTCGAGATACAGAACCGCATAAAACTCGCCGAATCGCGACTCCCGACTGAAGTCGTGCAAAACGGCATATCGGTCGAGAAGCAGGCAGCGAGTCAGCTGCTTACACTGTGCCTCACCTCGACCGACCCGAAATTTGATGAGATATACCTGAGCAACTTCGCTACACTCAATGTAGTCGACCTGCTGCGACGCATTCCCGGTGTGGGACGAGTTTCCAACATCGGCAGCCGATACTATGCAATGCAGATATGGGTACAGCCCGACAAGCTCGCCAACCTCGGCATCACCGTTGCCGACCTGCAAAAGGCGCTTAAGGACCAGAACCGCGAGTCGGCCGCCGGAGTGCTTGGACAACAACCCGTTACAGGGCTTGATGTGACAATACCCATCACCACTCAGGGACGACTTTCGTCGGTGAGCCAGTTTGAAGAGATAGTAGTGAGAGCCAATCCCGACGGATCAATCATACGCCTCCGCGATGTGGCGCGCATATCGCTCGAAGCGCAGTCCTACAACACCGAGAGCGGAATAAACGGAGAAAATGCCGCAGTGCTTGCCGTGTACATGCTTCCCGGAGCCAACGCAATGGAGGTTGCCGACAAGGTAAAAGCCGCCATGGCCGACATAAGCAAGAACTTCCCCGACGGATTGAGCTACAGGATACCCTTTGACATGACCACCTACATTTCCGAGTCAATCCATGAAGTGTACAAGACGCTCTTCGAAGCTCTCGCGCTGGTTATATTTGTCGTGTTCCTGTCGCTGCAAAGCTGGCGAGCCACGCTTATTCCCCTTATAGCCGTGCCCATATCGCTGATTGGAACATTCGGATTCATGCTCATATTCGGATTCTCGCTCAATATCCTCACCCTGCTCGGCCTGGTACTCGCCATAGGTATAGTGGTGGACGACGCCATAGTGGTGGTCGAGAATGTCGAACGCATAATGGACGAGGAGCATCTGCCGCCCTACGAAGCCACACAGAAGGCGATGAAGAGCCTTACAAGCCCCATCATCGCTACCTCGCTGGTTCTGGCTGCCGTGTTTGTCCCGGTAAGCTTCCTCGGCGGAATCACGGGACAGCTCTATCGTCAGTTCACCGTAACCATCGTGGTGTCGGTGCTTCTTTCAGCCGTAGTGGCATTGACACTAAGCCCCGTTATGTGCTCGCTAATTCTGAAGCCCAGTACGCCCAACGAGAAGAAGAACATAGTATTCCGCAAAATCAACCAATGGATAAGCACCGGAAACAACCGTTACATCCAGATAATATGCCAGACACTGCGCCACAAGAAGCGCGTTATGGCGGCATTCGGTGTAATGATTGCGTTGATTTTTCTCATAAACCGGCTTATGCCTACGAGCTTCCTCCCCATTGAGGATCAGGGCTACTTCAAGGTAGAGCTTGAACTTCCCGAAGGTGCCACACTCGAAAGGACACGCCAGGTAACAGAGCGTGCAGTGAACTACCTGATGGCCAATCCGGCGGTAGAGTACGTGCAAAGTGTGGCAGGAAGCAGCTCACAAGTGGGCACGAGCCAGGCACGCAGCGAACTGACCGTGATACTGAAGCCCTGGGAAGAACGTGACGATGAAACAATCGACGACATAATGGAGGAGGTGAAACACGACCTCGCCGAATATCCCGAATGTAAAGCCTACCTGTCGCGTCCACCGGTAATTCCCGGACTCGGAACTTCGGGCGGATTCGAGATGCAGCTTGAAGCGAGAAGCGACGCCACCTTTGACGATCTTGTCAACGCCACCGACACCCTGCTCTACTATGCGTCACAGCACAAGGAGATTACGGGACTGTCGTCGTCGCTTCAAGCCGACATTCCGCAACTCTACTTCGATGTCGACCGCGACAAGGTGAAGTTTGCAGGCGTTCCGCTCGCCGATGTATTCGCAACGATGAAAGCCTATACAGGCTCGGTCTATGTCAACGACTTCAATATGTTTAACCGCATATACCGCGTCTACATCCAGGCTGAAGCCCCCTACCGCGAGCATCGCGAAAACATAAACATGTTCTATGTAAGAGGCAGCGGCGACTCCATGGTTCCGCTCACCTCGCTCGGCAACACATCCTACACCACAGGCCCCGGCAGCATAAAGCGATTCAACATGTTTAACAGTGCCGTAATCAGGGGTGAAGCGTCGAAAGGCCACAGTTCGGGACAGGCCATGGAGATTCTCGAAGAGATTGCCCGCGAGCACCTTCCCGAGAACATAGGCGTTGAATGGAGCGGACTCTCCTATCAGGAGAAGCAGGCCGGAGGCAAGACCGGACTTGTGTTGTCGCTCGTGTTTCTTTTCGTATTCCTTTTCCTTGCAGCCCTTTACGAGAGCTGGACGGTGCCGGTAGCCGTGTTGCTGTCACTGCCTGTTGCGGCATTGGGTGCCTATCTCGGAGAGTGGATGTGCGGCCTTGAAAACGACATATATTTCCAGATAGGTCTTGTGATGCTAATGGGTATGGCCGCCAAAAACGCAATCCTTATCGTAGAGTTTGCCAAAGAGCAGACCGACAAGGGCGACGACGCTTACGAAGCTGCACTCTTCGCCTCAAAGCTGCGATTCCGCCCCATCCTCATGACTTCGCTGGCGTTCATTCTCGGAATGTTGCCGATGGTCATCGCCTCGGGTCCAGGATCGGCCAGCCGACAGGCCATAGGCACGGGCGTGTTCTTCGGAATGATATTTGCCGTCGTATTCGGCATCCTGCTTGTGCCCTTCTTCTTCGTAATCGTGTATCGCTCAGTCGCCAAATTCAAGGTGATACGCCGAGGCATAAAATTACCTTCGTTCAAAAAATGATTCACTGTATATGAAATCCAAATTGCTACTTTCGATAGTCGTCGTGACACTTATGAGCTCATGCAAGCTCGGACATAAGTTCTCACAACCCGACCTCTACCTGCCTCAGAGCATCGACACGATGCAGGTCGAGGAGGCGTCGATCGCCGACATGCAGTGGTGGCAGATATACACCGACACCACCCTGCAGGCCTTGATAAACAAGACTCTTGAAAACAACAAGGACCTCAAGATAGCCGCCGCACGCATAGCCCAGATGGCGGCGATGAAACGCATCGACAACGCCAACATGCTGCCACAGCTCAACGGCAACATCTACGCCCAAAAAGAGGCGCTGAATTATGGCGGCGACCACTACAAGAACGATCCCGAAGCGGGCATAAAGGCCACAATAACATGGGAGGCCGACCTGTGGGGCAATCTGCGATGGGCGCGCGACAAAGGCATAGCGCAATACCTTGAAAGCGTGGAAAACCGCCGGGCCCTGACGGTGAGCATCATTGCACAGGTGGCGCAATCCTACTTCGAGCTCGTGGCTCTTGACAACGAGCTTGCAATCGTGCGCCGCACACTCAATGCACGTAAGGAGGGCGTGAGGCTTGCAAAACTGCGCTTTGAGGGCGGATTGACTTCGGAAACGCCCTATCAACAGGCGCAGGTGGAGTATGCCAAAACCGCCACCCATATTCCCGTGCTTGAGCGCGACATCACCCTTAAAGAGAACGAGATAGCCTTTCTTGCCGGAGAGTATCCCAGTCACATCGAACGAGTGCGTGAACCGAGCACGATACTGCTCCCCGAATCGCTTCCGACAGGCCTGCCGTCGACACTGCTTGAACGCCGTCCCGACATACGCGCCGCCGAGCAGAAGCTTATAGCTGCCAACGCCGCAGTGGGAGTGGCCTACACCAATATGTTTCCCCGGCTTTCGCTAACGGCCACCGGCGGAGTCGAGAGCGATGATTTCAGCAATCTGTTCAAATCGCCCATGTACTACCTCAGCTCCAATCTGCTTGGTCCGATACTTGACATGGGACGCCGACGCAGCGCCTATAAGGCTCAGATTGCGGCTTACGAGCAAGAGTGCTACAGCTACGAGAAGTCGGTGCTCACCGCATTTAAGGAGGCTCGTAACGCAATCGTAGACTTCAACAAAGTCAAGGAGATTCACGAGTCGATGGTGCAGCTTGAACGCTCGGCCAAAACCACGATGGACATAGCTCAGCTGCAATACATCAACGGAGTTATCGGCTACATCGATGTGCTCGATGCCCAGCGTAGCTACTTTGATGCCCAAATAGGTCTTAGCAATGCTGTGTGCAGCAAGCAACTTGCGCTCGTGCAACTTTATAAGGCTCTCGGCGGAGGATGGTAGCAACACATAGAAACAACGAGTGGGATTGTTCCATTAAGGATTCAATCCCACTCGTCTTATTTTTATTAACTTCGTTAAGGCACGAAATTACCAACCGTTGTAGTGGATGTTTTCGGGTTTCCACTTGTCCTTGGGATGGTGTTCACCGGCGGGATATCCCATAGGCACTACCGCAAGAGGCATTATAGAAGCCGGCATTCCAAGAACCTTGCGCACCGCATCGATGCGACTTTCATCGGGATAAACAGCGGTCCATACGGCACCTACACCAAGGGCATTGGCTGCGATGAGCATGTTTTCGGTAGCAGCCGAAACATCCTGAATCCAGAACGCCTGTCCGTCGCCTTCGAGCGCCTTGTCCAGGTCGCCGCAAGGGATGATGGCAAGCGGTGCGTGCTTGAGCATCTTGGCGTAAGGAAGACCCTCGGCAAGGCTGTCGAGAATTTCACGCTTATCAATAACAACAAACGCCCACGGCTGACGATTGACAGCGGTGGGAGCCGACATTGCCGCACGCAGAATCATGTCAACAGTGTCCTTTGCAATCGCACGCGAAGCATCGTACTGACGCACACTCGTGCGAGTATATATGGCATCAAGAGCCTGATTGGATTCAACAGCGGGAGCACTGTCGCCTGATGTTGAATTGTTACAACTTGTAGTGGTCAACATTGTTGCAATTGTTAGGATGGCAAAAGCCAGTTTAGTTAATTTCATAATTTCTCTTGCTATTTATAATGATGGTGATTAAGAATTTGTTCACAGCCCATAAATTTAACGAATTTATCTTTAATACCCAATTTAATGCCGAGAATCATGATTTATGAGTAAATTTGCATCAATATTCTCAGACAAAGAAATGGCAACACGCAGAAAAAGCAACAATAATACACGACGGAAGAAAAAATCGGGGAAAAACGGTCTTAGCAGAACGACAAAGTCATATCTCGCATCGTTGTGCACCCTCGTGCTGGTACTCATAGCATTGGTGTCGAAAAGTTTCTCGGGATGCAAGACCCTAAACGGAGGGTTCCTGTCGCACGGGCACATCCCCGACCTTGAACGGGTAGTGACTGCAAAAGGCACACCCGAACAGATCGTGAGCTACGAGGGCATGACGATTTCCTATAATCCGGCAAAGCATGTGCCCAACTGGGTGGCATGGGAGCTGACCGCCGATGAAACCCGGGGCAAGGAACCTCGTGCCCAGAATTTCCAGGCCGACGAATCGGTAGCGGGATGCGCCGACCCATGGGACTACTCCTATTCGGGATATGACCGCGGACACATGGCTCCGGCAAGCGACATGAAGTGGAGCAGGAATGCCATGAAGGAGTCATTTTACATGACCAACATCTGTCCGCAGGTGAAATCGTTTAATTCGGGCACATGGAAGCGACTTGAGGAGAAGTGCCGCACATGGGCGCAATGCGACAGCGCAATTGTAATCATAGCCGGCCCCGTGCTGACCGACAGCATTACCGAATCGATAGGCGACAACCGGGTAGCTGTGCCAAAGCGTTTTTTCAAGATAATAGCGTCGCCCTATGCCAACCCTCCCCGAGGCATAGCGTTTATCCTCAACAACGGCAAGAACAAGGGCGGACTGCAGGAAGCTGCCGTGAGCATCGACAGCGTAGAGTCGCTCACCGGTCATGACTTCTTAAGCTCCCTGCCCGACGACATCGAGCGGCTTGTGGAGTCGCAATGCCGTTTCCACTATTGGAGTACACTAAAACCCACCGAAAAATGACAGTTCACGAAAACAACGACACGATATGCGCCATATCGACTCCTCACGGAGTTGGTGGAATAGCCGTAATACGCATAAGCGGCCGCGATGCCATAGCCATAGTTGACCGACTGTGGAAAGGCCGCCGGCTGTCGGAGTCGGCAAGTCACACCGCCCACCTTGGCACAATAGTCGACGACAATGGCGAGATTCTCGATCAAGCCGTGGCCACGGTGTTTCGCGGGCCCAACTCATTTACGGGCGAAGATGTTGTAGAGTTGTCGGTTCACGGTTCAAAATGGATACAGCGCGAAACGATAAATCTGCTCGTCCGCACGGGTTGCCGCATAGCCGATGCCGGCGAATTCACACGCCGAGCATTCGCCTCAGGCCGGCTCGACCTCGCCGAAGCTGAAGCCGTGGCCGATGTCATTGCATCGTCGTCGCGTGCGGCCCATCGGGTGGCGATGCGACAGATGCGAGGCGACTTCTCGGGCCGATTGAATTCACTGCGTGAGCAATTGCTGGAACTGGCTTCACTTCTTGAACTTGAGCTTGACTTCTCGGAGGAGGATGTAGAGTTTGCATCGCGTCGGAAGCTGCTCGACCTCGCCGACGAAATACACCGTGTGGTGACGCGCCTTGCCGCAACATTTGCCACCGGCTCGGCTCTGAAGGAGGGCATTCCTGTGTCGATTGTGGGTGCCACGAATGTTGGCAAATCAACACTGCTCAACCGATTGCTGCACGACGACCGGGCAATCGTGAGCGACATACACGGAACGACCCGCGATGTGATTGAAGACACGATGGAGATAGGCGGCGTGCTGTTTCGCCTTATCGATACGGCAGGCCTTCGTTCGACTACCGACACAATCGAGGCGTTGGGCATCGAACGCACCATCAACAAGCTGAAGAATGCATCGATAATATTGTGGATGGTCGATGCAACCGCCGGACAAGAGAACGCAGCGAAATCATGGGCTGAAATAGAATCACACCTATCGCCCGAACAACATCTCATAGCGGTGGTAAACAAGATCGACGCCGGAAATATCGACATAACTTCGCTGCTGCCTGAAGGAACCACGGTAATAAACCTGTCGGCACGAAACGGCGAAGGCATTTCGGCACTCGAACAAGCCCTGGTGAACGCATCGGGCACAGGCGACCTGTCGCACAACGACATCATGGTGACAAATGCCCGCCACTACGAGGCGCTGACTCACGCCGCCAATGCCATAGCCCGCGCAATCGACGGCCTAAAGGCCGGCCTGTCAGGCGACTTCATCGCGCAAGACATACGCGAAACCCTCCACTACCTCGGCGAAATCACCGGCACCATCACCACCCCCGACATCCTCGCCACCATCTTCTCCCGCTTCTGCATCGGCAAGTAGCCTATTGGTGACAACTGGTGATATCTTGTGTAAAACATTGAAAAGTCGCTTGTTATCGGGCGACTTTTTTCGTACCTATACTGCAATATAACCGCTTTTCATCCCTTTTTACCTGTGTTTTTGTACCCGATTTGTAGCAAGTCGGTCAATCCTGTCAATGCGTGCCGCAAGGTCGTGGACAATTTGCACATGTTTGCACACCATTGCACGCGATTGCACACATTTAACAGAATATTAACAGAACTAAAACGTAAAAAAGGATGAGTAGCACTATTGAAATCACCAAAACTTGCGAGTGGTGTGGCAATAAATTCATCGCTCGCAAATGCACAACGCGGTATTGTTCCAAGCGTTGTGCCGAACACGCCTACAAAGATGCCAAACGGAAGGAACATGTAGTCAGCGAACAAGCGAAAGCCTCCCAACCTAAGAATGTTGATGAAAGCCATTTTATGACTCCGAGTCAATGCGCTCAACTATTAGGAGTAAGCCGAAGGAGTATCTACAATTATCTTGCATCAAATTCTATCCCCTGTTTCCAATTCAAGGGTAAGACGCTAATAAGCCGAGCAAGCCTTAATTCTCTTTTTGAAGGTACACACCAATACAAGATGCACCCCACCAAAGAGAAAGAACCTATCACCGAGTTCTATACCTCAAAGGAGGTGCAGGAGAAATACGGTGTGTCCAATTCGGGAATGTATAAGATAGCCGAGCGCGAAGGCTGGCCGAAGACACAGAGCCGTGGCAAGACGCTCTGGAGCCGGAGTCATGTTGACCGTTATTTTGCGAAACAACAGCCAAAGGAGGAAATATCTGAATGGTACACCGTGGCGGATATTCAGGCCAAGTACGGCATGACACTGTCTGCCATCTATACTCTCGTGTCGAAGGAAGGTATTCCGAAGAAGAAACAGGGAAACTATGTGATGTACTCCAAATATCATTTCGATTTGGCGAAAGGTCAAACGGCACCAAAGGAGCCGGAGTATTACACCTATCCCGAAGCGATGGCGAAATATAGCCTGACACGCGACCAGCTCCACCACTATCTGAAATACCACAACATCACCCGTGCGAAGAAAGGCAAATATACTCTGATTCTCCGCTCGGAGCTTGATTCCCTGCTTGGTTCGCCGGAGATATAACCGACGGATACAGTTTGGAGAAGCGTTGGAGCGGCCGGAGACGGTATTGTTCCCCTTTGTTTCTCCCGCTACTTTTGCAACTGATTATCAACCATCAAACCCATAAACGCAATGACAAACACCTGCACCAAAGTGTTCCTCCGTCGTCGCCCGTATGTCGGAGGAAAAGTATCGCTCTACCTCGATTATTATCCGGCGATACGCAATCCTCACACCAACAAGATGACGCGCCGCGAGACCCTCGGCATAGTCATCTATGCCGAACCTGCCAACGAGATGCAACGCCGTTTCAATCAGGAAATGGAAGAGAAAGCCGAGGCTATCCGTTGCATCCGTTATCAGAGCCTTATCAACGAACAATTCGGATTCCTTGACAAGGCAAAACAGAAGATGGACTTCCTCGCCTACTTCGAGAAGAAAGCGAAGAGCAAGTACGACAAATGGATGTGCGTCTATCTCCACTTCAAGAAGTTCTGCGGCGGCATCTGCACATTCGGCGATGTTACCGCCAGTCTGTGCGAGGACTTCCGGGAGTATCTGCTCTATGCTCACAACCTGCGTCACCCGGATAAGAAGATACCTCTCTCCAACAACTCGGCAGCCGGCTACTGGTCAACATTCCGTTGCCTGCTGAAAATGGCATACAAGGGAAAGTATCTCACTGAAAATGTAAATGACTTCCTCGAAGGCATCAAGTGGCAGGAAGTCAAGAAGGAGTATCTGACGCTCGACGAGATGAAGATTCTCGATGCAACCGAATGTGAGGTGCCTGTTCTCAAACGAGCCTCTATGTTCGGACTGTTCACCGGCTTGCGTCTCAGTGACCTGCTGCAACTGCGATGGGAAAATATCGAACGCAGTCCAGATGGCGGCTATTGCATCCGGCTCTGTACTGAGAAAACCGATACAGAAGCCACCCTCCCGGTTAGCGACGAAGCGCTCAAATACTGCGGCGAGCGAGGCGAAGGACTTATCTTCAAGGGTTTCCGTCGCTCTATGGCACAACAGCCATTCAAGAAATGGGTCAAGGCAGCGGGCATCGAGAAAAAACTCTCCTTTCATTGCCTACGTCACTCATTCGCTACCATTCTTATCTCGCTGGGCATCGACGTATATGTGGTCTCAAAGATGCTTACACATCGTAGCGTCAGAACGACTCAAATTTATGCCGATGTGGTCAGCGATAAGAAGCGCGAGGCATCCAACGCCATCACCCTGAAATAATCCATTATCTTTCAAGTAAAGCCATCTCGCATTCCCGTGGGATGGCTTTATTATATTTCTGCTGAACAATAGGAAGTGGCATCGTGTTTTAACTTTGTTTGTTAAACTCATCAAATTTTAAGACTTATAAGATTAAACAACCACCGTATGAAAGACCTATTCAAAGGCCATCATCCCTGGCTGCTTGTTCTGGTGATTGCTGTCGATATATTTTCGGCATTAGTCATCCGCCATTCCATTCTATCCAAAGGAGAATCTGAATTCAATGCCAATGTATTCTTTTGCCTGATTATAATCGGCGGACTTGCCCTTTATGCAATCCTCGTTGAGTTTCTCTCAGGTAAAGACATGCCCTTAATCGGCGAGAAAAAGGAAAAAGAAGAAGAGGTAAAAGCTCAACCACAACCACTTGCCGTAGAGTCATCAGTAGAACAGACTACTCCTTCTCTTGAACAAACTTCGGTATCGCGCGACGATTTAGAAAAAATAATGCGCGATGTCATGACTGATTTGAAACGGGAAGTTGCTGTTCCGACCGGAGCAACAATTTCAAAAGATGAAGATGGCGTTGTATCTGTAAACATCAACAAGATGAAAAACTCGGCATCTGAACTCATACAGACACGGGAAGATGCCGTATATAGGTTCGCCTGTGAGTATACAATCGAGGTGCTCGGCAGCTACATCAAACAGCGAGATGTCCCGATGCTTCTTTTACGGCTGGGGTTATTTCAGAAAGCTTCTACTCCCAAATGGGATCCGCGTAGCACCGAAGAAATTGAAGCAGGAGGCAAAATACGAAGAATCGAGGTTTCATCCCCTGTCGAGAAATGGGCATTGCTGCACTACGGATGGAACATGGGGAGACTCTTCGGGAAACAAAACAACTTCATCACCCACTTTCTGAAATCCACATTCCACTACCATCTTGATGGTCTTTCTGATAATCAGCTCCCCAAGAAACTCAAACAGAATCCGCTTCAGGGGGTAATCAAAATCGAAGAACGCTTTGACAATAATTTCTCTATTGAAGAGTATCGTCTTTCAAACGACGTTAAACAATCGGAAGTAATCGAGGATACAAAAGCAAGTCATATCTCGGAAGACGCTGAACCGGCGACCGTAGCTCAAACAATCGAGACTCCTCATGAGGAAACAGAACCCATTACTCCAATCCAAACAGAAAATCGACCAGTGAGAATGCCTCCGCTGTTTGAAGACGAAGAAAGACCCGATGACGAGGATGAATGGGACAACGAGGACTACGACTACTCTAATGATGATGGGGAAGATGATGAAGACGATGAGCCTATGACTGAAGAGGAATTTGAAAATTTCATTGACCGGCAGATGAAAAAAGGCAAAAATTCAAGATGCCTTGATAATGAACTTCTCGCCGGTTAAAATTCACCAATCTCAACAAATCTCCAGCTGGAGAATTCGTTTTTATCCATCGGAGAGGCTTTGGAGAGGGTTTGGAGATACTTTTGAGGCTCATTAAAGCTTATTGTTCTCCTATTTATCTCCTTATACATTTGCAACCGAATCTTTAGCCCGGATGTGCCACGTTGGCACAACGGTTTCCTAAGGATTCGGTTGTTTCCATGTTCACAACACCCGTGACTTTTGACAGACTTCCCGAAGCGGTAGTCTATCTCATCGAGCGAGTATCAGCCTTGCAGGATGAGCTGCGGGAGCTGCGCAACGTGCTCGCTCCCCCTTCAACTGACAGTTCTCCTTTCATCACTGCGAAGGAGGCCTGCAATCTACTCGGAGAGTGCAAGAACACTCTCTATGAAAAGGCTCGCGCCGGAATCATCCCGGCATATAAGAATCCCGGCGGCAAAGCATGGCGTTTCATCAGGAGCGAGCTTCTGGAATATATGGCTTCGGGCAAACCGAAATCTCAGCAAGAGAAGTATGATGAAATGGTTGCCGAGATGAACAAAGGTCTGCGCCCCGGCGGACGAAACCACATGAGCCGTTAGCCTATGAGCGATGTGTTTACACCTCAGCTCGTGCTCGATAAGGCAATCGACCATTGCACTGCTATCACCGGCGGCGGATTTCCCATTAGCCTCTATCCCTCCAAAATCCAACGTATCATCGGGGAGGTGAACGACTGCTATGGATTTCCCGTCGATTATGTCGCGGCGGCAATGTTGGTGGCCGTGTCGGTAGCGATAGGCAATACGCATCTTGCGCGGATGAAAGATGGCTGGGACGAAAGCGCCATCCTGTATATGGCATTAATCGGAAGACCCGGCGCCAACAAAAGCCATCCACTGAGTTTTGCAATGCGCCCGTTTGTGGAGCATGACTACGAGCAAAACCGGATTTACGAGAAACAGTATCTGGAATATCAGGACCAACTCGATATGAGTCGGAAGGAACGTGCAGAAAAAGGTATTGAGGTCTGCCCCCGTGAACCTGTCCGCCATCGTTTTCTTGTGTCTGATATTACTCCGGAAGGTCTGAGTCTTGTCCATTCGCAGAATCGACGCGGTCTATGTCTATTGTCGGATGAACTCTCGGCATGGGTCAAGAATTTCAATCGCTACAATAACGGCTCTGAGGAACAGTTCTGGCTGTCGGTGTTCAGCGCCAAGCCTACCATGTCTGACCGCAAAAGCTCGCGCAGCTCAATCTTCATCAAGCGTCCGTTCGTGTCAGTAATCGGTACGATGCAAAAACGCATCCTTTCTGAACTTGCCAAAGGGGAACGCTCTGCCAATGGTTTCATTGACCGTATTCTGTTTGTCCTGCTCCGCCACGAAACTTCTACCCGGTGGTCGATGAAGCAGCCGACATTCGATGTGGCCGCTGAATGGCAGCGCATTTTATCGAGACTCATGGAATTGCAATGCACCGTTGATGAAAACAACGACATTCTGCCGGTATGCATACCGTTTACCGAGGAGGCTATGGTGCGTCTGTTCAAGTGGCAGCATGAACTGTCAGACATCTGCGACCGTGAGCCAAACGAGACCATTGTCGGTATCTATTGCAAACTCCAGATTTACGCCATAAGATTCTGTCTGATTATTCAGATGGCGCGTTGGTCGTGCAATGATGCCGGTAAAGATATGATTGACCTCATATCAGTCGAACGGGCCATTTCTCTCGCAGAATATTTCAAGGAATCAGCCGTAAAGGTTCAGACAATTCTGAAGGAACTGTCGCTAACAGCGCAACAGTTGGCAATAGTCAGCGCCCTGCCTCAGGAGTTTGAGACTGGAGAAGGCATCGCCATCGCAAAAGCAAACGATATGGCAGAGCGCACCTTTATGGAGTTCCTGAAAAATAATCTCGGCAAACTGTTCCAGAAATCCTCGCATGGCAAATATCTCAAACTTTAATCTATGCAGGTTCCGCAGTTCCGGCAGTTTCATCAGGCAAACTGCGGAAACTGCACAAACTGCACCACCTAAATCTCATAATTAACGCTATGAATAATCATAGATTCATTCTCCAACCCTATAACGGGGTCGGAAGCCGACACTGTTGCCCTTCGTGCCACAAGAAACGCTGTTTTAGCCGCTACATCGACACAGAGGAACAAATCTCGTTTCCTGATGATGTCGGCAGATGCGACCATGAACAGAGCTGCGGCTACCATCTTACGCCAAAGGAGTATTTTGAGCGCAATCCGCAATCAAAGCCCTTGCTCTGCGATTTCGCCACTCGGTCGGCATGGCGAGCCAAGCCGACCGAGCAGCGAAAGCCAACATCCTTCATCAGCGCAGAGACTGTTGTCCAGACTCTGCACGGCTATGAGAAGAACAATCTCTATCTGTTCCTCCGCTCCAAGTTCGGAGCCGAGGATGCCATCAAACTGATAAAGGATTACCGCGTCGGCACATCGAAGCACTGGCCGGGGTCATGCGTGTTCTGGCAGACCGACATTAACGGCAGCGTCCGCGCCGGAAAGGTGATGCTCTACGATGCCAAATCAGGCAAGCGCGTAAAGGAACCGTTCAACCATGTTACATGGGTTCATTCGTTGCTCCGACTGCCCGACTTCAATCTGCGTCAATGCTTTTTCGGTGAACATCTATTGCCGATGAACAGAGGTAAGCCAGTCGCCATAGTTGAGAGCGAAAAGACCGCGCTTGTGGTAGCTTACTATCTGCCCGAATATGTGTGGCTGGCAACAGGTGGTAAAAACGGTTGCTTCAATACCGATGTACTGCGTGTTCTCAAAGGCCATCAGGTAATCCTGTATCCCGACATCGGCGCGACCGACCAGTGGCGGCAGAAACTTACACAGCTCCGCAATCTCGGTATCGAGGCAAGCATCTTCAACTACCTTGAAGAAGTTGCCACTGATAACGAGCGGACAGCAGGACTTGACATTGCAGACTATCTCCTGCAAATCGAGCTTGACCAAGCTGTGCTACAAGCGATGATACGCCGTAATCCGATGTTACAGAAACTCATTGAAGACCTGCAACTCACTCTCGTGTCAGTTGAACGGTACAACCCAGATACTGATACAATCAACAAAACCTTAAAACAGAAAAACAATGACTGCGAAGAAAACTCTCTCAACACCCGCATCTAAGTCAACCGAGTTGACCGATGCAGCCAAATCCAAAGTAACAACCTCTAACCCACAAATTATTATGCAACCTGATAACTCAACTAACTCTATCAACTCCTCTCCCGCAGTTAACAGCGATAACACTGTTAACAGCACTACACCATCCAACCCCGACAATCTGTTTGACAACGAGCAGACAGCAACCGAGGCAACATCTGTGACCGCCACAACCGAGCCGCCGAAACAACAGCGCATCGGCAAGCAACAGCGCAAATCGGATTATGCCGATTTCAAGGCCACGTTCCTAACACCGTCAAAGCTGGTGAAGCGTCATCCGGTAAACATCGAGGACAGCGTATGGGCGAAGCTCGAACGCATCGCCCGTATCCTCGGCGACCGCGACACGACTGTCGGCAGCTACATCAACGCCATCCTTGTCGAGCATCTTATAATGTATGCCGACGACATCGAAATATGGCGCAAGCTCTAATGTTTAACCCGACCGCAGGGAGCGGTTATCGTCAGCGCACAACTAAGAAACGATAGTGGATTAGTTGGGGATGCAAGGGTATGTTTCGGGAGGTAAAAAATTCCCAACCCGAAACCCCTCGCATCCCATAGGACGCTCTCTGTCCCCTGCGGTCACCATCCCCAACCCAACGAATGAGAAAGTTCAATCAGGACGCTCCCGGAGTCAAACTCCGCGGGCGACCGAAGAAAGAATCCAGTGATAAAAGAGACCGCAAAGTCTCTGTGAATTTTACCGATGCTGAAGAACGCGAGGTGAAAGCCAAGGCCGCGGCCGCCGGTGTCAGCATCGCCGAATTGCTTAGAATCTCCGCCTTCCGACTCTCGGTAGTCGGTCGTCTCACCGATTTTGAACGGGAGGCGATACGCGAACTGATGTATCAAGGCAAGAATCTCAACGATCAGGTCAAGGCTTGTCAGGCTAATGCATGGCCCTCGACAAAGCGTAAAGCAGAGGCTTGTCTCGACGGAATTTTAGCCACTCTTGGTAAGTTGAAAACCTCAAATTCCTCATTATTATGATAGCTAAAATACTCGCAAAGGGAGCCGCATCCGACATCGTGGGATATGTTATGCGTGAGTTCCACGACAAGGGAAAATACACCGCTGACACATGGAGGCTGATAGATTCCGACAGCGTTTTCGGCAACGACTACCGCAGAATTGTGGACAGTTTCGACATCGGGGCGAGCCTCAACAAGAGAATCAGCAAGCCCATCGGACATATATCCGTGAGTTTCGACAAGGCGGATTTGCCCCGTCTTACAGATGATTTCATGGTGCAACTGGCTAAAGAATACATGGAGCGCATGGGCATCAGGGACACGCAATATATAATAGTGCGCCACCTCGAAACCTCCTCGCCGCATTTCCATATCGTCTATAACCGCGTGAATCTCCACGGCAAAGCCATTGACGAAAGCAATAATTTCGACAAAAGCCGTGATGCTACCAAGGCAATAAAACTGAAATATGGACTGACTTTTTCGCCGAAAAAGAAGCTGTATGAGGATGCGATTGCCGAGATGAAGCCCAAAATTCAGGCGGCGATGTACCGTTGCAAATCGTGGGATGAGTTCCGCCGTCGCCTCGCTCCGGCCGGGATAACAATCGAGTTTTACAACGACCGCGACACCGGCAAGCCGCAGGGCATACGGTTCTCCGACGGCGAATTTACCTTCAATGGCTCGAAGATTGACCGCGCTTTTTCCTACAAGCGTCTTGACAAATTTTTTGCCAAGAACGCAGGAATAAGAGAGGTTCAGCCACAGCGACAGCAGCCTGTTTCAGTGACAGCAAAGGTCAAGGAGGCTCCTGTGGCTAATGTCGTGGAGAACATAGTCGAAACCGGATGTCAGGCAGTGGGCGGACTGTTCCAAGTCGGGCCCGGCTATGATCCCGAGGAAGAAGCCTTCATCCGAGCGATGAAAAAGAAACCCAAAAAGAAAAAAGGAAGATCATTATAACAATGGCAGATTTATACTCACTCGTCAAGAAACAAGACGAGAAGATTGACGACCTTCTCAAAACCGCGAAAGAGAACAAGGATTTGCTGACAGACATTGATACCCAACTGGCATCCGAGCCTGTGCAGACGGAACCGTCGGCATCAGCAATCCCGGAGAAAATCCAAGTGGAGCTGCCCGCGAACATTGCCACCAACGAATCGGTAAAACGACTCGTAGACGCGGCACTCGCCAAACAAAAAATCGAAGCCCTCAAAAGTCTTGACTTCTCGCAGTTCCCCAAAGAACTGGCAGAAGCCTTCGTCATCGCTTTTAAGGACGGACTTGACAAGAATGTAAAAAATGCGCTTCACGCAGGCATCCGCGACGAGTTCGCAAGTCAGACCTGTCAGTTCAACGAATCGGCAAAGCGTCTCAATGACCGGATGTATAGCATCGTCAACTGTGCTATATGGGCGGCAATCCCCAAATGGGTTTATACCGTTGCCGGAGCCTTATTGCTTATCGCAGTCGGTCTCGGCGTCTGGTGCTATAATCTCAACAAGGAGAACGAGCATCTTCAGAAAGTCGAATGGCTCTACCGCTACGAGCGTGTGAGCTACGACGCCGAAGGCATCCGCAACATGATGCTTCGAGAAGAGGCTATGATGGTCGGCAACCGGCAGGAACAGGATAGCATCAAAGAGATGACAATCCGACTTGAACGCCGAAAGAATGCCGACCGCACCCATGTTTATTTCCGACCATCTGATCCCTGGACACCCGAGTCCAATAACCATATTTGGTAAACTTCAAACTTCACAAACCACATGCAATCAAATTCTTTCAATCCCATCTCGGCAGGTGCTCAGATGAGCATCAAGGCCTTCTACTATGATTTATGCAATTTCATGGTGGAGAACTATTCCGCAACTTCCAACCAGCTCACACTTGACTGGAACTGCGTCGGCGCCACCGCCCGCTACCATGGACAGAACCGGGCATTCGAATTCCGTCTTTGGGAACACTCAAACGGACATCTCGGAATCCCCGACATGACCGTCATCGTTTCCGTGTTCTACATCTCCGGACTCGTGGCGAACGCTCAGGGAGAAGCGGATGCCGTATCTTTATGGCTACGCGATGCGGCAAAAGCCAACGGATTCCGCCACATCGCCGACGAGAGCCATGGCCCCACGGACGCATCGAATCAGGTGCCCGGGTGCAAAATCGCATGTTTAATCCTTTAACACCCGTACCGCCCATGCAAGAAATCAAATCTGCAACCAACGACGCCATCGTGGACTTCTTCCTCGACTTCTCGTGCCAATGAGCGCAAAGCCAAGCTTGCTTGAGCTTTGCCGAATGCAGCCGAGATTGGCTGAAAGCACTTCCGTTCCTATATCTCCGAAGTGTTCGGAGACAACCCTAATGATGCCACACTCGATTGGAACTCCATCGGAGCCTGTGTCCACTATTTCGGCGAAGGCCGCGCTATACAATTTTGCCTCTGGGAACGCTCCGAAGGCCACCTCGGAATCCCCGACATGACGCTCATAATCATCCGCATCAGCTTCCAAGGCGCACAAGAAGTCATCCACGCCGAGATGAGAGCCTTCATCCACTGGCTGAAACAAACCGCCAAGGCTCACGGGTTCCTCCACGTCGCCGACGAAGACTGCCAACCCCTCGCCAGCAACCAAGTCCCCGGCTGCCGCATCGCCTGCATCCGCCTATAACGCTCCAATAATCCTTTGACCGACGCCCCGACAAGACTCACCCTCTTGCCGGGGCATTTCTTATTACGTTCTCATTATGTTTCTCAACATATTTCATTGCTATGTGAATTATTTTCACTAATTTTGCAACTGAACAATAAATTTGAATTTAATGGAAACTGATATTAATCGTCTAAAAGTAGTTTTAGCTGAAAAGAAGAAAACTAATAAATGGTTATGTGAGCAACTCAATGTGAATCCATCAACAGTTTCAAAGTGGTGCACAAATAGTTCTCAGCCAGACCTAGAGACTCTAATTAAAATATCACATCTATTAAATGTGGAACTTACTGACTTAGTTAATAAACAATGTATAGATGGTCTCGCTAATGATTGATAGTCAAATCGGATATGAAAAATAAACGCATTGAATATATCATTGATGAGATTCTTGATCAGTATGCTTATGCTGATAAATCAAATCGGCCCTGGATAATTGGATTCAGCGGCGGTAAGGATTCTACAGTATTGTTAATGCTTGTTTGGATTGCTTTGCAAAAGCTGAAAGAATTACCGTGTCCCTTTCAGTTGAGGCGTCCTATTTATGTGGTTTGCAACGATACCATGGTAGAAAATCCTATTATTGCAAACTATGTTGATGAAGTACTTGAACAGATTGAGAAAAAGGCTAAAGAAGAAGATTTACCAATATTTGTAAGAAAAACGACTCCCAGACTTGAAGATTCATTTTGGGTCAATGTTATTGGAAAAGGATATCCAGTTCCCAATACCGCATTTAGATGGTGTACTGAAAAAATGAAGATTAAGCCAACCGCTCGTTTTATTACGGAACAGGTAGATGAATGTGGTGAAGCAATAATATTAATTGGTACAAGAAAGGCCGAAAGTGCAACACGCGCTCGTTCAATCAAGAAACATGAAATTCATGGTAAGCGTTTAACAAAACATACACTTTTGGCAAATACATACGTCTATGCGCCTATTAAAGAATTACTATTAGAAGAGGTATGGTATGTAATAAACGCCATCCCTTCTCCTTGGGGATTTGATAATAAGGTGTTATTTAATATATATCTTGATGCGAGTGCAGATGACTATGAATGTCCAACTGTGGTTACGGATAAGAGTCATGGCTCTTGTGGTCAAAGCCGTTTTGGATGTTGGACATGCACAGTCATTAAAGATGATAAGTCCATGCGCTCTCTGATAAAAAATGGACGAGAGTGGATGCAACCGCTCTATGATTTTAGGCTAAAATTGGATCAAGAACGTAATGTGATAGAAAATAGATTTCCATTACGCCGTGATGGGAAAAAGGCCGTCAACGACATGGGTCCATATACCTTTTCATACCGAGCTCAAATGTTGGAAGGCTTATTATATGTTCAACAAGAATTACAGCAGCACAACCCTAAAATTAAACTTATTACCAATCAAGAATTGATTGCTATTCAAGTAAATTGGTATAGAGATTTCAATTTCGGATATCAGGTATCAGAAATATATAATAAAATCTATAATTCCACATTAGCTATGGAAGATGGCAAGATAAAAAATAAGTTGGAAGCAGATTTAATGCGAGAAATTTGCAAAGAAAATTTAGAAGAAGGCGAATTGATCGAACAACTTCTGATGCTCCAAAAAAGCAAATCATTGATGCAACGACGTCGTGGCTTAAAAACTGAAATAGAATCTCGCTTAGAAGAATTTGTAAAAGCTAAGAAGAAATCATGACTATACGAGAAATCGAACTAAATAACTTCCGGATTTATAAGGGAACGAATAAAATCGATCTTTCCCCGAATGGAGACCGAAATCTGATTATCGTTAGTGGTAATAATGGTTTCGGCAAGACCACTTTTCTCATGTCTTTAGTCTGGTGTCTATATGGCAAGAACATGGCAAAGGTAGACGAACTATACCGCAAAGAGATTGATGAAAAAGGTGGTTATAGTAAATACATAGGGAATAGCCTCAATTTCGATGCGCATAAAGAAGGGGCGACCAGATTTTCTGTGGCAGTTACGTTTACTGACGTTGAGATTCCAGACACTCCTTGTACCGAAATTACTATAGTCCGGTCATATGATAGTGCCACCAATTATGATGACGAATTAGAAATCTTAATTGATGGTCGAAAAAGTGATTTGTTTTCAGGTACAAAAGAAGAAATTGCGAAAGAAGAAGAGATATTCATTCGTGATTATATTCTTCCTATTGAAATTGCAAAATTTTTCTTCTTTGATGCTGAAAAGATAGTCTCATTTGCACAAATCAATACTCCCGAACAACGAAAGGATCTAAGTCTTGCATATTCGCAGGTACTTGGCATACAGAAGTATGAAGACTTAAAATCTGAACTCGTCAGAATTCAGGATGATTATAGAAAAGCATCTGCTAAACCGCAAGAAAAACTTGAGTTTGATGGATTAATAAGTTCGATAAAAATCAAAGAGGAGAGTATCGATACCTTGACCGATGAAATTTCAAACTTGGAAGATGATCGAGTAATTAAACGCCACGACTCTGCTGAACTTCAGTCAAAATTAATTCGTGAAGGTGATTTGATGTCGGTAGATGAATTGGAGCGATTAAACAATCGCAAATCCGAACTTTATACGACTTTAAAAGATACTGAAGACGGTCTTAAAGATTTCTATAGTCTCATCCCATTTGGGTTATCAGGAGGTCTGTTAGCCGAACTTTTATCACAATTAGAGACAGAAAAGGCGTACAAGCAGAATGTACTTCAGCTTGAAGGCGTAAATGATAAGACCGATGTAATACTTGGTGACATTGAAGAAGCCAAGAAAGATTTAGAATTCCGGATTGATTTAAGGACTCGAGATTTTTATGAAACTCAGATTCGGAAATTAATAAAGAGACATTTCTATAATGACTTGGATGATAGCAAATTCGAGCATTTTAGCACTTTGCATGATTTCAGTCAAGGTCAGACTGAGGAATTTTCGCGCTTAATTATGAAGATTAAGAACAGTAAATCCTTATTTGAAATCCTACTTAATAAGTACACTAAACTGAAAGCAGAACTCTTTACTATAGAGAAAAATATCCGAGAAGCTGAGAAAAAAGCAGAAAGCGATTATGTTCAGAATCTAAGGGCACGAAAAGAGAGCATCGATCGTGAAATAGATTATATCGGTGAAGAAATTGGAAAGAAACAGCAGGAAATTGAATCCCTTAAAGAACAAGTGGTTGCACACAAGAAACACAAAGAGATTCTTTCCAAGAAAATTGATGTATCCGACCAAAATCGTGCTGTAGATAATGAAGCGACTCGATTGATTCATAAAATTCAAAAATTCCTTATTCGTTTTAAGGATGAGAAGAAAAAGGCTTTAGCAAAAAAGCTAGAGACAAAACTGCAATCCTATTTGCACAAAACAAATCTTGTAAAGAAGGTGATTGTCGATATCAATGGTAACGGCGATGACGTTGATATAAGTTTGTTTGGCTATGATGATAGAAAAATTGACAATAGCATTCTTTCAATGGGTGAACGACAAATGTTTGCATCAGCCCTTTTAAGTGCTCTGGTTGATGAAACGGAAATAGAGTTTCCGGTTTTCATAGACAGTCCGATGCAGAAATTTGACCCACTGCACACAAAGAATGTGTTAACTAAGTTCTATCCAAGTGTTTCTAAACAGGTTATACTATTCCCTCTACTTAAAAAGGAGCTAACCGAGGAAGAGTATCATTACATTCAGCCGATTGTAAGTAAATCTTATTTAATTAGCAATGAAAAGGGAGGATCTCATTTCATTGAAGTTAAACCTGAAAATCTTTTCGAGGAATATAACAATCTAGAAAATGCAAATTAATATACGTACATCGAGTGAGAACCAAGCTGTTGTTACTCAGTTGACAAGAAAGCTTCCTGGCGGGACAAAAGAAAACGTAATCGCTCGTATTGCATTAGGCTATTCGTTGTCTACTGGAAAACGGTTCACTCCGCAAGAATTTTCAGTATATGATTCCCAAGGCAAGGAATACAAGGATCATATATTGTTTGATGGACAATATCGTGATTTCTTTATCGCTATGATTTGCCAGGCATATGGAATTACAAAAAACGATGAATTAATCCCAAAATACATAAAACTCCATGTAGATCATGGGCTCGAAAAGATAAACTATCTTTTTGAGCATAATCCACAGTATACATTTTTTGACTTCCTTACTGAGTTTTTCAGTAAAGGAGTTGATGCCATTGAGGATGTTCCTGAGAGTTTTGATTCTGTTGAAAATAGAAATCAACATATTTCTAAGAGCATCTTTTCTGGGCCAATTAATATAAAGGTGGGTTATAATCTTTCCACTAGAGAAGAAATCTTTTGCTGCTTTAATGATTCCACACGATATAATAACCAACATATCGCTGTTGCGGGAAAATCTGGTTCAGGGAAAACTCAATTTGCGCTTGAATTTCTTCGCCAACTTCATAAACAAACGCAGGGTCAAGTCAACTTCTTGTTTCTTGATTTTAAGGGGATAAGCGAGGATGATAAATCCAAAATGAGTGGCTTCTTTACAGAGACCCACACAGAGTGCATAAGTGCTCCTCATACACCTTTCCCATTAAATCCTGTTTCTTTCATTGATAACGTTAATGAAAAGAACAAACTAGTGGGCATAAATAAGTTTGTAGATATTATTGCAAAATACTCAAATATAGGAAAGAAGCAACAGCAAATCTTAAAAGACGCAACCAAAGAAGCATTTATTAATCATAAAGATGGCAAACATCCATCTTTAAAAGAAATTTACGACTTAGTTATCGATTCTGTAGGAGACACCCGTGACACTCTTACTGAGATTATGGAAAGACTAAGCGAGTATGAGCTTTTTGCTTCAAAAGTAAATGACCCAAGTGTCTTCCTTAATAACAACTACTATTTCTCATTGTCTGGTGAGCTCGATAGTACCGTGCGTTTTACTTCAATATTCCTTATTATTAATTACATCTTTAATGTATTTACTAATATGGGGGGCACTGAGGTTGTAAATGGTAACAGAAGTATGCGGTATGTGCTTATGATAGACGAAGCACATGATCTTTTTAGGGAAAAGAAATCATTGGAAATACTTGAAGTTTTGTTAAGAAAAATTCGTTCCTATGGAGTATCCATTGTTCTCTTATCTCAGGGTATCTCGGAATATAATCAAGGAAATTTTGATTTCTCGCAGGAGTGTGAGACCGCATTCCTTTTACCCATAAACGACCTTAACAATACTAAGGCTATAACTAAATTCCTTGGACTAAGTGAAAAAGATGGAACTCGTACAATGCGTAATCTTGAGAAGTTAGAGAACGGTCAGTGTGTATCTAATATAAAAGAGTTACCAAAAGGCGACTTGTTTGAAGTAGTCCAATACTGGAAAGAACAAACGAATACCAAATAAAGATGGAATGGGTTAAAAACAATAAGCGAAAACTGTGGTTCTTCATAGTTTTTTTCTTGATTTGTGGATCAAGTAGTATTTGGATTTCTTATTTCTTTTTAGGCATTGGTTATAAGGACGTAGTAGTTGGATTATTAACTATTGCGATAGCTTCTGTATGCGCATCAGCAGAAAGAATTTTAGAAAAAGTACATAATGTCCGACCGAATGGATACGACGCGTTAATAGACCTACTTTGGGTCGTCTCTCCTGTACTAATATCGATTTTTGTATTGGGAGTTTTACAAAGATCAGAATTATTCGCTTTGTTTATTTCAATAATCGTCTATATCGCCTATTGTAGGTTGTGGTGGCTTCAAAATAGTGAGAATAAGATTTTTGATAAGCCGACTAGTGCCCTTGGAGGTGACGTTAATGATATGTAAATATGAAAAAAATAAGTGCCATAAAAGTACATCAGCCACTTGGAGACTTCTACATTGCAAAAATACCAGCAGGGGATTTAATGTCAATTTCAACTTCATCTGTTGCACGTTATAACAAAGACGGTAAACTCATAGGATCTCAAAGACAATTAGATATATCGCGTTTGAAACTCATTGCCAATTTTATTAAGTCAGAGGAAATGAGTTTTCCAACATCTATTTTGCTTGCTGCGAATGTAAATTCAGAAGGAGCTATAATAGAGCAGCCTAACAAACGATGGAAAGTAACCCAAACTAGCACTTTAGATGTATATGAGATTGAGATACCTGATGGAATTTCATCGATAGTTATTGATGGTCAGCATAGGCTCAATGCCTTTAATTATACTGAAGATGCTTACAGAAAAATTGAAGTTGTTTGCTCTATTTTTCTCGATCTACCAAATCCATATCAAGCTTATCTATTTGCTACTATTAATGGAAATCAAAAAAGAGTCGATAAAAGTCTTGCATTAGAACTATTTGGCTATGATGTGGAAGATAAGCCTACAGAAACATGGTCACCAGAGAAATTAGCTGTTTATCTTACAAGAAACTTTAATTTCAAGTCTGACTCTCCATTATTTCAGAGGATAAAGCTTGCACCTCTTTTTACTGACATAGAGACATCTGTTGATAAAAGTAAATGGCTACTATCTACGGCAGCAATGGTTGAAGGGATTATGCTGCTAATATCTTCAAATCCGCAAATGGATCGTGATTATCTTGCTATGAAGCATTCTATCTGGTCAATGGCTAATACACGTGCTGATTTAAAGAAATTACGAGATGATAAAAAAAGAGATAACTCAGTTTTAAGATCATTGTATCTTGAAAACAGGGACAAAGAAATATATGACATTATAGAACGATATTTCCATGCGGTAAATGATATTTTGTGGAAAGAACCAAATAAAGATAGCGTTATTTTTAAGACTATAGGAATTTCCGTCCTTTTTGATCTACTAAAATTAATATTGAAAAGAGACAAATCTCAACCATCATATCATCCATATATACAACAAATTGCGGATGTAGATTATACATCTAGTTATTTCTCCCTTTCAGGAGGAGGGAAAACTAAACTTAAAAGAATCTTAAAATATAAGCTCGGATTCTTAACTAAAGATGAATTAGAAGAAACAGATTTGAAATTTGTTTAGCATTTCGCATCTATATGTCCGAGTTTGACGAATATATAGTTCACGGTGAGCCGGGACAGAAGGAGAAGGCCGATGCTTGGCAAACTGCTATTGGTCTTCAGGATGTAGATTGGCTTAAGGTATCGGCCTATCAACTTGATACTACTCGTCAGTCTATCAGATATAATATCAGTAAGTAACTTATGCTCTGTAGCTATGAGAATATATCATTATACAAATATAGATACATTGGCTCTTATCCTCAAAAATAGAACCATTCGATTTAATCGTCTTGATAATGTAGATGATCTTGAAGAGGGTAAAGCAGAATCTTTAGGGATAAAATTCTGTAAATACATATTTGTTTCTTGTTGGACAAAAAGCGCAGAAGAAAACATTCCTCTCTGGAAAATGTATGGCGGTGATTCTGGTGGGATAAGAATATCGATGGATTATCAGATGTTCATGGATTATCCGGTAAAAGATTTGGAATTTAACGGACTAAAATCAGAAGGTTGTTTCTATTCGAAAATTCCGGCAACAGATATGTTAAATCCATCATTCTTCTTCATTCCAATTCATCAATATGAGAATGATATGTTTTTCCGCGATATTGAGTATGTAGATAATGTTTTTGAATGCACCAAGGACAAAATCAGGCTTTGCAATGTTCAAGGTAATCAAGCGGATATGCAGATGGAAATGAAACCATTTGGATCATATAAACATAAGCGATGGGCATTCCAAAAAGAATCGCGATTTGTCTTATACGCTTTGCCATGCAATCCATTTTTAGATAGTGCTAATCCGAATATATCATCAATTGTAATAAATTCTTTATTACAAAACAAGGTATTGCCGTTTACTCATTATGATTTACGCCTTAAAGATGATGTTATAGATAATTTGATAATAACCCTAAGTCCATCGATTACAGACTCACAACGAATTATAGTATATGCTCTTCGTGATAAATATGTTCCTAAAGCAGTGATAGAAGAAAGCACTTTAGGTTCGTTAGTTCGTTTAAAATAATTATGATTTGCAATCATCAACGATTATGGCGAAGAAATTTGAAATACGAAACAGCACTGCGGAATTCCTGATCTTTCAGATTGAGGGGAAAGAGGACGGTGTGCAGGTTGTGTATCATAACGAATCTGTGTGGTGTACGCAGAAGGCTATGGCGCAGCTGTTTGACTGCTCTTCTGACAACATCGGACTTCATCTGAAAAATATTTACGAGACCGACGAGTTGACTCATGAAGCAACTACCGAGAATTTCTCGGTAGTTCAAAACGAGGGTGAGCGTAAGGTGAACCGGAAGCTAAAATTCTATAATCTCGATGCTATCATCAGTGTCGGATATCGTGTGAACAGTACCCGCGCCACGCAATTCAGGCAGTGGTGTACGTTTATTTTGCGTCAGTTTGCCATCCGGGGATATGTGATTGACAAGAAGCGCATGGAGAACGGGTCGTTTATAGGCGAGGACTATTTCGAGCATCTGTTGGCTGAGATTCGTGAGATTCGCCTGAGTGAGCGGCGTTTCTATCAAAAGTTGACGGATATTTATGCCACTGCGATTGATTACAATCGTGATGCGCCCACTACTCGATTGTTCTTCAAGAAGGTACAGAATAAGATGCACTACGCAGTTCATGGTCATACTGCCGCTGAACTGATAATTGATCGGGCTAATGCTGAAAAGGAACACATGGGTCTCACTACGTGGGAGAATGCTCCCAACGGAAAGATTGTTAAGCCTGATGTCAGCATTGCCAAAAATTATCTCAAAGAGAGTGAGCTGGAGGATATGGGACGAATTGTCAACTCTTTCCTTGACTTGGCGGAAGATATGGCCAAGCGTCATATTCCTATGACAATGGAGGACTGGGCTAAGCGTATTGATAAGTTTCTCGATCTTACCGACCGTCCCGTTCTGACTGATACCGGACATGTATCAGCCGAACAAGCTAAAGAATACGCTGAAACTGAGTTTGAGAAATACCGTGTCATTCAGGACAAGCTCTTCCAGTCCGACTTCGACCGTTTCAACGATAATGACCTCCTCCCATTGGACATAGAATAAACTCGTAAAGAAATTTGAGATGAAAGCATTGACATATACTGCGCCGGGGCAGTTTGAACTGATTGAGAAACCGAAGCCGGTGATTCTGGATCCGAAAGATGCTGTGGTGAGAGTTACTCTTTCGAGCATCTGCTCTTCGGATCTGCATATCCTGCATGGGGCAGTACCTCAGGCTGAAGTGGGCATCACCGTGGGACATGAGCTGGTGGGTGTCGTTGAGGCTGTAGGTTCAGCAGTCACCAAGGTTAAACCGGGCGACCGGGTTGCAGTGAATGTCGAGACGTTCTGCGGAGAGTGCTTCTATTGCAAACGCGGATATGTGAACAACTGCACTTCCGGCGGCTGGATGTTAGGTTGCCGCATTGACGGCGGCCAGACGGAATATGTCCGCGTGCCGTATGCCGACAATGGTCTTACCCCGATTCCCGATAACGTGAGCGACGACCAGGCACTATTTGTCGGCGACATACTCGCCACAGGCTATTGGGCTGCCAAGATTTCTGAAATATCCGAGGAAGATACGGTTCTGATTATCGGTGCCGGACCTACAGGGTTATGTACGCTCGAATGTGTGCAGCTGTATAATCCACAAAGGATAGTAGTTTGCGAAGCCGATGAGAGCCGTCGAAGATTTGTACGCCAGCATTATCCGGATGTCAAGGTAATTGAGCCGACAGAATGCCTTGAAATCCTTAAATCATTGACAGAGGGTCGTGGCGCCGACCGCGTGATTGAGGTTGCCGGAGGCGAGAATACTTTTGAACTGGCATGGCGATGCGCCCGTCCCAATGCCATCGTCACGATAGTCGCCCTCTATGAGAAGGAACAGATATTGCCCTTGCCGTGGATGTACGGCAAGAACCTGACGTTCAAGACCGGCGGCGTCGATGCCTGCGACTGTGACAAAATCATGCAGCTGATTTCCGAAGGCAAAATTGGCACCACCCATCTGATAACCCACCGCTACTCTCTCAGCCGCATACAGGAAGCCTACACCCTATTCGCCAACCGCGCCGACGGCGTCATCAAAACTGCCATCTACCCGGACTAAAGACATAATCGGAAGCTATGGTATGGGGCATCAAAAGTCTTATATATCAGACTTGCACATTAAGAACATGAATGATGAGTGGGGAAATACACTCAATAGTCCAATATATCAGACTTCTATTACGGCAGAGTCATTGATGTTGGCGTTTTCACCGCAGAATACGTAGCCGAGTGGATTGCCGACGAGGTGAGTATTGCCAATCATCAAGTCGGTGGGATGATGCGAATGGCCATATATCCATGCGGAGATTCGGCTGTCGGCTATGTAGTTGCCGAGTTCTGTGGCATAAGCTGCGTTCAGGACATCGCCAACGTGTCTTTGCTCTAAAGCTGAGAACGTGGGGAGATGATGAGTTACGACAACTATCTTCTCCGCATCGCTCTCATCAACTGCCCTTTGAATGAAAGCAAAATTCTTTTCAAACTCATCGGTTATGTTTTGGGGAATCAAGCGACGTTTGTTGTAGAGAATCTGCGAGTAATCGTTCATGCCATTCCGGATTGCAAACTCATCGACAACAGGTATTCTTGACCATAAGGTCGAGAGAATGAAATCGACATTATCGATGCGTACCACCTTATTGTGATAGTAGCCTACATTCGGCATAAACATTTTTTGCCAGCTATCGCCTTGGGCTGCTATATCACCGTTGTTATAAAACTCATGGTTGCCTGCTATCATCAGGACCTGACGATAGTTTTCGGACGCCCACTTCCAGAACCTGAGATGCGGAATGGTTGAATCCACAAGATACCCTACATCCCCGGCTATGACGAGCACATCGCCGACCGGTTCAAGCGGCAACGACTTCATGAAGCGCATATTCTCATGAAACTCCATGTGCAGATCTGAGCAATACTGTATCTTCATCACATATCCTCCAAAGTCAATAGCTTTGTCTCAACATCATATTTCATGAGAAGGCATGACTTGATGCGCTCTACCTTCTCCATGAATAGCTTATGGTCGTAGTTGCGGCGTTGGCGTTTTACTTCAGCGACCACAGCGGTCTTGTCATCAACTTTGATGCCGACTATATCTATTTCGTTGGCTTCTTTCCCTTTTTTACGCTCCCACCACGAGCCGATATTCATATATTCGTGACTTTCCATCATTTTGAGCCGGAAGTATTTTTCAAGTATATGACCGGAATATGTCGGATAATCCGACAAAACGATTTCACGAAGACGGTCATAATTGCCCATTTCAACTAGTGTCTGGTTGCGGTCGAAATAGTTGAACCAGAATTTCAGGAAATTGTCGGTTATCTCATATTGCACATTTTGCGAACGTGGCTTCGACATGATAGGACGTACTCGCTTGATTAGTGAATAATCCTCAATCAACCGCTTAAGATGGCCCGCTACAGTGACACCGCCTAATGCGCTTTCAATCGCGCCCTGAGTGTTCGTACCGGATGCGATGCAGCTGAGCACTGAGAAATATAACCCGTAATCTTTGCCGAATTCTTCTATCAGCAGGTTGCGCCCTTCATCTATAAATGGAGAGTTCTCCCTGACCACATAGTTAAACATTCCGTCAATCGACAAATCAGTGTCCTCGCACAAGAGTTCTATATACTTCGGTACGCCTCCTGTTATGCAGTAAAAAGCCAGCAACTCGTCATTGTTGTAGTTTGGGCGGAAATCACGCATAATTTCCTTCATGGTTTCTGTTCCAAAACCGGACAGACGTATGGTAGCATCCGCTCTGCCAAAAAGCGGCTCATGATAACTTTCAAAAATCTTGTGCATCATCGAATAAACCGAACCCATCAACAGAAGATTCACATGCGTATCGTTGCGGTATGTATCCCAGATATTCTGCATATCACTGAATACCGAGGGATTGACATTGAAAAATTCCTGAAATTCATCAATAATCAGATTAAACTTGCGGGTCTTTGCAAGTTCCATCATCATCTGAAACAGAGACTTGAAAGTCTTTATCTCCGTCGGCACATAGCAGCTGAGAGCGGATGAGATAAGCCCGGCAAACTCTTCGCACAAAGCAGCCTCATTTTTACGGCTGACAAAAAGATACACCGTAGGATACTCCCCCTGCGTTGCGCGCAGAGCAAGCGATGTCTTGCCGATACGACGCCGACCGGTTATCACTGTCATTCTCGACCGGGAACCAAAGGCTCGCCCTTGTATCCGCTTTAGCTCCTCTATTTCCTTTGTGCGATTATAGAATTTCATATTTTATTACCGTAGTAATTATTACCACGGTGACAAAGTTATAAATAATCTTTGAGATGACCAAATCAAATTAGGATATTTCCCTGAAAATCGCTACCTTTGCCGGTACAAAAACACAGGCCCGGGAGGGTCGAGAAAAGCGATTTTCAGAAGGTAAAACGGTGCATTTTCGGGCTTTTGTACCCGAAGAATTGCAATCCGTTGAGCGGCAAGATGTTCTACGCACTGCATCGGCAAGTAAACAACGCCTAACGACCAACAACTTACCTGTTACAGGTAACAAAAATCGCATCATTTTTGATGCTTTTTTGTTGCGCGGGTTGTTGCGGATTTTGAAAATTACCGTATTGGCAACAAGCTGAAAATCATTAATACCAGAACAGTCGGAATCGCCATATAGATACGACAAAAAAGGGAAAATGCAATGGTAAGACATCGCAAGTCATAGGTAACAGAAACGTATCGGCTCAAATGTGATGAATACATGGCAAAATCGGCTCAAATTATGTGTAAATACGGCAAAGAGGGTGTGTCATAATAAAGGTTTACGGCGCACTCTCCTATTGAAAGTTTCAATATTTTGTCACAATTCCTCCAAGACAATCCTGATGGAAATTGTTCCATCAATTCTCAAAATTTATAGCCCAAAGAAATTTCTTTATGACAGAAAGCAACAACACGAAGCGGTTTTATGTTAAACGAATAGACAAATTCATATATTCGTTTTCCATAAATGATTCTGAATACAACTAATAATCAAAACAAAAAAATGAATCTATTATATTACCCGTATATAAATCTGCCTGATACAGAGTGGACTATCCGCACCTTGCTCTACTACGACAATGTAAGTTCTATTGTACCGACCCAATATTTTCATGAACCGGAGCGATATGAACCATTCATGAGAGAAGCGGTTCAAAATGAGCTTATTACTCCCGTTAACCCCATGAATGTTCTTGATAATCCGTGGGAGGTTTCAAGAATGTTTGATGAATACCTGAATCAGAACAAAAGCATATTGAAACGACGAAGATTACCAATTCAAAGAAACGGAATCAGTCACATTCATGAGGGAAAATACTCATTTAGGGAAAATGGGATTCACATGCACGCCGAAAAACTTAACGATGGCGTTTTCTATAACCTCATTCAGGTGGGATTAGATGAACGTATAGATGATTATTGGTATGGTGTAGAGCCTAAAACCGCCTATGAACTTATGACTTTCCTAACTTCAGTAGTTGCCTGCAAAATAGATTATCAACCAGTCACAGATCGAATAACCAGCAAATGTTTCTCTACAACATATGCACAAAACAAGGATGTTGAATTACGGACAAGACAATACAAAAGAGATTTAATACTTAAGGAAATGATACCGTATCCGAAACAAATAGATTTGACACATCTTAGACGATTTAAGGATAGGCATCATGATTTACTGACCGCATTCAGCAATAAGGTAGAGCAAATAGCTCTAAATCCAACAATTACCCCTGAATCACCACTATTCACAATGGTACTTGACGAAATGAAGGCTGCTAAAGAAGAATTATCAGTACGAATGAACGAAAGCCATCTTGGGGACATCGTTTTTGGCACAATATGCGGAACCATAGCAGCAGGATTGGGATTCTTGGCCTCACCCGTATTAGGTGCGATTCCGGGACTGTTAAATGCCATATACTCAGCATGTCGAATTGAGCGACCGGAAAGCGCAATCGACCAAACGGGATTAAAATATCTGGCCTTAGTTGACAAAAGATTAAGGCGGAAATCTCGATAATCCCATCCGCCATCAATTTTAGCCCCCGTTCCCTACACGATTCCGGGTCAAACGGAACGTTCAGCTAATATAAACCTAAGCTGACGGCATTATACGCGCCTATTCTGCATGGCCTTCTTGGGGCAGGAGCGCACACATTTTCCACACTCAATGCATTTGTCATGGTCTACTATCGGGTAGCCGTCGTCACCTTGCGTTATAGCTCCCACCGGGCAAATACGTATCAGCGGACACACATGGTCATGCGGACACAGCTTTCTATCAACTTCTATCATTGGTTTATAAGGGTTTGGGGTTTGATTTTCATTATCTTCAACGGGCATGAAACTACACACTTGCCACATTTTATACAGTCGGCATTAAGGTAGCCCATCGCTTCTCCCCGGCTGTCGTAGGGAGTGAGCTGCATAGGACACACTCTCGCGCAACTCTTACACTTCATTTGACACGACGCATCCACATTTACGCTTGTAAATGCCTTAGGCAGTGGAGTTTTATTCGGTGTAACCCACGATGAGAGAGTGCCCATCGGGCAAAACGAACACCATGTGCGCGGCGCATAGATAAACGACAATGTAACTCCTACAATCGTGGTGACAAGAATGATGGTCCAGAAAACTCGTCCCATGGCGTTCCAGTCACCCCATGCGAAATACATCTGCACTCCAAACATGGTGAAGATAAAAAGCACCATGAAAATACGGAATTGCCGAGTGCGGACAAATGCCGGGATAGGCTTGTGGGGTGAATATTTAGCCAGCAGCCTGTCATACATATTCCCTCTTGGGCAGGCGTTTCCACACCACCATCGACCGCGGCTCACTGCGAAAGCCACCGGAGCGATCATGCACACCAAAGCCAACAATCCTATCACCGGATAGAAATATCCTATCGCAAGATATGCCAGCAATATCCAATATAACGAATACCCTTTAGTCGGGAAATATCGGTGAAATCTCTTCTTTTTCGTGATTACTTCTGTTTTCATGTTGCAAAATTACCGTCACAGCGATAGACCGACAACAGATTTTGACTATCTTTGCATCGAATTTATCTATCATGACACTACAGCAACTAAAATACATCATCGCCATCGACCGCCACCGCAGCTTCGCAAAAGCTGCCGCCGAACTCGACATCACACAACCCACGTTGAGCGCCCTGCTCCTAAAACTGGAAGAGGAGCTCGGTGTAAAAATATTCGAGCGAAGCAATCGAAGCGTCGTTTCCACCTCCATTGGCCGGATCATCCTTCTTCAAGCACAGACAGCAATAAGCGAAGCCGACCGAATCGCAGAAATTGTCGCCGAACAAAAAGGAGCGGTTTCCGGGCCGTTATCAATCGGCATAGGGCCAACGATAGCACCTTACCTAATGCCACGGTTCATTAAGAGATATACCGATGCCCATCCCGATGTCAAACTCTCCATAAACGAGATGAAAGGCGATGCCATAATCGAGGCTCTCCGCCTTGGCAATATCGACATAGGCATAGCTATGAGCGGTCACGCCGTGACAGGAGTCAGGGAAATACCGCTATATACCGAATCATTCTTCGTATATATGGCCAAAGACTGCCTCATGAATCAGCCGGCATTCAATCCGGCCGATCTCGTTCACGAAAAGATGTGGATCATGAAGGAATCACAATGTATGCGCGAAAGCGCGTTCAGTTTCTGCAAGGCACGCAGTATCGGACGACACATCTATGAAGCCGGAAGCATCGAAACCCTCATACGCATCGTCGACATCAACGGCGGTTTCACTATAATCCCGGAAATGCACCTCCCCTTTCTGTCAGAATCGCAAAGGGAGAATGTGCGACCTATCGAAGGCCGATTTGTTTCAAAGCGAAGTATTTCGATATACCTTAGAGCTGATTTCATTCGCCTGAACATGCTTAAAAGCGTCATTCACGCATTACAGGCCGTCATCCCCCAAAAGATGATCAACCCTGAATTGACGCAACTCCCCACCACATAATTCCCTATATATCAATAGTTCAAATCCTCAAGATCATCTTCATCCTCCAATTTGCAACATAATCTCAGGTTAAAAAAATAAGCCCACCAAAAATAAATTTGCTCAATAATTAAGTTTTTGCTACCTTTGCATTGTGGGTTTGTATTAGTTAATAAAATTTCATTTCCTAATACAACCCTTATATAAATGCCACCCAACATAAAACTAAGAAAAACACACAATATAGTCCGGCCCATACCAACCGTGATACGAGCCGGACTACTTTTTTCAACCCGCCAAAACCCAAATGAACCCCTCATCAGGCCCATAAAGCGATTTTGAATGAAAAACCACCCCACAAAGATTAAATTTTATACTCCTTTATAGGAAATATTCACTAATTTTGTAAAATAGTAATTATGCTTCTCAGTGTCTTCGTTATTATATGGAAAAAGTCTTGCCATGACAATGAATAATTTCGGGGATACCTGTATATTATTTATTAACTTTATTAACAACCAAGTATCCTAATGAACTTTAACACTTTCATCAACTGCTCCCTTGTGGGATTGGCGCTCACTTCGTCAGTGGCCGCCTTCTCGGCAACAACCAAGCAATCCAAGGAAGTGCGTACCATCATCGACAAGGTCAACACCTATTGGCAGAGCAACAACGCTCCCGAGGTAAGAGCCTTTTGGGACAATGCCGCTTATCACACCGGCAACATGGAGGCCTACTTCCTCACAGGTAATGACGCCTACCGTGAATACTCCGAAAAATGGGCCGAGCACAACCAGTGGAAAGGCGCCAAGAGCAACGACCGCGCCAACTGGAAATACAGCTATGGCGAAAGCGATGACTACGTACTCTTTGGCGACTGGCAGATATGCTTCCAGACTTATGCCGACCTCTACAACATCCTGCCCGACGACAAACGCATTCGACGCGCACGTGAAGTTATGGAATATGAAATGTCGACACCCAAACACGACTACTGGTGGTGGGCCGACGGACTCTACATGGTTATGCCCGTAATGACTAAACTTCATAAAATCACAGGCAACAAGCAATACCTCGACAAACTTTATGAATACATCACCTATAGCGACAGCATAATGTTTGACCCCGAGGAGAATCTCTACTACCGCGACGGTAAATACGTATATCCCAAGCACAAAAGCGCCAATGGCAAAAAGGACTTCTGGGCTCGAGGCGACGGATGGGTTCTTGCAGGACTCGCAAAGGTGCTTAAAGACCTGCCTGCCGAATATGAGCACCGAAAATTCTTTGAGGACAGATACCGCAACATGGCCGATGCCGTTGTCAATTCGCAGCGTCCCGAAGGCTACTGGTCGCGCTCAATGCTCGATGAAGAGCACGCCCCAGGATACGAAACAAGCGGTACGGCATTCTTCACCTACGGCCTGCTGTGGGGCATTAACAACGGTTATCTGAATGATCCCAAATACCTCGATGCAGCTCAGAAAGGCTGGAACTACCTAAAGAATGTAGCCCTGCAGAAGGACGGCCGAGTAGGTTACGTTCAGCCCATCGGCGAAAAAGCAATCCCCGGACAGGTGGTCGACTCCAAGTCAACAGCCAACTTCGGCGTGGGAGCATTCCTTCTCGCCGCATGCGAATACGTACGATTCCTTGAAAAGGAGAGCAACGAAGACCGTGCCTACTGGGTCGAGCTGCTCTATAAGATGGCAGCTCCCGTGCTAAGCAACATGGCCGAAGGCAACCTCCAAAAAAACATGATTGTCGAGGTAAGCCCCAACTGGGACGGACGCAACAAGGGCGTAACCTACATGGAAACATTCGGACGCCTCATGGCCGGCATTGCTCCCTGGCTTTCCCTTCCCGACGATGAAACCGACGAAGGCATGAAGCGTAAGCAGCTCCGCGATTGGGCTCTCAAAAGCTACCGCAATGCCGTTGATCCCGAGAGCCCTGACTACCTGTTGTGGCGCGGTCACGGTCAGGCGCTTGTCGACGCAGCCTATATAGCCGAAAGCTTTCTTCGCGGTTACGATGCGCTGTGGGAGCCTCTTGACGACACCACCAAGAGCCGCTACATCGAGGAGTTCTCACAGTTGCGCCGTGTCGACCCTCCCTACACCAACTGGCTGCTGTTCTCATCAACCATCGAGGGACTGCTCGCAAAGGCCGGAGCACAATACGATGAATATCGCGTAAACTCAGCCATCCGCAAAGTCGAAGAGTGGTACACCGGCGACGGATGGTATGCCGACGGCCCCGAATTTGCATTCGACTACTACAGCAGCTATGTGTTCCACCCCATGTACCTTGAAACTCTTCAGGCTCTCAAGGATTCAAAGGCCTACACCCGCATCCACTACAGCAACTACTATAACCGCGCTCTCCGCCGTGCCCAGAAATACAGCATCGTGCTTGAGCGACTCATTTCACCCGAAGGTACGTTCCCTGTATTCGGACGCTCAATCCCCTACCGCATGGCCACCATGCAGCCTCTCGCCCTCATGGCTTGGTACGAAAAGCTTCCCGCCGGACTCACCAACGGACAAGTGCGCTCGGCTCTTACCGCTGTGATGCACCGCATGTTTGACGACAAGGAAAACTTCAACGAAGGCGGCTTCCTCACCATTGGATTTGCAGGCCGCCAGCCCAATATCGCCGACTGGTACACCAACAACGGCAGCCTCTACATGACATCACTGTCATTCCTTCCTCTTGGCCTTCCTGCCACACACCCTTTCTGGACCGACGCACAACAGCCCTGGACAAGCCAGAAAGCGTGGTCAGGACAGCCCTTCCCCAAGGATCATCACTGGGGAGAAACCGAGAAATTCAAAGATTTATTTTAACACCGATTTTTATAGACCAATATATTATGGTAAATTTTTCTCTTGAAGGAAAAGTGGCGTTAGTAACCGGAGCCGCTTATGGAATTGGACTTGCAATAGCTCAGGCATTTGCTGAAGCCGGAGCCAAAATAGTATATAACTGCTCACGTCGTGAAACACTTGAACGCGGAGCTGCAGCCTATAAGGAGCTTGGCATCGACGCCAAAGGCTATCTCTGTGATGTCACCGACGAGGAATCGGTAAAGGCCATGGTCGCCGACATTGAAGCCACCGTAGGCACAATCGACATTCTTGTAAACAATGCCGGCATAATCAAGCGCATACCTATGGAGGAGATGGCCGCCGACGAGTTCCGTCGTGTGATTGATGTCGACCTCGTTGGACCGTTCATCTGCTCAAAGGCCGTCATTCCCGGCATGAAAAAGAAAGGACACGGCAAAATCATCAACATCTGCTCAATGATGAGTGAGCTCGGCCGTGAAACCGTATCGGCCTATGCAGCTGCAAAGGGCGGATTGAAGATGCTCACCCGCAACATCGCATCGGAATATGGCGAATTCAACATCCAGTGCAACGGCATCGGCCCGGGCTACATCGCCACCGAGCAGACCGCTCCCCTGCGTGAACGCCAGCCCGACGGAAGCCGCCACCCCTTCGACTCATTCATTATCGCAAAGACTCCGGCAGCTCGCTGGGGAACTCCCGACGACCTCAAAGGTCCGGCCGTATTCCTCGCTTCCGACGCTTCCGACTTCGTCAACGGACATGTACTCTATGTCGACGGAGGCATACTTGCTTACATCGGTAAACAGCCCAAGTAATGAATGCATTGACAAAGTTATTCAGCTGCCTCGCAATAGGCGTGGCAGCTGTAGGGTGCAGCAACTCAACCAAGAGCATCACAGTCACCAATCAGCTCGACATCGACCGTTTTGATGAAATCACAGCCGTCGACATGGCCTCGCTTAACCTTCCCGCAGGCGAGAGCTTCGTGATTGTCAATTCCGAAGGCAATGAAGTGCCCTATCAGCTCACCTACGACAACCTGCTCATATTTCCGGCAACCGTAGCCGCCAACAGCAGCGCCGACTACACCCTTCGTCCCGGCACTCCCGCTCCCGTCGACACCCTCGTCTACGGTCGCCTGTTCCCCGAGCGCAAGGACGACATGGCCTGGGAAAACGACAAGAGCGCCTATCGTGCCTATGGCCCGGCCCTGCAAGCAAGCGGAGAACGAGCCTTCGGCTACGACATCTGGACAAAGTCGGTCGAAACACCTATTCTCGAGCATCGTTACTATGAGGACCGCGTAAATCGCGTTTCATTCCATGTCGACCACGGCAACGGGATGGATGTCTATGCCGTTGGTCCCACTCTTGGAGGAGGCACAGCCGCTCTCCTTGTCGACAACGACAGCATCGTCTATCCTTACTGCTTCAAGGAGTGGGAAGTCCTCGACAACGGCCCGCTGCGCTTCACCACCCGTCTTGTCTACAACCCGTTGACAGTGGCAAGCGACACCAATGTAGTTGAAACCCGCGTCATTAGCCTTGATCGTGGTTCACACCTCAACCGCACGACTGTCAGCTACTCGGGACTCTCCGATAAAGGCCGTGTGGCTCCCGGCATAGTCGTTCATCGACAGAACCCCGACGGCTACTCGATCGACACCGAAAACCACTACATGGCCTATGCCGACTCTACCGACAATGCCGCCAACGGCAACGGCGTGATATTCGTTGGCGTAATGGTTCCCGGTGAATTCGACGACATGATCAACAAGCCGCTCAACGCCCCCGCAGGCGATGCCATAGGTCATCTCCTCGCGCCTGTGGAATACACCCCCGACTCCCCCTTCACCTACTACTGGGGTTCAGGATGGAGCAAAGGCGATGTCGCCACTATGGACGAGTGGGAGGAGGAGCTGAAAAGCGCCTATCGCAAGTCGCAAAGCCCGTTGAAAGTCACCGTAAAATAAATTCGCAGAGCAATGGAAGAAGTTTTCAAATATATAATCGGACTTGGTGCGGCGGTGATGATGCCAATAATCTTCACCGTACTCGGATTGTGCATCGGCATCAAATTCGGCGACGCTCTTAAAAGCGGACTTAAGGTGGGTGTAGGATTCGTGGGACTGTCGGTAATCACCGCCCTGCTCACATCCAGCCTCGGCCCGGCTCTCGACACGGTGGTCAGCATCTACGATCTGCAGCTGCATGTATTCGACATGGGCTGGCCCGCTGCCGCAGCCGTTGCCTACAACACGGCCGTGGGAGCGTTCATCATCCCCGTGTGCCTCGGAGTCAACCTGTTGATGCTCTTCACCAAGACTACACGCACGGTCAACATCGATCTTTGGAACTACTGGCATTTCGCATTCATCGGAGCGGTGGTCTACTTCGCATCCGGGTCGCTTGCATGGGGATTCTTCGCCGCCATTATATGCTATGCCATCACGCTTATTATAGCCGACATGACAGCCAAGAAATTCCAGGATTTCTACGAGGGCATGGACGGCATCTCGATTCCTCAGCCTTTCTGCGGAGGATTTGCCCCCTTTGCATGGATTATCAACAAAGGTCTTGATCGAATTCCCGGCTTCGACAAGCTCAATGTCGATGCCGAAGGCCTGAAGAAAAAATTCGGTCTTCTCGGCGAGCCCCTCTTCCTCGGTGTGATTGTAGGCATAGCCATCGGCTGCCTTACTTGCAATTCATGGGCCGAAATAGTCGACCGCATACCCTACATACTCGGACTCGGAATCAAGATGGGTGCCGTTATGGAACTCATTCCTCGCGTCACCGTGCTTTTCATCGAGGGACTGAAGCCCATAAGCGATGCCACGCGCAGCCTCATCGCACGCAAGTTCCGCGGAGCCGAGGGATTGAACATCGGCATGAGCCCTGCACTCGTCATCGGTCACCCCACCACCCTTGTAGTGTCGTTGCTCTTGATTCCCGTCACCATCGCACTTGCGGTATTCCTGCCCGGCAACCAGTTCCTTCCCCTCGCCTCGCTTGCGGGAATGTTCTACGTGTTTCCCCTCGTTCTCCCCTTCACCCGCGGTAACGTCGTAAAGACATTCATCATCGGTCTTGTAGTCATCGTCATCGGTCTGTACATGGTCACCAATCTGGCTTCATGGTTCACGCTTGCAGCCAAGGATGTATATGCCGCCACAGGCGACAGTGCCGTAGCTATACCGCAGGGTTTTGAGGGTGGAAGCCTTGATTTTGCATCAAGTCCGCTCGCATGGATAATATTCCAATGCTGTCAATCGTTAAAATGGATAGGTGCCGGAATCCTTGTCATCGTCACGATGGGGCTTATGTGGTACAACCGAGTGCTCATAATCCGCAACCAGCGTGCAATGATTAGGGACAATTCCGAGCGCATTGAAACGACCGAATAAATAACTTACATTATATAATATATTAAGAAACGAAAAAAAGTCATTAGCTATGAGTAAAATAGTTACATTAGGCGAAATCATGCTCCGTCTGTCGCCCGAAGGCAACAGCCGGTTTGTTCAAGTCGACTCTTTTGATGTCATTTGGGGTGGAGGTGAGGCAAATGTCGCAGTCAGCTGCGCCAATTACGGCCACAACGCATACTTTGTCAGCAAACTTCCCAAGCACGAAATAGGACAGGCTGCCGTAAACGCACTCCGTCGCTACGGCGTGAACACCGACTTTATTGCTCGCGGAGGCGACCGCGTGGGCATCTACTACTGCGAAACAGGAGCCTCGATGCGTCCGTCAAAGGTAATCTACGACCGCGCTCACTCGGCAATCGCCGAAGCAAAGCCCGAAGACTTCGACTTTGACGCGATTATGGAAGGTGCCGACTGGTTCCACTGGAGCGGAATCACACCGGCCATAAGCGATGCTGCAGCCGAGCTTACTCGCCTTGCTTGCGAAGCGGCCAAGCGTCACGGTGTAACTGTATCGGTCGACCTCAATTTCCGCAAGAAGCTGTGGACTACCGAAAAAGCTCAACAGGTAATGCGTCCGTTGATGAAACATGTCGATGTGTGCATCGGCAATGAAGAGGATGCCGAACTATGCCTCGGATTCAAGCCCGATGCCGATGTCGAAGCCGGTGAAACTTCAGCCGAAGGCTATCGCGGCATCTTCCGCGCAATGGCCGAAGAGTTCGGATTCAAATATGTCGTGTCGACTCTCCGCGAATCATTCTCGGCAACCCACAACGGTTGGAAGGCCATGATCTACAACGGCACCGACTTCTACGAGTCGCGTCGCTACGACATCAACCCCATCGTTGACCGCGTAGGTGGCGGCGATTCATTCTCAGGTGGTCTTATTCACGGTCTTCTCACAATGTCGACCCAAGGTGAGGCGCTCGAGTTTGCAGTAGCTGCATCGGCACTCAAGCACACTGTTCCCGGCGACTTCAACCTCGTCAGCATAGCCGAAGTGGAGGCTCTTGCCGGAGGAAACGCCAACGGACGAGTACAGCGATAGTATTATGCATTTAACAATAACCCGATAATACGAAAATTACTGATTATATGGCACGTTTTGATAAAATAGATGTATTGGCCAAGATGCGCATAACCGGCATCGTACCCGTGTTCTATCACTCCAATCCCGAGATTGCCAAGCAGGTGGTAAAAGCCTGCTACGACGGTGGTGTGAGAGCTTTTGAGTTCACCAACCGCGGTGACTTCGCCCACGAGGTATTTGCCGAAGTTGTCAAGTATGCCGCAAAGGAGTGTCCCGAGCTCGCCGTAGGTGTGGGTTCAGTGGTTGATCCCGCTACCGCCGCACTCTATCTGCAGCTTGGAGCATGCTTCGTCGTTGGCCCGCTCTTCAATCCCGAAGTGGCACGCGTCTGCAACCGCCGTTCAGTACCCTACACCCCCGGATGCGGAACCGTGTCGGAGGTAGGCGCTGCACAGGAGTGCGGATGCGACCTCTGCAAGGTATTCCCCGGCGATGTCCTCGGCCCGAAATTTGTTAAGGGACTCACCGCCCCCATGCCATGGTCAAAGCTCATGGTGACAGGAGGCGTCGAGCCTACACGCGAAAACATCTCGGCTTGGTTTGCTGCAGGCGTCTATTGCGTGGGAATGGGCTCTAAGTTGTTCCCCAAGGACAAGATAGCAGCCGCCGACTGGCAATACATATCCGACAAGTGCGCTGAAGCTATTGGATATGCCGCCGAATGTCGCACCAAATAACTACATTACAAAACAGCCCAAAACTTAACTGCAATGAAATCTTTATTCATGTCAGCTCTGATAGCTGCTTCAATTGCATTTGGAGCAAGCGCACAGTCGACAAGCTATACAATTATGAGAGCCTGCCATCCCGACGATGTCAAGAACTACGACACCAATCAGCTTCGCTCTCACTTCACTATGCCCAAGGTCATGGAGAATGATAAGATAAACCTTACCTACTCCATGTATGACCGCCTCATTTTCGGTGGCGTTGTTCCCGTTGCAAAGACGGTGACACTCGAAACAATCGACCCGCTGAAGGCCGAATACTTCCTTGAACGCCGCGAACTCGGAGTCATCAACACCGGCGGCCCCGGCATAGTAAGTGTTGACGGCAAGGACTATGGGCTCAACTTCAAGGATGCCCTCTATGTGGGCCGTGGCAACAAGAATGTCACTTTCCGCAGCAAGGACGCAGCCAATCCTGCTCGATTCTACATCAACTCGACTCCGGCCCACAAAGCCTATAAGACCCAGCTCATAACAATCGACGGTCGCAAAGGCTCCATAAAGGCCAACTCTTTTGCCGCAGGATCGATGGAGGAGAGCAACGACCGAGTAATCAATCAGCTCATCGTTGCCAATGTGCTTGAGGAAGGCCCCTGTCAGCTTCAGATGGGACTTACCGAACTCAAGCCCGGTAGCGTTTGGAACACCATGCCGGCTCACACCCACGACCGCCGCGTGGAAGCCTACTTCTATTTCAACGTTCCCGAAGGTAACGCAATCTGTCATCTGATGGGCGAGCCTCAGGAGAACCGACTCATCTGGCTTCACAACGAGCAGGCCGTAATGTCGCCCGAATGGTCGATACACGCCGCTGCCGGAACGAGCAACTACATGTTTATCTGGGGTATGGGTGGTGAAAACCTCGACTATGGCGACATGGACAAGGTCACCTACCTCGAAATGCGTTAGGCTTTTATAGCGCTTCAACTATTTATAGTGGGGAGGCTGTGTCTTAATTGAGGCACAGCCTCCTTCTGCTTTATTAAGAGCCGGTTCGACAATAAATATTAACCACCCGAGCGGAGTAGGACTAAAGAAAGAGGCTGCACCGTAAATTCACAATTCCGATGCAGCCTTCATCTAATTCCGCCTAATAAAATACTCTTCAATCAATTTCAAAAATAAAAGCGGTGACATTAATTTTGGGTAGATACTAAAATATCATATACATCTCTTCATGTAATCTCTTATTTCAAGACAGGCGTGTCGATAGTGGTTTTCAACAGTGCGAGTCGACAGCTTCAACCGGCAGGCGATTTCGTTGCAAGTCATGAGCCCGAAACGCTTCATCCTGTAGGTGACCCTTCTCTGCGGCGACAACCGAGCTATGATGTCACGCTCAAGCGATGCGATATCTTTAGTTATCGCAAGGCAATCGGCCGATTCGGTTTCCGGCGACGACACATTATAATATATGTAGTCGTAACACTCCTGCCTTACTTGATGACGACGCAGATAGTCACATATCAGGTTCCTGGCGATTTTATACATGAAGAACTTTATTGTCGCTTCATTTATAAGCATCCTGTAATCGAGAATCCGCAAGAACACATCCTGAGCCAGGTCCTCGGCTTCCGCTCTGTTGTTTATGGCCGAGTGTATGTAACGCAATATTCCGTCACGATGACTCACGTATGCCTTGGCAATCACATCATCCCAGGAATCACTCCGAAAGCACTGGCTTTCGGGCATTACACCGGCGATGTCGTTTGTTTCCATTGGGTTTGCGATTTAGATTACAATCGCAAAGGTATTACAATAATCACAATTCATGCATTTTTCCCGCAGTTTAAGCATCTCACTATATTATCTTAGACACAATGCGCCATTCACCATTGATTATAAATACTTTAACTTATATGATACACTTTGACTCAAATTATTTGAGCCGCGTGTCACATCGACTCAGGCTTGTCCGCGTTACATTTTCCCTACAATAAGGTCCTATTCCCTGTTGTTTTTACCTATGCTCTTTACGTATTCGCTCGGCGATATGGAAGTGGCTCTTTTAAAATAGCGGAAAAACGATGCGCGTGAGCTGAATCCGCACTTGGCGGCGAGTGCGCTCAACGTGTACTTCTCACTTTCAGGTTCGCTCACGAGTCTTTTAAACTCCTCTATGCGATAATTGTTGATGTAGTCGTAATAATTGGTGTTGAGATACTGGTTGAACATGTAGGATAGCGCCGGCGATGTAGTGTTGACAAGCGAGGCAAGTCCGGCAAGTTTCAGGTCGGTACACAGTATGGTATGTTGTCCCTCGACTACGCTCCATGTTTTGGCATTGTCAAGCTTATATTGAAACACCTCATCGCCGGGGTGTGAGTAACTGAATCCCGACACCTTCACGGCAAGATTCACCTCCCCCCCATTGTCAAGGCGCATCTCATAGCTGTTGTCACCCGTTCTATCCAATTTCCCGAATGAGTCAATTCCGTTGACCGAGGCATCGGTTATCGCAATCCGGTAGGGACGCTGACGCTCCGTTACATTGTCTATGTCAACAGTGACGAGTCCCTGTGAGCTGCACAGCCACAGCCGGCCATCATCATCCATGTCGCTTCCCGAGTGAAAGAACGTTTGGCTAAGCAGTCCGTCATTGAAGTTGTAGGAGTAAAACACTTTGTTTCCGTCCCATCGATAGAGTCCGTTGGTCGTTATGAGCCACATCCAGCCCTCCTTGTCGATGAGCATGTCCATATCCTTGTTGTCAAGCGGCACCGGCGTTGTCAGCGTTCCGAAATTCTTTATCTCTATATCCGACTCAAACATCCTGTTCTTGTCATAGATGAACAGCAATCGGCCGTCGCCGGTTTCGCATATTCTCCTCACCCTTGTGTTATGGATGAACTTGTCAGGCAGAATGTCACCTACAAGTTGCCGTGACTCGGCATCCCACAGGCACAGCCCCTTCTCGCCGCATATCCACCCTCGCCCGGTCGAGTCAAAGAATATGCCAAATATGTTGCCTTCGGGCAGCTTTGAGTTCAGTCGGTTGTAATATACGTTGTTTCCGTCACGCTCATGTCGGAACAATCCGTTGGAAGTGCATATCCACAAGTCGCCGTCACGGTCGATTTCAAAGTCAAATATATGGCCGTTCTTGAATGTGTCGTCATAGCCCGGCTCAAAGTCGCTTAATGTCAACCTCTCGGGATCAAACACGTACAATCCGCCTCCGTAGGTGCCTATCAGATACTTTCCCTCATAAAGAATGCTCGACACAACCATAGGCGACCTCATGTCCGATGCATAGTAACGCTCGAATGTGCCGTTATCCTCGTCTATAAAGCAAAATCCGTCACGAAATCCTATCAGCCTGCGGCTTCCGTCGGCAAGAATCGTTCGCGTAAGCACTCCCTCGGTATCAAGATGCGGCTGATAGGCGTATGTTTCAAATAGAGAGTTACTATACATCGTAAAGTCCACGCCGAGCTGATAGAAACCGAGCCACATCTGCCCCTCGCGGTCACGTAACGCCGAATATACCGAATTGGAGCGTATGCTCTTGCCGTGACTACCCGACATGTCGTAGCTGTCGACAACCGCCCCGCTCTCCATGTCCACCACCTGAAGTCCGTTTCCGTCGGTAGCCACATATAGTCGATTACCGTCGCCAAACATGTCCATTACCACGGTTGACCCCACATCGGCATAACCCGACAGCGCGTCACGCTTAAGGTCGTAACGCCAAAGACCTTGATTGCGGGTTCCGAGATAGAGCATGTCGTCACACTCATATATCGCACTGAATGTCATGTTGGAATTTCCGAGTTTCTCGGCCTTGAAGCCGTTGTCCATGTCAAGCGAATAAACGCCTTGGTCAGTGGCCACATAAAGCCTGCGAGAGCTTTCATCGACAGTCATGTCATTAACCCTGTTGGCCGATGACAACACATTGCTTTCTATCGCTATATAGCACAACTTACCGTTACGCATCATGAACAGCCCCTCCTCTCCTCCTATGTAGAAGTTGCCGTTTTCATCATTGGCAAAGGCTTTTACCGACTTCGTGATGTCATTCTCGCCGTATCTTACAAGCTCCTCCGAATTTTTGTCAAGACGCCATAAGCCGCCACCGGTACCCACCCAAAGGCAGTTGCCGTCGGTTTCACCTATCGCCCTTATCCACTTTGCGCTCTCCTCATCGCCGGGAATCGGGAAGTGATGCCGTGAAGCGGGGATTTGACCTTGAGATAACCAACGGCAACTCATCGGCACTGATTCGGCCACTTTATCCCCGTCAGCTGGCCTACAGCGACTTCGTTCACGACTACCCCGACGATCTCTATTGGGAAGTACATGAAGCACCCGCCGAAAACATGCAGGATACTGAAAAGTACTGGTCATTCCACCTGCCGGGCATCAACGACCGTGTTCGCCTTGAATACACCGTATCCTACCAAAATGTAACCGACCAGATTTTCTCGGTGCCCACCGCAGGTTCTACAGGTTACCAGTACCTGATGACCAACGCCGGAAAGATGCGCACATGGTCCCACGAAATCGGTCTTAACGTGGCTGTGCTTCAGCACCGTGACTACGACCTCAACCTCGGCGTAAACTTCACCGCAGTCGACAACAAGGTTGTGGAACTTGCCGAAGGCGTAGAGTCGATCATGCTCGGCGGATTTGTTGATCCTCAGGTTCGCGCACAGGCAGGCAACAACATGGGCGGTTACTTTGAACGCTTCTCAGTTCCCAACACCACCTCTATAGGCGGCGGACTCAAAATGACATTCTAATATTCACAATGTATAAACTTGACTAATAACACAAGACAATGCTTAAGAAATTTCTATATATGGCTTTACTCGGCGCTGCAATGACCTCATGCTCCGAGAACCTGATGGATGAAATCAACAAGGACGAGTCCAATCCGCCGGCATCGAGCGTTAACGCCAAGTTTCAGATAACCGACGCAATCGTCGGAACAGGCTATTCGACTTGGGGCGGTGCCTACGCATGGTATGTGGCATCTTTCACCGAACAGATATTCGGAACAAGCAACAACCAGCTCATGAAAGCCGAACCGCGCATGCGCTCCGAAACAGCTGCAAGCTCGACCTACAATAACGAGTGGAATGCCGCCTACGGCAACCTCATGAACATCAAGCAGATAATCGAGAAGTGTGAAAAACGGAGCCGCTACACTGCACCTGCTGAGCAAGAGCGAATTGTACTTCATCATCGCCGAAGCAAAGGCTCGACTCGGACAGGACGCTTCAGCCGAACTCGCCGAAGCCGTAACCGCATCATTTGAGGATTACGCGCTGAGCGACGGCGGCATGATCGGATTTGACCCCTCGTCGGCTGCCGACTACATCGCTTCAATCGGCTCGGCCTCGCTCGCCGAAATCATGGTGCAGAAATACATTGCACAGGCACGTGACGAGCAGATTCAGACCTACAACGACATCCGTCGCTGCAAGGCTCTCGGTCAGGAATTCATCACATTGCAAAATCCAAATAACACTTCGGGAGGACAAAACCAATGGCCGCTCCGACTGCCCTACGGCAACAGCGACGTGGTTTCCAATCCCAACGTATCCGCGGCATTTGGCAGCGGAAATGAGGCCGGCAACTATCTATTCACTGAAAATGTATGGATTTTCGGTGGTTCTCGATAACCAGCCACCGATGTCGTAACTATTCATTTCATACTAAATAGATTAGACGACGAAAGCCATTTGATGTGAATCAAGTGGCTTTCTTGTATCCGAGAGGCATCAATCCCCGTGATTGTATGCAGGCATTAAAAGGGGCGGCTCAACTCTGAACCGCCCCTTGCTTATTATTTCTCGCTTTGGAGTATCTTCTTGACCTTCTCCGATGCCATTATCATGGCATCCTGAAGCCTTATTATCTCTTCACGATGGATTTTGTTTAACTGAAGCTCTACAAGATCCTCGATTACCTTCTTCACCTCTTCAAGCGAATATTCGGCAAGATTTATCTCCTCCTTGGCCAAAGCCCTCTCGAGCAATGATTTCTCTTTTTTATGTCCCATAATCTTTAACTATAAATTAAAACTACCGTTATAACAACCAATCACGGCACGGGTTTTAGCTCTCCATCCCTTTTATTCCAATTTAACAAATGCGCTGTCAGCCGGCAACTGATGGCATGGCGGAATTATTAACATATTTTTTTCACACTTCAAAACTTTTATCGGAAAATCGGCGTTATATCAATGAACGTTACAATTATTTATTTATGAATGGGAAAATGCGATTGTTAATGGCGATACTTATTGTCTATCCTTTGAGCATTGCTGCTCAGGGGATAGACGATATTATCAAGTCTTTGAAAAATGTTGAATGTTACGAATCGACCGTGAAATATCAGGTGCTCATGTCGCTTCAGGCCGATGTGTCCTACACCGTGAAGCTCAACTCCATGAACGCCCCCGGCGACTCGCTTGCGCCATGTGACTATCTTATCAACTGGTCGCTCGCCACTCCCGACGGCGAAAGCACCGGCTTCTCGGCCTACTATGACGGCAACGCCTACAATTTCCGTGGCGACCGACTGCTGGAATATCACTACGAGTGGGACTCTATACCGTTCCGACCGCGCGGACGCTCGGTTGCCGCCCTTCCCGGAGTGCAGCGCTCGGCTCAGTTCACGACTCTGTTGCCTCAGTTCATCGCCGAGGAGCTGATGACCATCGTCACAAGCCCCGAATACACCTACTCGTTCCACGCCGACACCGTTGTGGCCGACCGCCGTTGCAACGCTATTGAAGCGGTAATGACAATGGGAGGCGAGGTATATAAGGAGATTACCTACGCTTTCGACCCCGTAACCTCGATGCCCCTCTATTCCGAAATAGAGAACAATCCCGGCGCGCTTGCCGAGCAGACCCTCATTTCCGACTACTCCTACGCGGCCGACAAGGCACCTTGCGCCGAGATAAGCGAAGAAGGACTTCGCGAGATGTACCCCGATATATTCGAGAAGTACCGCGAAAGCAACTACGCCATCGAGAATCTGCCGCAGCAACGGTTGCCGGCCTTCTCGCTGCCCACAACGACAGGCGAGCGCTACTCAAGGCTGCTCGGCGACAAGTTCCGCACACCCACCCTCATCGTAATCATCGACCCGGCATCGACATTTGCCCGAGCGACAGTCAACGATATCCGCAAAAGCATCGAGGCGTTGCCCTATAACGCCGATGTGATTTGGGCGTTCGTGAGCACCAATACCGACATAATTGATGAAATAATACCTCAGCCGCTGATGGGCGAACACATACTGATGAATGCCAAGTCGCTCGCTCGCGACTGCGGAGTAAGCTCCTACCCCGTTTCAATAATCGTGGGCACCGACGGAGTTGTCGACGATGTGATACTCGGCTACAACAATGAGCTGACTTCGGTTGTTATACAAAAGATGGCTCTTGCAGCAAAGAGCCGGTAACATTGTATAACAACATATAAATAATAACAACATGGAAACCGTATATTTTAAAGGTAACGCCTGCCACACCGGCGGAAGAATGCCTTCGGCAGGCGACAAGGCGCCTGAATTTTCAGTAGTAGGCCCCGAACTCAAGGAGCTGCACATAAGCGACTTTACCGGAAAGAAAATCGTTTTGAACATATTTCCCAGCCTCGACACTCCCGTGTGCGCCACAAGCGTAAGGAAGTTCAACGAAAAGGCTGCCGACAAGAAGGACGCGATAGTGCTATGCGTGTCGATGGACCTGCCATTCGCTGCCCAGCGCTTCTGCACCGTTGAGAACATAAAGAACGTTATACCGGCATCGGCATTCCGTTCACCCGAATTTGCAAAGGAGTACGGCGTAGAGCTTGTCGACGGTCCGCTGAAGGGTCTTTTGGCCCGCGCCGTGGTCATCATCGATGAAAACGGAAAGGTAATCTACCGTCAGCTCGTCGATGAGATAACCAACGAGCCCGATTACGAAGCCGCATTGAAGATGCTATAAATCATTCTCCTCTCCCATTATCCGAAATTCAAGTATATGGAGCCGCAGCCTGCTGTCAGGGTTGCGGCTCTGTTTATTTATAATGATTGATAATGTCAACTATGTCACGCGCATCGTCGGTCGATGTGCACCACGGGCTTATGGGCAGGCTCACTACGTGGTCGGCAAGGTATTCGGCCACTGGACACTCGGCATCGATGACACCCTGATAGCACGGTTGCCTGTGGGGCGGCACCGGGTAATGCACCATAGTCCCCACTCCGTGAGCGGCCATGTAATCCATGAAACGCTTCCTATGTTCCACCGTGACCACATACTGGTGATAGACATGTCCGTGACATGAGGCGTCGGCGGGAGTCACCATGTCGTTGCGCATCGAGTCGTAGATTGCCGCAAGCTCGCGACGACGGTCGATCTCCTCCCTGAGTCGGCCGAGCTTTACCCACAGCATCGCCGCCTGTATCGTGTCAAGTCGGCAGTTAAATCCCGCATAGCGGTTCATGTCACGCGCCGTCATGCCGTAGTTGCGCAGAGCGGCTACCACCGAGGCGAGTTCATCGTCATCGGTCGTAACGGCACCTCCGTCGCCCAGCGCTCCGAAATTCTTGGTAGGATAGAAGCTGAATGCCGCGGCATCGCCAAGCGAACCCGTCACGCGGCCGTCGACACTCGCACCTATGGCCTGCGCATTGTCCTCTATTACCTTAAGTCCGTGTCGATCCGCAATGTCACGCATCACCGCGTCGTAGCATGGGCGGCCATAGAGATGCACCGTCACCACCGCCTTGGTGCGTGATGTCACGCTGCGCTCTATCAATCGGGAGTCAAGGTTCATGGTTACGCGGTCGGGCTCCACAGGCACCGGTACAAGCCCGTTATGAGTTATGGCAAGCACGGTAGCTATGTAGGTGTTGGCAGGATATATCACTTCGTCACCGGGCGACATGACGCCCATCTCGATATAGCCTCGCAATATGAGCCTCAGGGCATCAAGCCCGTTGCTCACTCCCACGGTATGTCGCACTCCGCAATAAGCCGCCAATTCCGATTCAAACCGCTCAACCTCATCGCCGCCGATGTAACGCCCGCTGTCGATGACACGGGCACACGCCTCCTTCAGCTGCGCCGCATAACGCTCGTTGACCTTTCCAAGATCGAGAAACGGATATCGCAATCCACCATCCTTCATCGCAGCCCCCTGAATCGCAAATATTCGTCATAGTCACGCATATACTCATCCTCCGAGTACAGCTCCGATGACACTACAAGACACATCGATTCAACATTGAACTCGCCGAGCCAGATGCCCGCCGGCATGTATAGCGCACTCCTCGGGGAGTCGAGCGTGTAGACCGCCTTGTCGACACCGTCGTCAAGACTCACCGTCACGCCGCCATTCAATGCCACAAGCACGTGATGAGCCTTGCGATGGGAGTGGCCGCCCCGCACAGCTCCCGCCGGCACATCATATATATAATAAACTTCCTTGATTTCAAACGGCACCTCGGTCATCGACCTGATAAACGACAGGCTGCCCCGGGAGTCGCTTGCTGTGGGAACTTCTATAAATCTTACATCATTCAATCCCATTATCGACCATTTTTTAATAATCGATGCAATTTAACGATTTTTCTCATGAAATACATTCACCGACAATCAAAAAAAATGTCCTCCAAACCTTAAATTTGGAGGACATTTTTTCATTGAGTCATTGCCTGCGATATTTTTAGTCGTCGGAATCGTCATTCAGATCAGCACAGACCCTTGTCTTGGCCATGCTTCAATACAGCTTCACAGATAAAATCAGTAATGCTGTCGACCTGTTGCAGAACCGCGTGGACAGTCGCAGGAGCGTTAAAGCCATAGCGCTTTACAGTAGACTTCTTACGGCCGGCACCGGGACGCCGCCCGCCTCTTTTCTTTGCAGATTCTTCCATAATTTCGCCTAAAACTAATAGAACAATTAACTTAATGTAAGTGTCTTTCTATGTTTAAACCAGAAAACATTTGCAAATCTACAAAAAAACTTATTTAACACGGCATTTTTTAATATTTTTTTCTATCTTATTCACGGTCAACATGAAAACACGCAAATATTATCTCGCTTAGTTAACTTTATTTAACATAGCTGACACGTTTTCAGCCCCGTTTTCGCCTTTTTTCGGTCAAGGATTGTAAAGGTCCTTATTGTAAAATTGCATGATTCCCGATATGTGTTCGAGAGCCTGCCGGGCAGGACCGTCGGGATCGAGTTCGGCGGCCTTGTAGTAATCGTTTATTGCCTCGCGCCTCCTCCCGAGCTTCCAGTTGAGCCTGGCTCGTTCAAGATAGCAGGCAACATTGCATAAATCGGCCTCAATCGCATCATTCAGCCCAACAATAGCGGCCTCAAATTCGTTGTTATCAATAAGATGTCGTATTTCCGAAGGGATTTCCATCGCCATAAAATTTTTGCTTTAACTTATAAACGAATGAAACGCCTTTTTATTTTCGCAGCGCTCCTTTTATCAGCCATGCTCACTTGGAACCTCAATGCGTCCGACCGATACACATTGCTCGACCTCATGGGCAGTGCCAAGCCCTATCCCGCTCCCGACTCACTGCTCACCCACCCCGATTCGCTCCAAGCGGTAATGATAAATCATGTGGGACGACACGGTGCCCGATTCCCGGCAAGCGATGAAAGAGCGATGACACTGCTCGACATACTGCAGAAAGCTGAAAAGGCCGGCACTATAACCCCGACAGGGCGCATGCTGCTCGAGCTCACCTACAATGTGGTCATGTATAGCACCGGACGCTGGGGAACCCTCGACCCGCTCGGAATGGCCGAGCAGCGAGGCATTGCAAGCCGAATGCGCGAAACCTATCCGCAGCTGTTTGACGACGGCACCGTGACGGCAATCTCTTCCTACGTGCCGCGATGCATCATGAGCATGTATTCATTCACCCATGAGCTGGCATCGATCAACAACCACATCGACATATCGACCAACTCGGGACGCGTCAACTCGCCGCTCATGCGTCCGTTTGACCTCAACAAGGAGTATGTCGACTATCGCAAGGATGGCTCCTGGAAACCCGTCTACGACAGCTACTTCGACAGTCATGCTCCGGCCAATCCCATAATCAGGGCCATAGGAGCCGACTATCCTATCGACTGCAAGCAGGCGCAGGAACTGTCAATGACCGAGTACGGGCTGCTTGCCGGATTGAGGACAATGAGCATCGACGGGCACATAACGGCCTTTTTCAGCATCGAGGAGCTCAACGCGCTGTGGGCGTGCAACAATCTGAAGCAATATCTGCAACGCACGGCGTCGTCACTGACGACACTCCCCGCCTCGATAGCGTCAAAGTTGCTCGACAACCTCATCACCACGACCGACGACTTCATTGCCGGGCGCAACGACTCGATTAAAGTGATGTTGCGGTTTGGACACGCCGAAACCATGATGCCGCTGCTGTCGCTTATGCGTCTTCCGGGATGCTACTACGTGACCGACGACATGGAGAGCGTTGCGCAACACTGGCACAACTTCCACGTTGTACCCATGGCCTCCAATCTGCAGATCATCGTGTTCCGCTCCACTTCGGGCCGCTACTACGTGCGCTTCGACCTCAACGAATGTCCCGTGCCACTGCTTCCCGACGACAGCCGCATCTACATCCCTTGGGATGAGGCAAAGGCCCGACTCAAATACTGCCTCACCGGTCAGGAGTAGCAAGGCGTTGCGCTATGTGTCGCCTGAACAGGTATAGCACCACTACTCCCGTCAGGGCGAAACCCGCTCCTATCAATGACGAATAGCGCACTCCCGCGCCCGAATCGACAGGAAATCCGCCAAAGAGAGCGCCCAAGGCGTTACCGAGGTTAAACGCTATCTGCACCATGGCTCCGCCCATAAGCTCTCCGCCGGGCGAATACTTGATGAGCAACAACTGCATGGGCGGCGACACGGCAAACAACGCTGCCGCCGAAAGACACACCATAGGCACGCTCACCCAGCGACACTGTGCCCACAGGAACAGTGACATTAGTGCTACAAAAATCACAATCTCGATGTAATAGGACATGCGCGGCGGCGTAAAGCGATCGCTCAAGGCTCCCCCATAGTAAGTGCCGATGCACATGCTCGCTCCCACAAGCAGCATAAGCACCGGAATGAACCCCATGCTCAGTCCCGTGACATCGGTAATCAACGGCGTGACATAGCTGTACATACTGAACACACCGGCATTGCCGAGCATCGTTGCCGCAATGAGCAACCAGGGTTCACGCTTCTTAAGGAATCGGAACTGGCCTTTTATATTGGTGGGAGGCAACGGAGCCATACGCGGCACCATAAGCCACAGGCCCAGCAGCGTTATCACGCCCCAGCCCACTACAAACATGAATATGTAACGCCATGAAAGAGTGTTGCCTATCAGACTGCCAAACGGCACGCCAAGCAGATTGGCGACAGTCATTCCCATGCACATAAGCGCCACGGCCGATGTAGCGCGGTTCACGCCCACAAGTCGGCTCGCCACCAACGCGCCGGTGCCGAAGTAAGCGCCGTGAGGCAAACCCGATATAAATCGCATGATTAAAGCCACAGTATAGTCGCTCGACAACGTAAAGCCGAGATTGCCCGCAATGTAGACAACCATCAACATTAACAATATGCGCTTCAACGGCCAGTTGCGGGTAAACAGTACAATCAACGGAGCACCGACGCACACACCCAAGGCATACGCCGAAATAAGGTGTCCGGCCGAAGCTATCGACACGCCGAACTGAGCCGCCAGCTCGGGCAGAATGCTCATCATGACATACTCCGTTATGCCGAGCCCGAATGTACCCAGCGCAAGGGCAAACAATCCTTTCTTCATAGGTTGAACAACAAATCAAATGAAAATCGCCTGCAAAGTTAGCGATTTAAATCCAATCCGCCATTCCCCGCAATAAAGTCATGACGAAACTTAATTTAAATTTCATTTATTTTACACTGCGCCCCAATCCGCATCAACCATAAAAACGAACTATGATAGGCATTGATGGGTGGGGTTACATGAGTTCCTTGACCATGAGGTAAAGGAGGGCGGCGAGGACGCCGCCAAGGAGCGGGCCTACGATGGGTACCCAGCTGTAGCTCCACTGGCTGGAGCCCTTGCCCTTTATCGGCAATATAGCGTGGGCGATGCGCGGTCCCAGGTCACGTGCCGGATTGATGGCGTAACCCGTCGTGCCACCGAGCGACATACCAATCACCACAACGAGCAGGGCCACAGGTAACGCGCCCACACTGCCGAGTCCCACCTCTGAGGAGTTCTCCTTGTCGCCCATAAACAGAATCACGAGCACAAGAATGAACGTACCCACGATTTCGCATATCATGTTACGACGATAATTCTTTATGGCAGGAATGGTGGCAAACACACCGAGCTTGGTTTCGGCCTCAGCCGTGGCATCGAAGTGGTCCTTATAAAATACGTAGACAATAACGGCTCCAAGTATGCCGCCGGCAATCTGCGACACAATGTAGGGCAGCACATATTCCCACGGGAACTTACCCGCAGCGGCAAGCCCTAACGTAACGGCCGGATTAAGATGCGCTCCGGTATAGGGCCCGGCTATGAGCACACCGCACATAACGGCAAGACCCCAGGCAAGCGTCACCACCACCCATCCGGCACCCTCGCCCTTGGACTTGCGCAGCGACACGCACGCCACTACGCCGCAACCCAATAACACGAGAACGAATGTGCCTATGAACTCAAAGAGGCATTGGACTAAAAGCGAAACTTCCATGACTACACTACTTTATCGGATATTCGGTAAGTACCCGGTTCACGGCGTTGTGCCATCCCTCGATTTCACTCGCCACCTTGGCAAGATCGCCCGACGGAGAGAACACCTTCTCAACCTGCCACTGAGAGCGCACTTCGTCAAGGTCGCTCCAATAGCCCACGGCGAGTCCGGCAAGATAGGCAGCACCAAGCGCGGTGGTTTCGGTGATGCGCGGACGCATGACATCGGTATTCAATATGTCGCTCTGGAACTGCATCAGCAGATTGTTGCGTGACGCTCCGCCGTCGACCTTCAGATTGGCGATAGGCAACTCTGCGTCACGTTCCATCGCCTTTACTATGTCATAGGTCTGGTAGGCAATTCCCTCAAGAGCGGCACGTGCTATGTGGGCCGTCGTGGTGCCTCGGCTGATGCCCGATATGGCGCCTCGGGCATACTGATCCCAATATGGCGCGCCAAGTCCGGTGAGTGCAGGCACGAAATACACTCCGTCGGTGTCGGGCACCGACTCGGCAAGCGCCTCCACCTCGGCCGACGATGTTATGCACTTCAATGAGTCGCGCAGCCACTGGATTACCGAACCGCCGACAAATATCGACCCCTCGAGAGCGTAGGTCACCTTGTCGCCAAGCTTCCACGCAATGGTGGTGAGCAGCTTGTTTTTCGACTCTATGGGACGCTCACCGCTGTTCATCAACAGGAAGCATCCCGTGCCGTAGGTGTTCTTAACCGAACCGGGTTCAATACACATCTGTCCGAACAGTGCGGCCTGCTGGTCGCCGGCACTTCCCGATATGGGCACATGGTGGGCAAAGAGGGTCGATGTAGTGTGACCGTACACCTCGCTCGACGACTTCACTTCGGGCATCATCGACAACGGAATGCCAAACATATCAAGCAGTTCCTTGTCCCACTCGAGAGTGTGGATGTTGAAGAGCATCGTGCGTGACGCATTGCTGACATCGGTCACGTGAATCTCGCCGCGGGTCAATCGCCACATGAGCCATGTGTCGACGGTGCCAAACATCAGCTTACCCTCGTCGGCACGCTTGCGCGCTCCGGGAACATTGTCGAGAATCCACTTGATTTTCGTCGCGCTGAAGTAGGCGTCAAGTATCAGTCCGGTCTTGCTGCGTATCATCTCCACCACTCCCTCGCGGCGAAGCTGGTCGCAATACTCCGAAGTGCGCCTGTCCTGCCACACGATTGCGTTATATATCGGCTCCTCGGTGTCACGGTCCCACACGATTGTGGTTTCGCGCTGGTTGGTTATGCCTATCGCGGCTATGTTCTTTCCGTTTATGTCGATCTTCGATATAGCCTCGGCTATTACCGAAGCCTGCGAAGCCCATATCTGATGAGGATTGTGCTCAACCCATCCCGAGCGGGGAAATATCTGTTCAAATTCACGTTGCGCCACAGAGCATATCGAGCCCTTGCGGTCAAATACGATGGCACGCGAGCTGCTTGTGCCTTGGTCGAGCGACAGGATGTATTGTTGTTCCATAATTTTTCATTAACCCCTCACTATCGAGAGCTGATTTAAAGTAACTATGATTCAGGGAAGGACACAACTCCTCCCCATAGTTAGGAACAACCCATAACCATTAAAGGTTCCGTCACATAATGTAGTTAAGACCCTTAATACACATTTGATAACATCAATACCGACTTATTGAACAATCAGCCCTTTAACTCCGACAGCTCAGTCGAGGTCGGAGTACATTTTGCGTCGGCGAAGGTAGTAGTCGACAACTATGTCAGGCGACTTGGGCAGCAGGTCGACATCGGGGTGGCTCGTGTAGTTGGCGCGCATCTTCCGGAAGTCGCGATGAGCGCGCAACACGGCCGAAGCATCGGCAAAGTCAAGCGACACGACAAACTTCACCCACGCAAGCGCATCATACAGCCGACGCACCAGCAGACGCTTCTTTCGCGACGAGTCGGGCAGATTCTTGTGCAGGAGCAACAGGTTGTTGCGGAAATTAAGATAGGTCTTGCGCGGATTGGAGGCCGGCAACGTACCGCCGCCGAGATGAAACACGACACTTTGCGGAATCACCACCACGGCATATCCAGCAAGCTTTATGCGCCAGCACAGGTCAATCTCCTCCATGTGGGCGAAGAAGTCCTTGTCAAGACCGCCCACCTTGACATACAGCTCACTGCGCACCATCAACGCCGCACCCGAGGCCCAGAACACGGGAATCACCATGTCATACTGGCCCGAATCGCGCTCAACGGTGTCGAATATGCGGCCGCGGCAATAGGGATAGCCGTTACGGTCAAGGAATCCGCCGCATGCTCCGGCATATTCAAATGACTTGTGATCGGCATAAGAACGAATCTTGGGCTGACAGGCACCCACATCGGGGTGCGCCTCCATGTAGTCATAGAGCGGATTGAGCCAACCCGTGGCAGGCGCGACATCGCTGTTGAGCAGCACCGTATAGCGATAATCGGTGGCCGCTATGGCCCGGTTGTAACCCTCGGCAAACCCATAGTTACGGTCAAGTTTCACCACAATGACGTCGGGAAACGACCGCTCAAGCAGCTCGAGCGAACCGTCGTCACTGCCGTTGTCGGCCACGATCACATCGGCAATTGTGTCATCGGTGGCCGAAATCACCTGCGGAAGATACTCGGCGAGCATCTTCTCGCCGTTCCAGTTAAGTATTATTACAGCTACGGGCTTTTTCATCAGTCACAATGTTCATCGGTTGAAGGATACTGCACGGGATATTTCCATCGCTTGTGGGTCCACAGCCATATCGACGGATTGCGCTCTATCGTCTGCTGAAGCAACCGGGCGTAGACATCGGTAATGGCAAACTGCGGCATCGAGTCGGGATTGTCGGTTATAAGCCGCAGCGTGAGCTTGTAGTGTCCTCGGCTCGGCTTTTCGACATCCCAGTAGAAGGCAACAAGATTGAGGCGGCGCACAATCGTTTCGGTGCCCGTTATCATGGCAGTAGGATGATTCAGGAACTTGACCACGTGCGTGACATCGCCGGCACTCGGTTTCTGGTCGCTCATGAATCCCGTGACGCTCAACACGCCGTCACGCTTCAACAGCAGCAGGTCGCGAAACACCATGCGCTTGTCAAACGACACCGAGCCGAAACGGCTGCGAAGCTTCAGAAAATAAGCGTCAAACCACTTGTTGGTCAACGGTCGGTAGACCTGGGCGTACACCACTCCGTTGGTGGGGTTGTTACGTGCCCACAGGGTTATCGAGGTACCCCACTCCCAGTTGCCGCAATGCGAGAAATACACTGCCACCGAACGCCCCTGCTCCACGTAACGGTCAATCTGCTCGACACCCTCGATTACAGTGTGTCGGCGCATCTCGTCGTCAGTTATGTGGTTCATCTTTATAGTTTCAAAGAAGTAGTCGGCGAAATTCCGGAAAAACTGCCGGCATATAGCCTTGTGCTCCTCAGGGCTCTTATCGGGAAACGAGTCGGCAATGTTTTTCAACGCCACCTTGCGGCGATAACCCACCACATGATAGAGCAACACAAACAGAATGTCGCTCAACACATAAAGCATCCCGAACGGCAGGCGTGATATGCCGCCAAACAGCCATCCCAACGGTTTATATTGCCAATATTTCATAATTCAATGCGTCCTTTCATCATGTCACCATTGTCGATTACCTCACCGAGCATCACCGGCACCACCTTGTTGGCATATTCGGCAACCGGCTTTACCTCCACCTTCAGATAGTTGTCGGTGAACCCCGTCATGGGACGGCGCGGACGCTGATGCTCAAGCAGCACCGGGCGCACCGTTCCGCTGAAACGCGAAGCGAAGTCGGCAAGCTTATGCTCCGAGATGCGCAGCATCACATTGGTGCGGCGATGCTTCACCTCCTGCGGTACCACGTAGTCGATGTCGAGCGCACGTGTACCGGGACGCTCCGAATAGGGAAACACATGCAGACGCGAAATGTCGAGCGACTCCACATAGTCGCGCGAACGCTCAAAGAGTTCGTCGGTTTCGCCACGCGCCCCCACAATCAGGTCGACACCAATGAAAGCGTGAGGCATCACCTCGCGTATTCGCTCGACGCGATGGCGAAACAGCGCCGTGTCGTAGTGACGGCGCATAAGCCGCAGCACCTCGTCGGAGCCCGCCTGAAGCGGTATGTGGAAGTGCGGCATGAATCTCCGTGACGAGGCCACCCACTCAATCATCTCGTCGGTAAGCAGGTTGGGCTCTATCGACGAGATGCGGTAACGCTCTATGCCGTCAACATTGTCAAGCGCCTTTATAAGATCGAAGAACGTGTCGTCACGTCCCTTGCCGAAGTCGCCTATGTTTACACCCGTCAGCACAATCTCCCGTCCGCCTTCCTCGGCTACCTGCCGGGCCTGGTCGACTATGGATTCAATCGTGCCCGAGCGGCTGCGGCCGCGGGCCTTGGGGATTGTGCAGTAGCTGCACCAATAGTCGCATCCGTCCTGCACCTTCAGGAAGTAACGCGTGCGGTCGCCGCGTGAACACGAAGGGTCAAACTTGCGTATATCGGTAAGCGGAGTTATGTAGGATTCGGTACGGCGGTTTTCAAGCCAGCGGTCAAGATAGTCGAGAAGCTCAAGCTTGCGGTCGGTTCCGGCAACGATGTCTACGCCGTGAATGGCCGCAATTTCATCGCTTTTGAGCTGGGCATAGCATCCCGTAACCACGATTACAGCCTCGGGATAGAGCCGCGCGAAACGATTGATGGCCTGTCGGCACTTCTTGTCGGCCACATCGGTTACACTGCATGTATTAACCACAACTATGTCGGGAGTTTCGCCCGACTGCACCCTGCGTATGCCCTTCTCTGAAAACATTCGGGCGACACTGGATGTCTCGGAAAAATTGAGCTTACATCCGAAAGTGTGAAACAAAGCGGTGCTATTGCCAAATGTCGAATTGTCAATCATGGTGCAAACTTAGCAATTTTTATCCTGTTATCGCTTTTAATCAAACTATTTTTATGCCGTATTTGTACTATTATAAGCATATTTTGTACTATTTTTGCGAAAAAGACAGATTAAAAACCGGATTAATGAGCACTTCTGAAACCCTAACCGAGATTTATGCACGCAGTTTCCGTGACAACTGGACATTGCCTGCTTTGACCGACTACAGCACCGATAAAACCGACACCTATGCCCAGATGGCCAAGGGAATCGCACGCATGCATCTGATGTATGAGATGACAGGCGTGAAAAAGGGCGACAAGATAGCCCTTATCGGCAAGAACTCTCCCGGGTGGATAACCGTGTTCATGGCCACCATCACCTACGGCGCAACCATAGTGCCCGTGCTTCAGGACTTCAATCCCGTCGACGCACAGCACATCATAAATCACTCCGAGTCTATTCTGCTGTTTGTCGACAACAACATCTGGGAGTCATTCGAGTTTGAGAAGATGCCCAAGGCAAAGGGTGTGATATCGCTAACCGACGGGAAGATACTCGCCGAGCATCCGCTCAACGAGCGCAAAATCGAGCGTGAACTGAAAAATCTGACCCGCAAATTCAAGAAGCGCTATAAAAAGGGATTCTTCCCCGACGATGTGAACTACCCCATCATGAACGACGACGATATAGCCGTGCTCAACTACACTTCGGGAACCACCGGATTTTCCAAGGGTGTCATGCTCACCTATCGCAACCTGTGGGGCAACGTGACATTCGGCATCCACTCCCGGCTCCATTTCCAGGGCTCGCGATGCCTCTCATTCCTGCCGCTCGCCCATGCCTACGGATGTGCATTCGACATGCTTGTGCCGCTCGCCACCGGAACCCACATAACCGTCTTCGGCAAGATACCCTCTCCCAACCTGCTGCTTAAGGCCCTCTCGCAAGTGCGCCCCAATCTCGTAATCTGCGTCCCGTTGATTCTCGAAAAGATATACCGCAAGCAGATTCTCCCCATGATTACCAAGAAAGCCATGCGGTGGGTGCTCGCCATCCCCGGCATCGACAAGGCCTTCTACTCAATCATACGCCGCAAGCTCGTCGAAGCGTTCGGTGGCGAGTTTGAGGAAATAATCGTGGGCGGCGCGCCGCTCAACCCCGAGGTCGAGGAATTCCTTAGCCGCATAAAATTTCCCTTCACTGTGGGATACGGCATGACCGAATGCGGGCCTCTGATCAGCTACACCCCGTGGCGACAGTTTATCGTAGGCTCATCGGGACGAACTCTTCCCGGACTCATGCTAAGCAAAATCGAAAGCCCCGACCCCGAGAACATTCCGGGAGAGATATGCGTAAGAGGAGTAAACGTGATGAAGGGCTACTACAAGAATCCCGAGGCGACGGCCGCAGTGCTCGACGAGGAAGGATGGCTCCACACCGGCGATATGGGCACTCGCTCCGAAGATGCCACGATATTCATAAAAGGCCGCTACAAGACCATGATTTTGTCATCCAACGGACAGAACATATATCCCGAAGAGATTGAGGCAAAGCTCAACAACATGCCCTTCGTGTCGGAGAGTCTTGTCGTTGAGCGCAACAAGCGCCTTGTGGCACTCGTGTATCCCGATTATGAAATGATGGACCAATACGGATTGACCTTGGAAGAACTCCCCAAGGAGATGGACAACATTCTCGTCGAACTAAACAAGCTCGTGGCACCCTACGAAAAAGTCGACCGCATACAGCTCATCGCCAACGAATTTGAGAAGACTCCCAAACGCTCGATAAAGAGGTATCTTTACAACGCTTAAGGTAAAAAACACATAAGATAACAATAAGAGCCGCTCTTAGGGCGGCTCTTATTGTTATCTGCTTTCGGTCGGCCCCGACTTGTCGGCCTCGGCAGGCTGCGATTCATCGGTTTCGGGCGCCGGATTACTTACGTATCGCTCATAGTAAGTCATGATAAGAGCCGTTACAGGCAGGGCTATGATCATGCCTATTATACCCAGCAAGCTGCCCCACACCGACAACGACAACAGTATTATGGCAGGATTCAGTCCCATCTCCTTTCCCATGATGTGGGGAGTTATCACGTAGTCGCATATACACTGGCTCACCACATAGACCAGCAGACACTTGCCCATCTCGGGCAGAAACTCCACCGAACCGCCGAGCGAATATACAAAGCAGATGGCGGCGACCGGAATCAGCGTCACATACTGGAAATAGGGTATCATGTACAATACCCCTACTATTATACCCATGGGAATGGCAAGCGGGAGCCCCACTATTGAAAATCCGATGCAGTAGAACACGGCGGCACACATAGCCACAACTCCCTGACCGCGGAAATAGTGGTTCATGCTGTTTTCCACGTCACGCACCACAACCATTGTGCGAGGACGATACTTGTGAGGGATGATCAGCTTGAATCCGCGCGAAATCTGGGGATAGTCTATGAGAATGAACAAGATGTAAATCAGCGTCAACAGCCACGACAGAATCTCCATGACTACGCCTATCGACTCCTCAAGCAGCGACGACCCCTTGCTAAGCAACGCCTCGATGTGAGAGCCGTCGAGCATTCCGCTGATATTGTCGGGGTTGAAGTACTTGTTTATAAAATCCACCACCGTTACATAGAACTTGGGCAACTGCACATCGCCCGACGACACGCTCTTCAGGATGCCGCCAAGCATATTGAGTTCTTTCAGCACCGACGGCAGGAATATGTAGACCACCAGAGCTATAACCACCGCCATGTCGACAAGCGTAAGTATCGATGGAATCACACGCCCCTTGGTTCTCGTGAGCCGGCGGTTCATATTCACTATTGGCTGAAGAATGTAGGCGATGAAACACGCAACAAAAAACGGTAGCAACACATTGCTGAGATAACGCACCAGATATATCAACGCCGCAGTCATGGCAAGCCCTATCACAAGCCACATGATGCGGTCGACAGTCCAATATCGAGATGAAACTTTTGATTGCATAAACAAATAGTCGCGTTAAATTATGTTATTTAAACAATTCCGTTCTCGCCACTGTTCACTTCCGCGATTGCTTACCCCCATAATGAATGCGATTATCCCAAATGTGACAATTACTTCCAATATAATTATGTGAAAGTTTGGATAGTATTGAAATTATTACGTAAATTTGCAGTCGATTTTTTGCATAGGTGTGCCCCTACGGCAAAAACACCGGCAAAACACTATAACGATTTACAATGATAACAATTACATTTCCTGACAAGAGCTCAAGGCAGTACGAAGCCGGCACGACTCCGCTGCAGATTGCCGAAAGCATAAGCTCGCGCTTGGCCCAAGACATTCTTGCGGCCACCGTCAACGGCGAAGAATGGGACATAAGCCGCCCCATCAATAACGACGCCGAAATAAAACTCTTCAAGTGGGATGACCCGGAAGGCAAGCACGCTTTCTGGCACAGTTCGGCCCACCTTCTCGCCGAAGCTCTCCAAGAGCTCTACCCGGGCGTGAAGTTCGGCATAGGCCCTGCCATTGAAAACGGATTCTACTACGACATCGACCCCAACGGTCACACCATAACCGCCGCCGACTTCCCCAAGATCGAGGCCAAGATGACTGAACTCGCCCAAAAGAAAGAGCCCATTGTCAGAGCCGACATAGCAAAAGCCGATGCGATGAAAATGTTTGGCGAGCGCAATGAGGAGTACAAGTGCGAGCTGATCAGCGAGCTTGAGGACGGTCACATAACCACCTACACCCAAGGTGCGTTCACCGACCTGTGCCGCGGTCCTCACCTCCCCAACACCGCCCCCATCAAGGCAGTGAAGATAACCTCTCTTGCCGGTGCTTACTGGCGCGGCGACGAAAAGCGCAACCAGCTTGTGCGCGTCTACGGCATAACATTCCCCAAGAAGAAGATGCTCGACGAGTATCTCGTGCTTTTGGAGGAGGCCAAGAAGCGCGACCACCGCAAGCTTGGCAAGGAGATGGAATTGTTTGCTTTCTCGTCAAATGTCGGCGCAGGACTTCCTCTTTGGCTACCGAAAGGCGCCGCCCTTCGTGACCGCCTTGAGCAATTCCTGCGCAAGATACAGAAACAGTACGGCTACCTGCAGGTAATCACCCCCCACATAGGCAACAAGATGCTCTACGTGACCTCAGGTCACTATGCAAAATACGGCAAGGACTCATTCCAGCCCATCCACACTCCCGAGGAGGGCGAAGAGTACCTGCTCAAACCGATGAACTGCCCTCACCACTGCGAGATATTCAAGGCGTTCCCCCGCTCTTATCGCGAACTCCCCTTGCGACTCGCCGAATTCGGAACGGTCTACCGTTACGAGCAGAGCGGTGAGCTTCACGGACTTACTCGTGTGCGCGGATTTACTCAGGACGACGCTCACATATTCTGCGCCCCCGACCAGATTAAAGATGAGTTCCTAAAGGTGATGGATATCATATTCTACATCTTCAAGGCTCTCAAATTTGACAACTACGAGGCTCAGATTTCACTTCGCGACCCCAAGAACAAGGAAAAATACATCGGTTCCGACGAGAACTGGCACCTTGCCGAGCAGGCCATCATCGAAGCTTGCGCCGAAAAAGGACTGAAAGCCCGCACCGAACTCGGTGAGGCAGCCTTCTACGGCCCGAAGCTCGACTTCATGGTCAAGGACGCAATAGGCCGCCGCTGGCAGCTCGGAACAATTCAGGTCGACTACAACCTTCCCGAACGCTTCCAGCTCGAATACACCGGAGCCGACAACCAGAAGCACCGCCCCGTGATGATTCACCGCGCACCCTTCGGTTCGATGGAACGCTTCGTGGCCGTGCTCCTCGAGCACACCGCCGGACGATTCCCCTTGTGGCTCGCCCCCGACCAGGCTGTGGTGCTCCCCATCAGCGAGAAGTTCAACGACTACGCCTATCAGGTTGCAAAGGAGCTTAACGCCGCCGATGTAAGGGCAATTGTCGACGACCGCAACGAGAAAATCGGAAAGAAAATCCGCGACAACGAGCTCAAGAGAATACCTTATCTGCTCATTGTTGGTGAAAAAGAAGCACAAAATGGTGAAATTTCCGTAAGAAAACAAGGCGAAGGCGATAAAGGTACGATGAAAATTGCTACCTTTGCAAAATATTTGACCGACGAAGTCAACAATATGGTAAATCAATAAAACTACTGAATGGATAACAAACCTGGAAATCAGCCGCATCGCGGCACCCCGCAGCGTAAAGGAATGCCTCAAAAAGAGAAAGACCCTTATGCAATCAATGAACGCATCAGAGCCCGTGAGGTACGCCTCGTCGGCGACAATGTGGAACCGGGAATATACTCCATTCAGGAGGCTCTCCGTCTGGCCGAGGAAGAAGGTCTTGACCTAATCGAGATTTCGGCAAGCGCCAATCCCCCCGTGTGCAAGATTTTGGACTATCAGAAATTCCTCTACCAGCAGAAAAAACGCCTTAAAGAGCAGAAAGCCAAGTCAACCAAGGTGGTTGTGAAGGAGATCCGATTCGGACCCCAGACCGACGACCACGACTACAACTTCAAGCTCAAGCACGCTATGGAATTCCTCAAGGAGGGAGCCAAAGTAAAGGCTTACGTGTTCTTCCGCGGACGCTCAATCCTTTTCAAGGAACAAGGCGAAGTGTTGCTCCTTAAGTTTGCAACCGCCCTTGAGGACTTGGGTAAGCTTGAGCAAATGCCGGTGCTTGAAGGCAAGAGAATGACTATCATGATTTCGCCCAAGAAGAAGTAATCGCAACCAATCAAAGCCGATTCAGAAATATTATATAAACTCGAATTAATTAAAAATTAAAGAAATGCCTAAGGTAAAGACTAATTCCGGTGCCAAAAAGAGGTTCGCCCTTACCGGAACAGGAAAAATCAAAAGAAAACATGCCTTCAAAAGTCACATCCTGACCAAGAAGACTAAGAAACAAAAAAGAAACCTCACCCACTTCTCTACAGTAGCTAAGGCTGACATCCATAATGTCAAGGAGCTGCTCGCAATGTAGTAGGTAGAGGACTCCGATGAGTTTCACCGTTTTTAATTCGTGATTTCTATAATCGTTATTATTAACCGAATGCACAGCTAAAAACCAAAGAGCAATTAAGCCGCTGACATTCAAAAAACATTTTACAAGATGCCAAGATCAGTAAATCATGTTGCTTCAAGAGCACGCCGAAAGAAAATCTTAAAACTCACCCGCGGATACTTCGGTTGCCGCAAGAACGTTTGGACCGTAGCCAAGAACACTTGGGAAAAGGGTCTTACCTACGCTTACCGCGACCGCAAGGACAAGAAGCGCAACTTCCGCGCTCTCTGGATTCAGCGTATCAACGCTGCCGCCCGTCAGGAGAACCTCTCCTACTCTAAGTTGATGGGACTTATCCACAAAGCAGGTATCGAGATCAACCGCAAAGTGCTTGCCGACCTCGCCCTCAACAACCCCGCAGCTTTCAAGGCTGTAGTTGACAAGGTGAAGAACGCATAAATAATTGCGACATCTTATAGAGTCAGGACATCATCCCGCCATCGGGACGGTGTCCTGACTTCTTTTTAAGGCACACCGAAAGACACGCATATCACGCACATCGTATCACAACGACTACTATTAGCCCCGTTTTGCTTGCAAATAATAATTATTGTACTTAAATTTGCATCAAACCATAAAAATCACAAATAATAACCGACAATAAACCAACATTAATTACATGGCAGTAAAATTCTACAAATCGGAAAATCAAGTACCCCTGGAAATGCACAAGGTAAGAGTGGTACAGAAACTCAACCTCTTGCCGGTAGAGAAGCGACTTCAGGCAATCCAGGAGGCCGGAAACAATACATTCCTTCTTCAAAACAAGGACATATACATGGACATGCTCACCGACAGCGGTGTAAACGCGATGTCCGACGAGCAGACAGCCGCAATGTTCACGGCCGACGACTCATACGCGGGAAGCGAAACATTCAACCGCCTGCGTCGCGCAGTCAAGGAGGTATTCGGAACCGAATATCTGTTGCCCGCCCATCAGGGACGAGCCTGCGAGAACATTTTGGCCGAAGCATTCGTGAAGCCCGGTTCGGTGGCTATCATGAACTTCCACTTCACCACGACCAAAGCCCACATAACGCGCTGCGGAGGCGAAGTTATAGAAGTAGTCGACAGCAAAGGCCTGAAACCCCAAAGCGACGACCCGTTCAAGGGCAACTTCAACCTCAACGTACTCGAGGAAACCATCAGGCAATACGGCCCCGAGAATGTAGCATTCGTGCGCGTAGAAGCCGGGACAAACCTCATAGGCGGACAGCCCGTATCGCTCGAGAACATGCTCGCCGTAGCCGATGTGTGTCACAAATACGGCGTAATGAGCGTGCTCGACGCCTCGTTGCTGCAGGACAACGTGTACTTCATGAAGACCCGCGAAGCCCAGTGCAAATACATGACAACAAAGCAGATATATCATCTGCTCGCCGACAAGATGGACATAATCTACTTCTCAAGCCGAAAACTGGGATTCGGCCGAGGCGGCGCCATCACCAGCCATAATGAGAGCCTCATGAAAAGCCTCATGGAATTCATTCCCCTCTACGAAGGCTTCCTCACCTACGGAGGCATGGATGTAAGGTCGATCGAGGCCGTGGCAGTAGGCCTATACGAATCACTCGACATGGACTACATCAGCCAGGGTCCCGAATTCATCCAATACCTCGTAAAAGAGCTCGACGACTACGGAGTACCCGTAATCAAGCCCGCCGGCGGACTTGGAGCCCACCTCAACTGCTCGGAGATACTGCCCGAGCTGCCCCACAACCAATATCCGGCGGCAGCCGTTGCAGCCGCACTCTACATAGCCGGCGGCATCCGAGGCATGGAGCGCGGAACAGTGTCGGAACAGCGCGAACCCGACGGTACGGAACGTTATGCCGAGCTTGAGTTGCTACGCCTCGCCATGCCGCGCCGAGTGTTCACTCTCAGCCAGGTGAAATACTGCGCCGACCGCGTAAAATGGGTGTGGGACAACCGTGACCTCATAGGCGGCCTGCAATGGACCGAAGAGCCCAAGGTGCTGCGCTTCTTCTTCGGCCGAATGAAAGAGATAGGCCACTGGCAGGAGGACCTCACCGAAAAATTCCGAATGGACTTCGGCGACAGCCTGTAACAAGCCATACACACGACGACAAGAGGCAGCTCACTCCGAGCTGCCTCTTGTCGTATACCGGAAAATAAAAGGCGGAATGTCGACCGACAATCCGCCTGTGGTATCAATTTTAATTATGGGCCGTCCTTAGTGGGGCGACAGGCTCCAATGCTGTTTTTAGCGATAGTCCTTCAATGTCTGCTGCAAGCGCTGACGGGCGAAGAAGATGCGGCTCTTAACCGTTCCGAGGGGAAGATTCATCTTTTCGGCGATTTCATTGTACTTGTAGCCGGCAACGTGCATTGAGAACGGAATGCGGTAGTCATCGCTGAATGAGTTGATGGCTGCGGTGATCTCCTTTGCGGCAACCGAACCTTCGGGAGTTTCAAAGCCCGAATCCTGCGGAAGATTGAGGTGATAGAGATCCTCGGTCTGGTCCATTATGGTAGCCGAGCGAACGACTTTGCGGTAGTTGTTGATGAAGATGTTACGCATGATGGTAAACACCCATCCCTTGAAGTTTACATTGTCCACATACTTGTCCTCATTGTCGAGAGCCTTCAAAGTTGTGTCCTGAAGAAGATCGTAAGCATCGTCACGGTTGGAGGTGAGAATATACGCGAAATTCAATAGATTGCTTTGCAATCCGAGAAGCTTGGCTTGAAAATTAGTAGAACCCATAATTGATAATTTTTGATGTTGATGTTGTTTGATACATTTGCTACACAAACGTGTTACAAATTGATTACAATGCAAATATACGCATTATTTTTAATATGCAAGAATTTTATGAAATATTTTTTTAGTTAAAATGATATATTTAACATTTTAACACATTTACACAACTGAATATCAATATATTATGATTGCACACATCATGTTTCACTTTTGTTACATTGCATCACACATCCTGTCACACGCCCGCAAATTCATGCCAAATGCCTGATAAGCACACGATTGTAACACGTTTGCAACATCTTAAAATTTCGTTACATCGGTGAACTTCCCGACAACATATATGTTGCAATAAATAATGCAACATATAATAATGAGAAAGATAGAGTGCTCATAACCTAAATATATTTAGTATCTTTGTGTCGTATAAGTTTCAGTTCCAAATGAATTCACAGGAGAAACAATGCTTGCTCGACAAGCGCTATCTACGCATGGCAAGAATCTGGGCGGAAAATTCCTATTGTCAGCGTCGCAAGGTCGGAGCCCTTTTAGTAAAGGACCAAATGATAATATCCGACGGGTACAATGGTACACCGGCCGGATTTGAAAACGTGTGCGAGGACGAAAACGGAGTCACCAAGCCCTACGTGCTTCACGCCGAAGCCAACGCCATCACCAAAGTGGCCCGCATAGGCAACAGCAGCGAAGGTTCCACATTATATATAACGGCCTCGCCGTGCCTCGAGTGTTCCAAGCTCATAATTCAGGCAGGAATAAAGCGTGTGGTCTACAACGACCTCTACCGCATCCAGGACGGACTTGAGATCCTGCGCCGCGCCGGAGTCGAATGCACCCACATAGCCGAAATAGATTGACGACACACCCACATTAATATATGAAAAATAGTAAAAACACAATCGCATGGATTCCGATAGTCATCGCCCTGTCACTAATCGGGGGTATATGGCTGGGACTGCACTTCAGCAACAAGGTTTCGCACACATCGGGACAGCGTAAGCTCGACAATATACTCGGACTCATTGAAAGCGACTATGTCGACGAAGTCGACATAGACTCTATTATCGAGTTGACCATTCCAAAGCTAATGGCCAACCTCGATCCCCACTCCACCTATATTCCCGCATCGGAACTTCAGGCAGTCAACGAAGACCTTGACGGCTCATTCAGCGGAATAGGAGTGTCATTCACCATGCTCACCGACACCGTCACCATAAACGAGGTAATCCCCGGCGGCCCCTCCGAGAAGGTGGGAATTATGCCCGGCGACCGCGTCATCACTATCGATGACTCGCTTGTAGCCGGTCAGGGAATCGTCGACACCGACATCGTGAAAATGCTCCGAGGTGAGAAAGGCACCACCGTGAATCTCGGCATAAAGCGCAACAATAGCAATAACCTCCTCACATTTGAAGTGACGCGCGGCGACATCCCCGTCAACACTGTCGACGCCGCCTATCTTATAAACCCAACCACAGGATATGTGAAGGTCAACAAATTCGGACGCACCACCTACAGCGAGTTCTTTACCTCGCTCGTGAAGCTCAAGGCAGCAGGAGCGCGCAACTTCATTCTCGACCTGCGAGGCAACGGCGGCGGATTCATGGAGATGGCAATAATGATGGCCAATGAGTTTCTCCCGGCCAACAGCCCCATCGTCTACACCCGCGGACGCAACGACGACGATGAAAGCCGCGTGTTCAGCGACGGCACCGGATCGTTTATCGACTCCGAACTTGTAGTGCTCATCGACGAGTACTCGGCAAGCGCGAGCGAAATCTTCGCCGGAGCCATGCAGGACAACGACCGCGCACTTATCGTAGGCCGACGCTCATTCGGCAAGGGACTCGTGCAACGACAGACAACGCTGCCCGACAGCAGCGCCATACGCCTCACCGTGTCACGCTACCACACACCCTCGGGACGCTGCATCCAGAAGGACTATCAGCTCGGCAAGCGAGGCACCTACGAGCAGGAGATTCTCGACCGCTACGACCACGGCGAGTTCTATAACTCCGACAGCATCAAGTTTAACAAGGATCTACAGTACACCACTGCAGGCGGCCGCACCGTCTACGGAGGCGGAGGCATAATGCCCGACTTCTTCGTACCCAACGACACCGCAGGCATATCAAGCTACTACATCAACGTGCTCAACGCCGGCCTGCTGCAGCGATTTGCCTTCGAGTACAGCGACCGCTACCGCGAACGTCTGAGCGCGGCCAAAAACGTAAACGAGATACTCGCCCTGCTCCCGCCCGACGACGAGCTGCTGCAGCTCTTTGTAAGCTATGCCGCCCAGAACGGCATCCCGGCTCGATGGTACTACATCAACATTTCCCAAGGATTGATTGTTAATTACCTGAAGGCTTTGATTGCAAGCGACATTATCGGTCGACAAGCCTACTACGAGGTTGCCAACACAATCGACCCGGCATTCAACCAGGCGGTAACACATCTCGAACAAGGCGACGCGGCGGTTCCGATAACAGCTCAAGGCAAAGTCAACTGACACAACACCCAAAAGCTGATTACGATGAAAAAGGAAGAAATACGCAGCCGCATAAAGGCTCACAAGGCACTTCTGTCGGAGCAAGAGCGTCGACAGGCTGCCGAGGCTGCATTCTCGATGCTTGAAAAGTCGGTAGCGTTCATGATGGCCGACAAGATATTGATGTACCACTCCCTGCCCGACGAGCTGTCGACAATCGACTTCATCGACAAGTGGCACACCCGCAAGCACTTCTTCCTGCCGCGTGTCAACGGAGTCAACCTCGATGTGCTGCCCTACGACCGCACCCGACTGCAATACGGCTCATTCCACATCGAAGAGCCCACGGGCGACGACATTGAGGACATCGACAACATCGAACTGATAATCGTGCCCGGAATAGCCTACGACAACCGGGGCAACCGCGTGGGACGCGGCAAAGGCTATTACGACCGCCTGCTGAGCCGCACCAAAGCCACCAAGATAGGCATAGGCTACGACTTCCAGCTCGTCGATGAAATCGACAGCGAGCCCCATGACATCACGATGGACATCGTGATCACCGACTCACGCATCATAAACATCAAATCACGCAACAAGTACAACGGCTGAACAAAATGGCACTGATATATTCCAACACTAAACTCTGCGATGTAATCAACAATGAGCCTTCGGTGATTCCCGTAATCAACCGATTCGGAATATATCTCGGCACTGGCGACAGCTCGATCGAGGCCGTGTGCCGCAATCACGGGCTCGACACCGAGTTTTTCCTCACCATCCTCAACACCTTCATCAACGAGAGCTACTTCCCCGAGGAAACGCTCATGTCGTTCAGCGCCCATGAGATAATCAGCTATCTGATAAAGACCAACAACTACTACACCAAGTTTCAGCTCCACAACATCCAGCGGCATTTCAAGCTGCTGCTCTCGTCGAGCGACGGCAACAACAATAATCTCGAACTGATGCTGCGATTCTTCGAGGGGCTGAAAAACGACATAGTAAAACGCATCGACAGCGACACCGCACAATGGTTTCCGGCAATCATTGCAATGGAAAACGGACAAGCCCCCTCGGCTCCCTTGTGCCTTGACGACGAAAGCACCACGATAGAGGATAAACTGAGCGACCTCAAAAACATGTTTATCATGCACCTATCGGGCCAATACGACCTCAACCTTTGCTATGGCGTGATCGTTGCCATCATCACGCTTGAGAAGGACATCCGACAGAACAACAGGATACGCAACCGCATCCTGCTGCCCATAAGCCGCTCACTTCTTTCTCAATTCGACAAATAGCCGGTCATGACGGTCAACATAGCACTCGACAGCACTTTATGCGCATTGGGGCTGAAGTACATTCTCAGCGAATACTTCGACATCAACGCCAACATAATCGCCGACAACTCGACACCCGAAGCCGGCGACACTTCGTCGGCGCTCTACATCGTAACTCCGGCCCGCTACTGCGCCAATCTCGACTTCTTCATAGCACGCCGCTCGCGCTGCATCGTCACCGGCACGGCCGAGGGAACGCTCGACCCGGCAGCCGATGAATCGCAGATTGTCGACCGCCTGCGCCAACTGCTTAAAAGCCACGACAACTCACAGTCGGGCCAGGCCGCCACGCTGTCGCAGCGCGAAGTGGAGGTGTTGCGCCTTGTAGCGCTCGGACTGATAAACAAGGAAATCGCCGACCGGCTGAACATCAGCTTCAACACCGTGCTGTCGCATCGCAAGAACATCACCGCCAAGCTCGGCATAAAGAGTGTGCCGGGACTCAGCGTATACGCAATGATGAACGGCTACATAAGCGAGGCCGACCTCAACAACAAATCCAATCAGTCGCGTTAAGCAAAAATATGTTAACACGTTGGCTCTATTATGCCAACTGTCGTAACTTTGCAAGCCAAACAAGTCTATAAATGATCTCGATAAACAACCTGTCAGTTGAATTCAGCGCCAAGAGCCTCTTTGACAACATCAACTATGTCATCAACAAGAAGGACAAGATAGCCCTCGTAGGCAAGAACGGCGCCGGAAAGTCAACGATGCTCAAGATAATAGCCGGACTCCAGCACCCCACATCGGGTTCGGTGGCGGTTCCTCAAGGCGTGACCATAGGTTATCTGCCTCAGCACATGACCATCTCCGACTCCTTGACCGTAATCGAGGAGGTGCGCAAGGCCTTCTCCTCGATCGACGAGATGCACGCACGTTTCGACCGGCTTAACGAGCAGCTTGCCTCTCGCACCGACTACGACAGCCCCGAATACCAGAAACTCATCGACAACATAACCACCCTCACCGAACACATCGCCATGGCCGAGAGCGAAAACTGCGAGGCCGAAATGGAGAAGACCCTCATAGGACTCGGATTCAAGCGAAGCGACTTCAATCGCCCCACAGCCGAGTTCAGCGGCGGATGGCGCATGCGCATCGAGCTGGCCAAGCTGCTGCTTACGCGTCCCGATGTGCTGCTGCTCGACGAGCCCACCAACCACCTCGACATCGAATCGATCCAATGGCTTGAAAACTTCCTGATAACCAAAGCCAACGCTGTAGTACTCGTGTCGCACGACCGCGCGTTCATCGACAATGTGACCAACCGCACAATCGAGATTTCGCTCGGAAAGATTTACGACTACTCGGTCAACTACTCAAAGTATGTGGTGCTGCGTCAGGAGCGGCTCGAACAGCAGCGACGCGCCTACATGAACCAGCAGAAGCAGATTCAGGACACCGAAGAGTTCATCGAGCGTTTCCGCTACAAGGCCACCAAGTCGGTGCAGGTACAGAGCCGCATCAAGCAGTTGGCCAAGATTGAGCGCATCGAAGTCGACGAGGTCGACACATCGCACCTCAACTTGCGATTCCCTCCGGCCCCGCGCTCGGGCGACTACCCCGTCATAGCCGACAATGTAGGCAAGGCCTATGGCGACCATCAGGTGTTTGACCACGCCACGTTCACCATCAAGCGCGGCGAGAAAGTGGCCTTTGTGGGCAAAAACGGCGAAGGCAAGTCGACGCTCGTCAAGTGCATCATGAACGAGATTCCCTATACCGGCTCGCTGAAGATAGGCCACAATGTCAAGATAGGATACTTCGCTCAGAACCAGGCACAGCTGCTCGACGGCGAGATTACCGTATTCGACACTATCGACCGCGTTGCCGTAGGCGACATCCGCACCAAGATTCGCGACATACTCGGCGCGTTCATGTTTGGCGGCGAGGCATCCGACAAGAAAGTCAAGGTGCTGTCAGGCGGTGAAAAAACCCGACTCGCAATGATACGCCTGCTCCTGGAGCCGGTCAACCTGCTCATTCTCGACGAGCCCACCAACCACCTCGACATGGGCACAAAGGACATCCTCAAGCAAGCCATAAAGGAGTTCAACGGCACGGTAATCGTTGTGAGCCACGACCGAGAATTTCTCGACGGGCTTGTCGAAAAAGTATATGAGTTCGGCGACGGCAAGGTCAAGGAGTGCCTTGGAGGAATCTATGAATTCCTTGAAAAGAAGAAGCTGTCGTCGCTCAACGAACTTGAGAAGTCGCAGCCGGCCACCCGTCAGGAAAGCGCAAAGACACCTGCAGCATCCGACAAAAAGGAGCGCACACCCGAAGCCCCGGCCGATGAGAAGGCAGTGCGCAAGCTGAGCTATGCCGAGCAGCGCGAACGCGACAAGATGCTGAAACGCGCCGAGCGCAAAGTAAAGGACGCCGAGGAGGAGATAGCCCGAATCGAGCAGGAAATAGCCGATGTCGAAGCCCGCATATCGGCAGGCGAGGTAGAGCCCGAGATATTCGACACTCACGCCGCACTAAACAAGAAACTCGACAACGCCATGAGCCTGTGGGAGCTTGCCACAATCGAGCTTGAGGAGTTCAAGAAATCCTAAGTCCCCGTTCCCCAATATTTGGGTACGGGTCTAAGAGCCTTCCCACTCATGCCTGTCAAAGCGGCCTCCGTTACCCGGACGCCCTACACTATACGCCTCATGCCCGCCATGAGGCGTTTTTTTGTTAAAAACAGGTTCCCCGAGTCCTTGCCCCATTACTGAATCGGCTGAGCCTTCACTCTGCCCGGAACCGGATTGCGAAGCTGCCGCTTGCTGCTCCATCGCAGCGAGGCGGGCAGCCTTCTTGCGCGCACGATAGCGGCGCTGACGCTCGCGGGCGAGGCGGCGACGCCTGATTGTGGGATAGATGAGCATGAACAGCGAGCGCACAAGGTCGTCCTTGATAGTGCCTATCAAATCGCTGTGGTTATGATTCTGATAATAATCGAGCCAGTAGTATATCTCGCTGTGATAGCACACCGGTATCTGATTGATGGCATCGACCCACAGTTGGTCAAACTTCAGCTTGTAGACTCTCTTGCTTTTCTTGATTTCGTTGTTTTCCATGACATTATCTTTTTCTGCAAAGATAATGCGCCCAAGCACCCGATTTCACCCCATAATGTCGCGAAGCGCATTCACCCTAAATAGCAATTTGCTGCGTATGGTACGTTAAAAAGCGCTAATATCATCATGCGAATCAATCACATTCAAAAATAGTATTTACAACCGATTATTACTCAATATTTTATAGATAATAAGTCAGAAATATGGTTGTTATTTTTAATTGCACATTCTAAAAGGTGAAGATTTAACGCTTTTATTGATTATTAACTCAAAAAGGACATCAACTTGGGTCGTTTCTTCTCTTTTCCTTGCTATTCGTTTCCGATATTCCACTTTTGTTTTGGTCTATCTCATATGTACTGCAAAGGTATTGATTTTTGTTTGATATTGCTCCTTGCTTGCTCCTTGTCGTAGATTAATTTTCACACAGGAATTTTTGTTCTCTTTCTATAGGGGCTTGAAACAATCCATTTATTGGAAACAATTAAAGACGGAGCTGGTTTGCCCCAGTGCTTTTTAAGAAACAGGGCAATTATTTTATCTCCACAAAGGCTCTTGTTCCCAATTATGAGGAAAGCCTAATAAACGGGTTCTTACTGATGGGTATTTCGATAAAAGCTGCTTGAAATCTGCAACAAAAGTGTTGCCCATAGAAATGGAGTTAAGCCAATACACCACATAGCAGAGTTGCGGATAAAGTGTTTGTTCACGGAACGAGAAATCCGTAATCCATGTGTTTGGCATACGCA
>OGRA01000027.1_pt1 | contig 156434 bp, 134 predicted proteins | sample 1553351 | NCBI WGS metagenome assembly OGRA01 (sample SAMEA2580056, study PRJEB22360) | human gut metagenome | biome: human gut; feature: human-associated habitat; material: faeces | place: Denmark | collected 2008/2010
GCGAACTGGCTGCTATTGATATGATTCGGAGTGTACGGATGAGCAAGGCTGCCTCTCTAATTATGGAGAACAGATATTCCATTCAAGAAATAGCCGAAATGGTAGGTTATAGCGACACCCGCACACTCCGAAAACATTTCACTGAGCAATTCGGAGTGTCGCCATCCAAGTATATTGATAAGCCTGAAATACAAGAGAGTTAGCCGAAGCAGATTCCCATTCGTTTTCCTTGGACAATCAGGTCATGGTTTTCGTCTACCAGCTTTAATTTGCCGGCTACCTCATTCAAAGAAACAGAGCCTATCTGAGCTCCTTGCAAGGAAACCATTCGTCCGAATTGTCCGGAAGCAATCAGTTCTGTGGCATGTCCTCCCATTCGGGTGGCAAGGTTACGGTCGTATGGAGTGGGGGAGCCGCCACGCTGGATATATCCCAGTACAGTTTCACGGGTCTCAAATCCGGTTTCATATTCTATTTCTTCGGCTATGTATTCGGCAGCTTTTTTGCCGTTGATGGTTTGGATACCTTCTGCCACAACGACGATGGAGTAGGGTTTTCCTTTTTTCAGTCTTTCGATAATGGTGTTGCCGATGTTGTGGATATTATAGGGTAGTTCCGGGATGAGAATAACATCACCGCCGCCTGCCATGCCTGAGTAAAGGGCAATCCATCCGGCTTTATGTCCCATCACTTCAATAACCATGACACGCTGGTGCGAACTGGCAGTCGAATGCAAACGGTCGATGGCATCGGTTGCAATCGTTACGGCAGAATCGAACCCGAAAGAAACATCGGTTCCCCATACATCGTTATCGATGGTTTTAGGAACAGATACCACATTGACGCCCGCTTGTGCTAATTTGGCAGCGGTTTTTTGCGTACCATTTCCACCGATACAGACAATGCAGTCCAGTCCCAGTTCATGGATATTCTTCAACATTAATGCCGGTTTGTCTTCGGAAGCGGCAGACAGACGCTTTTTAAATGGTTTTTCACGTGAAGTTCCAAGAATGGTTCCTCCTAAATTAAGCAAACCCGATAACGATTTTTCTGTCAAAGGTTCTATATCGTTGTCCAGTAAGCCTCGAAATCCGCTTCGGATTCCAAATACTTCCATGCCGTAGTGATTTATGGCTGTTTTACAAACTCCTCTGATAGTGGCGTTTATTCCGGGACAGTCTCCTCCTGATGTCAAAATTCCTATCTTCATAGCCTCTGATGTTAAGTTGTAAGCGTGCGTAAAGATAAGAAAAAATAAAAGTAATGCAGAAATCTATAAAAAAAATAATGTTATAAGGCTTATTAATACAGAAAAGGTTAATTTTGCAGGATATAACGAATTGTATATTAACGGAAATGAATTCGACCAAACTAATTAGTACACTATTCAAACCCAGACAGGCAGCTACAGCATTGTATGCCACTCAAGCGGAAGCTATTCAGGCAAAGGTCTTTAAACGTCTTATCAAAGACGCTGCCAATACGGAATGGGGATTGGAGTATAGCTATAAAGACATAAAGAGTTATCAGGATTATCAACGTGTTCCTTTGCAGACTTATGAGGAAATAAAGCCATACGTGGAACGTATGCGCCGGGGAGAAAAAAATGTGTTGTGGCCGGGTGAAGTTATTTGGTTTGCAAAGTCTTCGGGTACGACAAATGATAAGAGCAAGTTTATTCCTGTCAGCAAGGAAGGATTGCACGATATCCATTATGCCGGCGGTATGGATGCCGTCGCGCTTTATTTGCAGCAAAATCCCGATAGCCGTTTTTTTTCGGGAAAAGGGCTGATTTTGGGAGGTAGTCATGCTTCCAATTATAATCTGAAGCGGAGTTTGGTGGGTGACTTGTCTGCCATTCTGATTGAGAATGTCAATCCATTGGTCAACCTTATTCGTGTGCCCGAAAAGAAAATCGCATTGTTGAGTGACTTTGAGGAAAAGGTGGAAAAGATTGCGCGTAGCACGATGAACAAGAATGTGACCAATCTGTCGGGAGTGCCTTCGTGGATGTTGGCTGTTGTCAGACATATCATGGAAATCAAGGGCACAGATAATTTGGCGGAGGTATGGCCTAATCTGGAAGTGTTCTTTCATGGAGGAGTGGCATTTACCCCTTATCGCGAACAATACAAGCAGATTATCCGCAGTGATAAAATGCACTACATGGAGACTTACAATGCCAGTGAAGGTTTCTTCGGATTGCAAAATGATTTCGACGACCCTGCCATGATGCTGATGATTGACTACGGGGTATTCTATGAATTCATTCCGATGGAAGAGATAGAAAACGAAAATCCTCATATCATTCCTTTGGCAGACGTGGAGCTGAACAAGAACTATGCAATGGTTATCAGTACGTCTTGCGGTTTGTGGCGTTATATGATTGGCGATACGGTGAAGTTCACGAGCAAGTATCCTTATAAGTTTGTCATCACGGGCCGCACCAAGCATTTCATTAATGCTTTTGGTGAAGAACTGATGGTGGACAATGCCGAACAGGGACTGGCAAAGGCGTGTGCCGCTACCGGAGCACAAATCACAGACTACTCTGCTGCTCCTGTTTTTATGGATGCCAATGCCAAATGCCGTCATCAGTGGTTGATAGAATTTGCAGTCAAGCCGGACTCTTTAGAGAAATTTAGCAAGGTACTCGATACCTCTTTACAAGAAATTAACTCTGATTACGAAGCAAAACGACATAAAAACCTTACCTTGCAGCCGTTGGAAATTATTGTGGCCCGTCCTAACCTGTTCCATGATTGGTTGAAAGAGAAAGGTAAGCTGGGAGGACAACACAAAGTACCTAGGCTGAGCAATACACGTGAATATATAGAAGAAATGCTAAGCTTGAACAAGTAAAGAAATGAATTGGAATAGACATAAATTACCTGCTTTGCTGATGTTGATGATTGTGGTGTACTCATGCGCCAGCATGGGAAACCCCGATGGTGGTCCGTATGATGAAGAACCGCCAAAGTTTGTCCGGAGTACTCCTAAACCATTTGCCATCAATAGTAAAGAGAAAAAAGTAACTATTGAATTTGATGAATTTATCAAGCTGGAAAAGGCTGCGGAGAAAGTGGTTGTATCTCCTCCCCAGTTGGAACAGCCTGAAATCAAAGCCAGTGGGAGGAAAGTAGTGGTAGGACTGGTGGATTCGTTAAGACCGAATACTACTTATACTATTGACTTCGCGGATGCTATTGTTGACAACAACGAGGGTAATCCACTAGGTAATTATGCCTTTACCTTTTCTACCGGTACGACTATTGATACAATGGAAGTATCGGGGACAGTGCTCAGTGCTTCAGACTTGGAGCCGGTGAAGAATATTCAGGTAGGTCTGCACTCTGACTTGAGTGACAGTGCTTTTATGAAGAAACCATTCGACCGGGTATCCCGTACCGACAGTCGCGGACACTTTTCCATTCGCGGTATTGCACCCGGCAAATATCGTATCTATGCCTTAATGGATGGTAATCAGAACTACTTATTCGATTCCAAGACCGAGATGATTGCTTTCAGCGATTCCATTATTATACCTGCCATGGAGGATGCCATGCGTCAGGATACGATTTGGAAGGACTCACTGACCATCGATACCATCAAAAGTGTGGGTTATACCCGTTTCCTGCCGGATGATATTATCCTGAGAGCGTTTAAGGAAGAGAATGACCGTCAATACCTTACTCGCAGTGAACGTGACAAAGAGAATCATTTTGTTCTTACTTTCAGTGCGCGGGCGGATACGCTTCCCACACTGAAAGGATTGAATTTTGACGAACGGGATGCTTTTATCATCGAGAAGACCGACCGCAACGACTCTATCTGCTATTGGATTAAAGACTCGTTGATATATCAGATGGACACGCTCGAAATTCAGATGGATTACTTGGCAACGGATACGTTGGACCGTCTTGTTCCGCAGACCGATACGCTTTTTCTGGCAAATAAGTTGACTCGTGCGGAGCGGGAGAAGCTGGAGGCGAAAGCAGCCGAAGAGAAGGAAAAGGAACGCAAAAAGAAAGAAAAGAAAGGAGAAAAGATTGAACCGGAGCCCACCAAGTTCCTTACGTTGAATGTGGATGCTCCTTCTGCTTTCGACCTTGATAGAAATGTATATCTGTCGTTCGATGAGCCTGTGGCGAGCATTGATACGGCAGCCATTCACATGGAAATAAAGAAAGACAGCCTGTGGGAAGAAATTCCGTTTCTGTTTGTCTCGGATTCAGTGTTGCCTCGCAAGTATGAGATATTGGCGGAGTGGGAGCCCGAAAAGGAATATCAGTTGTCGATAGACTCGATGGCCTTTAAGGGAGTGTATGGCCTGCATACCAACAAGGTGAAACAGACCATGAAGGTGAAGAAACTGAATGAATACGGAACCATCTTGCTGAATATTACCGGAGCAGATTCGACAGCAGTGGTAGAGTTGCTGGACGGAAGTGGAAAGGTGTTGCGCCAACAACGGATAACTCCTCAGAATACGGCGGATTTCTATTATCTCAATCCCGGTACGAAATTCTATATCCGTCTGTTCAACGACCGGAATGGCAACGGTGTTTGGGACACCGGAAAGTATTCGGAGCACTTACAGCCTGAAGAAGTCTATTATTTCCCGAAAGTATGGGAGATGAAGGCAAACTTTGACTTTGAGGAGAATTGGAATATCAATGCGGTTCCGGTTGAAAAGCAGAAATTGGATGAAATAAAGAAGCAGAAGCCGGAAGAGACGAAGAAGATACAGGACAGAAACAAAGAAAGAGCTAGAAAACTAGGCCGATGAAAAAGATTATATTCATACTATTGTGTTCTTGGTTCACTATATGTGCCGCGGGAGCGCAGTGTGCTGCAAAGAATGAAGCCATACAAGCGGGCGAACTGTTGACTTATGACCTTAAGTTCAACTGGAAATTCATCTGGAAAGATGCCGGTGTTGCCCGAATGGATATGCAGGCAGTGACTTATCAGGGTAAGCCTTGTTTCCGCACTAATTTGGTGGCTGCCACAAATGGTATGGTCGATTTCTTTTTCAAGATGCGTGATACGCTGACTTGCATCACGACCAATCGGTTGGAGCCTCTTTATTTCCGTAAAGGGGCGGAGGAAGGCGACCGTTATACGGTGGACGAAGTATGGTTCAGCTATAAAGATGATAAATGTATTGCCAATCAGCGCAGGATGCGTCGGGGGCGTGATACGGTGAGGGCGCGTGACGAAAGCGAAGGATGTATGTTTGATATGTTGAGCATTCTGATGCAGGCACGCTCTTTCGATGTCGATGATTACACGGTGGGGCAGAAGATTATTTTCCCGATGGCCACCGGCACTAAGATAGAAGACCAGACGTTGATTTATCGTGGAAAGAAAGTATTTAAGGCAGAAGGCGGAGTGAAATATCGTTGCCTTGTCTTTTCGTTGGTGGAATATAAAAAGGGAAAAGAGAAAGAGGTGATTACCTTTTATATCACAGATGATAAAAACCATTTACCCGTGCGTCTGGACCTTTATCTGAACTTTGGCTCTGCCAAGGCATTCTTGAAAGAGATAAAAGGAAACAGGCATCCGTTGACATCGATTGTCGAGAAGAAGTAGGGGCGAGGTTTGCTCGCCCGAAAAGAGTTTGCTTTGTGTATTCGGGTAACCCCTGTCACTACAGGTATTGGAAATGCCTGTAGTCTTAGTCATCAAAGAGTTTGGCTTTTCTGGAAACCAGTCTCAATGTAATTTTCCCTTCATTGATTATCCTTAAGATATCCTCTCCTCCTTTATTAACCTTACATAGAGAAATTTTCGGTCCCATGATTTTATCAATGCGCACTTCTCCTACTTTATCTTCCATATAATTACCATCAATCATACCATCTTCCATTACATCAAACCGTTGACCTTCCTTTATGGGATCATCATATCCCAGGTTGATATAAACCGTTTTGGCTTTTTTTCCATTATCACCGGCAAGTTTCAAGATACTGCCATAAACCTTAAAATAATTCTCTATAAAATTTCTCATTTCATATGACATACCCAACAGTGAATGTTCCAGTGCTGCAAACTGACTTGCATCTTTGCCCGAAGACGAACCGGTTTCTTCGTAAATCCTTGTACCGATAGTGGTTCCGTCACTGGTACGAATCAAGTCCAACTGTAGTTTAAACTTCTCTTTAAAACTGTTCTCGCGGCTGTGGTAACGAGGATGTGAACTTCCGTCGTCAGTAGCTTCGCGTGACACTATATTCCCGCGTAGCAGATAGTCTGCCCGAAAACGGCGTGCATCTTCCAATGGGCTCAAATTAAGGTTGGCACCTACGGAAACAGCATCAATGATATTCACACGATTCGTTTGTTGTATACCGTCCAATACAACATTCCGAATGGTGCTGAGAACTTTATTGGGAATTTTGATCTCGCTATTGAAATCATCGATATAAATCGTGTATTTCTGTGCGGATACCCCTAAGGATATCAGTAATGACAGGCAAATTAACAGGACTTTGTTTTTCATTACGTCATGGATTTGTAGGGTTTGTAATGCAGTTGTATGACGAAATTAAAAATATTGTTGCTTATTTGCAAACGAATAGGGTTAAAATTACCCATCAAGGGAGTTATTTTTGAGATAAGATGATTGAGTGACTGATATAATGTTTATCTTGTATCTGTAAAAGCATAGTGGAGCAGATGGGAGTAAAGGCGTAGATTCTAAAAAGGGAGAGAGGGCTTGTTTCTGGATTGTTATCCCCAAGGGTCAAGAGAAATAATGGCATTGTGATTACCTGACTGAAAATATGAGTATAAATAAATTCTTAAAAATGATTTATGATTAGACGAATAGTATTATCTATCTTTTGTTGTTTATTGGCCTATCCTTTTTTAGTTGCCCGGCAGAGGGATTGGTCGCTTCCTACCCCCGAAGCAGACTTGCCGGTGGCCTTAATTCCTTATCCGAAAGAGATTGTGAGACTGAAAGGTGATTTGGCCTTTTCTTCTTTGAGAATTGACGAACTTTCTATGGCAAGTCTTCGGGATAAAGAACGTATTGTGGCTGAGTTTGGAGATGTTCGTCGTTTTTGGCAAATGGATGCAGGCTCGCGCGGTAAACAACCTTTAGTGACATTTCGTCAGATAAACTCCCCTTTGTCGAGTGCGGAAAGTAAAGAAGGTTATACTTTAATTGTATCTGAGAAAGGAGTGGAAATCTCTGCAGGGGAGTTTTCCGGTTTTTTCAATGCGCTACAGACTGTCCGTCAGCTGATACGTAAAGATAATAAAAAGTATAGTATGCCTTATTGCCGGATAAAAGACGCGCCGGCATTTCCGGTCAGAGGATTAATGTTGGATGTGGGGCGGAATTATATGTCTGTCCCGTTTCTCAAGTCTGTGGTACGGAGGTTGTCGCATTATAAAATAAATGTTCTGCATCTGCATCTGAGTGATGATCCGGGGTGGCGGGTGGAGGTTAAAAAATATCCGGAACTGACGGTGGAAACCTCTTTCTGGCCTACCAGACAACCCGGGAAGTTCTATACACAAGAGGATATAAAATCAATATGCGATTTTTGTGATTCGTTGAATATTCGTGTGATTCCCGAAATTGATATGCCGGGACATAGTGCGGCTTTCCGGAAAGCTATCGGTAAAGATATGCAGACGCCCGAAGGCATGCAAGTGTTGAAAGAAGCTTTGGATGAAATAATTCCATTATTCAAAGATTCTCTTTTTCACATTGGGTCGGATGAAGTTCATTTTAAAATGAAAGAGTTTATGCCTGAAATGATTCGATATGTACGCAGCAAAGGAAAGCAGGTTGTTGTCTGGTATCCGGGCTATGCACCTGACAGTAATGCTGTTCGTATGTGTTGGGGAGAGTATGAAGCGGGCTATTCGCTCGATAAGTCGGCGCCGTATATCGATTGCAATGGCTTTTATATGGATTGGATGGATTCGCAAGGAGGAGTTTTGCAGACATTTTTTCAGTACCCGTGTGAAGTTCCGCAAGCTGGGGGTAAGGCTTTAGGAAGTGAGATGTGTGTATGGACAGATGGGGTAATCAGCTCTGATGAACGTATTCTTCTGCAATATCCTTTTTATCCTACCATGTTGACTTTCTCCGAACGTATTTGGAGGGGAAGCCGTGAAAAAAGGCGTGATTTAGTGGCTAATCTTCCGGCAAAAGGTACAAAAGCATGGGAAGCCTTTAATGAATTCGAAGATAGGCTTATTTATCATCGTGACCGGTATTTTAAATCAATACCGTTTGCCTATGTTAAACAGTCGGAAATGAAATGGAGGCTTATCGGACCTTTCAATCATCATGGGATAAATGATACTTCTTTTGAACCCGAAAAGGTGATTAAGGGGAAGTATATCGTTCGGAAAGATACGCTCACCTGGAATGATACGGTAGCTTATGGGGGCGAGATTCAAATCAGAACCCTTTACGCAATGTTTAACATGCATAGGAACCAATATCGATTGGATTTTCTGCCGACTGTAATGTCTTCATCGGTAGGTAAGAAAGACGGAACTTGTTATGCGCTTACGCGTATCAAAAGTCCGAAAAACCAGGAGGTTTATTTAATGTTCGGGTTGAACGGAATGTGGGGGCACTCGGGAGGTTATCGTTCGGCGCGTGCACCGGAACATGGCAGTTGGGATTTTAGCGGAGGAGATGTATGGCTGAATGGAATACGTGTGTTGCCACCCTCTCGCTGGCCTTTTGAGAGTCTCCCATGGACAGGATGGGGGAAAGGGCGTATTGAAGTTCCTTTGACGGAAGAAGGATATTTTTTCCGTCCTCCTGTGAAAATCAAGTTGCGCAAAGGAGTTAACGAAATATTGGTTCGTACGGTCTTCGGACATTGGAAAGGCGATAACGGACAGCGTAAATGGCAGTTTTGTTGTATGCCTGTGTTGTGGGATGGTTGCCATTATACGGAAGTGAAAGGGCTGGAATATCTTGACTGTGAGATTCCGGCTCGATGAGTCGATACGTATGGGAATAGCGGAAATATAAGTAATTCAAGTTGCGTAAGCATATTGCATGGGGATGTATCAAAACGTTGATAATGCTGTTGTTTTGCTAGTAGGGGCAGGGTTTGCCTGCCCCTACAGTTGAGGGTTTGACAGGCTATTTTAGTTTTGATACACCCCCATATAGATATAAACTTTACTTGTTCAGTTTCCAGGTAAATCCGTCTTTTGTATCTTTTACTTCAAAGCCCAAAGCGGCCAGCTCGTCGCGAATCTTGTCGCTGGTAGCCCAGTCTTTGTTGGCTTTTGCCTGCATGCGTTGTTCCAGCAACATGTCTACCACTTTGCCGTAAGCCTCTTCGCGTGCTTCGTTGTTGGCAGTTTCTTCTTTCAGACCGAGAATTTCGTACATGAAAAGAGGGAATAAGCTTTTCAGTTCTTCCAAGTCTTCTTCCGAAATAGTCGCTTTCTTGTCGAGAACCGTATTAATCATTCGTGCACCGTCAAACAGATGAGCGATGACAATCGGTGAGTTGAGGTCATCATTCATCGCTTCATAGCATTTGGCACGAAGTTCTTTTATACCGTCTATACCGGTAGTCTGTTTACCCGGAGTGATGCGTTCCAACCCTTTTACGGCTTCTTGCAGACGTTGCAATCCCTTTTCGGCAGCTTGCAGGGCTTCGTTGCTGAAGTCCACCGTGCTGCGATAGTGTGCTTGAAGGATGAAGAAACGGATGGTCATCGGACTATATGCCTGTGTCAGCAACTTGTGTGAGCCTTCAAAGAACTCGCTCAGGTTAATAAAGTTGCCATAACTCTTGCCCATCTTCTGTCCGTTGATGGTAATCATGTTATTGTGCATCCAGTAGTGAACCATATCGTCTCCCTGCGAAGCCACACTCTGTGCAATTTCACATTCGTGGTGTGGGAAAATCAAGTCCATGCCTCCACCGTGAATGTCGAAATGTTCACCCAGGTATTTCTTGCCCATAGCAGTGCATTCGCAGTGCCATCCGGGGAAACCGTTGCTCCATGGGCTTGGCCAGCGCATGATATGTTCCGGTTGAGCTGCTTTCCACAGAGCGAAGTCGGCAGGATTATGCTTTTCGCTTTGTCCGTCCAGTTCGCGGGTGGTATTCAGCACATCGTCCAGGTTACGTCCCGATAGTTTGCCGTAATGATGATCCTTGTTGTATTTTGCTACATCAAAATACACGGAACCTTCACTTTCGTAAGCATATCCGTTTTTCATGATTTCTTCCACCAGGCGGATTTGCTCGATGATATGTCCCGAAGCATGCGGCTCGATGCTGGGCGGAAGTACATTGAGGGCTTCCATTGCTTTGTGGTAACGGTTCAGGTAATATTGTACCACTTCCATCGGTTCCAATTGTTCAAGACGTGCTTTTTTTGCAATCTTGTCTTCACCTTCATCGGCATCATGTTCCAAATGACCTACATCGGTGATATTTCTCACATAGCGCACTTTGTATCCCAGATGGGTGAGATAACGGAACAGGATATCGAAGGTGATGGCCGGACGGGCATGTCCCAAATGGGCATCGCCGTATACCGTAGGACCACACACATACATGCCTACATGAGGCGCGTGAAGCGGAACAAAAAGTTCCTTTCTGCGACTTAATGTATTGTAAATGGTTAGTTTATTTTCCATAATTCATCCAATTAGAAATGCAAAGGTATAAATTTAATGTGTGGAATAGGCAAACAATTAACAAAAAAAACGGATTTGGCATTACAATATGAGAGGATGCTGCATGAACAGTTTGCTATGCAGGTTTCTTTTCGGCATGATTGGTCAACTTTTTTAATTAGAGTTGGGGGTGTGTCAAAACGTGGATAATGCTGTTGTTTCGTTCGTAGGAGTGAGGTTTGCTCGCCCGAAAACGGTTTGCTTTGTGTCTTCGGGCAGGCACCCCCTGCCTCTACAGCTGAAACTGGATAGGCCGGTTTAGTTTTGGCACACTCCCTATTGTTGAGATTTACAACTTCCCTTCGTCTCTTCTGTCGTCAATTCCCAATTTTTCGATTTCCTGAATGGATAAGCCTGTAATGTCGGAAATGGTTTCATAGTCCAGTCCTTTTGCTTTCATTTTCAGTGCATTTGAAAGTCGTTCTTCTTCTCGTCCTTCTTCTCGTCCTTTTTCTCGTCCTTCTTCTGTAGCTTCCCTACGAATGTCTTCTTCCACTATCCGGCTTACCCGATAGCGATCCACTGCTTTGTCATAAGCTATTCTGTTTTCTTCCGATAAATTGGCAACAGCAGCCAATTGGTCCAAGTATTTAAACACTTGTTCCTTCAGTGCATCCGGCATTCTGTTCCAGTCATTCATATTCTTCAATGCATACATTAATTTCTCATACAATGTCTCACATTCAGCAAGTTCCTTATTGAAATAAGGGAATTGCAGATAAATTTGGCGTAGATGGGGGTTGACCACTCGTCCCGTATCCCTGTCGGCGAGCACTATATCCGTACGGAATTTCTTATCCAGTCCGTCCTCCTTGAAATTCATCAGGAAGATGCCGTATACGGTACTCAGTCTATAACGGGAGCCATACGGGACACTACTTTCACATACCATGCCGTCCGTATCCTTCTCGACGGGTATCTTTATTGTATCGGGAGGCGGAAGCTCGGTCAGCCTGCCTACGGCACGGCATACATAATACAATGTACGGTCCAGAAAATGGCTGTGCCAACGATTTTGCATCTCTACAATGATATACTCGCCACTGTCCGTGCGACAATAGAGGTCATAAATGATGCCTTTGTCATGCACATTGTCCGCATGGTCTTCCTTGTCAAGGAAACAAAGATCCTCTATATGATGTTCGCCCGCAAGCAACTCATTCAGCAGGGTGATGAGCAGCCCTTTACTGGCAGGTTGCCCGAAGATGACCTTAAACCCCAGGTCGGTAAAGGGATTGACGAATCGTGACATATTCATTTTTTATTTGAAATCAAAAGTACGCATACTTTCGGGAACACCCAAAAGATATGTGCTTTATTTTTCCGATATTGCAATTCCGGCTGATATTCAGAATCTAACGACCTTTCTGTCTTACTCTCCTTTCACACATAACAAGTGCTGAAACGTCCTGCTCATAGGGCTTTTGTGTGAAGGCTGCTTTTATCAACTTTCTTTTTCTCCTATTGGATAATTCCCCCTCCCAACACCACGTCTTCCCGATAAAAAGCGGCTGCCTGTCCGGTAGCAATGGCGGTGAGCGGCTCGTGCAATTGCACATGGAGCGTATTGTCCGCTTGCAGCGTCACTGTGCAGCGATTGGCTTGTTTGCGATAGCGTATTTTCACAATCACATCGTCCTTGCAGAGCAATGCGTCAGGATTTGTGATATTCCAGTCTTTCAATGTCATTTCTGTTTTTTTCAACGCTTTTAAATTACTCAATATCACTTTATTTTCTTCGGGAAATATCTCTTTTACAAAGACAGCACGATTTAAATCGATTCCCAGCCCCCGTCGTTGGCCGATGGTATAGAAAGGATACCCTTCGTGATATGCAATGAAGTTTCCCGTTTCATCGAAGAATTTTCCGGGGCGGATGCTGTTCTCCGGTAGTTCGCGGCGTAAAAACGTGCGATAGTCCATCGGGCAAAAACAAACGCCCAGACTGTCACGTTTATGGGCAGCTTTTAAAAAACCTCGTTCTTCCGCAATTTCCCGAACCCGGATTTTGGTGAGTTCACCCATAGGGAGCAACATCCGTTGCAGAATATCTTGTGGAAGCCCCCATAAAAAGAACGACTGGTCTTTGTCAGGGTCTGCTCCGGCAGTGATGTGGTAAAATCCGTCGATGAAACGTTTGCGGACATAGTGACCGGTAGCAAAATGATAGATGCCCAATTCATCGGCCAGCTGTTGCAGAAGTGGCCATTTGAGGTTATTGTTACAGAGCGTGCAGGGCACAGGGGTATGTCCGGCCATGTATTCGCGGATAAAATAATCAATGATTGTCTCTCGGAACATATTGCGAACGTCGTAGGAGATATGCTTGATTTTCAGTCGTTCACATAAAGTCCGTGCGTCATCCAAATATTCCGTATCTCCTTCTTTTTCATAAAAACGAAAAGTGACACCGGTCACTTCGTATCCGGCATCCTGTAACAGTAAGGCGGCAACGGAACTGTCCGTTCCCCCACTCATCCCCAGTAGAACTTTATTGTTTGGCTTCATTGGGGCAAATATACGAAATCAAAATGAGTTCTTTTATATCCTGCATTCAGTCATTTTAGTTCAATATTACTTCTCCACGTCTGTGGTTAAACTTAACCACAGACGTGGCTAATGTTAACCACGGTCGTGGTTAGAGTTCTTCACGGCCGTGAAGAAGCAATATCGAATGGCTTGTCTGACAAAGAGAATAGGATGAAAAAACGTTAATCGGATGATATATATATGCGTAGGCTTATGCGTACGTACGTGTAGCCCGATGCGTATATACGTGTAGGCTTACGTGTATATATGTGCAGGCTTATGCCACCGTATGTAGTTTGGCGTGTGCAAAAAGACCTTGAGGTTTTCAAAAAAGCTCGGTATGTTTCTTAAAAACTTCAGCACCTTTTTAAAAAAGCTCGGCATCTTTTTCATGTAGGGCAGACAGGATCATCCCCCCCCCTCACTAAGTCGGTTATTCCTTCTTTTCCGTTCATCCTTACATTTTAATTAAAATACATTGATTATCAAGTGATTAATAATGAAAGGACATCCCCTCATCCCTGTTTCAGCCGCGCTTCCCAAGTTCCTTCACAATCTGCCTTCAGTACTTGTTCCGCCGGGAGAAATTTTATAAATGAAGGGAGGTTGAAAGGGTGATGAAACGATGCCCATTCACTACCGAAACTCCCATCAACAGGGCGTCTCAACGGCTGATGAAAGGAGGAAGGGAGAAATGATCCGGATGATATGGGAACTTTAAGGAAAGGAGAATATATAAAACCCTGCCATGGGGGGCTTTCCAATATCCCATGGCAGAGTTTGAAAAATTATTTTAGCGGAGTGATAGTGAAGCCCCAGCTATAAGACTGGTTCGGGTTAATCAAAGCCCATTTTTCGGGCCATGCTCCCCAGCTGTCATAACCGCCTACGCCTTGTTGCTGCATATCTATGCATACCTCTACGAAATCACGCGGAGTAATGTCATTGATATGAGTTTGGCGGCGGAGAACATTTTTTGCCTTAGCTTCGCTGCGATTGGCAATTTCTTCGGCCGAGAAATTGTTCCATTGGCGCGGACGATTAGTGGCTTCTTCCGAATCAAAATCTTCTACTGAGTTACGCAAGGCATTGAAACCGAAAGTCTTGTCGGCTGTGATGCGCAACCCTTTGCCGCCTTTTTTGCTTAATGCTACCCAACGGGTATCGACGTGATGGCCGTTTTCTTGCGGACGAACATAGGGGAAGTACATATCATCGGCCGTTGTTTTATAGAGGTCGACGATGGTTCCTGCCTTGCGGTCGATGTAGTTTTCTTCAGGGCCGCGGCCGAAATAGGCAACTTGGTTCATTTCTGCCGGCAGACGGAAACGTACACCGATACGAGGTACTTCTGCTTTGATGTCTGCTGCCTTGAAGTCACAACCTACATGTAGGCTGCCGTTCTTGCCAAAGGTGTAATTTACAATGTATTGGTTGCCGGCAGGCAATGCGTAAGTCACGCTCAGGGTGTTGTCGGTAAAGGAAGTATGGGTTACTTTGAAGTCCTTGCTCGATTGTTTCCACACGTGGGTGCGCTTGGGCTCGCCGTTACCGTAATCATTGTCATTCGGTGCACGCCAGAAGTTGGGTTGAATGCCGAAGCCGTCTTTGAAGTATTCGGTGCCGTTTACTTTATAAGAGGTAACGATGCCACTCTTTTCGTTCAGGACAAATTGCATTCCGCTGCCCGAAACTACCATCTCGTCTCCGTTCTTCACTGCTTTCATTCCCTTGCCTGCCATGAACTCGTCTTTCAAAGGCTCGATAGGCAATTGGAATTGGTCACGTGCAATTTCGTGACCTGCCGGAATCAGGATTTCAGGTTCGACGGCAATGACATGGAAATTGACGAAGTATTCGGTATCTTTCTTGGCTTTCAAACCGTTTACGTTGACCGTGAATTCTTTGGAGGCCTGCGGAGCAATGTCTAACGAGACTTTTCCGCTTCTTATAATCTTGTCGTTGGCTTTCAGCTCATACACAATCATATACTTCTTCAGGTTGGTGAAGTAGAAACGGTTGGTGATAAGGAACTTGCCTTGTGCCGCATCGGTCATCTCGAAGCCTACATTCTGATAAGCATATTTCACTTCTGCCATGGCAGGATGCGGAGTGCGGTCGGGACTGACGATACCGTTGCAGAGGAAGTTGCCGTCGCTGGGTGCGTCTTTTCCGAAATCGCCGCCGTATGCCCAGAACGGACGTCCGTTTTCATCTTTCTGCAGAATGCCTTGGTCCACCCAGTCCCAAATATATCCGCCCTGCAGATTGGGATATTTGTAAATGGCTTGCCACTGTGCCCACAGACCGCCGGTGGAGTTGCCCATGGCGTGTGCGTATTCGGATGGCATGATAGGACGGTCACTGCCTTCTTTGCCTATCGATTCAAACCAGCTTGCGCCCGGATATTGAGGAACGAACATATCGGTATTCCATTCCCATTGTGCGCGTTCGTAGTTCACAGGGCGGTTCATGCCTTTGGTTTCACGGTCTTTCACCCAAAGGTAAGTCTGATAGAAATTATATCCGTTTCCGGCTTCATTACCCAATGACCAGAAGGTTAAAGACGGGTAGTTCTTATTGCGTTCATACATATTGATGGTACGGTCCATGTGGGGTTTCAGCCATTCGGGGTTGTTGCCCAGTGTGCCGCCTTTGCGGAGGTCGTATTTCATGCCGTGGCTTTCAATATTGGCTTCATCGTATACATAGAGACCATATTCGTCACAAAGCTCATAGAACTTGCGGTCTTGCGGATAGTGGCACAGACGAACGGTATTGATATTGTGTTGCTTCATCAGTTCAAAGTCTTTGCGCATCAGTTCTTCGGGAACATAGTGACCGGTTGCTTCGTTGTGCTCGTGAATGTTCACACCCTTCATCTTTAACGGCTGGCCATTGACAAAGAAGCAGATATAAGGCTTGCCGTTTCCTGCAATTTGGTCAATCGGTTTGATTTCAAAGCGACGGAAGCCGACATTGAACGGAATAACTTCTGTTATTTTTCCATCTTCTTTTAAAGAAATCAATAATTTATAAAGGTTGGGCTGTTCGGAAGTCCAAGTCTTTACATTGTTTAATGAAGCATTGAAAGTAACGGTATTTTTTCCGTCTGCACTTACATTGCAAGGTGTCTCGGCAGAGGTAACAACTTTCTTGTCGGCATCCAGCAACTCGTAAGTTACGGTTACGTTCTTGTTGGCGGCGGTATGGTTGGTCACATTCACGTCCAGTTTGAAGATACCGTTCTTATAGGTATCGTCGAGGGTAGAGACTACTTCAAAGTCCTGAACGGCAGTCTTGGGCTGTGAGAACAAGAATACATCTCTTTCGATTCCGCTCAGGCGCCAAAAGTCCTGACACTCCAGATAAGAACCGGTGCTGTAGCGGAAGCATTTTACTACCAATGAGTTCTTGCCCGGTTGCAGATATTTGTTAATCAGAAACTCTGCCGGATTCTTAGAGTCTTCGCTATATCCGACTTCTTTTCCGTTGAGGTATACATAAACGCCTGATTTAGCTCCTTCCAGGCGGAGGTATATATCACGTCCGTCCCAATTGGAGGGAATCTCGATGTCTCGCTGATAAACACCTACCGGATTGGCCTCGGGCAAATGCGGAGGTTGCGGGTTGCTGGGCTGGAAGTCGTATGGCTGATTGGTATAGATGGCTGTTCCATATCCTTGTACCTCCCAGTTGCCGGGTACATTGATTTCTTTCCATGTAATGTCGGCGCCGGGCTGTTCGATGTTGGCAGGTAAATCTTTGTAGGCATCTACGTAGTAGAAGTTCCACTTTCCGTTCAGTAATTTGTAATAAGGGCTGTTTTCGTATTTGCCGGTCAGTGCCTGTCCCGAGTTATCGTATGACATGAAAGCCGTGCGGGGAGCTTCTTTGTTTACTGCTACGGTTTGGATATCTTTCCAATAAGGAAGCTTGGTCCCTTCTGCACTGATGGTTTGTGCTGAGAATGCACAGACAACTGTGCCAATGAGGTATCTCAATAAGGTTGTTTTCGTAATATTCATAGATTATCAGTTGTTTAAAGAAAAAGGGCGCTATTGCCGGCGCCCCTCTCTTAAGTCCTTTACATTTTATTAAAATAAGCAATTTATTGGATTTCTTCCGATAATTCAGCACCAGCCTTGAATTTGATTGCTTTTTTTGCTTTAATGGTGATAGATTCTTTGGTCGCCGGGTTGATACCCATTCTTTCTGCTTTTTCTACAACCGAGAAAGTACCAAAACCAACTAATGATACTTTGTCACCACTCTTCAGAGCATTTGAAACTGCTGAAACTACTCCTTCAACAGCTTTCTTTGCATCGGCTTTGCTCAAGCCTGATTCAGCGGCTACTGCGCTGATTAGATCTGCCTTATTCATAATGAAAACGATTAATTATTAATGTAATACAAAAGAAATTTCAAAATCAAGGACAAATATAAAGTTTCAAAATTAGAAATCAAACAGATAGCCTAAAAAAGATAAGCCAAAAATCAAAAAAACGTAAGAGAATGGGGTTTTTCTGCTAAATAACAGAATAAAATTGTAAATTTGCAAGCAATCAATGAATTATAGAAGAAAATAATATGAATAGTATACCTGTTGTAACAAAGAATATATTGATAATAAACGTGCTATGCTTTTTCGGAAGTGTGGTGGCTGCAAAGTATGGAATTGATTTAAATGATTTGCTGGGACTGCATTTTTTTCTGGCTTCCGATTTTAATCCGGCACAGTTGATTACATATATGTTTATGCACGCTGGTTTTCAGCACATATTTTTTAACATGTTTGCAGTGTGGATGTTCGGGCGTACGCTTGAACAGGTTTGGGGACCGAAACGTTTTCTGTTTTATTATATATTGTGCGGTATCGGTGCAGGTTTGGTACAGGAGGGAGTGCAATATATTCAGTATGTCACCGAATTGGTCAATTATGAGGGGGTTAATACGGGAGTTGCCGTGATTCCGATGGCGGAATATCTCAATCTGATGACTACAGTAGGGGCATCGGGGGCCGTATATGCTATCTTGCTGGCTTTCGGTATGTTGTTCCCCAATAGTCAGATGTTTGTATTCCCGATTCCGTTTCCTATTAAGGCGAAGTATTTTGTAATGGGGTATGCAGCATTGGAGATTTATTTGGGCTTCGGCAGCTCGGCTGACGGTATTGCTCATTTCGCTCACTTGGGAGGAATGATATTTGGCTTTATATTAATAATGTATTGGAGAAAAAAGAATAACAATGGGCAGTTTTATTACTGATTTAAAGAATAGTTTTAACAGGGGTAATATATATATCCAGTTTATATATATCAATGTCGGAGTGTTTGTCCTGACATCCCTGTTGGGAATTCTGTGGATGTTGTTTAACCGTAACGGTGCATTTATTCTGCAATATTTGGAGTTACCTGCATGGACGGTACAGTTTATCAAGCAGCCGTGGTCTCTGTTTACTTATATGTTTATGCATGCCGGAGTGCTTCACTTGTTGTTTAATATGCTGTGGCTCTATTGGTTCGGGCAGTTGTTTCTTTCTTTTTTCTCGGCCAAGCATTTCCGTGGGGTGTATATCTTAGGTGGGTTTTGTGGCGGTTTGCTTTATATGCTGGCTTACAATGTGTTTCCATATTTCAGTGATTCGCTTTATTATTCTTATTTATTGGGGGCTTCGGCCTCTGTGTTGGCCATTGTGGTGGCAACGGCTGTCCGCGAGCCTGACTATCCGGTACATTTCATGTTTATCGGAACGGTGCGGTTGAAATATGTAGCCCTGTTTATGGTGGTGACCGATTTGCTTTTTATGACTTCGGGCAATGCCGGGGGACATATCGCACACTTGGGAGGGGCATTGGCCGGATGGTGGTTTGCTTCCGGATTGACCCGCGGGCATGATGCAACGGCGTGGATTAACCGTTTTATCGATTGGGTAGCAAGCGGATTTACGGTACACCGTTCTCCGAAGAAGCCCAAAATGAAAGTGCATTATGGCGATAAGGCGAAAGACTATGAATATAATGCCCGTAAGAAGCAGAATAGTGACGAGATAGACCGCATATTGGACAAACTGAGGAAGTCCGGTTATGACAGTCTCACGTCGGATGAGAAGAAAAGCTTGTTTGATGCAAGTAAAAAATAGAATATGAAATATATCGGTCGGGTTTTAGGTTGGATATTATTGGGGATAAATATATGCATGGCGGTGTTATTGCTGATCTGTGCATATAGTTCTTATATCAATCCGGTGGCGCATCCTGTGTGGTCGTGTGCCGGTCTTGCGTTTCCGGCTTTTCTGATAACGAATGTTTTATTTTTTTTCTTTTGGTTGGTGGTATATCGCAGGTATGCTTTGGTGTCTCTCCTGACTTTTTTCTGCTGCTTTGGTGCCATCCGTACTTATATACCTATCAATCTGTTCGAGAAAGAACCTCCCGGGGATGCCGTCAAAGTATTGTCATACAATACGATGGCTTTTGAACAAGGACATCCTAATTTGAAGGACAACCCTAATTCGGTATTGGAATACCTGCGGAACAGCAATGCGGATATTATTTGTTTGCAAGAATATATATTGAGCAATCGGCTGGCTAAAAAGGATGTGGATTATGCCCTGAGAAACTATCCCTATAAGCATTATTATAAATTGACCGGTGCGAATGGACTGGGGTGCTACTCCCGCTATCCTATCCTGTCGGTGCATCCTGTTGAGTATGACAGCCGAAACAATGGCTCTGTTGCTTATACAATAAATGTGAAGGGAGATACTTTGTTGGTGGTCAATAACCATTTGGAATCCAATAAACTGACAGAGAAAGATAAGGCTGTCTATCGGGAGATGATAAAAGACCCGGATAAGGTTAAAGTGTCGGAAGGGGCCCGCATATTGATAGGCAAACTGGCGGAGGCTTCGGCTATCCGTGCTTCGCAAGCCGATTCCATAGCAAAGTTGGTTGCCGGTTTTAGGGGTGGAGGAGTGATTGTCTGCGGCGATTTTAACGATTCTCCTTTGTCTTATGCTCACCGGGTAATCGGGAAGGAACTGGATGATGCTTTTGTACAGTCGGGCAACGGATTCGGGATATCTTATAATCAGAATCATTTTTATTTCCGTATCGATCATATCCTATTGAGTAAAAATCTGGAATCTTATCAATGTACGGTAGACAAAACCATAAAGAGTTCGGATCATTATCCCATCTGGTGTTTTGTGGCGAAGAAATAATTAGCAGACCTTTAATTTAATATAAGTATGAAGAAACTAGTATTTACGTTAGCGACTTGTTGTATCATGTGTGCATGTGAACAGAAAACCGAAACGAACCCGTTCTTTACGGAGTTCCGGACAGAGTATGGTGCTCCTGATTTTGATAAAATCAAGATAGAACACTATGAACCTGCGTTTTTGAAAGGCATAGAAGAACAAAATGCCGAAATAAAAGCAATTGTGGAGAGCCGGGAAACTCCTGGATTTGAAAATACGATTGTGGCACTGGATAATAGCGGAAGGACACTGGCACGTGTCAAGGGTGTCTTTTATGCATTGACGGAGGCTGATACGAATGATGAGATGAGCGCATTGAGCGAAAAGATTGCTCCTGTGCTTTCCGAACATAACGATAATATTTATCTGAATCAGGATTTATATAAGCGTGTGGCTGCTGTGTGGCAACAGGAGCAAGAAGGCAAAATAACGCTGACCACAGAGCAGCATCGTCTTTTGGATAGATATCATAAGGCGTTTATCCGTTCGGGGGCAGGACTGGATACCGGGAAGCAAAACCGCCTTAGGGAGATAAATAAAGAATTGTCTACATTGGCTATTACTTTCAGCAACCATGTTTTGGATGAAAATAATGCTTACCGGCTGGTTATAGACAATGAAGCAGAACTGGCAGGATTGCCGGAATGGGTGAAAACAGGTGCGGCGGAAGAGGCGAAGGCTGTCGGAAAAGAAGGCAAGTGGCTGTTTACCTTGCAGAACTCAAGCCGTTTGCCGCTGCTGCAATATGCCGACAACCGTGAGTTGAGAAAGGATATCTATGAAGCTTATATCAATCGTGGTAATAACGGAGACGCCAATGATAATAAAGAGATTTTGAAGAAAATCATTTCTTTGCGTCTGGAAAAAGCCAATTTGCTGGGCTTTGACTGTTATTCCAATTTTGTGTTGGATGAAAATATGGCAAAGAATTCCGAGACGGTTATGGATTTTCTGCATAATCTGTGGGGTTATTCTTTGAAAAACGCAAAGACGGAAGCTGCCGAATTACAAAAAATGATGGATAAAGAAGGAAAAGGAGAGAAGCTTGCCGCATGGGATTGGTGGTATTATACCGAAAAACTTCGTCAGCAAAAATATAATCTGAATGAGGATGAGATTAAGCCTTACTTTAGCTTGGAATCAGTGCGAAACGGTTTGTATTATGTTGCCAATAAATTGTACGGCATTACCTTGACCGAACTGAATAATGTATCTGTTTACGAACCGGATGTGAAGGTTTATGAGGTGAAAGATGCCGATGGCGCTTATCTGGGCTTGTTTTATGCCGATTATTTTCCCCGTACCGGTAAACGCGGAGGGGCATGGATGAGCAACTTCCGTGAACAGGCAGGCGATGTGAGACCGCTTATCTATAATGTAGCCAGTTTTACGAAGCCCGCAGGTGATATGCCTTCGTTACTGACACTGGATGAAGTGGAAACAATGTTTCATGAATTCGGACATGCTCTTCACGGAATGCTGACCAAATGTAACTATTTGGGAGTATCGGGTACGAATGTGGCACAGGATTTTGTGGAACTTCCTTCTCAGATAATGGAACATTGGGCGGTGGAACCGGAAGTACTGAAGGTATATGCCAAGCACTATAAGACCGGTGAGGTGATTCCCGATGAATTGATTCGGAAGATACAAGACCAAAATACCTTCAATCAGGGATTTATGACAACCGAACTGTTGGCTGCTGCATTGCTCGATATGGAATTGCACAATCTGACCGACACCGCAAATCTGGATGTGGTGGCCTTTGAAAAGGCGGTGATGGACAAATTGGGTTTGATTCCTGAAATCGCTCCTCGTTACCGTGCCACTTATTTTAATCATATCCTTAGCGGTTATGCTGCCGGATATTACAGTTATCTGTGGGCGGAAGTATTGGATGCTGATGCTTTTGAAGCTTTCAAAGAACATGGACTGTTCGATAAAAATACTGCCGACTCTTTCCGCCGGAATGTTTTGGAAAAGGGTGGGACAGAGGATCCTATGGTGCTTTACAAAGCGTTTCGCGGTGCCGAACCGAGCTTGGAACCGTTGCTTAAAAACAGAGGGCTGAAATAAAATACCCCATGAAATAGAACAAATTAGGCTGCGAAATATACTTTTGCAGCCTTTTTTCTTATTTGAAATTCAAATATTTGTGTTTCATGCCGTGCGAATGTGAAAAAAAAACTATATTTGCAACCTTGTATAAACCAAGAATTAATCAAAAAGTAAAAATAATAAATTTCAAAGTAACATGCAAAACAAAGGATTTGTAAAGGTTTTTGCGGTATTACTTACCCTTGTATGTGTGTTTTATCTTTCTTTCTCTTTTGTGACCCGCTATCACATGAATAAAGCGGCGCAAGATCCGAAGGGTGAAGCACATTACCTTGATTCTATGCAGAATGAAAAAGTTTATCTGGGTAGTTATACGCTGAAACAGTGTCGTGAGATGGAGATTGGTCTGGGTCTGGACCTTAAAGGTGGTATGAACGTTATTCTTGAAGTTTCTGTACCGGATGTGGTGAAGGCATTGGCTGACAACAAAACCGACGAAGCTTTTAACAAGGCTATATCAGAAGCTGCCAAACAGTCTGTTACCAGCCAGGATGACTTTATTACTCTGTTTATCAGAGAGTATAAGAAAGAAGCTCCACAAGGAAAACTGGCAGAATTGTTCGCTACTCAGCAGTTGAAAGACAAAGTAAATACCCGCAGCTCTGATGCTGATGTAGAAAAGGTGTTGCGTGAAGAAGTCAAAGCTGCTATCGATAACTCTTATAATGTATTGCGTACCCGTATCGACCGCTTTGGTGTGGTTCAGCCCAATATTCAGGCTTTGGAAGGTAAGATGGGACGTATCATGGTGGAACTTCCGGGTATCAAAGAACCGGAACGTGTGAGAAAGCTCTTGCAGGGTTCTGCTAATCTTGAGTTTTGGGAAACTTTCGACTCCAAGGAAATCTATCCTTATCTGACTGCTATTGACAACAGATTGCGTGCTATCCTTGCTACCGTTGCTACCGCTAATGCTGCTACAGATTCTACTGCCGTTGAAACTGCCGATGCAAAGGCGGTATCTGCTGCCGATAGTCTGGCTGCTGCTTTGAAGGGAGAGCCTGCAGACAATGCTGTTGCCATGGAACAAATGAAGAAAGAACATCCGTTGGCTTCTATTCTTCAGCTGAACCCGAACGGCAGCTGTGTGGTAGGTTATGCTGATTATAAAGATACAGCTCAGGTCAATACTTACCTTGCCATGAAAGAGGTAAAAGAAATGTTGCCGAAAGACCTTCGCCTGAAGTGGGGTGTGAAAGGTGCCGATTTCGACAAGACAGGACGTATCTTCGAATTATATGCCATCAAGTCAAGCGAACGTAACGGACGCGCTCCGTTGGAAGGTGACGTGATTACTGATGCCAAGGATGAGTTCGACAGCTTCGGCAAACCTTGCGTGAGTATGTCGATGAACACTGACGGTTCTCGTCGCTGGGCTGTTTTGACAAAAAATAATGTAGGAAAAGCCATTGCCATTGTATTGGATGGTTATGTATATAGTGCTCCTAACGTCAACGGTGAAATCACCGACGGACATTCTCTGATTAGCGGTCACTTTACTCCCGAAGTAACAAAGGACTTGGCTAACGTATTGAGATCCGGTAAGATGCCGGCTCCTGCACGCATTGTTCAGGAAGATATCGTTGGTCCGTCATTGGGTCAGGAATCTATCAACCAGGGTATCGTTTCATTCGTTGTGGCATTGATTCTGTTGATGGTTTACATGTGTGCTATGTACGGACTGATTCCGGGTATGGTTGCCAACTGTGCCTTGGTTGTGAACTTCTTCTTTACGCTGGGTATTCTTACCTCGTTCCAGGCTGCATTGACAATGTCGGGTATTGCCGGTATGGTGCTGTCATTGGGTATGGCGGTGGATGCCAACGTATTGATTTACGAACGTACAAAAGAAGAGTTGAGAGCAGGAAAGGGTGTCAAGGCTGCTTTGGCTGACGGTTACTCGAATGCATTCTCTGCAATCTTTGACTCTAACCTGACTTCAATCCTTACCGGTATCATCCTGTTCTATTTCGGTACAGGTCCTATCCGCGGTTTTGCTACCACACTGATTATCGGTATCCTCTGCTCGTTCTTTACTGCTGTGTTCTTGACACGTGTGGTTTACGAACACTTCATGAACAAAGACAAATGGCTGGGATTGACATTTACGACAGGTATTTCCAAGAATCTGATGCAGAATGTTCATTATAACTTTATGGGTATGATGAAACGTTCGTTCACTGTATTCGGTATCATTATTGCAGCATGTGTGGTTTCGTTCTTTATCCGCGGTTTGGCTCAGAGCATCGATTTCACCGGCGGACGTAACTTTGTGGTTCAGTTTGAACAGCAAGTAGAACCGGAAACTGTTCGCGACCTGCTGAAACAGAAGATTACCGAAGATAACGTGCAGGCTATCGCTTTGGGTACAGACAAGAAAACAATCCGTATCACTACCAACTACCGTATCACTGAAGACTCTCCCAATATCGATTCTGAAATCGAAGAGTTCCTGTATCAGTCATTGAAAGACGGTAATTTGCTGGGCGAAGGCACTACACTGGAAATATTTATCGACCGTGATAACCGTGCAGGCGGCTCAATCATCAGCTCTCAGAAGGTGGGTCCCAGTATCGCTGACGATATCAAGACTTCCGCTATCTGGTCTGTATTGTTCGCATTGGTTGCTATCGGTTTGTATATCCTGTTGCGTTTCCGCAATGTGGCATATAGTGTCGGTGCAACGGTGGCATTGGCTGTCGATACCGTTTTGATTATCGGTGCTTACTCATTGTGCTATGGCTGGGTTCCTTTCTCATTGGAAATCGACCAGACATTCATTGGTGCTATCCTGACTGCTATCGGTTATTCTATCAATGATAAGGTGGTTATCTTCGACCGTATCCGTGAGTTCTTCGGCTTGTACCCGAAACGTAACCGTTTGCAGTTGTTCAATGATTCATTGAATACTACTTTGGCACGTACTATCAATACTTCATTGAGTACATTGATTGTATTGTTGTGTATCTTTGTATTGGGTGGAGACAGTATCCGCAGTTTCGCATTTGCAATGATTCTGGGTGTCGTTATCGGTACGTTGACTTCATTGTTCATTGCTGCTCCGGTTGCTTACCTGACATTGGGTAATAAGATGCCTGAAGAAGAAGCGAAGGCATAAGAAGGATTATAATTGCCAAGAGATAAAAAGAAAGGAGGTTCCGCCATGGAAACCTCCTTTCTTTTTATCTTCTCTGTTTTATCGGGCTACCCTTCCCGAGGTATTTCCTTTCATCAGACTTTCCACTTCTTCCACAGTCACCTGATTGAAGTCACCGTATACGGTATTTTTCAATGCAGATGCGGCAAGAGCAAATTCCAGTGCTTTCTGGTCATTGTCGGGATATGTAAGCAAACCGTATATCATTCCTCCTACAAAAGCATCTCCGGTACCTACACGGTCGACTTCGTGAGTAATATCGTAAATGCCGGTATATTTTAATGTTTGGTCGGAATAAAGCACGGCTGCAAGCAGATTGTGGTTGGAAGTAATCGTATTGCGCAATTCTAAAAAGACTTTCCGGCAACGCGGCACTATATGCGATATCTTCTGTCCGAATGTCTCGAATCCTTTCAAATCCAACGGATAAGCAGTATCCACAGCTTGAAAGCCTACCGGAGTGATATCGAAAACTTCTTTGTATTCCGGCTCTGCACCGAAGATTACATCACTGTATTGCACCAAGGGCAACATGACATCGGCAACCGAACGCCCGTAATTCCATAGTTTTTTGCGCACATTCAAATCACAGGAAATGGTTAAGCCCATGCGGTCGGCCGTTTGTAGAGCTTCCAGACAGGCGTCGGCACCCTCTTGTGACAGTGAAGCCGCTATGCCCGACCAATGAAACCAGTCTGCATCGGCAAATATCTTTTCCCAATCTATCATGCCGGGACGCAGGGTGGCAAAAGAAGACCCTTCACGATCGTATACCACATTGGAATTGCGAAACGAAGCGCCACTCTCAAGAAAATACAGTCCCATGCGTTTCCCTCCGAATACGATTCCTTCCGTACCCAGCCCGTTGGCACGGAGCGATGCGATACATGCCTGCGCCATTGCATTGTCGGGCAGCCGGGTGACAAACTCGGTGGGAATCCCGAAGTTGGCGAGCGATACAGCCACATTAGCCTCGCTGCCACCATACGTGGCAATGAATTCGTTGGTCTGGGAGAAACGGCGGAAGTCGGGAGCAGTAAGGCGGAGCATCACTTCTCCAAATGTAACCACCTTGCGGTTTGTTGAAATCATTTTTTTGTCCATAGCTTCTTTTAAATCAAAAACAGCCTTCACAACCGGCTTTCTTACCGGTGTATGAAGGCTGTCGGATTCTTTAAGACAGTATTTATTTCTTGAAACGTTCTTTCAACTTGGCAAGCATGTCTTTGGTCATGGTATCCAAGTCGTATTCAGGTTTCCAGCCCCATTCTTCGCGGGCACAAGTGTCGTCCAGTGAGTTAGGCCATGATTCGGCGATAGCCTGACGCAATGGGTCTACCTGGTATTCCATTTCGAAGTTAGGTTCGTATTCCTTAATCTTGTTGAAGATGATTTCAGGATCGAAGCTCATTGAAGCAATGTTGAATGAGTTGCGGTGAACGAACTTGCTCGGGTCTGCTTCCATGATTTCGATGGCGGCGCGTAAAGCATCCGGCATATACATCATATCCATGTAAGTACCTTTGCCGATAGGACAAACGAACTTTTCACCTTTGGCTGCCGAATAATAAATATCTACAGCATAGTCGGTTGTACCGCCGCCCGGAGGAGTCACGTAAGAAATCAATCCCGGGAAACGTACGGAACGGGTGTCGACACCGAAACGGATGTTGTAGTAGTCACTCAGCAACTCACCGGAAACCTTGGTTACACCGTACATGGTGCGCGGATTGCGGATAGTGTCCTGCGGAGTCTTGTCCTTCGGAGTGTTGTTGCCGAATACACCGATAGAACTCGGAGTAAATACGGCGCACTTCATGGTGCGGGCTACTTCAAGTACATTGAACAGACCGCCCATACCGATTTTCCATGCAAGCTGCGGTTTGGCTTCTGCTACTGCCGACAGCAAAGCTGCCAGGTTGTAGATGGTATCAATATGATACTTTGAAACAGTTTCGGCAATCTGCTGTTCGTTTGTGATATCAACGATAGCAGACGGACCTGATTCTGCCAGTTCGCCTTTGGGTTCTGCACCGGGGATGTATCCCGCTACGATGTTACCATTATAAATACTTCTTAATTTCATTGTTAGCTCTGAGCCAATCTGACCGGTAGAGCCGATAATCAATACATTTTTCATAGTGAAATTATAATACGTTAGTTTGCTATTTGAGAGCAAAGATAGGCAGAAGCATTCAGATTTTATCAAAGTTTTCTCTATATTTTTGCAGAAATTCAAAAAAAAATAAGAACTTTGTCCGTCGAAGAGAAATATCTGAACTTAATCTTTAATACTTAATAAAAATCAAAGCTATGTATGGTAAAATGAAAGAGTTCCTCACGAAGGAACTGGCTGGCATCAAAGAAGCCGGATTGTATAAAAACGAACGTATCATTACAACTCCCCAAAAGGCTGATATCAAAGTAAATGCAGGAGAAGAAGTATTGAACTTCTGCGCGAACAACTACTTAGGATTGTCAAACAACCAGCGTTTGATCCAAGCAGCAAAAGACGCAATGGACTCTCATGGCTTTGGTATGTCGTCTGTACGTTTCATTTGTGGAACCCAGGACTTGCACAAACAACTGGAAGCTGCTATCTCTGATTATTTCAAGACCGAAGATACAATATTATATGCTGCCTGCTTTGATGCAAACGGTGGTTTGTTCGAACCGCTGCTGACCGACGAGGATGCAATCATTTCCGATGCATTGAACCACGCTTCTATCATTGACGGTGTGCGTCTGTGTAAGGCAAAACGTTATCGTTATGCCAATGCAGACATGGCTGACTTGGAACGCTGCCTGCAGGAAGCTCAAGCTCAACGCCACCGTATCATTGCTACTGACGGTGTGTTCTCTATGGACGGTAATGTGGCTCCGATGGATAAGATTTGCGAATTGGCAGAAAAATACGATGCGTTGGTAATGGTAGACGAATCGCATTCTGCCGGTGTAGTGGGTCCGACCGGTCATGGTGTGGCTGAACAATATGATGTTTACGGACGTGTGGATATCTTTACCGGTACATTGGGTAAGGCATTCGGCGGTGCTATGGGTGGTTTCACTACAGGTAGAAAAGAAATCATCGACATGCTGCGTCAGCGTTCTCGTCCGTATCTGTTCTCTAACTCGGTTGCTCCTGCCATCGTGGGCGCCAGCCTTGAAATGTTCAAGATGTTGAAAGAAAGCGATGCACTGCATACTAAGTTGATGGACAATGTAACTTATTTCCGCGACAAGATGCTGGCTGCCGGTTTCGATATCAAGCCGACTCAGAGCGCTATCTGTGCAGTGATGCTGTATGATGCAAAACTGTCTCAGGATTTCGCTGCCAAGATGCAGGAAGAAGGCATTTATGTAACCGGTTTCTATTATCCGGTTGTGCCGAAAGGTCAGGCTCGTATCCGTGTTCAGCTGTCTGCCGGTCACGAACGTGAACATCTGGATAAAGCGATTGCTGCATTTATCAAGGTGGGTAAGGAATTGGGCGTGATTAAATAATAATCCGTTCTGTCTTTCGTCCGGAAGGATGATTGATAAGGGAGTGTGCCAAACCTCTGACTACTGTTGCTCTGTATAACAGGACAGTGTCTCGGTGTTTTAGCATTCTCCCTTATTTTTTTGTGTTTTTTGCCCGTTTCCGCCGCTTGCGGGAGTACTCTTCTTTCTTCTCTCCTTTATGTCCTTTCTTTCTGTATATTACCTCCTTTCCTCCTGCCGGTTATGGCTTTTCCTCCTGTCGGTTATTACGGTCTTCCATAGTAGACTGTACAGTCTTCCATAATGGACCGTACAGTCTGTTGCAGTGGACTGTACGGTCTGTTACGGCGGACTGTAATATATGTAAGGAAGGAAAGACCTGTGTTTAGGGTGTGAAAGGCTTATTCATAGGGTGGGGAATGCTTAAAGCCGGTTCTTGCTTTTTATCACTGAACGTGTAGGATAAGCAGTAAGGACCGGCAAAAGAAATTTTATGTAAAAGAGAGTATTTATTCTGCTTGCATTTCTACCTGCAACACATAGACAGGGAAAGCATCGGAAGAGCGCCGGATATGGCAGATTCGTAATCCTTCTTCGGTCGGCTTCCATTCGACGGTTTTCTTGTTGTCGAGCAATGTGATGCGCTTGATGCGGTCGGTGTAGCCTTTGAAGGCACGGAGTGTAAACTTACCGGCAGGCACGTGGCGTACGATAACGTAGACATGGTTGCCTTTGGCAGTATATCTGAAATCGGGAATGGCATTGACGGGTGTACCATCGAACACGGCATCGTGGAACCCTTCTTTTACCTCTTCTCTTTTTCCGTGGGCAAGGGGCGAGGTCTCACCGTAAGTATGCCAGGGCGAAGTGCCGTAGATGGCTTCCCCGTTTGTCTTTATCCATTGGCGGAAAGCGTTGAGTCCGGGTTCGGTTTGCTGCGGGAAACTGCCTTGGGGGTTGGGACCGATGTTCAACAACAGATTTCCTCCTTTGCTGACCACGTCTGTCAGATTGCGAATCATCATGTCGGGTTTCTTGTAGACAGTATCATATTTGTTGTATCCCCAGTTGGCACCCATGGTGAGGCATGCTTCCCAAGGTTTCGGGTCTATCTCGTTCATTAATTTCTGCTCTATGATGCGGTAGTCACCCAGACCGTTTCCGATGCGGCTGTTGATGAGGCAATGCGGTTGCAGGCGCTCAATGAGCCGGCGGATGGAACGGCTTTGCTCTTTGGTTACCATTTCGGGAGTGTCGAACCACATCATGGCGATTTCTCCGTAATTGGTCAGCAGTTCGGTTAATTGCGGCAGCACCTTGCGGTCGATGTATGCCTGAAGGTTCTTATTGTCCTCATCGGGAAAATCCCACGTATTGCTTCTGCCGGCTTTGGTCGGCCAGTTGGTGGGGACATCAGGGTCTTCCCAGTCTCTTCCCAGGGAATAATAGAAACCGAATTTCAGTCCTTGCTTACGGCATTCGTCGGCCAGTTCTTTCATCGGGTCGCGTGCAAACGGGGTACGGGTAACGATGTTGTAATCGCTGCATGCCGAGTGATACATGGCAAATCCGTCATGGTGCTTGGAGGTGATGACGATATATTTCATGCCGGCTTCTTTGGCAGTCTTTACCCATTTTCGGGCGTTGAACTCGGTCGGGTTGAAGTCATTGGCAATTAAAGCATATTCTTTGACCGGTATCCGTTCATACAGCATAAAGTGTTCGCCGCCTTTTGTGGGGTGTCCCTTCCAGTCACCGGCAGTTTGTGAATAAAGCCCCCAGTGGATAAACATCCCGAATTTGGCATCGGTAAACCATTTCATGTCTTCTTTGCCTGCTCCTTTGAGGGTGAAGGGCAACAGGCAGCAGCAGAGTGTCATTAGAAAACGTGTGTTCATAAAATGTAATTTAAGATTAGAATGAGTTGTATTTCGAGGTCAAAGATACAGGGTGTATTCCGAAAACAGGGGTACATATTTTCCGATAATAGGATAATAATTGTCCATAAAGGGGGATAAAAGGGGACAAGTGAAGTATGTTTCGGCCTGTGTGGTACCCCGGAGGGGAATCGAACCCCTATCTAATGTTTAGGAAAGTCTTGTTCTAACTCTAATAATCAGTGGATTACAACGGATATTGTGATTTTTGTAGAATATTTGTAGAAATAGTATAATAATTAGGCTTTCTACAAAGAAAATGGAAAACCCCACTTCTACAAAAAGAAGCGAGGTTTTCACTAATGCAACACCGATATAAATTCGGCACTGCAAAGATACAAAAAACGTGCGTACTTCTCAGTATGCACGTTCTAAAATGAAAAAAGTATTCTACAAAAGCTATTTTTTTAGCTCTATATATTCAGTATATGTAATTTTGTTGTGTGGATTTGAATTTACAACATCCATCTTTATAGCCTTCACCCCAAATCGGAAGAAAAGAAATTTTTTCGGTATCTTGTGTATGATATGGTGTAATGTATCGGCACTTTCTATCTTAGTGAATAATACCCCTTTATCAATAGTTCCCCTTAAATCTATCCAAGAATCACGCCATCGAAAATTTAAAAGAGTATCAAGCTGGTTGCGATACACTATGCTATCACGTACTTTTGTTTCTATTTCTATTTCCGTTTTAGTGGCTGTTGTTGTAGCTGCCTGAATGCGTTTGAGCTTTATATTCAAATCATCTACTGTTTTGGTAAGATCCTTGTTTTTCTTCTCCAACTCATTTTTCGTCAGTTCCAGCCTTAAAACAGAAGTAGCGTTTTTCCCTGCTTCCGTTTTGTAGTGTTCCACATCTGAAAGTAATGCTGCTTGATTACTATCCAAGCGATCACGTTCTTTCCTTACGCTATCCAATCGTTTAAACAGAAAGATATTTGCTCCTACGAGTAAAACAAGCGCAATAAATAAAAATTTACGCATACTCTTCTATATATTTAAGGATTGAATCAACGTGCAACTGGATAATTTGAGCCTTTCCTTCTGGAGATAGTAGAAACTTGCAATCTGTTTCATTATCCATAAAGAAGTTTTCCGTTAAAACAGCCGGGCATGAAGTCTTTTTGAGAATGTAGAAATTATTTTCCCAATCTCCATCCCCATCCGACCAATCACCTCTAATTTTCCAAGTTCCTCCAAACATTCTATTAGCCATATCCCAGAAAACTTGCGCCAAATCATCAGCTTTTGTTTTTCCAGGACTGGTATGTATTTCCCATCCTGTACCCTTGCCAGTTCCAGAAGCGTTACAATGAATAGAAACAAGAAGCGTTTTTGTCTTACCGTATCGGGCTGCTATCTCGTTTGCTCTTCTGGCTCTTTCTGCTAAAGGTACGTCTATATTTTCCTTTACCAACAATTCAGCATCTATACCTTTTGCTCGTAATTGGTTATATACGCCTTTGGCAATTTCTCTGGCATATTCCCACTCAAATAACTGTGATCCGTCCGACCACTTCGGAGATCTTTTACCTGGTGTATTTTCTCCGTGTCCGTTGTCTAATAATACTTTCATACGTTTTTATTTTCATTTTTTTCGCTTAAACATTTGGTTACTCCAGCCGAAGCAAACAAAGCAGTGATAGCACCGACAAAAGCCGATAATCCCATAAGATCGGTTTTGATAGACTTGTTTACGATTACTTCATAAACCAAAATAAAACCGACAATAAGCAGAAGGAAGCACCCCATTAAGGTAACGGCAACAAGAAAAAAACTCTTGCTACTGTGCCCTGATCCATTTTTGATAAGTTCTTTCAGATATTCTGTTACTCTCATAACTTGCGCTCTTTTACTTCTGGAAGGATATACTGAATGTGCATGGCTGCAAAATGAAGTTTTTTTCTGATTGCTTCCTCATCAAAATCATCAGGGATGGATTCTGTAAAATCACAGACCAAAGAACCAACCCAATCATGGGTAGTATCATGTAATTTTTGAACGATTAAAGACTGTGTTCCATTGGAGCTAAACATAGCCTTTGCACGTGTTCCATCCAAACTATCAATATCACGTATCAGCATAAGTTCATTTCGAGCCATTGAAGCCGTAAACTTTGGAAGTTCAGACATCTTAATATCTTGCCAAAAGTCACTAATACGGGCAACCCCTTTAGCGGTAACTTCATACAAGATTGTGAGATAATGATTATCTCCTAAAGGATATGGTTGTATAATATACACACGATCACATGAAAGATCATTCAATACTTTATGAATTTCACCATACACACGAGCAGAATTTTCACTTCTGCGAGTGCTTTTTCTTTCTAATTGTCTTTCAAGTTCTTTAGCCTTAATATCAGCAAGCCGATTATGCTTTAATTGATTATACGCAAACCAACCCGTACCCAAAGCTGTTATACACGCAAATAATGCTGCCCAATCCATATTTTATTAAGTTATTGATTAATAACTGCAAATATAATCTATTCGGTGTATATATACACCATTTAATACGGAGAATTATATTTTTGAAGCTATTAAGGCTTCCAATTTGTTTATTTCATCCCGTACACTTTGCCTTTTCAAGTGAAGATCCGCTATATCATACGGCATATCAAGCCCGATTAAAGAAGCCTCGTAGCATTTTGTTATACGATAATCACCTATAACGCTGTCATTGCTGGTAAGAGAGGCTTTCAGTTCATCTATTTTGTTCCGAACAAGTTTAGCGTTAAATCTTTGCTCGTATTTATAGCTTATTTTATTTCCAACGTCATAAGGTACAATACGAACACTATAGTATTCAGGACATTGTAATTTAGTATCATCCACAAGTTCTACAGGTTTCCACCCCAAACCAGAAAGAATATTCGCTTGTTCCTCTATAGAAATAACACGCTCTTGTATTTCTCCATCATCATCACGAAATCTTTCTGTATATTCTTCAAGCATCTTAGATGTAAGATACCCATTTTCATCTATATATCCATATTCTACCATAACATATTCTTAATAACTAAATTTACTTACTGTCCAACATTGACGGAGAACACCATTAAAATTAAAGCGAACAAAAGCAAAAACCCCCATCCAACCTTCGGGAATATCGTAATAATCATTTGCTGAACTATCATCATGTATATATTGCCCAGAACGTGGATAAAATCTCAGTTGTCCTACGCCTATTTGCTTAACAAACACAAAGCGTCCTACTACTCCATCATTAGGCAAATAAACAGTCTTTGTTACACCTTTATTTGTCAAACCAAGAACAAGCGATTGATACTCTGTTAAATAAGTTGTTCCTGAATTATCATCTATAGATTTGACATTTAACAACAGTCCAGCAGCCATTAGATTTTGGAAAAAGCCACCATAGGCAGGAGCAGTACCACTATTGTTTGCTGTGCCATATACACCAGCGATAAAGTTTTCATTATCCCATTGAGATTTATTCAAATTACCAAATCCTAACCCTACGATTGAAGCCTTACGGGATATTCCTAAAGTTGCAGATACAGCTTGCGTTTCAGCATTATTACAAAATATTCCAGTAGGGGACATATAAGCGACACGCGAGCTGTTACTTTTGCTACGAGCCTCTATAACTCCACTATTCGCATCTATCGTAATCTTAGATCCCTGATATTGGCTTTCTGAATAATCACCACCAGAACGGCTGGATTCTATCAAGATACGAGCCATAGAAGCATCAAGAATGATCTTATTACCGTCCAAAAGTGTGGAAACAATCTTTCCACCACTCATAAACCAATCTCCGATATTAGCACCCTCAGCCAATAGCAAATTGGTTGCTATACTCTCAAACTCAGCACCGAAATCATTCCAATAAGCCGTATCGGTAGGTACATGATTTTGAAAGCCATTTCCGGCATCCACCCTGGCAACATAATAGTGTCCGTTATATTTTACTGCATCCACACGCCTTGAAGTACCATAGTAAACTTTAGAGCTGTCATAGACACCACGATAAACCATAGTCGGACCAGTATCGCCATTTCTACCATCCACGCCATCATAAGGAGTTTGCCGGGCTGGTGTACTCCAGTTCTGTATCAATGAATTTGTTTCACCATTGATTTTTGCTACTGTAAACCATAAGTATTGTAAGTTTCCTACAGTTGGCACGGTTGTACTCCATCCCGAAGGGTTACGGCTCGTTTTACTCAGTGAAGGCGGTGTACTTCTGGAGCCATTAACAGCGTACCGATATTCAAAATAATCTCCGTTGTTTCCAGGATCTCCATCATCCCCCTTATCTCCTTTATTGCCTTTCGCTCCTTCTGCAACAATGATCCAATAAGATGTATTCGTTGGTACATTCCCCCTGCTTGGAGTTTTGCTAACATAGCGATAAGTGGAAGTTCCGTTACTTGTTGTATAAGTTACTTCATCACCCCAATAGTAAGTATAAGAGCTGCTATAAGTGCCACGAAAACAACCTATAGGGCTTTCATCCCCACTTTCACTTTGTACGATTGTACCTTTTAGACGTAATTTTTTATCTCCCCTGCTATTCCAATCAAAATAGCTGTCTGAATTTCCTACACGAAAAGCATTATTCACAAAGTCCATGAAATTTAGCCCATCGCTTGAAACGATTCTGTCTGTAGTTATTCTCCCTGGAAGTATCTCCGTAAATCCGAATAGTTCGACAAAGGAACGATCCTCTTCAAATTCACTGTTTAGAATACCTACAAGGAAATGATAATAACCCTCTACACCTTCCAGCTTGATAGCGTTTTTACTTAAAACGTATGATCCAGTAGTACCATTTTTGTTAGCCTTCACATAGAGATAATACCCTACGGTTTCCGTCAAAGTAGGAGAAGTGTATTTTTCAATATCCCAAAACTTATACTCACTGGCTTTATGCCCAGAAGAAAGTGTATCAATCCCGATAGTCATGTGTTGTAATATTCCACCTGGAGCCGAAAGCACTTTCTTTTTGCTGTCATAGGTAACGAGATATTCTACTTGTGTCGGATTGGTTTTGTTGTTCACGAAACGGAACTGCAAACTTTCATCGCCAACAAGCAAACTCATTGTTTGTACCGAAATCGGACTGATAGAGCCTGAGAAATGCAAAAGAGCGTCATTCAACATTGAAATAGTTTCTTTTGCATCCCTGAAACGTCTTTTTGTAAACTGAATAGAGTTTTTATATTGGTTATCGGTTTTAACCTCGTTACTCTCTATCTTGTTTAATTCGCTTGAAACCGTTGCGCCAGTAGTCGTATTGGATAATTCAATAATCGGGCTGTAAGGTCTGTGTATATACTCCTTAATACTGGTAATCCTTATCTTTATACCTTCTGGTATGAATTGCGGATCTTTAAAGAGTATATAACCGCCCAATCTTATTTTGCCACCAATAGAGAGCCAACGCTTTTTGGAATAAATGCTATCCAATTCTCCTTTGAATGTGAACTTTGGATCTTCATTCTCATAAAGATATTTGGCAGCTTCCCTGAACATATCCCAGCTTGCACCTTCTTTCGTTGAATTATTACAAATGTAGGCATCCGGCAACTGTATTCCGAATACTGCGTATTTATCCCCCAGGTTAGGCTTATATATATCATTGGGCATAATCTGACCGTCTATTTCTTGTGGCGTTATCAAGAATTTACGTTCTTTATGAACGTATTTAACTTCAAATTCTTTATTACTACCAGCAAGCATACCAGACTGAAATATAACAGTCATGTTATTACCTTCTATCACGTAATCCTCAAAATTCAGATCATCAGGAATAGAACTATCTATAAAATCATAGAAATTATTTTCTTTATCAGAAACAACAACATTAGAAACACTGCCTACTCTTTTAGGTGAAATATGAGAACAATCCAAACTATCCTCTTGAACATCCGTAAGGGTTGTATCAGCCCGTTTTATATACAAGCCTTCCGCATCCGAAACGTAAGTGCGTCCTTCATACTCCAATCTTTGATTTTTGGGCAAAAGCAATTCCTTTGAACCATATTTGCTAAAATCTATATTCTGCTCCCCACCTTGAACGTACAATATGGTAACAGGTCTATTTCCGTCCTGGTTGGAGCGTCCTAAACCTGGTACAAAACCTTTATCTTTCCCATATTCAAGAGGCAAAGGCTCACCCTTGTTATATTCAACTTTACGCAAGTGTATCGTTTTGATAGCCGGATCTATTTCATACTCCGTCTTAAACGTATCGGCAATAGTAGGCAAAGCCTCACTACAAAAGATATGGTTGTAGTTAATAGTCTTTTCTTCTGCTTCGATACATTCGCCAACCTTCCAACCGCTATCTCTCATGTTGAGATTATCTACAATCAACTGTAGATGCTCGTGAGGCTTTGCAGTGTAATCGAACTTCAAACGCTTAGAAACAATATCCCGGCATTTGTATTTACTCAATATTGCGCCTATGTCATACATTACAAGAGTGTATTCAAAATTCCGACTGCTTTTCTTCTTAAAGTCGTCAGGATCCATAAGGTAGTAAGTGATATTCTTGTAGATACAATAAGCTCCTACGGGAATGTTTATGAACTCTTCACTGGCAAAGTACAGATAAAGAGTGCCTACATTCTGTAAAGCCGTATATCGGTAGCTGCTTGTATCTACCAGAATGTCAATCTCCTTGTTGTTGAAATGTATTTTCATGTTTACTAAGTGAATTGATAGATCTTACCATTTCCGCATTTCATCCCTTTAATCGTAGTGCTGAAAGGGAAAGCGTCTTTGGGGATCTGATCCAAAGTTTTCTTTAAAGAAGCTGCGTTTGTGAAAAACTTACCATCCGCACCATTGCTATGTTTAAATTTCACAAGGTATCTTCCTTCACCGTGCGAAGTCTTTACATCTGGAATGAAATCTTCTACAATGATCTCACAATTCAGCACGTCCGAAATAGAAACCTGGCTACAGTTGAACATTTTACGTTCATCTTGTACGGTTACACCTAACTCACTAAACTTTTTCATCACAATATAATATTAAGTTCTTTACAATCGTTATCTATCATTTCTTTGATAGCTTTTCTCTTTTGCAAATATTCCTTGTAATCATCGGTAGCTGATTTTTCAGTAAGAATACCGAGCTGAGCAGCGTTATAATCATTGATAATTTTGGCTTCTTTATCCGAATCCCACAAATGGGTAATAACTGCCTTTTTTAGCTTATCATTTGTAACCATTCCCCAAACAACAACTTCGTTACAAGTCCATTTTGTAGTTTGCCCATTATCTCCAGCTTCTCCAAAATGGTTTTCTACTTGAACTTCCTGAATATCCCAACGGTATGTGTAAGAACCATTCCCGTTAGCCTCTAACTTAGAAGGCTTAAAATCGTAGTGTATCATATACTTGCTTTTTAATTATTGTTTTTAATAGATGCTTAGAATTACTGTATTTAGCCCAGCCAAACCAACTGCAAATAACTTGCTTGTATTCCATATCGGAAATGTGCTTTTTCTTATTCAGCTTGGCTGCCTTCCTACATAGGTTCTTTTTGATTCCCTTCCGAATAAGGGTATGGGTATGGTAAAAGACATACCCGACAAAATCAATACCTCTATGGCTATCAATTTTGAATACTTGAAACTTCCATTTCTTTTTTCCAGTTTTAGGATCCACTTTACGAAGTGATAGCTTTAAATTGTCATGCAGATATTCTTCAATCTCTATACGGAGTTTGTGAAGCTGTTTAGGATCATCGCCTAAAATCACAATATCATCTGCATACCTAAAGTAATATCTTACCTTCTTAACCTCCTTTATCCAGTGATCGAAGTAAGCCAGATAAATATTAGCAAAATACTGACTTAGATAGTTCCCTATGGGTACGCCATCGGCACTGTCTATAATCACGTCAAGCAACCAAAGCAGATCTTTATCTTTGATTTTCTTCCGTAATATTGTTTTCAAAATATCATGGTCTATACTTGGATAGAACTTCACTATATCCATTTTCAAGCAGTAAGTAGTGTGTTCTGGATCTTCTTTCAAAGCCTTCTTTACTTTATCTGCTGCTTTATGAATACCACGATCCTTAATGCAAGAATAGGTATCTTCTGTAAATAAGGACACCCATATAGGCTCCAGAATATTCATAATGGCATGGTGCAAGATCCTATCAGGATAATAAGGCAAACGGTAAATAAGCCGTTCTTTGGGATCTCTGATTATAAATACCTCATATTTAGAATTTACAAAAGTCTTGTTTTTCAAAGATTCGTGAAGAGCCAGTATGTTTGCTTCCCTATTCCTATCGTGTCGTTTGACACCATAAGAACGCAACTTGCCTTTTCTGGCTTTTTCATCAGCCAGGTGCAAGTTGTCAAGTGAAATAATTTGCTCGTATAAATTACTTAATCTCTTCATATTCTTTGTTTTTCGTACTCAGAGCCTTCGGTTTCCCTACCAGCACCTTTATGAGTTATGTTATCTTCTACCAATAGGTAAGGTCGTTGCTTCGTATGTTGAGTTAATTTTGAAAAATCATAGCTGAGAGCTGACATTCGCATTCGTATTCGAGGGGGTGTTATTCGTATTCGCATAACCGAAGCCTGCATGATCGCCATTATTCGTATTACCGCTGAAAAGGACACCCACCAGCAACCAACCTATATTTATTTGTTTATTAATCATTTAAGTTTTGCAGTCTAAACCTGGCTCGCTTCACGATTCAGGAATAAAACAAAGCCGAGAGCCGACATGCGCATCCGTAGTCGAGGGGGCGTAAGACGTATACGCAGCACCGAAGCCCGCAAGATCGCCATGCGACGTATTACCGCCGAAAAGGACACCCCTAAGAGCGTTAGATCCTATATTGGTATAGAAGTAATCACACCAATAGGTAGTAGATCCACCTCCGACTACAGAAGCAATCAAATCGCCAAATTCACCGAAAATCATTTCTTTTGCATAACCTTCTGCACGTGCTGCCAATCCTCTAAGCGTATAGCCAGTGTAATTGCTATCATTGTATTTAGAAGGATCATCGCAAACATATACTTTAGAAGTTCCTCCGTCTGAATTGGTCTTCACTTCTATATTTACTCCATCCGTCCACTTCCAGACGTGCCCGAAGGGATTTTCAATACCACGATAGCGAGGTACGGTAAATACTTTGCTGCTTTCTCCTTCTGCTTTCTCTAAAGTGTAAGCTACTTCACCAGAAGCATTTCCCAATTCATCACTCGTACCGCAAGGAATAATAGGATAATAACCACTAAAATTGTTCCACTTTGTACCATCCCATGTAGTTACACCATTACCCAAACCACCCTGAGCATACCCGTTGCTATCTTTCTGGGCATTGAAAGCCAACTGGCAGTTAAGGTTTCCATACTCTATGTAATAGAGCCATGCCAAAGTGATATAAGCGTTATAGTCCATGCAGTTCCATTGCGTACCAGCTCCTCTTTTACGAGCAGCAGCACGAAAGTTTGTTCTACTTGTAGATGTAGCTGGCTTGCCTAATTGGGATTTAGGCAAAGCATCCCAATCTGCCTGGTTATTACCACCTCTGTAATCAGCCGAAGTATTTACTACAGAAGCCAGTTTACCAGTGCTACGTTGGATCGTTGCCTCATAAGCTGAGATATAGCATTTTTTCACGAAATGATAACCCGGTAACGGGTACTCACTGATCCGTACACCTCTTTTGCTACCATTAGAATAGAATCTTCTCCAGTGATCCGGAATTTCTACCATTACCATACCATTGGAACCATCTCTTTTATGTGCTTTCCAGTTGGTAGGGTTTAGGTATTCAATAACCTTACCTTCATCTGACAGCAAACACCCTCTCATCTTGCTTTGAATTGGCAATGTTTTATGCAGTGTCATGTTGCCAGTACGGGTAAGAACCGAAGAAGATACGGTTACATCTAATTCTCCACCATAGCTACATTGATCCTCCGCATAAGGTAACATAGTAGCCAGACCAGCTTGTTTGCTTTCTCCGCTTTTATCCAATACCTCAGTTATGAGGTCGAAAGGGTTACTGCTGTTTGCTACCGGTAATTCATTTAATCTTTTGCCATTGTCGTAAGCTGTAATAATCTGTTTTACTTTAGCTTCCTCTTCTGCTGTAAGTGCCATATCTTTATAATGTTAAGAAGTTAAACAATAAATTTACTAAGTTAATATGATACCACCAGAGCCGGATAAACGCATACCCCTACCAGAAGTAAACCTTATTCCTGGCTCTTGTACTTCAATCTGTATAGTTTGATAAATACCCGTATTTTCCGTTGGGATAACGTGAATTTTACTCATCCCTACACCGTTAATCATAAATACGCCATCAGGAGTGATAGACACCGCCCGATCATCACCGAGAAACAATACATTCCTACCAGTATCTACGGGAAGTAATTCTACCTCAACTTTGAAAGGCAGGGTATTCCTGTAAGTAACTTTTTTCGGGTAGTTTAGCTTCATGGAAGTAGGGATCAGCTTGTATTTTGAGATTAGCGATTCTTCCAGTTCCTCCAGCCTTGCGATAACTACCCTTGCATCGCCAGTAGCTTCATTTGCATTATTTTTAGCAGTATTGGCTTCTTCCGCTTTTTCGTGAGCTTCATTAGCTTTTGCGTTGGCATTGTTGGTAGCCTCTACTGCCTTACCTGCTGCGCTATCGGCTGCTGTAGCTTTTTCATTAGCCAGTTTAGCAGCGTCCTCAGCCTTTTTAGCTGCTGCTGTAGCCGTTGTTCCACGAGCTATACATTTCCACCATGTAGTTTCGGTTAAAGCGTGTCCTTTGTTCCCGTCCTTGATACAGAGATAGCAACTATCATCCGTAGTAATGAAATCAAATGTATTATATGTGGTAGCTGCTGAATAAGTTCCCTTATCCACGAAAGCAACCTTTCCTAATCTTATATTTCCTTCTGCCATATCACTTGGGGTTAAAAATTAAAAATCCTTCATTGTCAATATCAAACATATCAGCAGCTATATCATCCTGGTAATACATGATTAGTTCCATTGTATCGGGATCAATCGTAAAAGTAGGATAGAGAATACCGCCTTTTGCCAAAATCCCGGTATCTACATACTTCTTTTGCGTTTCATCCCATTTCCACCAGTTGCCATTATCACCCATTTTGGGGGGATTATCCGCTTGTTCTTTTGCCCTATTCGCCTGAGTATTTGCACTGTTAGCTGCTGTTTCTGCCTTTTGTGCTTTCTCATTCGCATTTGTAGCTGCTTTGTTAGCATTGGCTGTAGCACTTTCAGTTGCACTTTTTATTTCTTCCAATCCTTTTCGTGCATTATCCGCATTGGTAGCTGCTGTATTCGCTTTTTGAGTAGCTGAATTTGCGTTGGAAGTAGCAGTTTTAGCCTGTTGGGTAGCTTCATTAGCATTACTGGTAGCCGTTTTCGCTGCCTCAGTAGCTTTATTTGCATTTGAGGTTGCAGTGTTGGCACTTGAAGCAGCATTGTTAGCAGACTTGGCAGCTTCATTTGCACTGTTGGTCGCTTTTACAGCGTTCTCGTATACCGTTTGAATGTATTCCAAACTTACTTTCACGCTGGTTTGTACCCCATTGATTAATTTAACTCCAATAGTGTACAATCCTTTCAGGTTATCCGAAAGTGTCAGCTCGCTTATTTTCTTCTTTTTAATAGCCATAGCTTTTCAAATCTATATAAAACTCACCATCTTCTGTAACTATCAATTCTCCAGCCTCAGAAGCAAGTAAATATTCATCCTCTCCAACTCTAAAGACAGTGAATACCAACGTTAAGGTAAAAGCACACCAAACTTGATCGTCAGGAGAAAACAGACTTACTTTTGAGCTTTTGTAGTAACATGGGTATTCCTCGTAAGTGCTTTCAACGAACAAGGATCTTTCAGCCGTTTGCACCTTCACGCCATCGCCTTCGTCTATTTCCACCACCTTTATCAGATCGTGAAGGAAAGCATTGTAATTTCTCCAGAACTCCGTTAGATTCTTAGCGATTAAGCAACAATTCAAGGTAACTTCTTTATGTTGGTACACTACTTGTTTACCATCATAAATAGCCCCATTTTGAGTAGAAAGGTTACGCAACATATTTTTCTTTACTGCTGGAGCTTTAAGTATTTGTGCCTCGCTTCCTTCCAATACACGAATACCGTAAACGGAGAAATCTATCCCGTCTATTTCATACCCCTGCGTAGGTATATTGGTTGTCGATAAAGGAGCCGTATATTTATAATCTTTCAAAGGGAAATCATCTGCGAATTTTAACGAGAAACTTTTAGCACCGATATACAGAGCTACATTTACCTCTGAAACCAATCGGAGCTTATAAGTATATCCGATTCTTTTAAACTCAAAGGTATGGTAGGCTCCATCAGACAGCAGAGAAATGAAATCTCCAGTCTGATACATACCCACTGCGTTGAACTTTATTTCAAGTTCTTTAGTATCAAGTTTAGGATCCGACAAATCCACTTCGATACCGTCATACTCAGCCCAATCATTAGAAACTTCTGGTGCTTTTAATGCTGGGAAAGCAACAACTTCGTTATGCCCACCCTCAGCAATAAAAACCCCGAACCGAGTAAAAGCGTCCGTACCGTCTATGTATAAGTTATTTTTCATTTCCTCATTATTACACCTTTATCATTCATGTTACCTATGCTTTCTTTCATTTCCTTTATATTGGAATTGATAGATTCCAGATTCTTGCAATAGCTTGTATTCTCTCTGATACCAGTTAATACCTCAAGAAATTTGGCACAATGGCTAACCAATGATTTAATACCTTCATTTATAGAATAGGTATGCCCTTGAATTGCAGTTGTCCTTCCGTTCAGCTCGTTTACGCTGTCCTGGCTTGCTGCTATGCCGTTATTGCTGGAAACCTCACGATTCTCTGTTTCCCAAAGGTGAAAGCCTTGTTTGTTTGCTTCTTCTTTCCAATGCTCCATCCATTGTTGGGCGTTATTCATATCCGTACCGATACCTTGATAGAAAGAGGCAACCAAATCCCTTGCTTCCTTAGCTATTTCTTCTTCTGTTTTGCCGGATCCGTAGATTTTCTCCAGATCTGCTTGTAGTCTTTTGAACTTATCAGAGAAGAATAAAGAGTAGGCAATCTGTTTACCCAAATCTTCCAATACAGAAGATCCTTTTTCCCCGAACTTTTCCCACGCATCTACACCGTCATTTTCAATAGCCTCAGTGATACTATCCATTATACTATCACCTAAAGAGCCAAAAGTACCCTCTAAGTAATCTCTTAGTGCTTGTTGGGCTTCTTCCGCTTGTTCTTGAAGATCTATAAGGTTTTGCAACAAATTCCGATTCTCATCGCTCATTGTTTGAGTATCAAGAATGGCTTGCGCTCTTTCTTTATTCAGTTTGTTTTCCCCATCTATCAAATCCGGGTAAACTTGGAGTACCGAAGTATAAATATCATGCTGTTTTTTCCAAAACCAGGCTCCAGTAGTGTAACTTCCCGTTTTTATGGTTATATCATTAAGCGCACCTATACCCTGATTGTACGCATTTAATTTTGCATTGTATTCATCAAGCCCCCAGTTCCCTTTTGGGTTAAACTGAAACTGATAAGTCGGTTTATCCCCTTTCAAGACTTCTTTATATTCAGCTATCGCATCACGATATACCTTTACAGCGTTAGCTGCTTTTTCTATCTGATCCTCGCCAAATATGGATGTTGCTTCTTTTAGAAGTAGATTTTGCTCCATGAGCAATAAATTGTACTGCCGTTGCATTTCCAGTTTGTTTTCGGCTACTTCTTTAAGTGCCTCTTGGTGTTCCTTTTCAGCCTTAGAGGACAACCCAAACAAGGAAGTGATAAGGGAAACGGCTGTACCGACTATGGAAAGGATAACCGAAGCTCTTTCTACTCCTTTGATAGCTTCTGCACCAGTAACCGCCAACGCTTGAATACCCGTTATCATGGAAATTATACCTCCTGCGATATTGGTAGCAGCAGACAAAGCAGCTTTGGTCGCATCATCCATCCCGTCAAAGCCTGAAATGATATTATTAACAGTATCATCTACCTCATTCATCACCTTTAGGGTATCGCTCCACTTCTTTTTGTTTTTTTCAGCAGATGAAATGCTTGCGTCTTTTGCCTCAGCAACCTCTACTTTTTTCTCCAGGGTTTTAATTTGCGCACGAAGAGTAGCTTTTTCCTTATCATCCAGCTTGCCACCTTCTTTTTTCAGCGTGTCTTGGGCTGTTTGTAAAGCCTCCCTTAGCTGTCTTAACCCCATAGAGGATATTTGTTCTACCCATACATTAAAAGTCGCTTCACGAGTAGCTATTTCTTGATCTAAAGCGTCCAAAGCATCTTGTTTATCACTTTCAGCCTGAGCGATATTTTCTTCGGAGAAAGTAGTTTGCCTTCCGGCTTTCTTATCTTTCTCATTAACAGCTTGCATTTCATCAATATCTTGCTGAAATTTTTCCTCTATCTCCTTACGTTTTTCCGCATAGGTCTGATACTGCTTTAGCATTTCTTCTATTGCAGTCTGGTTGCCAGCAGATAGTTTCTTTCCAGCAGCATTTTCAAGAGCCTTAAATTGTTGCTCATCCTGCTCTGATAATTGGGTGGTAGTTGGCTTAAATGTACCTTTTTTGCCCTGAGATTCCCATATAGTTTTTTCCCATTCTTGAATTTTGGTGAGCTTATCCTCCTTTTGACGTTTGATCTGTTCTATTTCCTGCTCATAGTTGAGCTGGTTTTGTTCCAGTGTTTTAGAAAGTCCTTCCTTATGGGTGTTGATCTCAGCTTGCCTTACAGCAAATTCCATATCCTTTTTAATACGGATCTGCTCTTGTGCATTGCGTTTTATCTCATCGGAATAATCCTTTTGAGAAGAGGACGTTTTTCTATCTGGTAACTTTTTACTCAGTAAATCTATACGTCTTTGATAGTCGTTGTATTCAGCACTACCCTTAACGGTTTCTTTCTGCTCCTGTTTCAGTTTGGAAATACGACTCTCTACTTGGCTAATAATTTGTAGCTCGTTTTCACGTTCAAGAACGGTAGCCTTTAATTTGGCTATATAGCTTTCCTGCCCTTTTACAACAGCATCGGTTACTACTTTGCCATCAGACATTAAGCCGTTATTCTCTTTGAGAGCCTTTTTGAAAGCCTCCAGCTTTTCTTGACCTTTAGTAATGGCTGCTTCTATCTCAGAAATGGATTTGCCTTTGGTATAAAATACCTCTTCCTGATTACCCGTTTTCTGATTTTGGTTAGGATTCTCCCCGAAGCGTTTTTGAGCCTCTTTTATGATATTATTATAAATGCCACGAGCTTTGAATACTTTGGTTATTTCATCTTGCAAGTCATTAGCTATGTAGGTTTGCGCACCTATACCAGTCATGGGATCGCCAGGCAAGTATTTGGTTTCGTCAAACTGCTTTATAATATCCTGGATTTCTTTAGTAATTTCCCCCTTGCCTTCCAGCACTGGCTTAATCTTCCAGTAATAAGTTTCCGCAAGGTCGATACCGTCTTTATCCTTCTTTCCCTTGAACTTATCTTTTAGTAGCTCTTCTACAGTTTCTTTGGCTTCTACCTCCTTATCCATGTAGTCATTAGAAGCCTCATTAACCGCTTTATCCATAGCTCTTGCACGAGCTGATTTTTCGGCTTCTTGCGTAATGATACGATAAGCCTTAGCCAGATCATCCAAAGCGTTCTTTTCATCCCCCAGCCCCTTCAAATACTCACCGTATTTGCTCATTATGGCTTCCTTTGCAGAACGGTATTCATCCGTACCTTCTTTGGCTGCTTTCAAACGTGCAAACATCGCATCAATTTGCAATCTTTCAGCTCCAATAACCTTTTCACTCTCAGATATGGCGTTATTTAGTTTTTCTTGCGCCTTTTCTGCGTCAGTCTGATAAGTGATAAGTTTATAAATACCATAACCGAGAGCTGCTATGGCTGCTGCTGCCAAAGTATAAGGATTTGCCAGCATAACGGCTTTTAACCTGGTAGCTACAGCCGTAAGCCTGAGCTTTGCAGTTGCCAACAAGTTTGTTGTAGTTACATTGGCTGCTTGTGCTGCTGTGTTGGCTGCTGTCTGAGTGGTATTCAATGTTTTAGCAGCCGTTTCTACCGCTACTTTCTTGGTGCTAAAATCACGTGTGGCTGCTTGGTATTGTAAGGCTGCTGTTTCTCTGGCTGTTTCGGCTGCGACTAATTTTCTTTCTGCTGCTTCTACTTGTTTTGCAGAGCCAGTAGCACCGATAGACATAAGTTCTGCTAATCTTTGCTTCTCCAACTCTTTAGCAGCAAGGTATTCGGCTTTCTTGGCTGCTACGGCTTGGCTGGCTGCTGAAACCTCTGTACGAGCTTTGGCTAAAGCTGCGGTTTGAGCCTCTATATTTGCTGCCATTTCAGCTTTTACGGCAGTTGCATACTCTAACGTGCCTTTGGTTAAATTCTGCTTTGAAATGGCTGCTTGCTGCTCTACAGTAAGCAATTTGCTTAGTTCCTCAGCTTCTCCAGTGGCTTTAATGGTAGTAACGGCATTTTTTGTAGCAGCAACTGAAATTACAGCAGCTTTGTACAAGCCATAAGTAACAATCAATTCTTGTATAGTTTCACCGATAGCCTCGTAGTTCTCTATAGCGGAGATACCAGTTTCCAGTATTGAATTGATTGTTCCCTCGTTAGCTTTCCCTACTTCGTTAAGCATTACAGAAATAGCATCGCTCATGTTGGAGATCTTACCCGTAATAGTCTTACTTTGCTCTTCCATCAGGTTGTAGAACATACCGCCAGAATTTGTAAGGTTTTCTATAACCTTCTGAACTTCGGGGAATCCTACCTTTCCTTCGGAAACCAAAGCCTTAACTTCATTTTCTGCTACGCCCAACTCTTTAGCTAATTCACGAATCATCGGAATACCTCTACCCGTAAATTGGTTAAGATCCTCAGCATATAGCCTGCCTTGTGTCATAGTTGTACCGTATAACCAGGCTATATCTTGTAATGGAATAGATAAGCCAGCAGCGATATTTCCTAACCGTACCAAAGTGTCATTCACTTTGTCAGCAGCTATACCATAAGCAAGTAATTGTTTTGCGCTACTTGACACACCAACGAGATCAAACGGAGTTTTAGCAGCAGTATTAACAAGCTGTGTCATTAAAGCATCAGCTTTAGCCTTACTGCCCAACATGGTATTGAAGGCAACTTCTAACTGTTGGTATTCGCCTCTTACCTGAGCTATCTTCTGAGCATATCCCAACGCTTGTTGAGCCGTGAAAAATCCAGTTGCAGCAACCGTTATTTTACGGAAAATATTGTCTATCCTGCTACCTTCCTTTTCGGCTGTGTTGCCTATGCTTCGGAAAAGAGAGTTAGATTTCGCCACATCGCTTTCAAATTTGGCGTTATCCAATCCTAAAGCCCACCATGTTGTACCTTCGTTGTTATTCATCTTCGTTTACGTCAAATATTGCGTTATTTACTGCCTCCTGATTATTGGGATCATCACCATTTAGAATAATGCCAGTATCTTTTTTACCATCCTTCTTTGCTGAGAAAGAAGGCAGAACCGCATTATACAGACGAACATTCGCAAAACTCATTTTGTATAGGATATAATCAAAAGTCAGATTATAAGCCTTTGCCATTCCTGCTACTACCGCCCAGATGCTATCGTTTCCTTCGGATCCGCTTCTCCTGCTTTTGTCGGTTTGAGAAGGTTTATCTCTATCAGGGAAGCGGTAAGCCCGAAAAAATCTCCTATCTCCATCCTGTTTATGATTTTTAGGGTAAGAGCGTTCACTTTACTTGGTGAAAGTTGTTTCAAGATCTTATCGGATAAAACAGCCCTGTTATCAATCGTAACCTTTTTGCGTGTGCGTGCCAAACCGAATAAAGACTTTTGAACTACGGTTGCTTCTGTAGTTATATTCTCAGCTCCTAAAATGAGAGTAGCTACAATATCGCCTAAAACCTTACAATCTTTCGCAATACGGAGCGATTCAAATGTAACCAGGCTTTTATCTAACTCTACTTTAGGAAGCTGAGAAATAAGTTCAGAGGCAAGGATAAGAGTAGCAATAGAAGGAGGTGCAACCTCGTATGTTTCTTGTCCTATCTGTATAGAATACGGCTTTTGTAAGATCGTATCAGACACAAGCCCTTCTATGTTGTCTTTTTCCTTGTTCATAGTTCAATTAACCTACATCTAATGAATCTGCTTTTTTATACTTCTCAATCATTTTACCCGTCTTGGGCTTCAATGAGCTAAAGATGTATTTTAGCATTTTACCCTTTGCGGACGACCATTCTTCCTCAACCTCAACAGAGCATTTACGCATGATAAAGCCTTCCAGCGTATCATCTTCTGGAGTAAGGCGTACTGCATATTCATCTTTTACAACTCCGTCCTCTTCTGGAATAGGATCCTCTGTACCAGAAGGAATAAATACACTCATAGCAAGCTGCTTATAAGATTTTTGCATTTTTCGAGCGACCAGCTCGTGCCCTTCTCCGTACAATTCTTGCGCACTCCCTTTTACGGTTGTAAGAAGAACTGTATTTTCTTCGGCTGTGGGCATTGCCTTGAAACTGGAAGGAGCTGCATCTTCAGCACCAGTTAACCCAAATTCGACCAGGGGTTTACCCCATGTAATACCACTATTTGCCATAACTTAAAATGTTTTTAGTTCAAAATTGATCTTTACGTTTACAAAGTGCATAGCTACCTTTTCTGCTTTGTAACTTTTAATTGTTGCACCTAAAGAAAATCTGTAATCAGTAGGTTTTAAGGATCTAACAACCTCATCGGCTTTGCGTGCCAGATAACGACATCTGCCAACATCTTTAACCAATACCTTACTGCCATTGTCTTTGTCGGGAACATAAATATTTACCGTTACGGAGCCAGTTTGAAACTGCCCATCCAAACCAGTAAGAAACGATACAATTATATCCTCTTCCATAGGGTTTAGATCTCGTGTTCCTTCACGATAAACGTTACCTTTTATTTCCTTTGCAAGTTGGCTGTTTGTGATAATGTTGAAAACGTCCAGCTCTATTTCATCACCTGTCTTATTCATTTCATTTCAAAGCCTAATTGTTTCATAATCTGAGGTACAAGTTTGTTAGCCAACAGTTCGGAAGAAGTAAGGACATTATAATTACGGGCTTCTACATAAGCTGCGTAACTCATTCCAGTAGATACAATCAAGACAATACCGTTTTGATAGTTCTTTTTCAAGCTATCCAAATGCTTCTTTCCGCTTTGCCCACCTTTTGTGTTGGCAAAAGCACTTTCTTCCATAACTTCACCATTAAAAAGTACGGCATAACCGATAGAGTTTCTAAGGTTTCCCGTCCTGTCTGTATAGTTACCGTTTAAACGGGCTTCTTTCAGACACGCTTCACCGACATAGATAAAAGCCTTAATAGCTCTACCTATAACGGCTTTCTTGGTATCATCAAGAAAGTTGCTAAAAGCACTATCCGGCGTTTTCTTCGTGAATCCCATCAAACCGTAATCTTTACTCTTCCTGAGCGATTAACAAACTCAATATCCTGTACTTCAAACTCACCCAAAAACTGTGTTCTATCATTGGTAAGTTTTACCGTATCAGCTTGAAAATCCCTACTCTCAATTAGGATCTCATAGCTTTTATCAGTAAACTTACCTTGTTGATAGATCGTGTTGCTATGCTTTACCGTTTTGTACAGACAACGTATAGGCTCACTCCATGATACGGTAGAGATAATCGGCTCACCGTTACCATCCAAACCGCCACCAGATAAAACCTTATACTGTATTGTTCCGTTGTATTGCATAACTTACCATTGGTTAGAACCGTCTGATATAGAAGATTCTTCGACAAAATCAGAGCTATCTATATTGTACTCCAGACAAATAGCGGAGATACTTTTATTAATACGATCCGCATCCCACCCGTCAGAAATTCCACTTTCCGAATGGCTGTTTTCAGTCATTCCCTTAACGACACTGATAGCAGCCTTCACCAGTTCAACATCTTTGGGGATGAAGTTTTTAGAAGGATCTATACCATTATCCAAAAGGGTAAATTCAAGTACATTCTGATCCGGGTAGAAGCCGGAACATATTTTAGTGCATAAAGCACGGATAGCGTCTAAATTCGTCATAGGTTACTCTTTACATAAGATTTCAGAAAGAGCCTTGTTTTGCTCTTCTGTAAGTTCACCGAGTTTGTTGGTGATTGCTTGAACGCCAGCATTTTTATTGATTGAAACGCCAATCTCAGCCAAAGCACCTTTTACAGCACCGATTTCAAACTCTTTATCAAAAAGGCTAATTTTTTCGGGTTTCTTTTCTTCTTTGTTAGCCTCCTTGATAGCAGAAATACTGCAAATTCCTCGTGAAACAAGATTATTTACACGATCCAAATCGCTTGTTGATAGAGTTTCACCGACTTGGTAAATTTTCTCCTTGTTGTCCTTATCTTGGAACTTCTTTAATACTTTTAATGTTACCATATTGCATCGTTTTTAGCCGACCAAAGAAGCTGCTGCTGCCTTCTGATCGAATTGTTCTTTCGTATAAAAAGTTACTCCCTCTACTGCTTCTTCCGGCTCTTCAAAGCCTCTAACTTGCAAGCAGACAATACCGTTAATTTCAGTGATAACCGGGATCAAACGGGCAGATCCTTGTGTATATTCACCAGCCTTTTGCCCTGTAGATTCACCAGTACGCCATTTGGCTATACGAATACCGTTACCAGCGTTCATGTAATCTACATTGTCCTCTTCAAACAGCTCGTTATCTTCAATAGAAGGCTGGATAAAGCCAATCTTTCCAGCAGGTTTAAATACAATCATATTGTGATTCCAGGGATCTAACGGCTCACGTTCTCCGTCCTTTTCAATACCCACAAGACGGGTGATCTCACGAACTTTAGGCAGACCGTTATCAGCAAACAAGGTGTTCAAGTCTGGGATAGTAACAACCTTGCCGGATTTGTCCTTACCGTAGGCTGCTTCTCGAATTGTAATATCTCTTCGGATAAATGCAAGCAGTTCAGGAGCCATCAGTAACTCTTCAAATACGACACCTTTGTTTTTGAACAAGGTAACGATCATGGTAAGAGTTAGAATAATATCCAACTTGCCAGCTTTTGAGTTAGCGTCATTCCACAATAAGGCTGAAACGAGTTTGTTAGCTTCATCCATCAGGTAATCAATTTCAAACTCACGTCCACCAGGGTTGTTGATAGAAGGAATGAAACGACAAACACCGAAGTTTGATATAGCTTTCAGAATCATAAAATCAGCAGTATCTTTGCAGCCCAGATAAGCGTTTTCCACATCGTTACGCAAAGTCTTTTCAATCTGCTTAACCTTTTGACCGTCTTTCAAGAACGGAGATTTATAAACTTCCAGCAACTTGCGGTAAGTGGAAGCCTTCATAAAGAACTTATGTCCGACACGTGGAATTTCTTCATTCCAAATATCAAAACCGTCAGAACGTCTTAACGGAGTGGGGGATTCATCACCGATCAGGGTTGCCATCACACGCAAATGATATTTGCCCATAATACCCTCAGCTCTCAAAGAGAGTTGCGGAGCCTCCCAATCAAACCACTCATCCGAATAAGTTTTCTGGAACAATGCTACTTCACGTTCTGAAGCCTTATCCAGTGTCTTTTTCCACGTTGCGAGAAAATCAATAGGTTTGCCATCTTTAAACAAACCAGTAAAAGTTGAATAAATAGATTTCATTTAGCACCTCCTTTTAATAAGTTTGCGACAATCGAATGTGAGAGTTCGCTTTTAAATAGCGTTTCGTGCTATCCTTCATGCTGTCGGGAATAGGCAAAACACGTCTTTCCATTACAGCATATTGCATAGTGTCCTCTGTAACATCTATGGCTGTTTCAAACTCTTTTACAGTAACTTCTTCGATTGTTAAAGAGTTAGGTTCGCCAATAACAGCAGCATTAGTAGAGCTTTCAACAACCTCTACAAGCACATCATCTACTGCCAAACCTGAGATCTCAGCAGAAAGTGTAATTACATACGGAGCGTTTGACACACCAGGCTTTTCAATAGACACAATAGAAGGAGCATCTTCAAAAGCTCCACTAACGGATTTAGCTTGTAACAGCTTATCTCCAACAGAAAAGCAGGGTGAACAATAGCCATTTGAATACAAAGTGATAACTTTCTTATCCTTTGTGCTGATAGCTTTAACCTTCGCTGTTTTTACAATCTGTACCTTTCTTGTAACTTCATCGAAAATAGCGAGTGTTCCAGCAGGGATAATATCACCTACAGAAAAACGCTGTTTCTCTCGATCCAGATTAAAACCGCCTGGTACAATTTGCGGACTGCCTGTGAAAATCGGTTTTTCACCGACAAATGAAATTTTTGTTCGTTTCATTGTAAAATGATTTATTTAACGATAATTGATTCCAGCAACTCATCAGAAGCCTCTTCAACATTCTTTGCGTTTGCTGTTTTTACACTCTCTGGATCTTCCGAAATAAGGTTTTGAGTTATTAAGTCTTGTTTCAGACCAGCGCAATAAGCATCTGGATCCTCTTCATCAGGAATAACCAAACCTTTTCTTCTCCATTCGGGAATACCATGCTTGTTAAGAGCTGCTTGAACGGCTGTTTCACGATCTTTCTTAGCTTGCTCTTGTTTCATTTTATCCATTTCCGCTTGAAGTTCGGAGATCCGTTTGTTTGGATCGTTATCAGGTTCCTTTGGCTCCTTCGGTTCTTTAGGTTCTTTGGGTTCCTTCGGTTCTTTTGGCTCCTTTGGTTCCTTCGCTTTGTTAGCCCACCTGGTAGCTTCTCCTTGACTTTCTTTTGCCACATCCGCTATTTGGTTTGCTACTTTTTCGATTTCCGCTTCATCAGTAGAATCATCCTCAATGCTGCCACCCATTTTTTCGGTTATCGCAGTAAGGTACTTCTCTGATAAACCAGTGTCCTTACATAAGTCTTTGACTTTCTTAAAGAGTGTCTTATTCATATCAATATTACTTTAGTTATACTGCAAATGTAGGTAATATTTTCAATAATGGTGTATATATACACCAATGTTTTTTATACTTGTTTTCTTCAAAATCAGAGCTATAATCTTAAAATATCTATTTTAATAAGTAGAATAAATTAAAGAGCATAGATTTTCGCAATGTTAAAAAATGCTTTTTCTGAAATTATTTTGCAGTGTTTTTGAAAAGCTATATATCTGATAATGATAATATTTCTATGTTTTACTTGGTAAACATTGGTAATATCACCTGAAAATATTACCTATTTAATTTGGTAATATTACCAATGTTGCATATATTTGCAACGTAATAAAAACAGTTACACGAAAAGAATATAAAACTAAATACATTCAGATATGACACAGAAAGAATTTGAAGAAAGAACGGGTTTAAAACTATCGGCAGATGGTTATACGGAAGTAGAAGAGTGCTACATGAATACAGACCTTGATAAAGACGCTTTTTGTAAGTTGTGGATGGAAAACCCAACAGCCCTAAAAGAGATAGAGCGAAAGACGGTATTAGTACGTGAACTTTACGAAGAAAGAAAGTGCCTTACAAACCTTCTGATAGATCAAGCTGAAAAGTGGAGCGCATCAGATTTGAGAGAAAAGGCAATCGCCATGATCGGGGAAAAAGAGTATCTAAGAAGAAAGATCGCCAAAGGGTACAACCTTTGGGATGCTGATAAAAAATTACTTGATGAAATTCTAAGGAAATAAGCTATGAGAATCAAAGGGAAAGAAATCTACGCAAATGTTTGGGGTGGTCAGAAGAAAGTGTTTCTGACCACTTGGGAAGAAATAAAGAAACTCGGTTTCAAAGTACGTGATAGGGCTTTCGGTGACTTGAATGATGGCACGCCAGCATTATACTTTTATGCCCCATGCTTGCCAAAGGAACACCAAAGGGAATGTCAATATGAATGGTATTTGACAACGGAGAAGTTAGAAGATTTGAAATAACAAACAGTAAATGCAACATCGAATATGAAAAACTTAATCAACATCAGAGTTTTACAGCATGATACAAACGATCAGATCCGTATCGGCATGGCTTATCCTATTATTGATCTGGATAAAGCGGAAAAGGATATAGTAGATAATTATGAGAAGAAAACCACTTGGTGTGGTGGTTTTAAAGCTGCTTGTGAGAAATATTACCAACGTATTGCTATTGTTCGTGCGGACACGCTGGAAGTGATACGCCCAATTTACCCCAATAAATAATTATAGCCCTATGAATGAATACACATATATAATTTTCGATCACAAGGGAAAACGCTTGGGCAAAATTGAATTTGGGAAACGAATTAGTGTACCATCATCCAGCGAGATTGAAGAAGCCATAAAATACGGTTTCCCCAACGGAGCGACTTATAAATTAATCGTGCCTATAAACGTATGTATAAGCCAATAGAGATATGAAAAGCAATGTTTTGAGGTTTGATTACTGGTTTTCTTTCAATTATAAACGGTTGCGAAGAATCTTAGGATGGCAGCTAAATGAGGACGCTTTTCACGATACTTATTTGCTTCTGAGAAAGGATCTGCTATTTATAGACTTGCCAATAATAGACTTTGAACCTTTATTTTGGGGAATTTATAAAAGAGCCAGGCTTCGGAACATAGCTAAAGAAAACCGATACTACAGACCTAATGAAATATTTTTCCAGTTAATAAGCATGGAAGAAGGTTTATCGGTTGAGGAGCTTGTAGAGCCGGATAAACTTGCAAAAGATATTCTTTCCTTCATTAAGCATAAATACCCGAAAAATGATTATAGGCTATTTAAGCTAAAAGTTTATGATACCGGGTGCTCTTATAAGGATCTTTCAGATTATACGGGTGTTTCAGTAAGCACCATATACCGTAAAATCAATTCAATAAATAATGCTATCCGAAGTAATATAAGTTTTGTAAACCGATATTCATGTATAGCAATCGTATAATATTAAAATTCACCAATTATGAAACTTGTAATATACAACAAAGAAAACAGCCAACCAATAGGACAACGCAACGGAGAAAGGACTTTAAGATTTAATCGTGAAAATGGTATGATCTACATTTCTAAGTCTTTTGCTGCTGAATTAGGCATTAAGGATATAGATAAAGTTCAGTTTGCCAATGATGAAGAAAATACAAAGGACTGGTTTATTTGCAAAACTGATAGCGAACAAGGTTTTTCTATCAAGTACGACAAAGGCGGTATTCGCTTTATGAATAAGTTCCTAAGTAATAAGATACTTGATTGTGCAAAAGTAAAGGATAACGCTTCCTTCCTTATGGAGAAGGAGCCTATTACAGTCGATGGTACTAAGTATTTTAAGATAATGCTTTCTTCTCCCATAATTGTAAAGCGTTCACCGAGTAAAAAGGCAACTATAGATAAACGCTAAATAGAAAAGGTATGAATACATTTTACATGGTATTTGTGGAAGGGTGTGCTACCCCAGCTTGCAAACATGATAGTTTGGATAGTGCGGAAAAAGAAGCGAAAAGACTTGCAACTCTTTTAAAAAAGAAAGCATACGTTTTGTGTACTATAAAATCAGTTGAAGATACTCAATACAAAATTGAGGATTGCAGACCTGGTGAAAGTGATTTACCATTTTAATTTATATGGAAATGCAAAAACATAAATTCCCCTATAATTGGAGGCTTTCAGAAGCCAAATTCACGAAAGATAAAGGCAAAGTATTCTCTTGCTTTGCGTGTGGTGGTGGCTCTACAATGGGTTACAAGTTAGCCGGATTTGATGTAATTGGCTGCAATGAGATAGACGCAAAGGTTAATCGGTGTTATGTGGCTAACCACTCACCCCGATATAATTTTTTGGGAGATATACGAACATTGAGAGAGAGAGAGAGAGAGAGAGAGCTACCGCCCGATCTTTACAATTTGGATATTTTGGACGGTTCTCCCCCATGCTCCACCTTCTCCATTGCCGGAAATCGTGAAAAGGATTGGGGTAAAGAAAAGAAATTCAGAGAGGGGCAATCTGCACAAGTTCTTGATACGCTTTTCTTTGATTTCATAGCTTTAGCAAGGGTATTACAACCAAAAGTTGTAGTAGCCGAAAATGTGAAAGGTTTACTTATGGGAAGTGCAATAGACTATGTTAGGCGCATATATAAAGATTTTGATAACGCAGGCTATTATTGTCAGCATTTCCTTCTTGATGCGTCAAAAATGGGTGTTCCTCAGAAAAGAGAACGGATCTTCTTTATTTGCATTAGACATGATTTAGGGATCAATTTTTTGAAGGTATCTAATCTGTTTAACGTAGAACCATATATAAACATGGAGTTTAACGAGGATCCTATAGTATATGGTGCTTTTTCGGATTATAAAGGAAGAGCCTATGAAGGCAGAATGAGAGAACTTTTTGAACTCAGGGAACAAGGGGATATAGCACTATCAGAAGCCTATAAAAAACTCACTGGTAAACGTGGCTTTTTTAACCAGCAGTTCTGTTATGAAGATAGAGTTTGTTATACATTGTCTGCACACCTGGATTCATTGATACCATTTAAGCAGCCCGTCTATCTATCCACTTCTGAGGTATGTAATATATCCACGTTCCCACAAGATTATAATTTTTGTGGTTTATCGCCACACTACATTTGTGGTATGAGTGTTCCACCCGTAATGATGGCTCAGATAGCCACACGTATTTATGAACAATGGTTGTCGAAATTATGAAAGGAATAACTAAAGCAGCAAAGCAAGCCAACGGACGAAGCCAGGCTTGCGCTACGTGTCCTCTAAATCGAAGTAGAGGTGTTTGTTTACCCGAAGTACAAAGGGTTTGCTCAGATGCGTTTGTAGAAGGATTTAAAAAAGGTGTAAAATGGATGCAACAAAAGCAAAAGGAGGTATAAAATAAAAATTAAATTGAATTGGACATACGCCAAAGGCGAATTAGACACCGACACATTGAAACTTATTTGCCTACCAGCACGAGGCAAACGCTTGTTTGGTGTGGATGAATTGGACGCAGAACTTTGTATAAAGGACGGAATGAATTATCAAATAGCCGAAATTCATTTAGGCGATGTGGAAAGTTCAAACATTCTTTGTGAAGAGATCGCAAGGCGTTGGAATGAATTTCAGCCGGACGAATGGCATGAATGCAAAGATGATACGGAAGATGTACCGAAACTTGATACGTTCTGTCTGCTACGTGTAGAATATCTTGAAGAAAAGAACGGGAAAAGGTTTGTCGATTATCTTACTGCCTATTATAACAAGTATGGCTGGACGGAAGATTATTTGGATAGGATTGCAAGCAATTACCCTGAATATAAAATAACACACTGGAAATACATAAATAAACCGAAAGGAGTTGAAGAATGAAAGATATTATTCTAAAGAAGATCAATCGAGCAGCATTCAAATATTCAGACTATATAGCAGCTTGTGATAAGATAGCGAGAGAAGCTCAAAAACACATTGATTGGAGCGATAGAGTTTCGTGTGAATACTATCCGGCTGATGGTATATGTGTAGAAATTGAAGAACACGTTTGTCATGCTTTCACATTCTTTGAACTTGTAGAAGAAGCCAAAGATGGAATGATTAGTGAAACACTATATATTAGAAATTGTATTTGAATGAGTATGAGATACGCACTAAGGAAACAGAATAAAATAGCATCTGTATATAGTGAGGCTTATTTGAAAGAACACATCATAAGCAGCCTTGATTCTTATTTTGGCAATACCAGTGATGAGCGTATAACGGATGATATTTCACAAGAGGGATATGTAACCTGCACAGGAGAAGATTATCCGCTTTTGAGAATAAACGACCTTACAGATGATAACGCTATGTTGGAGTTTGCCGTTATAGGTCAGCAATACGATGTATTAAAACTATCCTTCTTAGGACGTATGAAAGGATAAACTTATGAGTAAGTGCCATTACATATACGATAAGCAAGCTGGCAAAGTCTTAATACCTTGTTGTTGGGCTGTTGTTTTGAGCAATGATATACGAGATTGTACTTGTAGGAATGAGGATCTTACGTTTGCTCAATTTGAACGTGAACGATATAACAAAGAACTTGAAAAGCGTAATTCTATCATAAAAGAGCTACAGAGCGAAAACAAGTATCTACATAAAGAACTAAAACGGCACGTTACTTTACTAAGTAAAAAGAAGTAGCATTTTATTTGTTATACTTAATAGAATAAACTATATTTGTATTTGACATGAGAATAATTAGAACACATTCAGGAAAGGAAGTCAAGATCTTTGCTGAAACTTTTGAGAACGAAGCATACGATCAGATTAAGAGGCTGGCTAATTATCCTGCCTATGAAAACTCTATTATACGAATAATGCCGGATAGCCATGCTGGTAAGGGGTGTACTGTAGGTACTACAATGACAATAACCGATAAAGTAACGCCAAACTTGGTAGGCGTTGATATTGGTTGCGGTATGCTTACTGTAGAATTGGCAGATCAATATATAGACTGTGAGAAATTGGATTCCGTTATAAGGGAAATGGTTCCCAATGGGTTTAATATACATGATACTCAAAAGGCAAATTTTGATTTTTCAAACCTACGATGTGCGAAGCAAGTAGATTTAAATAGAGCTTATCTATCACTCGGTACACTTGGAGGCGGTAATCATTTTATCGAGGTGGACTATTCAGAAAGAAACCATAGGTACTATTTGGTTATTCACTCTGGCAGTAGAAAGTTGGGAGGCGATGTTTGTAAGCACTATCAAAATTTGGCTGCAAATACAGAAAGTGATCGGGCGATTGAAGTACGCAATACTATTGCCAGATTGAAAGCAGAAGGCAGGGAAAGGGATATTCAGGAAGCGATTAAGAATATTTCAATTCCTGGTAAGGACAAAGAGCTGGCACATCTTTCAGGTGGTGATTTTCACGACTATATTAATGACATGGCAATAGTGCAACGTTTTGCTGTACTTAATCGTGCTACTATGGCAGCGATCATCATTAATGGGATGGGATTTACTGAGGTAAATAGATTTGAAACCATACACAACTATATTGATTTTAGCCGTATGATCCTTAGAAAAGGTGCTGTGAGTGCTGAATTAGGCGAGAAGCTATTAATACCTATAAATATGCGTGATGGTTCCCTTATCTGTGTTGGGAAAGGAAACCCGGACTGGAACTATTCAGCCCCACATGGAGCCGGACGTTTGATGAGTAGGAGTAAAGCAAAGGAGTTGCTTAGTATGGAGGAATACCAAGAATCTATGAACGGAATATATACCACTTCTGTAAGTAGAGCGACAATAGATGAAGCCCCACAAGCGTATAAGTCTATGGAAGAAATTAAAAATGCTATCACTGATACAGTTGAGATCATTGATACGATAAAGCCAATATATAATTTTAAAGCATCAGATTAGAACGCTTTAATAAATGGAATGGATTATGAAGTTACCGAAAGTTATTCATGTAGAATTGAGAGAGCCGTACAATGGAAAAAGACACTTCTATTTCGGATCTATTGCTGCGATCTTTGACGAGCTTTCAGAGGAACAAATAGGTATCAAGAAAGAAAGTCTTTGGAATGTAGATCTAAGTCGGGTTGAGTATCAAAACAAGTATTGTACAATCCGTATGGGCGTGCTTATAAGGAAGAAAACATTTAGAGGTAATACTAAAATTGGAGGTTAATATGTTAGGTGCAATAATAGGCGATATTGTAGGCTCACGGTTTGAGTTTAACAATACAGATAACTATAACTTTGAGTTGTTTACGGAAGAAAGCACTTTTACAGATGATACGATTTGTACTATTGCTATTGCGGACGCTATCAACAATGGGGAACACTACGAAGATACGTTACTGAAATGGTGTAGAAAATATCCAAACCCTAAAGGAGCATACGGAAGCAGCTTTGCACGTTGGATAGCCTCAGATACACCACAACCATATAATAGCTTCGGTAACGGTTCTGCAATGAGGGTTAGCCCCGTAGCTTGGTTCTTTGACGACTTATATAGAGTGAAGAAAGAAGCGGAAGAAACCGCTATCGTAACCCATAACCACCCGGAAGGCATAAAAGGAGCTGTAGCGATTGCGCACGCTATTTACTATTTGCGTACTACCAAAAACCTATCCGGGCTTGAAAACGAAATGCAAACGTACTATCCTATGTTTATGATCGGAAACTATTACTCTGGAGTATTTGATGAAACTTGCCAGGGAACTGTACCTATTTGCCTGAAAATTATCATTTCCAGTAATTCTTTTGAGGATGCAATAAGGAAGGCTATTTCGTGGGGAGGTGATAGCGACACTATCGGTGCTATTGTAGGATCTATGGCAGCAGCTATCTATGAGATCCCTAAAGAAATAGTAGATCATGTATTCAATTTGTTGCCTATTGATATGCTTGATGTTATAGGTAACTTCTATCATAACTTAAACAATAAATAAGATGGCTGATAACTGGAACAAAGCCGGATTCTTTTCTGGCATAACGGAAGATTATTCAAATTACCATTGGTACAAAGGAGAAAAAGAGAATCCGTATAAAAGTGATACTTTTCACCCTTTGGCAGCTTCTTTTTGGGAGTATGAGAAGGAGTTTCATTATTCCTACTTGGATGCTTGCGACACAAAAAAGCCTTTAGATGAAGCGTACAAGGAATGGAAAGAGCAACTATTATCAGAGCATTTACCAGGTAAAAGCCCGAATCCAGAAGGAGATACAACCAACTGGGAAAAATCGTTTGAAACAGGTAAGAGGGAGGTGTAAAGCCTTCCTCTTTTTTGTGTCGTGCCTAAATTAATAACATAAACGGATTAATTTTCTCATAAATAGCACTATATTTGCAGTTAGAAATAAAATATGAACTAATATAGCATTGGCTATTGTTGCGAGGATCAAGAAAACGACCAAAATTTCAAACAGCCCTCAGAAACAATGTGCTAATGCCTGCGCTATGGCGTGGGCATTACTCTTGTATGGGCTGTTGGGTACTTGGTCGTCCCTCTTGATCGTGCAGAGTAAGCCCACGTTTTTTTGTGGGTTTATGGGTAGCCAATTTTAATAGGTTATTAACCTCTAAATTGCACGATATGAAAAATTTATTCTTATTTTTAATGTGTCTTATAACTTGTAACTCTATTCATGCTCAAAAAATTGTCAAAGACGAAATAGATGAGTTTACAGGTAATCGAATAACTGAAACAAATTACATTAGCTTTAGTGATGGTTTTACTTGCGCTTTGCATAAAGTTAATAATACAATACTTTTAAAGACTACCTATAATTGCGGTGATAAAGTTTATAGCATGGAAAAAGGAGCCGATTTAATGCTCAAATTAGAAAACGATAGTATCATTACATTAAACAACGAAGAGGATGCCGTTGCTGAATATTGGAGTCTAAATCTTGGAAAAACCTTTATTGAGCATTTTAATCTTAAAACAAGATATATTATTCCAGATGAAGTATATACTTTGTTGAAAACGAATAAAATTCGGACGGTTAGATTTTACACTACAGATGGCTATATAACTGAAACTGTATCAGAAAAACGAGCAAAAAAAATACTGAAGCTATTTAGTTTGTTGAAGTAAAATTGTATGTTTTCATCTGTTGAGAGCTGATGATAGCTACTTGTAAAAGTAGCCCAGAGCCATTACTTTACGTTGGTAGTGGCTCTTCTTTTATGTTAAAAATCAATGTGAATTAAATACATACTAATGAAAATTATTAGTTTTGTTTCAAACTAATTCAAAATATTTTTTTATGGAACCAATTAATAATTTTCAAGTAGGTAATTACGTTCAATATCAATCTCAAATTATGAACAATGGGCAAATAGCTATGATAGTAGATCGTATCTCTTCCATTGACGATAAGCAGATCAAAACCCAAAAAGGGCTTACTATTGCAATCGAACTGGCAAAATCACAGTTTTTCCCAATATCAATAAAACCTGAATGGTTACAAGCTATTGGATTTGAAAAACATTGCGAAGAGGGAACTTTCTCTATATGGGAGCAAACGTTTTACTATTTTAAAGAGAATAAGCCAATCCCTATTATTATTATTGAACACAACGAAAACAAATTGTTTTTCTTGGGTTTAGTGAATGAGCCTCTATATGCACATTCGTTACAAAACCTATTTTTCAATATAACAAGAAATAAGTTAGATCTGCCTATAGAAGTCTAATTTTACAAGCCCTCTTATGAGGGCTTATACTTCTTCCAGCTCAACTACCCAACCTTTCCCAAAACCGTATTTTCGTGTTTCTTCCTGATAAACATTCAGGACTTTAAAACGGGATCCGGCACGAAACACAATCTCATCTTCACTGGCATAATGGGAAATGGCTTTTACATCTACACCCTTTTTACTCTTGATAACCAACATTAAGTTATCTCCAAAGATAGCAGTTCTATCAATATTGGTAGTAGAGGACATGAAGGCTTTGTTTACATAGGGTTGCCCGGATGATAGACACGCTTTCATTTCTTGAATATACTTATCCAGCTTCATTGCGTCAAAGCTGATCCCTGAGAATACAGTACCATTATAGCGAGGCATTTTTTCTAAGGCAGCATTACAAGCCGGATAATATTTTTGGCATAATCCCCCATAATCTTGTATTTTGCCAAAGTACGGATCTACAATACCATAACCATAATTATTACACCACTTGGAACCGTATGTATAGCGGTTTATCAAAGCAAGCTCATCTACGGATATACCCGTTTTTTTGCTATAACGCTCCATTGCTCCAGCTTCACTACTATAGTTCTGCCAGCGTCCACCGATGGCGTTATTAGCACTATGATTAACTGGCGCATTTATATACTCTTCCAGTGCTTTTTTTGCCAATTCCTCAGTTTCTCCATTCAGCTTAACCAGCTTGCCTTGTTTTGACACATATTTTAAAGCCAACTCCTTTTTATAATCAGCAAGCCGGACATAACAAGCACTTACTTCACTATTCCACTGACTGCCGTATAGATCCATAGCCTTATCATATTCAGATTGGAGCCTTGCTATTTCCAGCTTTTCTTTTTCTGTTGCGTAAAGATCCAAAGTGGATCCGTCTGCACCTTGTTTAACCAGCTTTGCGAGCCGAGCCTTTTCTATTTCTTGTATTTTGGCAGTCGCTTTTGCTGTCAGGGCTTGTATCTCATTTGCAGTCGCTTCATTGGCTATAGCCTCATTCAGTTCTGCCAGAATCGAGTTTAACGGTTTACTCTTGCTTTTATAGTTCAAAATAGGCTTGGCAGCATTTACGGCTTGTTGGTATTGAAATTTTGCCTCAACTATAGCCAGCTCTTTTTTAAGCATTTTCACCATTTCGGGAGAAGTCGGGAATTTATTCTTTTCCTCAACCCAATTAGCCTCAAACTTTAGCTTCTTGATTTGGTACTCCAAATCACCAGTAGAGATTTTGGCTTTGAATGAATCGAAAGCCTCATATAGCTTTTGTACGTTTTCTTCCCCATATTGAGCAACCAGCCCTTTGTAGTGTTTTTGCTCAGGTGTGAGAGGATGCAAGATTTCTTCTATATCCGTATAGTTATCCTTGACGAAATAGGGTAGAGTGCCTTTTGTTTTGGCTTCATTCATGCGATCTTCGTTATCCTTTACCCATTGCACAAATTCATCTGGAAACTCCGTTATTTGCCCTTTCTTGCTTATTTCTTCATCTTCTCCAGCCAGGATCTTGTTAAGCATATCCTCTATATCATCTTCACCAGCTAAAATAGGGATCATGTAGCACCGACAATTCGGATGCCAACCAGTCCATTTAAACGTTTTGGGATATTTGCCAGCAAGCTCATCGCAAATATCATGGCATGGGTGGTTGTTTGACAGCTTGATTTCATAGCCAATTATAAAATCTAATTGCCCCCATCGTTCAAAATCAGCAGTTCTGTAGGCTATATTGGTTTCTGTACGTGCCAAACGTTGGGCATTACGGTATGAAGATCTATATACACCACGTCCAGGATGATATTTCTTTGGGTTATCATCTACCCATTTATAACTTTCGGTTTCTTTGTCATATACCCTACGTTTCCATACACGACCATACACAGTATTTCCGTTTTCATCCTCACCGACCTTTATTCTGAATCTTCTGTAAAAGCGATCAGGATCTTGTAGGTAGGTCTGTATTTTGGAAGCTAACTTGTTGGCTCCTGTACCCTCTCCTATAGCCAAATCCAAGCAGTTTTCAAGCTCTTCTTTAAATTGTCCTGTGTACCTCCATACCTTTTGCGATAGGCTTAGCCCTTCTTCTCCAGTTTTCCGAGCAAAGAAAGCGTCCATAGCCTCCATATTGCGCTTAAAGAATCGGGCAAAGTGGTTATCATTGATAGAGTTTTCACCGAACACACTTTTTACCAGCTCATCGTTATGTTGGTTGGAAAGCAGCCATTCATTTTGCACGTCATTCCTTATTTCTTGATACAAACGGCTGTACATTTCTCTAAATATGGCTGTAGCCTCATCACTATAGCCATATTCGGAGAAAGAGAACGGTTTACCTTCTTCCAACTCCGTACCTTTTACCAGGTTAATAATCTGGAGTAAGTAGTTTTGATAAATCGCACGTACATTAGCTGCGTACCCTTCTGTACGTTTAAACAGCTCTTTTTGTAGCTGCGTGGAATTGACGTATTTAGTTTTTGCCATTGCGCTTTAACTCAAAGTGTTCACAGTGATCTTTGTTTAAGAATTTAGAGTATTTGAAGAAAGGACACCGACAAAGGAAGAACTCACCTTTATAATCCTTCTCGTGCCAGTCGTAAGAGTGCTTGCAATCCCTACAATGGTACTTTGTTTCTGACGGTTTTACTTTCTTTGCCATTATTCACCTCCACCGAACACATCTATTCTGTTTAACTCCTGCTGTTTAGCTATGGCTTCTAAATCTTCCTGCTTCAAACGCTCAATTTCCGTTTTTGCATCTTTGATAAGGTAGCTCATTTCCACATAAGTTTGTCGGCTTATCGCTCCATCGTTATACTGCTTTGATATATCAGCAAGAATATCGCTCACATCTTCACCGAATGGTTCTTGAAACTCATGCCCTAACTGTAATGCTTCATATTCGGCTTTGTGTTGGTAGTCCAAAACATTACCAAGAATAGCACGTAGCAAATTACCCGTTCTATTCATGTAATTATCATGGGTTTCCTTTCGTTTCTCAGCCTTAATCACTGCAAGCAGCATTACTTTTCTGATAGCTTTAGCAGACAGATTGCCCAAACTCTTCATATTGTCAAAATCTATGTTAGGAGTGAAAGATTTTGAAAGAATATGCTTATCCAGCCGTTCGTATTCATTTGCCTTGCTTTGTGAAGCCTGATCCCATGTAAGATATTCAACCTTGCCCCCCTCCTTTAGAATGAATAGTTTTGCCTCTTCTTCTGCTTTAGGCAAGCTGTTAAGCACTTCTGCGGTTGCTACCATTGCCGGGTTAGCAAATCTATCATTTACATCTGCATCTGTTGATTCCATGCTTTCTACACGGTGTATCATGGGCTGTGTTCCTTCATGCTCTAACTCTTGTTCAAAGAGGATAACGGGAATTTTCCCTATCACATTAGGGATTGCCTTCACTTCCCAACCTACACTAACACGCTTACAGTAGTAAACCGTATCATCTTTGTAAATATCCACATGGTAGATGCTCCGATTGCCGGATTCATTCAGATAATACCCCCAAGCAAAAGCAGTCATACGCTTATACTGATCTTTGATAAGGTAAATATCATCACCGTTTTGTTTAGATAACACATTCAATAATACATCTGGTTTTCCTTCTTTATTTCGGAACACATGAAATAGCATAGCGGAAGTACCCTCAGCACCAGCAACACGTTTAGCCTCTCTTACATTGGCGTTGAAGCGTAAATGCTCCAGCAGTTTTATATATTGCTCAAAAGCATAATCAGTACCTTTGCTTCTTTGCGTCCATTTTACGGGTCTGCCATATAAGAAAACAAGCGCAATTTCATTGATGAAAGACTGATAGGGGATAGGAATTTTCCAACGCTTTTGCCATCTAAGAAAATTCCCTTTCTTATCATAAACGGCTTTATCCTGCCTTTTCATAACCTCATGGTTTTCTACCTTGTACTCCAGCAAGGCTTTTTCAGCAAAGCCGGAGCGATCTTGCATATAGTTTAAGGCTCTTGAAATATCCTTAGCCTCCAACAAAGCTGTAAAATTCTGTTGATAACCTACAGCAGCTTTTACCTCATTCTTGATAACATTAAAAAATCCCATAATTCAAATTTTTAAATAACTCCTAATCTTGCTTCTATATCATCTGGTATATCATACTCGTTATAGTCAAACCAACAGCGCATTAAAAACACATCTCGCCAGTCTGGAGAACATCTAATTTCCTGCTTGATTTCCTCTTTCGGTTTTAGCTTTAATTTGCCTTCTCCGTCCACATCCCATGTTTGCAACTGCTCCAGTTCAAGGATAATTTGCTCTTTGTCTGCCGAGCTTAACAGTTCCTCATTGATCCCAATCTCTGAGGCGTTTATGTGTTCTGCCAGCTTGTAACCGCATTGTGTTTGCAAGTTCTGGTAGTTCTCATCCTTTAAAGCACGACTGTTATTTACAAAGCCTTGTATGTCGCAATTATCCACCACGCCACCGCCTACACCGTCCTCATCAGCGATACACCGCCATTTAGGTATTCTGTATTTTTTCTGGAAGTGTTGAATACATTTCTGTATGTCCGTAGTTTTACTTAGTGGAAAGCATTTTAAGTCTATGATCGTATAACCATCCCAAACGCAAATCCGGGCGTAATCGGATCCAAATCGGGCTATATCTGCTGTTATATAGTTCTTCCCAGTGGTTATTGATAGCAGATTATTAAAAATGGCTGTAATCGCATCGTGAGAACAAAGCGCATTGGGGTTGTCGTCATACTCCCAATTACCTTTTAGCAAACGCTCTCTTTTAACCTTATCTTTGGTTGTTCTCAAACCTTCTATGTAGTCTGGATCTATGAAGGGGTTTTCTTGTACCAAACAACCCAGATAGTACATATACTCAGGCAATATACCTTTCTTGAATGGAGTGTAAAAGGTATCATACATCCAGTTCTTTTTAGGGTTACACGTGATAAACAACTTTCGTTTTAACCCTAACTCATTATTCAAGTGGCGACCTACACGAGTTTTAAGAGTGTCATAAGCACCGAAGTTTACTTCTCCACCTTCTTCTATCCAACCGCCAGTATATTCTATAGATCCGTATCTTTCATAAAAAGGATCTCCAGGCTTATACATCAAATCCAGCAAATCTATACGGGATCCGTTGTAAAACTCTATATAGTTATACTGCCCATTGTATTTATACAAAGTATCTTCTACTCCGTATTGGTTACAAACCTTATAGAACGTTATTAAGGTAGATTGGGTAATACGCTTTAACTCAGCTCGACCAATAAACCATTTGGAACCTGGATAACAAAGGCACATAAAAAGAAGCCAGGCAGCACCAGTCCACGACTTAGCACCACCAGCACCACCACCATACAAAAACTCTGCGTGCTCATTGTCTGTAAGGATCTGCAAAGCCTTTTCCTGCTTTTCGTGCTTCTTTCCATCCTTAACAGTAATGAAGTCAAAACAGCCACGTTTAAACAGCTCTATTTTGACTGCAAGAGCCATTGGTATTTGTATGTTTTTATTTTTTGCCATTCATCTTTTCTAATAGTCCATGATAAACCAAAAGATCTTCGGTTGAAAGTTTGGATAGATCCGGCTCCAGTCCACCAGACACATTAGCGTTTATATCCCCTTCTATCGGTTGGGCTGCTTTGCCAAAAATTCTATCGAATATCATTTCAACCGTTGAAGTCCGACCAAAGCGAATATCTGTGAAGATTGCACTGATAATATTGCACACCCAAATAGGAGTAGTGCTATCTTCTCTGTTTGCGTCAGCCATGATTTTATTTAGCTCTCCTTTGGAGCGTTCAAGAAGAAACCGAATTGTTTTATAATAGTCCTCTTTGCTCAGCTCATAATCTACTTTTTTACCTGTAAGCTCTTTGAGCTGTTTATACATTGAGGGCTTCCGACCATTTTTCTTTGGTTGGTTTTCGCTTGTGAATCTATTCCCTATGTTATTGCCTTTCTCAAAGAGTGCCATTCCGTTGTTTATTCGTTGTTTTTGGTGTATATATACACCGATTAAGGAAAGAAAAAATCAGATAGGAACTCCCACCTGATTAATTCTTTACCTGGTTAATTTATCATTGTTCCTTTTGTTCCTGCTCTTGGTACTTTGCCCAAAACCAGGCTATCATATCACCGTTGTAGTTGTCTATGTAATCATCTACAGCGTCCAGTTCATCCGATAATGCTTCGGCTTTGTCTATTACGTCATTGAAGGCTTCTTGTTCTTCTTCCGTAGCCATAAACGGATCGTACTTTTCATTTAGCTGCTTTTGAATAAGCTGCTTTTGCAAATCGGTTAATTCTATTTTATCCATAGCTCAATATTTTATTGCGTTTTCCGCAAATATACGTTATAATTTATACTTCTTGATTATATCTTTAGCTGCTTTTGTGTACTTATCTGCCTTACCATGAACGGCTTTTGTACATACTTCTGCCCAGAACTCGTTTACATTGGTTTTGGCATATTTACCATAACCTTGTTTCGACTTATCATTACCCCATTTCTTATAAAGGCTGTTTATGCTTTTACTTGCTGCCTTTGCATTGGGGCTTGTTAAATGGTTGTTCCAAGTTGCGTGCGCCAGCTCGTGAGTAACAATATGTGCTACTGGCTTGTTGGTTTTCGTCAAGTGTCCGCTTTTGTAGCCTTTTTCAGCCCATTTAGCAACGCTTTGGGTTGTGGTGTTTTTCCCATTGAAAACGGATTTATTCAAAACGACTTGTTTAGATACTCCATTTTGGGAAATATGCACTCCACCCGTACCAGCCTCCAGTTGTCCGATCTTAATATCTTTCTGTCTTACTCCCAAAACAGAGTGAAAACGTGAGATACTTTCTTTTACAGTCTTGTACACCTTCGGGTTCTTAATTGAAGCCAAAGGTTCCAGTTTGCCTACCTTACCTTTGTAGTTTGAATCGCCATTCGGCAAACCTCCATTACTTCCGCTTGTTTTTGCCATCTTTTTTTGAACTTTTATCGTTAATAAAGTCCTGGACGTAAACCAGGCTGTTGTCTATGCAAAACTTTCTGATCTCATCACCACCGCCATACACAAGCAAGTTAGGAGTTTGCAAGCCGGATATTTCTTTGGCTACTTCAAGCTCTCCTTTCAGATATTCCAACCGACCAGCATAGCCACGAGTGAAAAAAGCATTATAGCCTTTAGGCAAGCCCATTTTGTTATACTCTCTGAACTTTATAGAAACATTCAGATCTGCGTACACCTTGATACCGCACTCTTGAAAGTATCGGCTTATCCAACGTTTCTTGTAAATCTGTTGTAAACCGTAAGCTATCGGGGTTGTATCGTAAACGGAAAGGTTTGGCTCTACCAACGCTTTTACACCACTGGTTAGCACCTTGATCGGATCTTTCCAAATAGCTTCAAAGCGATAATCATCTACATAGAAGTGGTAAGTAGCAACATCTTTCCTTAATCGGCTATCAGCTCCCCAGGGGGCAAAAGGCAAAAGAAGTTTTCCGGCTTGTTCTTCCAGCAACAAATTAGGAATGTCAAACTCATTATTGCTCTCATACAAACAATCGTTAAGCATGGATCTGTAAAAATCCTCTTTTTCATCCGCTATCGGATCATCTTCCGAGCCTTCCTCTTTCTCGTTGCCCTCTTGTTCTTCATCGGCTGCTTCCTCATCTTCCGGCTGTTTATCCTCTACTGGAATATCTAAACCGATAAAAGAGAAATCAGCCTTGTTGCTCCAATCTCCAAGCTGTAGCTTTTCAAAATCCCATTCACCATTGTTGATGTTATCCCTTAGAACTATATCCGCTTCCTGCTCTTCGGTCAGGTTGTGGTACAAGATTGTCGGCACTTCCGATATTTTCAGCTTCTTTGCAGCCTTTATCCGTTGGTGTCCTGCCAGTACATACAACTTTCCTTCACGCTCAGATAAGGCAATAGGGCGGTGCTTCCAGAAACCATTTATGCGGATGGAATCTACCAAACGCTCTAAATCTCTCTTGCTTATCTTTCGTGGGTTATCATCCAACAGAGTTAGATCCGAGATTTTACGGTAAACAATCTCTATCTCTTCCATGTTAAACCTCCTTTTCAAATTCAGGAATACGGGCAATCTTTCTGAAAGCCTCCACAAAGCGCATCAACAGATAAAGTTTCCGCTTCCCTAAAAACATAACCTTATGCCCGTCCGTCATTCTGCCTACAGCGTAAAATTTTCCTCTATAATGCAATGGCAACGGGAATTTATCATACACATAGATACAACCGTTCTCTATACTCGTGATCGTTGCCACCCTATTAAACTTACCATCCAGATATACGGTAATAGATTTACCTGGTGTAATCGGATCATACGGTAGGAAAAGATTTGCAAAGTGCATAGCGGTAATGAATACCGCCAAAGCACCTGCTACTATAAAGATAGTTGTCGTAATAGTCATAATATCAATGTTATCAATTAATGCAAAGATATAAATTTTGGCGTACATATACGCCAACAAAGGGCAAAAAACATCTAAAAGCCAAATACTAACATGGCAGCATCCCTACTATGCTCGTTGGTTTGCTTTTTCCATCCCGTAAGCTGCTTGAAATATTCCTGGCTCATCTTTGTTATATTCCGTTTAGGAGCAACCATTTCAAACTCAACACCAAGTTCGGTAAGGTAATCTTCCCAAATTGTAGCATCACGTTTTACGGATCCTACACCTTGTAGCCTCTTCCGTTCCTCTTCACGTGTCATTCTCTCTGTACCAAACCAGGTGCGTTGTCGTGGATCCTCCACTCTTACTATGATTTTATCGCCTACACCCGTCTTTTGCATATCCGCATAAGACTGAACAACTGCCATAGCCCTATGAATAGGCATTTGTTTTACCATTTCCAAAGAACGCTTTCGGTTATCCCAGATAGCAATCCCGGTATGTACACCTGTATCAATCCCTATATAGATCATTCTTTCCCTTCCTCAAATTCAACATCTGTCGTATCGCTAAAAGATCCTGGAATCTGATAAAGCACTACGGTATTATCGCTAATCTGCTGTTCCCTTGAAGGCATTAGCATTGTCATAAGACAATTATTCGGAGCGTATTTATAGCGAATCTCCTTAATCATTGGTAAACCTATAGGATGTTGGCTGTGAATAGCAATGCTTAGAAGATTATCAGTCATTTCAACTTTGACAATAGCGCAACCATGAAGGAATGTACCAAACCGATATTCCCCGAACTCATCTTTTGTAAACGGATCGCTTTTTGCAGTTGATTCAAGTTCTTTTATAAACTCCGGGTTAAGTTTCTTCTTTTTCCAATACTGAGGAAGTTGAATATTAATCTTTTCCATAACATTACATTTTATATGGTGAAACAATATCGTAAATAGATTTGCATACTTGAATGTCATACAAGGCATCATGTAGCCGGCTTTCGTCTATTTCTATACCGAGTGCCTTTGCTACAGTTCCTTGCTTGAAATTTTCCATCTGTGAGCGTTGAGAAGCCAGATAAGGAGTTGCCAAAACCATTACATCTATAGAATTACTCCAGAAGTAAGATCCGAAATATTTATCCCCATTCTGTAAAAACCATGCACGGAGAAACTGGTTATCAAATGAAGCATTATTATAACCAGCAAGGAAAAACTTATCCTGCTTATTGTACTTATCCACGTATTTGTTCAAAATAGCCGTAAATTGTCCGTACACATACCCCATTGCCGGATAAGATAGAATCTGCTCTTTGGTTACACCAGCCACATCTAAAGCCTCTTGCACTATTTCCGCTTTAGGGTTAGGCTGTACCTTGAAATCAAAGGTTTCTTTTACTTCACCATCTATAACGATCATACCGCTAATTTGGTGGATCCCATGTTTGTTTACTAACGTTCCTGTAGTTTCCAGGTCAAAAAACACTACTTTCATTTACTCAATTTTTTATATTGTTTCATTGCATTACTCAAACTCTCTGTTTTATCCAGAAGGATAGCCAGCTTATCCACATCTACCATAACACCGCCATCCAGATAAGCCCACACCTTACGGAGTGCCTGAGCTATCTCTTTGGCTTCCTTAGCCTCTTTCTGTACAGCGTTAATCTCTTTATTGGTAACAGTCCTTTTTCCTTGCTTTTCGGCTAATTCTACTGCTTTTCTCGTGGCGTTTACTTGTTCCTCTTCCGTATCGTAATTGGCTACAATGTCCTTAGCAGCAGAAGCCGATATTTGTTTGTTTATAATACGTTCCTGAATCTCTATAGGGAGATCCATTAGGGATAAACATTTACTCACAAAAGCCGGAGATTTTTTAAACTTTTCAGCTATCTCATTTTGGGTATATCCGAACTCTTCTTTAAAGCGTTTGAACATGATACCGCACTCATATTCAGAAAAACGCTTTCCCTCATTTCTCATCATCTGCTCGATTAGAAGCTCTTCCGTACTTGTGTCTTTAGGCAGCTTCAAAGCCTTAATGTAAGGAATGTTTGTACCCTCTTCAATCGCAAGCATAGTAGCCCGATAGCGTCTTTCACCATCCACCAGCTTGTACCGTTCTATACCGTCCTCATCTTTGAAAGGAAGTACGGTAATAGGGTTAAGAACTCCTTTAGCCTTGATTTGCTCCTTTAATTCCTCTAAATCGAAATCTCTACGAGCATTGAAATCATCCATTACCACTATGTTACGTGGATCTATCTGGAAAATATCAGTTCTTTTTGTTGCATTAGTTTCCATTTTTATTAACTATTGGGTTGATAATGTTTACAGCTTTTCTTTCTGGCTGTTATTCGTTTACCTAACTTGTAGCAATACATTTGGGCAGTAGGAGGATAGCACCAATAGTATTTGCATTCGCTACAGTGTCTTATTTCATTCATACTTGCTATTGAATTTGCCACAATTACATTTGAAATGAGGAAGTACACCTTTGGGGTCTGTATATTTAGTACCACCCTTAACTATTGTATGAGCCATACAGCAATAAGCACTATAACCATCCCTTATTTTTTTCAACTCCATAAAAGAGCAATTATTACAAATCTTTTCCATGTCTTAGTATCTAAAAGAGGTAAAATGAATAACAACACCTTCAAAAACATTCTCTTTGTTGTTCCCGAAAAACCATTCTACAAAGTCCTCCACGCTCAAACCATCATTCTTTGCTACTTCATGGATTGAAACTTTCTTGTTGTCTATCCATATTTCAGGGTAAGCATCCTCAGAGCTATATGTCATGGTTATATGTTGCAGTCCGATTTTGGGTAATTGGGCTATTTCCTTTTGTTCCGAATTATACGGTCTGCCAGTCCATTCACGTATTGAAAGATATTTTTTTCCAGAAGCAATATCTTTATACCGTCCATTCCATACATTTTTTGCGTTGTATCGGATTGTATGGATCTTACTTTTGTCTTTCAACTTCTTTTCAAAGTCTGTAGCCTCGCCAGCTTTGCTATGAGTTACGGGGAAAGACTTGCATAAGGTCAATATTACTTTTTTCTTTTCCATCTTAATTGTTGAGTTTTATATATTTACCAGGTATATTAGAATATTCCAGTATTTTTGCGTTTTCCTCACCAAAGGCTATAAGAACGCTACCGCACCCTGGGCTATCTCCTTGTGTACCATCTGGTCGATAGAATTTTATTCTACCCTTCACAAACATTATTGCGCTTGCATTTGGGAAAATGAGATCTTGAAACATCTTGCTATCACAGCGATTAAAAAGCAATGCTATACCGTTGTTGTTCCTTACCATCTTTTCCACAAATCGCTCAATAAGAGGACGTGAATACGGAGGATTTAACCATACTCTTACCCCTCCCCATTCAGTTTTTAAACCATCCTCAGAAGGCGTTATATGTCTTTTGGCGGTGTTCCACAAACGATTTTCAGGAGCGCATGGATCAAGATCAAAACTCCCTAAAGCGTCCACTATCCATTTGGGAGTGTACCACTCATCCGTTGTCTGCTTACTTCGTTCAAAACTCGTATTCATAATGTTTACTTGGTAAATTTTAATATTCCTTTCCGTGTTTATTTTCCCTACCTTCGTTGTAATACATCTTTTGCTCAATATGCCACAGTAAGTTAATTTTGAGAATTTCGGATAATCTTCGTATCTGGTGAAGAGCATAGTTAATCTGTTCTTCCTGAGAATATTTATAGTTCACCAAATCTTTTACGATAGCATATATATTTTCTGTAAAACTTTTCTTAGGAGTAACTAAGTGTTGCAAACAGAATCTATTTAAATTCAGATTGTTTGCTCCGGCAAGATCCAGTAATCGAATAGCAGCATCCGCTAATTCATCTTCTACTGTATCTTTCACATACTCTTCAAAGTTTTCTCTGAAATACTTGTTTTCATGGTGGAAAGTGCGATCATCGAATATTGTTTCTTTTCTGTTGGCTGGTACTCTTGCAAACTTATTTCTTCTATGGGCGTTCACAGCTTCCATAAGCTCCGAAATAACCAGGCAAAGAAAGTGCTTATCGCTTGGTCTGCCTTCCCAAAATCCATGTTTTACTGCGTTGGAATGGGCTTTGTCTTTTAACTCGTTCCAATTTATCTCACTCATTTTCTATAACTCTTGTTTTGGTAATAAATACGTTCAAACATTTCTTCCATCCGATCAGCTATTCTTATACCGTAACGTTCCCCAAAATCGGAATCTTTGAGATTGGAAGTTGCGATAGTGAATAACTGTCTATCATATCTGGCATAAAGCAGTTCTACCACTGGCGAGAACTCGTTACCCCAACTTTTTACACTTGCTGGTTCAGTTCCTATATCATCAATAAAAAGCAGTTCTTGATTTTTGAGCTTATTGAAGTACATAGGATCATTAGCCACATTTTTTGCCAAATCCAAAGCTGAAACCCGGAATACACCTTTTCGCTCACTGGATATGGAGCTATTGTGTAGAATACCGATAAGGTTACAAATCGCCTTGCCTAAAGTAGATTTGCCGGATCCCACTATTCCATATAGCAGCAATCCTACTTTATAATCGCCAGTAAGCCATTTTGCAGCCTTTTCTATTTTCTCCAGTGTTTCCTTATCTTCCTGAAACGGAATACGCCTTTTGCGCACCTCATGCTGATAGCACATAAGCAGCATTTCCTGAACCGTTTCCTTAGAATATCCTTCTATTCTAAATCGTGTTTCTGTAGTCGTTTCCAGTTGCCGATCCAGGATCTTTTGAAGCTGATTCTTTATGTTTATATCCATACTTTTGTATTTCTTCGTTATATCTATTTACTACCCAGTTTAGTATGGCTCTATAGTCAGAACTATACTTTTTCCCTTTTGATCCTTTATAGTTATCAAGTATTTCAATCATCCGTTTGGCTCCTTCCTCAGAATATTCAGCGCATAACTTAGCGTATTCATCCCTTGTTAGTGTTACGAACTCAGCATACTTGTATTTTTTTGCCTTCTCAGCCTTTTTTTGCTGCTCTGGCGTTAAAGGTGGTGGGCTTTCTTGTGGAAACAGTAAAACTTCCTGTTGCGGTTGTTGGGGCTGCTCTTGTAGGATCGTTTCTGCTTCTGCTTTTGGAATGAAAACCCTTGCCTTAGTGATCTCACCCCCTTTCTTACCTGCCAGCCTTCTTTTCTCACTTATCAGGTTGTCTTTTACCATACGCCTACTATAAATAGCTCCATCTTCCCGAACTTCACACACCTTGTTTTCTATCAAAGAATCTACCCATTTAGAAGATCCTGAGCAATCCGTACCTATGATACGGGCTATATCTTCTTTCGTACAAGGCTGTCCGTTTGGCATAACCATAACACCACGTTCTACACTTTCCCACATATAGCATAACATATCCATCCACAAGCCCCTAACGTCTGGTGGAAGTACCCTTAATTCAGGACACCTCAACCAATCGCCAACATAGAAAGGCATAGGAGTTTCTTGTTTTCTTGCCATAGAGAGAATTTTTAAGGAAGCCGGGATAATTCCCAGCTTTCCTATAATCATGTTTGAACGGTTACACTTCCAGAATTGCAATATCGGGGGCAATATCCTTGATCTTATCCAGCACCTCATCAATACACTTATCTCTGTAACTTTCCATCACTTCATTTGCTCCTGGCGAAACAAGTTGCAAAAACACTTCTCCATTTGTCAGATAATGATCGAACTCAATTTCGATGGGCTGTTTTGCAGTTCCCTTGAAGATAGCCATGTTTACGGTAAAGCTCTTCGGTAAATTACTTTCTACCTGGCAACGGTAAACATCAGCAACGGAGCCAGAAGGATCTCTTTGTTTCTCAATCTCTGCCTTTGCTTTTGCATTGAAGTTTTTGAGATTGGAAACAAGCACCATGCACTTTTCTTTATCTTCAAACAAACCACGATTCAGACGCAAAAATTGTCCTAATTTGGCAGGGATCCACCCCTTTTCACCATCATTAATACCGAACTTCTCAAATGTTTCAGATACTTCAACCGTACCAGTGAACGTGTTTTTATTGTAATAATCATCTTCGTTTACAGTGAGCTGAATTGTCATTTTCTCACGATTCACAACGACATTTGCACGTTTCTGATCTACAGTGTCTATTCGCTTGGAAAGCCATTCATACGGAGTAGAGATAGTGCCGGAAACACTGATCTTTTCCGGGGCTTTGGTTGCAAGCGGTTGTTGTGCTTGTGCTGCGTCACCAAGTCTATAAACTACTTCAATAGGTTTCTCTCCAGTGTAATGTTCGATGTTAATGTTCAAACCTTTGTTTTTTTCTTCCATAATGTTTTAAAAATTAAGATGTTAATAAATTAATTGTCTGTGCCAGTCAAGCGCACTGCCATTTGAATTGTTTTCTGTCTTTCTTCCGGCTTCATAGGTCTTTCCTCCAACAAATAACCGTCTGGCGTATAGTAACCTACTCTTCCTTCGTCTTGATCTATGAACTTGTAGCACTCACCTTTAATGTACTCACCGCCTTTTCTCAAATCATCAAGCATTTTTCCGATCCGTTCTTGCAGTGGCTTCATTTTCCCTTTGAAGTCAGCTTTAACTACATCAAAATTCTCTGTCAGTTCTTGCATCTGTATCTGAACTTCTACAAGGTTAGCCCGAAGCTCATTTGTTTCTTCCTGAGAGAACTTTGAGAGATAACTTTTCTCTACGACTTCATCGCAGCTATCACGTAAAATTTGCGCTCTTTGCTCCACTGGAGTATCAGCCAACATTATATCTTTCATTGCAAAATAAATTTGATTATTAATGAATTGAAGTCTATTTGAAAGTGGTACTTATTCAAGAGAACAAACAGTAAGATTGCGATTCCTAATATGTTATCTATAATTCTCCATGTAAACCACTTCTTAGGGATAAGGCTTAAAACAATCAATGCAAGAAAACCTATCCATTGAGAGCTTATTAAACCTATGAAGCACAATATAAGGTAGATCCAGTTGCACATTCTCCAAACAGCGAAAACCGGGCTTATCTCTGTGAGATCGTTTTTGTCCTTATACTTTTCCACAGCAGCGAAAACTTTTTTGCAAGCTGCCAAATTCAGCACCTCAAAGAAAAGGCAGAAGGCTATCAGTATATAAAATATTGTTGTCATTCTTGCACCTTCTTTACATTAAACATCAAATAATCAAACCACAATTCAATGAATTGCTGCCCGAAATACTTTGCTTTCTCTCTTGATTCTTGCCAAAGCCGAGAGCCGACAGACGCAGCCGTAGACGAGGGGGCGTAAGGCGTATACGCAGAACCGAAGCCCGCACGATTGTTTAGAGCGTCAATAATTGGAATATACACAAGCCCTTCCGTTTCTTTGATTTCTCTCTCAGTCCACAAAGCAAACCAGGGGAAATAGAAACGGCTGCTACCGATTGCATCCGGTTTAGGCTGGTAATTCTTACCCCACAAAGCCCGGCTGATTGTTTCAAGTTTGATTAAGGCAATAATCCCTTTTCTTACTCCAGCAGAACGCAAAGCCTTCTCATCAATAGGGGAACACTTTAAAGCAGCACACGCATCCTCATAACTTCGGATTGTCGTGTAATCATCAAGGGTAGGGGTTGGTTTCTTTTCACCTTTGCAGAACAAGGCTACCAACACGTTTTTCACTTCTTCACTTTTAGCAACGTCTAAAGCTGCCTTTACTTCAATCTCAGTAATTTCAATTACTTTCATCTTTTAAAGATTTTAATCGTTTGACAATTTTGTTAGTTAATCGTATCGCATTATCCACTCTGGTACTTCTACCTTCGTGTGGGATATTTTCTATTAGCACTGGAATAAGCCGGATAAGCTCATTTACCAAGTGATTGGGTATTTTCTTCATCGGCTTTCCTCCAGTTAGGATCGGGATCAGGTATTTCTATATTCAAGTATTCCAAAGCATACTCTCTGAGCTTCTCGCAATATGTTGAGAATGTTAACGTGTCCATTGTTGCAGTTGATCCGGGAAATTCTATAATCTCACCCGTATGTTTGTTTACTACTTTGTCTTTAGTCATTTGAGCCTTAAAAAACTCGTGTACTTGTTCCACGCTTGTAAACTCCCATCCGGCATTAAGCAACCCATCTAACAGCATTGGATAGATACACCCCCATAGCCAGCCGTTTTGATCGTTGGAACGTGGCTTCCTAACCTTTTTCACTATTACCTGGTAAATCCCATCTACCGAATGAGAAAACAAGTCGTATAACGGTCTAAGGTTGAATAGCCCACCCTTCTTTTCTATCAAAACTTTATTTGTCATATAGCTGTAGCTGTTTTTCTAAACTCTTTCTAACTGCGTGTATAGCTCCTTCTCTACCTTCAAGGCTTCTCAGGTAATCTTCCAGCTCCTTACGTGTTTCTGCGATATAGTAGCCTTCACTTGTGGCGATCAGCCCAATCACCATACCCGAAAGTCTAATATGGTTGATAATCTTTCTTATTCGTGGACTATCAATTTTACACCCATAAGACTTTAAAGCCGAACACATCGCTTTATTTGTAACCGCTTTAGATTTACCTACCTTACCGTGAAGCCCTTGTACTATGAGAGGTAGAATAACTTTGTCCTCATAATCGGTTAGAGGTTTTGTTTGCTCTGAAAATCCTTGTATCATACCTAAAAATTGTTTAAGGTTATACTCAAACCTGGTTTAGCAGCATAAACCGCCTTTCCAGTAATTTTTTGCACCTCAGATACAAATAAATGCTCATCGCTGTTATTAGATGAGAGGTGTAAAAGAACTATGTTTGCAACGTTGCTCAAATCGTTTTCTTTTAGAGCTTGTTTGCAACTTTCCAGCTCCATGTGAGAAACCATTAATCTGTTTCTTTGTGTAGGAAGGACACGCCCGGCATTAATGCTTTCTATCAGTTTTGTATCAGAGTAATTACATTCAATCAGTATATGATTCAATCCAGAAAAAGTATATCCAGACTGGCAACTATCCGTTAAAAACATAATACTACCACAATCCGGGTGCTTAATGAAATAGCCAACACAAGGTACATCATGGAAAGCAGGGAAGGGGATCACCCGAAAGCCACCAAGCAGATAGCCCGATCCTATTTTAATGGCTTTTACTCTGGAACCTTTCAATTCCTTGCTTTCTATCACTTCTGGAAGAGCCAATACATGAAAGCCACAATCTACCATTGCCTTAGCATATTTAGCATGATCGTTATGCTGATGAGTTATTAAGCAGCCTACGACTTTACGAATATTGAAATCCAAAGCCTTTTTTACGTCTATGAAACGTATTCCAGCCTCGATAATCAAAGCCTCATCGCCGTTATCCAGTATGTAGCAATTACCACTGGACGAGCTGCCCAAAACTCTTAATTCCATTCCCATTAGAAACCTGGCTTATTTTCATTGGAAGCCGTTGCAGTATTGGCACTGGTAGTAGAAACTTCCTCAAAGCTAACATCTGATACATCAAAACGTTGTGTTCCCATTGTGGGCATAGCGTCTGTATGCTCTTCCGCACCCTCAACATCATTTTCAAATGCTTGTTGCATTTCTATAGAGAGATAGCCGTATTTACTAAGTAAATTTCTGATAACGGTTTTGATAGCCATCCCATGAAAATTACCGAGCCATCCAACGGTTTTACTGTCTGCCGAGAAAGGCAGTTCGGCAAGTTTCATAAGGCTTTCTACGGTTGTTTCCTTCTTTAACCCTTTGGAGTAGCGTTTGGCGTGGGTAGCCATTTGTTCAACAGTCATGTACAACGTCTTAGAGAAGCCGTTAAGCAATTCAAAATAGCAGAAGTAACCTATGATCTTATCAGACTTCTTTTCTCCGTCAAAAGCGATCTCGCCAGTAAGTTTGTTCACTTTACGAACTTCACCATCAAAAACGACATCTGCGTTAATGGTACGGTATTGATTGGATCTTTCCGCAAGCTGAATATAACCCTTGTACCCCAGTTGAAACGTTGGCTCCATAACCTTGATATACTTTTGGATAGGCTTACCGTCTGAGCCTATTTTGGGCTTACCTTTTTCGTCCAAATCATCTACTTTTTTGCTGTTATTGAAGGGGATAATGAAAGCGTACCCCAAAGCCTTATTGATTGGCAATTTCAAAACAGCAGCTTTCAGACATTCCGCTACAACCGCTTTCGGCTCGCATAATTGTAAATTTGAATCCGAGTTGTATAGATCAATAATGGAAGCAACAAATGTGGAAGCATTCTTAGAAAGCGCATTTTTAAATTGTTCCATTACAGAAGGAGCGTTAAGCATAGTTTTCAGCACATCTATTTTTTTTGCCTGTGCTGGCATTTTCGTTGATTGGGTACTAACTACTTGTGTACCACTTGAATTTTCTTGTGTCATAAAATTATTATTTAAAGTTGTTTGTATTCTTCCATTGTTCCATTTCCGGCAACACGTATCATCAAAGATTTATCTTTGCTAACCACGAGGTTTATTACTTGCGACATGGTAGGTATAAGATCGTTCACACTTTCCCGATTATCAATGAAAATGGGTGCTGTGATACCTACAGATCGACATATAGCGTTTATTATATCCAGCCCGGCATTGATTTTTGAAGCATTGTTTACATCGGCAAACGGCACACCATCTACAGAGCAAAAGCAGGTTATAGCCTCATTCCCATTCAACTTTTCGCTAATAAACGAGAACTTAACCAAAGAGAACATTCCGTTAATACGTTCCATCAATTTGTTGTCTTTTTCTTTCTGGAAGTCTTGTACCAAAAACTCCAAACGTTCTTGTTCTGCCAGAGCTTCATTGTTTTTATCTCTTCTATCCTCCAGATCCTCAATAACTTTATTGGAACGCTCTATAGTATCACGTTTACCCAGCTTCTTATTCAGTTCATCTATAGCCTCAGAAAGAATAGCCTTAGCTTCTTTCAACTCTGTTGTGTCTATAGGTTTGGCTTCTGCCTTTAACTGGTTTTCAAGATCTACGATTTCATTACTGAGAGAAAGCCAGGTAGGATCGGAAAGAATGATCTTTTGTGTATCTTGTTCTTCCGGCATATTCCCTTTACATTCATTGATATTATGCACTAATATTTCTTTCTCGTTACTCAACTGAGTTATAGTAGCTTGAATAATTGAACACTGCTTTTTAAGCTCTTCAACTTTTGCAGCTTTTTCCTTGCCTTCATTTTGTACTGCTTTCAGTCGGTTTGCCTTGTTGAGATTAAAGTTGTCCTGTAATTCTTGTTGCTTGGCTTGAATATCTTCTACCTCCAACTCTCTTTTACAAGTCGGGCAAATAAAAGCTCCTTCCGGGTACTGTAACGTTTCCGCATCTATGGCATAGAACTTGCCTCTCAATACTTCCAAATCATTGTTTAGAGCTTCGATATTAGCTTTGATACGAGAATGATCCTCTTGTTTACGGGATATTTCAGCATCCTTGCTTTTAACTTGATATTCCAGCTTTGAAATATTATCCAGTACGTCATGGTAGGATTTATTGGCATTTTGTCTTATCTCATTTTCTCTTTGCGACTTGGCAAGTTTTTTGTTCCCGATTTGCTTTTGCAACTCAGATTTGGCTTTGAACTCTGCTTCTATCTGCTTGCTTTTATCGGCTAACTGGCTATCAATATCTTTAATTTTCTCTTTTTTGTCGGCTATTTCTTTCTCCAAAACCGTCCAATCCTCACTTTCAGGCATTGCATCACGTACCGAATCAATTCTACCAGGAATACCCTTTAACTCATCTTTGATCGCTGATTTCTTAGAGGCTATTTCTTTTGCTAATTGCTCTAAGGTTCTGCCTGAAATAAGACTAATCAGCTCTTGAAACTTTGGATTGATATTGGCTACTTCCTCATTCGTAACGTTACCAGCCATTTCAAGCAGCATAGCTTTCTGATCTTGCGCCTTCATGGTCGGGAAATATAACGGGTTAGTAATCATTCTAAAAACATCTTCCGGCAAGATCGCTGCTACTTCCGCATCATACTCCTTTTTCGTTTTGAGTTTTACACCATTCAAATAAAACTCTGTAGCATGGTTTTGAAGGACACCAGCATTTACACCACTTCCCCATTTTTCAACATAGTTACGTTGCAGTTCAACATCTCTACCATTGATAGACAATACACCAGTTACGCTATGTACAAGGTGTAAGATTGGTTTTCCATCTTCTCCCAACGTTTTAATGTTAAAGTTGGTATCAGCCCTATTCGTGCTGTCCTTCCCAAATAACAGCCACAAGAACGCATCTTGAAGCGTTGTCTTTCCTGTGCCATTTCCACCACAGATAAAGGTATTTTTATCTGTAAACTCTACTGTTAGATCCTGAATTTTCTTGAAATTCTTTAGGATCAATTTCTTTAAGAATACTTCTTTCATAATTTGTTTATATAAGTGTCTATTTTCTCTGTCTTTTCGATAGTTAATAATTCAGCTCTGGAGTATAGTATTTTGGAGCGTTTCTCTGCCCCATTCCTTGTAGGGTGTACAAGTTGCTGGCGTACCCACCGTTTTACACGAGCCTCACCGAATGATTTATAAGCCTCCCTTTGGGAAATGAGATCTTTTGCCGGAAATACCATTTTTGCGTAATTGGCAGCTCCAAGCTCAGCCATATCTTTACAGAGATTTTTAAGCTCGTATAGCTCCAGTACAATACCCATTATCTACATTTCCTTTTCCGTAATCTTTTAGCCCTCAACATTTTTCTGAAATAGTGCTGTACGCTTTCTGTATTGTACTGGTTATCTGTATAAAGTACATAGAACATCAGGAAGCACATAGCCGTAAATAGAAGTTGGTGCGAAGCTGAGAACGCAATAGCACATACCAGGCAAGTAACCCCTAAAGCACCGAATATGGAGCAACCAACCAAATTTAAAAACGTGTCCGAACTCATATCAATGTTGCATTATTGTTATTTGAATAAGTTGTTTTGCATAGCATACCGCATAAACTCAGGGAACGAGTGTACACCGACTTTTCTAAAACTGTTTTTTCGGTGATTATTAACGGTATTCAAAGAGATAAATAGTTTGTCTGCTATTTCTGAATCTGATTTGCCTTCATAAAGCAGCCTCATCACTTCAAGCTGTCTATCCGATAGCTTTGAATTAAATTTGGGTGCGCAAATGATCTTATCGCTTTTACACTCGCCACGTAGAGGACACCCGACAAATTCAAAGCGGAAATTCCAGTTCTCATCAATATCTATCACATTATCGTATAGACCAAAGTTGCACTTTATAAATCTCCGTACAGCCAGAAAATCACGGTAACGCTTATTTTCAGAACTCTTTGAGTAAATTTCCATTAAAGACGTATAAGCCTCAGTATAAAATTCTCTCAGTATTTCCAAGAAAGCCTGGATAAATTCAGTATCGCTTTCTCTAAGCTGTCTTTCCGCTTCACCCAAAGGACGCATAGTAACTTCGCCTTCTGGTGTGGTGTAAAATTCGATAGGTTTCATATTACGATACTTCAGGAAATAAATACTTGGCAGGAACTTTAAACTCTTTCTCTAAAACAGATTGCGCCAACGCATCCGGCTTTTGTGTTCCAGCGATCCAACACCGCACGGTTTTTACGGACTTCTTAGTAATCTTAGCTACCTTTTCTACAAATTCAGTTTTAGGAGCTTTGATACTACTTCTTTCGGGCAAACTCTTATACATTTGCGTAAAAGTAGGATAGTCTTTTTCTGTTAATTCGCTCATTTTCATTTGAAATATTATCACTCCTATAGGTTATTTTGCCTATATTTGTGGTGTTATTACTTTTATTACGTTGCAAATATATGCAACATTGGTAATATTACCAAATAAATCTCGTAATATTTTAGTAATATTTCAGAGAATATTATCATGCTATATTTTAAAAAGTCAATAAATGATTGATTTAAAAAGACTTAGAAAAGAAAAAGGAATTACACAGAAAGAATTAGCTCAACTTCTTTCATGTGGGCAGAGCTTTGTTGCCAACGTAGAGAATGGCAGAAGGGATTTACCACCCGTCAAACTTGAAATACTGGAAAGGGAATTTGGTAATATTTGCAGTTATATTACCAATGACATAGAAGAAATAAAGCCGATAGAAAATAAGCCTAAAACCATTGCGCCAAAACAACATTCACAGACTGAAAAAATGGAAGTATCTACAGATATTCTGTTTGCTGGTGCAGACGCTTTTTCCAGGCAGCTAATACAGCTAATGAACGAGAAGCTGATAGCACCCTATTCTATGATTACCGAGAAAGAAAAAGAGATAGAACGGTTAAATAGAGAAATAGGTCGCCTCGAAGCATTGTTAGAGGTAAGCAAAAAAATGAATGCCCAGCAGGAAGATGTTGCAAAATGTGCAGATGCCGTATAGTATTTGGCTTTAAACAGATTAAATATTAGAGTATGGAAGATTATAGCAAACTTGTAATAGAATTGTACAGAGAGCAATTCTTGGCTTATACAGTAGGTTTACCCGTAAACGTAGATAGCATTTTCAGTGTTCAAGATTGCCTTCTTAAAGCGATTGATAAAGCAAAGGTTAATAATGAGCCTACAGATTACCTGGTGAATTTGAAAAATGAAGTTGATTTTTTGAAGTACCAAATTCTAAGATAATGAATAATGCAGAAGCTAACAGACCTATTGCAAACCGTTTCTTTGAAGCTTTTGATGCTCTTGTGGCAATGGGTAAGATAAAAAGCGTGAGAAGCTATTGTGATCCCAACGGTGTAGATAGGCGAAATATGGAGTTACTTCGTAAAGATCCTACACGAAACTTACTACAACCATTTTGGCTGGTTCCTTTGATTACTGAATATGGTGTTAGCGCAAAATGGCTTCTTACTGGAAAAGGTAAGATGTTAGAAAAATAAAGCGATACTTTAAACAGTGTCGCTTTTTCTTTTCCCCTTAACAATCCCCTATATATACTCTATTATTAATATATAATCTTCTTATTATTATATTATATATACCCCCGTTTAAGTTTTGCTTAGGCAATTTGCTTAAGCAAAAGTGTTTTTTGTGCAAATCATCACAAAAGCCATTTGTGTTATAACAAACTGACAATCAGCTATATATTAGTGGTTTGATATGCAAACATACGGACACAACAAATTTTGCTTAAGCAATTTGCTTAGGCAAATCTTCAAGCAAAAATAACATTTTGCTTACCTTTTTGCTTAGGCAAATTGCTTAACCAAATTGCTTAGGCATTTTGCTTAAGCAAAACGCAAAACATTATACACCAACAAATTACACTTTATTGGTGTGCTGTTGTATCATCTTCATTTTGCCTAAGCAAATTGCTTAAGCAAAATAGTTTTCTTTGTACTTTTTCATTTATAGGCTCCTTAGTTTCGCTGATATTTATATTCACCAGGTTAATTACTTTCCTGTTCGCTTGATCTATAGGATCCCATGATTTTTTTATGTAGATGTCCGTTACCCTCATACTATCATCAACATGATTAAGAGAAGTATGTACGGTGTATTTATCTACTCCTGCATCATTTAAAGCTATAGTAGCCCATGAGTGCCGAGCTGCGTAAAACTCCAAATCATCTACACCAACTAACTTTCCTACTTTCTTTAACCCCTTGTTTAGAGCCGTACTGAAAGTATTAACATCTGCATACATCGTATAAAACCTGAATACCCTTTTTCCTGTAGGATCCCGATATTTATCTACAAGAGCTTGGTATTCCGGTTCTACTTTGATTGAGATTTCAGCTTTATCAATGCGCCTTTCTTTGGTTTTTATTCTTTGGTACGTAATACGTCCGTTCCTATAATCTGTACAATTATATAAGTCTATAGCATTCATGCCAATTAAACCAAAGCTCAGCAAGAACACATCTTTTGCAAAATTGAATCTATTAGTACCGGGCTGGAGTATCTTAGTATATTCCAAATTTGCAATAGCTTGTATTTGCTCAACCGTCAAAGCTCGCTTTCTCGTTGCCGGAAGTTTCGGGAAATCAATGTGAGAAAAAGGGGAATAAGGTATTCGGATAACTCCAGCATCCTCATCGTTGAACTCTTTTTTCGCTCTGTTGTATATAGCCCTCATCCTATTTAAATAGTTGTGAGTTACATACCCCCTTGTTACATTTGGCTGTTTGTTTATCCAATCAGCCCAATTTTGCAAAAACTTAGCTGTTATTTCGGATAACATAACCTTTTCCCGACCAACAAACTTAACCAATGATCTAACAGCACATATATAGGTATCTGCATTACCTCCATGTCCTGCTTCTTTCATTCGTTTTATTTCCTTCCAGGTGTAGGCTGCAATATCAAGATCAAATTTTTCATTCTCATTATCGGTAGTAATGATTCTGATAATTTGCTCCATAGTCATACTGGTTTGCCTTTCACCCCAACGATCCAAACGTTTACGATACGTCCTTATCATTTCATCAGTAAGATCTATGTAATGCTGATTTTTGATTTTAAAGGTTTTCTGGGTAATATCTTCCTTATATATAAAATAAGGTGTAGCCAGGTATCGCTTTTCTCCGTTGTGTGTTACACGTATCTTAATATTATAGGTTCCGTCCTTCTTTTTTTGATGGGCGTAAACCTCCGCTTTAAATGTTGCCATAACTTTTGTAGAATATTTGTAGAACTATTTACTGCAAAAGTACCTCACTTATGCGGATTATGCGGTAACACGATCACTACCAAAATCTGTCATTTTGTACCCCCGATGGGAATCGAACCCATATTTTCGGTTTAGGAAACCGACGTTCTATCCGTTGAACTACAAGGGCTTATGCAGATTTGCACAAATTTTCAAAGAACTATTGCCTATCATTCAAAGGATAGATTGGGCTGAAAAATCGGTTACTCTTTAGGAAACATCTATTCTATCCGTTGAACTACCAGGGCAACTTATCTGTCTGCAAAGGTAGTCCTTTTTGTTAAAACGGCAATATGAAAGAATGAAAAATATAAGAAAAGGGTATAGATGACAAGAGGAATAATTATTTTGTCATTCTGATGTTTTAAAATCGGCCATTGATTTACTTATCTGTCAGAAGAAGTTTTCTGATGTTCGTAAAATATACATAAAAATAACAATATGTTATTCCGGAGGATATCGCTTCGATATCATATTGATAGTGAAGTATGCTATTAAACAGTTATTTATCTACTCTTTTTCTTCGTTTGAAATTAAATATTGCTGTAATTTTGTGCACTTTGATAATCGCATGGAGATAAATGGCGGAATATTTTGTTTTTTGACAGGACTTTCCGAACTTTGCGAGCAATGAATTTATTGTAACCCTAAATTATAAGTTATGGCAGATGAAATGATAGTCAAGGAGTTGGACCAGGTTGTGGTCCGTTTCTCAGGCGACTCAGGCGATGGTATGCAGCTAGCCGGAAATATATTTTCTAATATTTCGGCTACAGTGGGAAATGATATCAGTACTTTTCCCGATTATCCGGCGGATATCCGTGCCCCGCAAGGCTCATTGACAGGTGTATCAGGTTTCCAAGTACATATTGGTGCCGGTAAGGTGTTTACTCCCGGCGACAAATGCGATGTGTTGGTTGCCATGAATGCCGCTGCATTGAAAACACAATATAAGTTTGCCAAGTCCACAGCCTGTATCATCATTGATACAGATTGTTTCCAGAAATCGGATTTGGACAAGGCGGCTTTTAAGACAGAGAATCCCATTGAGGAAATGGGCATCAAGCAGGATGTGATTGCTGCTCCTATCTCGCAGATGGTCAAGAATTGTCTGGCAGATAGCGGAATGGATAACAAATCAATGCTGAAGTGCCGCAATATGTTTGCACTGGGATTGGTTTGCTGGTTGTTTAATCGCGATTTGACAATCGCAGAGAATTTCTTGCGTGAAAAGTTTGCAAAGAAGCCGGCCATTGCCGAGGCTAATATTAAAGTAATTCACGCCGGTTATGACTACGGGCATAATACACATGCTTCTGTAGACCATACCTATAAGGTAGAAACAAAAACAAAGGTTCCCGGAAAATATATGGATATCAGCGGAAACAAGGCAACGGCATACGGCTTGATTGCTGCTGCTGAAAAGGCAGGACTGCCGTTGTTCCTCGGTTCTTATCCCATCACTCCGGCAACAGATATTCTTCATGAATTGTCCAAGCACAAGTCATTGGGTGTGACTACTGTTCAGTGTGAAGACGAAATTTCAGGTTGTGCCACTGCTATCGGTGCTTCATTTGCCGGTGCGCTGGCAGCGACCTCTACTTCAGGTCCCGGAGTCTGCCTGAAATCTGAAGCGATGAACCTGGCTGTAATCACCGAATTGCCTTTGGTGGTTGTTGATGTTCAGCGTGGCGGTCCTTCTACCGGTTTGCCTACCAAATCGGAGCAGACAGACTTGTTGCAGGCATTGTTCGGACGTAACGGTGAATCTCCCATGCCGGTGATTGCCGCAGCTTCTCCCACTCATTGTTTTGATGCTGCTTATGCTGCTTGTAAAATGGCATTGGAACACATGACTCCGGTTGTTCTTCTGACAGACGGGTTTGTTGCCAATGGTTCGGGTGCATGGAGATTGCCCGACTTGGAAAGCTATCCTGCCATCAATCCTCCTTACGTGACTCCGGAAATGAAAGATAACTATACACCTTATAAACGTAATCCGGAAACCGGCGTTCGTTATTGGGCTCTTCCCGGACAGGAAGGTTATATGCACATTCTGGGTGGTCTGGAGAAAGACAGTAATACGGGAGCTATCTCTACAGACCCTGAAAACCATAATCTGATGTGTCGCTTACGTGCCGAAAAGGTGGCGAAGATTCCTGTGCCCGATGTGAAGGTGCAAGGCTGTGCAGATGATGCCGACCTTTTGATTGTGGGCTTTGGCGGAACTTACGGTCATTTGTATTCGGCCATGGAAGAAATGAATAAGGCGGGAAAGAAAGTTGCTTTGGCTCATTTCGTTCATTTGAACCCATTGCCTGAGAATACGGCGGAAGTGCTGAAGAAATATAAGAAGGTAGTGGTGGCCGAACAGAACTTAGGCCAGTTTGCCGGATATCTCCGTATGAAAGTAGACGGATTTGTTCCTTATCAGTTTAATGAAGTAAAAGGTCAACCGTTTGTTGTCAGCGAATTAGTTGATGCTTTCACAGAGATTTTAAATAAATAATAACCGTAAAGAAAGTAAAAACTATGAGCGAATATACAGCAAAAGATTTTAAGAAAGGACAGCCCCGTTGGTGTCCGGGCTGCGGTGACCATTTCTTTTTGGCATCATTGCACAAAGCGATGGCTGAACTGGGAATAGCTCCTCATAATACAGCAGTTATTTCGGGTATCGGTTGTTCCAGCCGTTTGCCTTATTATATGAATACATACGCCATGCAAACTGTTCATGGTCGTGCGGCAGCAATTTCTACCGGTTGCAAGGTAGCTAATCCGAAACTCACCGTGTGGCAGATTTCCGGTGACGGTGATGGGCTGGCTATCGGTGGTAATCATTTTATCCACGCTGTGCGTCGTAATATCGACTTGAACATGATTTTGCTGAACAATCGTATTTATGGCTTGACGAAAGGGCAGTATTCTCCTACTTCTCCCCGTGGGTTTGTCAGCAAGTCGTCTCCTTACGGAACAGTGGAAGACCCGTTCCATCCGGCCGAATTATGCTTTGGTGCACGCGGACGTTTCTTTGCCCGTGCTGTGGCAACGGACGGTCCCGGCACTGTGGAAGTGTTGAAGGCAGCCGCTAACCATAAGGGTGCTTCGGTTTGCGAGATTCTTCAGAATTGTGTGATATTCAATGACGGTACACACGAATCTGTATACAATAAGGAAGGCCGCGCCAAGAATGCAATTTATCTGGAACATGGCAAACCGATGTTGTTTGGCGAGAACAAGGAATTCGGATTGATGCAGGAAGGCTTCGGACTGAAAGTGGTGAAACTGGGTGAGAATGGGATTACAGAAAAAGACATTCTGATTCACGATGCACATTGCATGGATAACACGTTGCAGCTGAAACTGGCTTTGATGGAAGGTCCTGATTTCCCGATTGCATTGGGCGTTATTCGTGATGTGGAGGCTCCTACTTATGATGATGCGGTTCACGAACAAATTGATGAAGTCTCAGCTAAAAAGAAATATCATAATTTCCGGGAATTGCTGATGACCAATGATATCTGGGAAGTGAAATAACGATATGGAAATTACTTTTTGACATATCGTCGAAAATAATAAATGGTTAGTAATGAGCAGCGAGAGGGCTGCCGGTTACTAACCATTTGTGATTTATGACATCGGATGTTAGAGTTTCTCACCAAACGATAAGTCGCCTGCATCTCCCAGCCCCGGAACAATGTATTTGTGTTCGTCCAAAACCGGGTCGATGGCGGCACACCATAATGTGATATCATTACCGGGAAAAAGTTTTGCCATATGCTCTACTCCTTGTCGGCTGGCAATGACACAGGCCATTTGCAGTTTGGCAGGAGTACCTTTAGTGAGTAAAGCTTTCCAGGCAAGCTCCATGCTTTCGCCGGTGGCAAGCATCGGGTCGACCAAAAGCAATGTCTTGTCATTCAGAGAGGGAGCGGCAATGTATTCGATGTGTACATCTACAATACGGTGTTCATCATCCTTGTAGAAACGGAATGCGGAAACGAAAGCGTTATCGGCATGGTCGAACATATTCAGAAAACCGGTGTGCAGGGGCAGTCCGGCGCGGAATACAGTGGCAATCACTATTTTGTCATCATGCGTACTGGCCGTGGCAGTTCCCAGTGGTGTCTGTACCTGCTTGACGGAATAGGTTAGTGCTTTACTCATTTCGTATGCCATGATTTCCCCTATTCTTTCGATATTTCTGCGGAAGCGCATACGGTCGTTCTGAACATGTACATCACGCAATTCTGCTACGTATTGGTTCAGAAGCGAATTGCCTTCACTGAGATTGATGATTTTCATATCTGTGTTATTGTTATATGATTGACTTTGACCTGCAAAGAAACAAAATAAATTTCATATTTGTAAAGTGCAAATTGCATTTTTGTTACACAAATATAAATCTTTCACTATTACGGAAATTTTTCTCTAATAACTTCTTTTTTTTAAAATAAAGCACTAATTTTGTAGCGCCTTAGACAAGGGGGTGTTGAAAAACATCTTCTTCCGAAATAGAGAGTAAAAACAACATTATACAATTAACCAATTTAAATCATTTAAAAATGGCAAATTTAGATTTAAGCAAGTACGGTATTACCGACGTGAAGGAAGTTCTCCACAATCCTTCTTATGATGTACTTTTCGCTGAAGAAACCAAACCCGGATTGGAAGGTTTCGAAAAAGGACAGGTAACTGAACTGGGCGCTGTAAACGTAATGACCGGTGTTTATACAGGTCGTTCTCCTAAAGATAAATTCTTCGTTAAGAATGAAGCTTCTGAAAACTCAGTATGGTGGACTTCTGACGAATATAAAAACGATAACAAACCTTGTACTGAAGAAGCTTGGGCTGACTTGAAGTCTAAAGCTGTAAAACAATTGAGCGGCAAGCGTTTGTTCGTTGTTGATACATTCTGCGGTGCTAATGCTGCAACTCGTATGAAAGTACGTTTCATCATGGAAGTAGCTTGGCAGGCTCACTTCGTAACTAACATGTTCATCCGCCCGACTGCTGAAGAACTGGAAGCTTACGGAGAACCTGATTTTGTATGTTTCAACGCATCTAAAGCAAAAGTTGACAACTACAAAGAACTGGGCTTGAACTCTGAAACTGCTACAGTTTTCAACTTGAAGACCAAAGAACAAGTTATCCTGAACACTTGGTACGGTGGTGAAATGAAGAAAGGTATGTTCTCTATCATGAACTACATGAACCCGCTTCGTGGTATCGCTTCTATGCACTGCTCTGCCAACACTAACATGGAAGGAACCAGCTCTGCTATCTTCTTCGGTTTGTCTGGTACAGGTAAGACTACATTGTCTACTGACCCGAAACGTAAGTTGATCGGTGATGACGAACACGGATGGGATGACGAAGGTGTATTCAACTATGAAGGTGGTTGCTACGCTAAGGTTATCAACTTGGATAAAGAAAGCGAACCCGATATCTACGCTGCTATCAAACGTGACGCTCTGCTTGAAAACGTTACTGTTGATGCTGACGGTAAGATTGATTTCGCTGATAAGAGCACAACTGAAAACACTCGTGTTTCTTATCCTATCTACCACATCGAAAACATCGTTAAACCTATTTCTAAAGGTCCTCACGCTCAACAAGTTATTTTCTTGTCAGCTGATGCATTCGGTGTATTGCCTCCGGTGTCTATCCTGAATCCTGAACAGGCTCAGTACTACTTCTTGTCTGGATTTACAGCTAAATTGGCTGGTACAGAACGTGGTATCACTGAACCGACTCCGACATTCTCAGCTTGCTTCGGTGCTGCTTTCTTGTCATTGCACCCGACTAAATATGCTGAAGAATTGGTTAAGAAGATGGAAAAGACCGGTGCTAAAGCATACTTGGTTAACACTGGTTGGAACGGTACAGGCAAGCGTATCTCTATCCGTGATACTCGTGGTATCATCGATGCTATCCTGGACGGTTCTATCGACAAGGCTCCTACTAAGGTTATTCCTTTCTTCGACTTTGTTGTTCCTACAGAATTGCCTAACGTTGATCCGAAGATCCTTGATCCTCGTGACACTTACGCTGACGCTGCTCAGTGGGATGAAAAAGCAAAAGACTTGGCTGGTCGTTTCATCAAGAACTTCGCTAAGTTCACTGGTAACGAAGCAGGTAAGAAATTGGTTGCTGCCGGTCCGAAATTGTAATCTGAATTTTACAGATTTAACATATAAAAAGTGGTTCCTGAATAAGGAACCACTTTTTTTTATGCTTGAAAATGACTAGATTTGTTGCAAATCAAAAATATAAAAGCAAATGAAATCACTAAGTATTTTCTTATTAGGTGCCGGCTTGTTTACCCTGGCATTGTGTGGATGTACATCGCAGCCTTCACAGAAAGAGACCGGAATGTCCGATAGCATTGTTAAAGTGCAAGATAATCCTGTCATTGAAACTATTATGGCACGCCGCAGTATTCGGAAGTACAAACCGGAGGCTGTGGAACGGGATAAAATGGAAACTATTCTGAACTGTGGTATTCATGCTCCCAATGGGATGAATAAACAATCATGGGAAGTGCGTGTGGTAGATAATCAGGATTTTATTAATGAGCTGACTGAGATTTTCAAGAAAGAAAATCCAAAGGCTGCTGAACGTGCCGGATTTAAGAATATGTTCAATAATGCTCCTACCGTTGCTTTTATTGCCTATGATCCCCGGTATGATATGTCTCAAATAGATTGTGGGCTTTTAGGGGCGAATATGATTCTTACAGCTCAGTCCATGGGTATAGGAAGTTGTTGTTTAGGTGGTCCTGTCCGCTTTATGAAATCTCCTGCGGCTGCCGGTTATTTGAAGAAGTTGGATTTTTCGGATGGGTATGAATTATTGTACGCTATTGCTTTTGGTTATCCCGATGAGGCTCCGGCAGCTAAGCCCCGTGATACTTCGAAAGTGAAATTTATTGATTGATTTCCCCTCCTCCTTTCCGCTTTCTATATTCGAGTGATATGTTTCTGCTCGAATATAGGAGGCAGCTCGTTTTGTATTCCTTTATCTCTATAAGCTAAAATTGTACTTTTAGAATCTATTTTTGGTGTTCTCTAATAAATTCCCTACATTTACACCCGTTTCATTTGAATTAATCTTAATAAATGATTGTAGAACCGGAAGTTGTAGGAGAATTTGCCTCTGGCAGCCATGAAGCCTTTCATAAGATATTCAAGCTGTTTTATCCTAAGGTATATGCTTTTATACGGGGATTTATAAAAGATTTGGATGATTCTGAGGATTTGACTCAAATTGTCTTTATAAAACTATGGAATAAGAGAGCGATTTTTCACAAGGTACATCATTTTGATTCTTATTTGTTCATGCTTACCAAATATACCGTTTTTAATTATATCACAACTAAGAAAGTCTCCCGGTTTACAAGCGAAGATAATGTTCCCGAGATTTCTGATGAATATACTCCTTATGATAAATTGATAGCGAAAGATTTGCAATTATTAATTGATATGGTAGTGAATGAGATGCCTCCTAAAAGGAAAATGATATATAAGTTGAGTCGGATAGAAGGACTTTCTAACGAACAAATAGCAGAGAAACTGGGGATACAGAAAAAAACGGTGGAGAATCATTTGAATATCGCTTTAAATGAACTGAGAGACGCTTTGGCTCTTTCTATTTTAGTTTATTTAATACTGCCGGTTTAGGTGTATCATAAGATAGAACTGTCTTTTTTATATAAAATGTGAAAATGAATAATTATATACATAAGATAATAGACTTTTTCTTTCATCATGAAGTTTCTGATGAGATAACGGAACGTGTTTATAATCGTATGGTTTTTCCTGTGGAAGATAAAGCAAGAGAAGAAGCTGTTTCACAAATTTGGGATAAACTGGACGATGCTTCTTGCTCTGACGAAAAAATAGAGAAGGCTTTTTATAATTTGGAGACCTCTTTAGGATTAAAAAAAGAAGAACAGACTGTCGAATTAGTACATCGGGAACATATAAGAAATACGAAAAGAATAAATTGGGGAAGAGTAGCTGCTATTTGGACTATTCCTTTCATTATGGTGAGTTTTTCGGCTTACTATTATTATTCTGCAAAGGATTATGTGAAGGAGACGTTGTCCGAAGTGACTTATATGCAGCGTTATGCAGCTATGGGTACACGTGAAGAAGTGGTTCTTCCTGATGGGAGTAAGGTTTGGCTTAATGCCGGTACTTTGTTGGTATATCCCTCCAGTTTCATATCTGAATCTCGCAATGTTTATATTGCGGGAGAAGGTTTCTTTGAAGTTTCAAAAGATAAAGAGCATCCTTTTATTGTCACTACCAACCATTTAGAGTTGGAAGTGCTTGGTACGACATTCAATATTTCGGCGTATCCGGACAATAATCAGATAATGGCTACATTGGAAACCGGCAGGTTACAGGTAAAGGTAAATAAACAACCGGAGAAATATTTTCTGGAACCCAATGACCAGTTGATATATACTCCTTCCACAGGGATAGTACAGCAGCATAAAGTGAATGCTGTTTCCCACTCCGATTGGCGTATGGGAGGGTTGTTCTTTGGCAATGTGCCGTTTAATGATGTTCTTCATACTTTGGAACGTGTGTATGGTGTGAAATTCCATGTGCGTACATCTATTTACCAGAATCAAAGTTTGAGAGTTCATTTTAATAGAAATGAATCGTTGGAGCAAGTACTTCAAATCATTAAAATATTGGTTCCCGGTATAGAATATGAAATTGTTGGCAAGAATATCTATTTAAGATAGCGGTTTAGTATTTATTAACACAAAACCATTGGGTGTAGTATTTATTTGAATTGTCTTTCTCATGTACGTACACCTTATGTCGTTAATAAATCTAATATGAAATGAACAAGAAATTTATTCGAGTGTTGGGGCTTGGTGTTGGCTTATTTCTGGCTGGCAGCCTCTCTGTTAATGCACAGAAAGTTTCCTTCAATGGGGAACGTCTTTCTTTAAAGCAAGCGTTTGAGAAAATTGAATCTGTTTCGAAGTATAAGATTGCTTATAACACTTCACAACTGGATGTCAATAAGCAAGTTGTCTTGAATCAAAAGAATCAGGATGTATTGCAAATTCTGTCGGATTTGCTAAAAGGAACTAATTGTGTCTATCAAGTGAATGACAATTATATTGTTATCACTCTGAAAGATGATGAGAAGGTTAAGAAAATTAAGGGTACTATAAAAGATTCGGCCGGGGAACCTATTATTGGTGCCAATGTAATTTTAAAAGGAGATGCCACTGTAGGAAGTATTACAGATATAGATGGTAACTTTGATTTGTCCGTTCCAAGCAATGCTACTTTGCAAGTTTCTTATATAGGTTATAATACTCAGGATGTTCCGGTCGGAAATAAATCTTTCCTTAATATTACTCTGAAAGAAGATACGGAAACACTGGATGAAGTGGTGGTTGTAGGTTATGGCTCGCAGAAGAAAGTCAATGTGATTGGCTCTATTGCATCAGTGGACAGTAAAGCATTGGAATCTCGTGCAGTGCCTGACGTTTCTAATATGTTGACCGGTCAGATGTCGGGTGTTACCATTACACAGGAAAGCGGTAATCCGGGACAGGATGCCGGTACTATTCGTATCCGTGGTGTCGGTTCGTTTGGAGCAACTCCTAGTCCTTTGGTTCTAGTAGATGGACTTCCCGGTTCTTTGAGTGATTTGACTCCGGCCGATATTGATAATATTTCAGTTCTGAAGGATGCCTCTTCAGCAGCTATTTATGGTTCTCGTGCTGCCAATGGTGTTATTTTGGTAACAACCAAGAAAGGAAAGGAAGGTAAAGCCCGCATTATTTATAATGGTTCCGTGGGTATGAGTCAGGCTACAGAATTGCCGGAATTGGCTCATTCTTATGAATATGCAGAATTTTATAATAAGGCGATTGGAGCAGAAACCTATACGCCTGAGATGATTCAGAAGTATCGTGATGGTTCTGACCCTGACAATTATGCTGACGAAATGTATCTTGATGATCTTTTGGGTGGTCATGCACTGCAAACCAAGCATGAGTTGAGTGTAAGCGGTGGTACGGAAAAGGTACAATATATGGTATCATTGGGATATTTGCGTCAAAATGGTTTGTTGGACAATAACTATTATAACCGTTACAATGCTCGTGTAAACCTTGGTGCGGAATTGGCTAAGAACTTGAAACTACAAGTGCGTCTGAGCGGTATGACTTCCGATCGTCACGAACCTTCTACTCCGGGTTCTTTGGATATTGGCGGATTTAAAGGGATTATTTCTAATGCCGTTCGTTTTCCCGGTTTAACTCCGACTTACTTGCAGAATGGTGAGGTCGGTTTAGGACCTAAATTGCAAGGTACACCGGTGGCATGGGTAGACTGTGCGTCTTCATATCGTGAAGACTATGACAAATTTAAAAATAATATTGAATTGTCATATCAGCCGATAGATGGATTGACTTTGAAAATTTTAGGCGGTTATAATTATACATTAAGTCACGTTCGCCATTATCGTTGTGATATGATTCTTACGGGTGACAAGAGTACCGGTCCTTCTACATTGAGCGATGAAATGAAGCGAACTGTTTATAAGACCTTCCAAGCTGTAGCTGATTATAATAAGTCTTTTGGTAAACATAATCTTGCTGCATTGGTAGGATATACTTGGGAAGACGAAGGTCAGCGTACTTTATCGGGTAGTCGTAATAACTTTCCGTCTGATGACGTACCTTTCTTAGGGGCCGGAGGGGCAGACGGTCAGACAAATGGAGGCGGAGGATATGATTGGGCTATACAGTCTGTCTTCGGTCGTTTGACATATAACTATGATCAGCGCTATTTATTTGAAACAACAATGCGTTATGACGGCTCTTCTCGTTTTCCGACAGATAGCAAATATGGTTTCTTCCCTTCTTTGGCTGCAGGTTGGCGTATCTCTGAAGAACAGTTTTGGAAGGAAAATGAAAATTTGTCTTTCATTAATAATTTAAAACTGAAAGCTTCTTACGGTATATTGGGTAATAATAATATCGGTAACTATCCTTATCAGTCGGTATACTCTTTAGGGCAAGCACAGAACTATGTATTTGGCGGAGTGTACACACAAGGAGCAGCTGTTACTACTTATGTGGATCCGGGTTTGAAGTGGGAGCGTACTCGTACTACCGATGTTGGTATTGAGACTGCATTCTTTAATAATAAGTTGACATTTAATGCTTCTTATTTCTATCGTAAGACTACAGATGTATTGTATAAGCCGGCTGCAAGTTATTCTTCGATTTTCGGATTAAGTGTATCGCAAGTAAATACCGGTGAGTTGGAAAATAAAGGTTGGGAGTTTGAAATAGGTCATCAAAATACAATTGGTAAGTTCCATTATCATATTAATGGTAATTTCTCTATTATTGATAATAAGGTATTGACATTGGGTATGGGAAATGTGACCCAGAACAATGGTATGGTAGGTAACGGTAGCGATTTGTTTATCGGTTATCCGATGCAGATGTTTTATGGGTATAAGACGGACGGAGTATTTCTGACCGATGATGAAGTAGGTGACTGGTATGATCAGACTGCGATAGCCAAAGGTTCTAAAGCCGGAGATATTCGTTATGTTGATATTACAGGTGATGGCAAAGTAACACCGGATGACAAAACGTTCTTAGGCTCTCGTATACCTAAATATACTTTTGGATTGAATTTCGGTGGAGAATATAAAGGATTTGATTTCAGTGTATTGCTTCAGGGAGTTGCTAAGGTGAAAGGTATGTTGTCTGTTTATGCAGGTCATGCATTCTATCAGGAGGGTAATATTCAGAAATGGCAAATGGAGAATTGCTGGAATGTGCAGCAGGATAACCGTTATCCTGAATATCCTCGCTTGGAGATTATGTCAAATGCAGGTAGCAATAATACACTGACTTCTGATTTCTGGGTATTGGATGCTTCTTTTCTGAAAGTACGTAATGTTCAGTTAGGTTATACATTACCCGAACATATAGTTAAAAAGTTTGGTTCCACCGGTATGCGTTTCTATGTTTCTTTAGACAATCCTTTAACCTTCAAGGGGTATCGTAAAGGCTGGGATCCTGAAAACACAAGTAATAACGGTCAATACTATCCAACTATGTCAACTTATACTTTGGGCTTAACTTTAAAATTCTAATGACTTATGAAAAGATTAAAATATATAGCTTTTACTGTTTTATTAGCTTCATTTTCATTGCAATCATGTGATTTGGAGCGTTATCCATTGACAGATTTGTCGGAAGATAATTTTTGGACTGATGATAAGAATGCCGAATTGGCTTTAACTTCTTTATATAGAGGTAGTATTACAAATGGTTTGGAATATAGTGTTTCGGACTTTTGGTCTTATCATGGTATGTTGTTTATGGAACATCTGACAGACAATGCTTATGACCGTCGTGGAGAAAATAATCCATTCTTTAATATTTCTAGTGGTAAACTGTTGAATAATAACTCTTTTATTAAAAACTATTGGTCATCGGCTTATAAGCGTATCGGTTTGTGTAACCGTTTCTTGGAGGGTATTGCCAATGCTCCCGAATCAGAACAGAAAACCAGAATGGTTGCCGAAGCCCGCTTTTTGCGTGCCACTCAGTATCACTATCTGGCCAGTTATTTTAAGGATGTACCTTTAGTGACCAAAACTCTGACAGGTGAAGAGGCCAATACAGTTGAAAAGGAAACTCAGGCTAATATTTTGTCATGGTGTGTGACAGAGTTTAAAGAGTCGGCAGCTGATCTGCCCCGTTTTAAAGATATTCCGAATAGTGAGACAGGACGCGCTTGCAAACAGGCTGCTTTAGCATTTTTGGGCAGAACTTGTATGCTGATGCAGGATTGGGCAGGTGGAGCAGCCGCTTATAAGGAAATCATCGATTATGGTGATAACTCAATTCATCCTGTGTATCGGGAACTGTTCCATCCTTCAACCGGTGTAGGCAACAAGGAGAATATTTATTATATATCCTATCTTGAAAACTATTTTGGTTGCGGTCTTCCACAGCATATTTTGTCTGCAAAAGACGGTGGATGGAGTTTGTCCAATCCTTCGGCCGGATTATTTGAATCTTATGAGTTTAAAGACGGAACTCCGTTCAGCTATGACGATTCACGTTACAACCCGGATAATTTAGGTGAGAACCGTGATCCGCGTCTTGATTATACCATCTATTATAATGGAGCGACTTTTATGGGTACTGAATATCGCATGAGTCCGGATTATGAAGCATCAAAGAAAGAACGTTTGGATTATTCTTCAGAAGTATCTAAGACTGGTTTTATGTGGCGGAAATATTTTGATGAGAATCCGATCAATGATTTGAATAGCTATAGTGCTGTGACTCCGGTAATCAGATATGCAGAAGTTTTATTGAGCTATTTGGAATGTTTGATTGAAAGCGGGCAGGCCATTGATCAAACAGTATTGAATTTGACCATTAATCAGGTGCGTGGACGTGCTGATGTTAAGATGCCACCTGTTACAGAAACTAATTCAGACAAATTGCGCGAATTACTCCGTAATGAGCGTCGTGTTGAATTGGCTTTTGAAGGTATCAGATATTGGGACTTGTTGCGCTGGAAACTTGCTGAGACAGTGCTTGTTGGTGAGGTATGGGGTGCTCCTTATCCTAAATCTACCACTTATGCCGGTTCTACCAAGTTTGTAGATCCGACAGGACATTGCCGCTGGTATGTAGGAAGACGAGATTTTCGTAATCCTCAGGATTATAAATGGCCGATTCCTTTGTCAGAACAAAATATTAATCCTAACTTGCGTGAGTAATTCTAACAATAGGAAAAAGTGTGTCAAAAATGCTACATTAGGTTTTTGACACACCTTATCTGACTAAAATATTAAAATATCATGAAAAAACAGTATTTGGCTTTATCTCTCTTGACACCGGTGTTGTGTCCTGCTCTGACTGCGGAAGCCAGGACTCCCAAAGAGAATAAAGTGACCAATCGTGAGCAGCCCAATGTGATTGTTATTTTGGCTGATGACTTGGGTTATGGTGATTTGGAATGTTATGGTGCAAAGAATGTGCAGACTCCCAATGTCAATCGTTTGGCGGGTGAAGGTATTCGCTTTACCAATGCTCACACCGTAGCTGCTACCAGTACCCCTTCCCGTTACTCTTTGTTGACCGGTGAATATGCATGGCGTCGTCCTGATACCGATGTGGCAGCAGGAAATGCCGGTATGATTATCCGCCCGGAACAATATACTATGGCAGATATGTTTAAAAATGCGGGATATACTACTTGTGCAATCGGTAAATGGCATTTGGGGCTGGGAGATAAAACGGGCCAACAAGACTGGAATGCTCCGCTTCCTGCTGCTTTAGGGGATTTAGGGTTTGATTATCATTATATCATGGCAGCAACAGCCGACCGTGTTCCGTGTGTATTCATAGAAAACGGTAAAGTGGCAAATTATGATCCTTCTGCTCCTATAGAGGTTAGTTATAAACAAAATTTTCCGGGTGAGCCTACCGGTGCTGATCATCCCGAGTTGCTCTATAATCAGAAACCGAGTCACGGACACGATATGTCTATTGTGAATGGTATCAGTCGTATCGGTTTCATGAAAGGCGGTGGTAAAGCTCTTTGGAAAGATGAAAATATTGCCGATTCTATTACTACTCATGCCATTGACTTCATCAAACAGCATAAAGATGAGCCTTTCTTTATGTATTTTGCAACCAATGACGTTCATGTTCCTCGTTTCCCGCACGACCGCTTCCGTGGAAAGAACCCGATGGGTGTACGCGGAGATGCTATTGTACAGTTTGATTGGTCGGTAGGCCAGATTATGGAAACGCTCGACAAACTGGGGCTGGCGGAAAATACATTGATTATCCTGTCCAGTGACAATGGTCCTGTGGTAGATGATGGTTATGATGATAAAGCAGAAGAGTTGTTGAACGGGCATAGTCCTGCCGGTCCGTGGAGAGGGAATAAATACAGTGCATTCGAAGGAGGTACCGCTGTTCCTGCTATCGTGCGTTGGCCCAAGAAGATTAAGGAAAATCGTGAGTCGGATGTCTTGATGTCACAAATTGACTGGATGGCGTCTTTGGGGGCATTGGTCAATGCCAGACTTCCAAAAGGTAGTGCTCCTGATAGTTACAATCGCATCGGTAATTTGCTGGGAACAGATGATGAAGACCGTCCTTGGGTAATTGAGCTTGCTTCTAATCACGTGTTGTCTGTTCGTACCAAAGACTGGAAATATATTGAGCCGAATGATGGTCCTGCAATGATACAGTGGGGACCTAAAATTGAAACCGGTAATTTAAGCACTCCCCAGCTTTATGATATGAGGAAAGAAATAAATGAACGCGCTAATGTGGCATCACAGCATCCTGAAGTAGTATATGATATGCAGAATATACTTCGCAGAGTACGTAATAAAACCATAAAGATGGAATAATAAAAAAAGAGAGGCGGTTCAACAGTAAGCCGCCTCTCTTTGATATATAGCAATTTCCTTTTATCCTCTATTTGCTCTTTTACGTTCCAGTTCATCCAAAATTACTTTACGCATACGCATACTTTTTGGAGTTACTTCTACATATTCGTCTTCTTTGATATATTCCAGTGCTTCTTCCAATGAGAAGATTACGGGTGGAATGATACGAGCCTTATCGTCCGAACCTGATGCACGCATATTGGTCAGTTTCTTTGATTTGGTCACATTGATGACCAGGTCATTTTCATGAACATGTTCGCCCACTACCTGACCTGCATATACTTCATCCTGCGGATAGATAAAGAACTTACCGCGGTCTTGCAACTTGTCGATAGCGTAAGCAAAAGCCGTACCGCTTTCCATTGCAATCATAGAACCGTTGCTACGGCGTTCGATATCACCTTTGTAGGGTTGATATTCTTTAAAACGGTGTGCCATGATCGCTTCTCCCTGAGAAGCTGTCAATACATTGGTGCGCAAGCCGATAATACCACGTGAAGGCATATCAAATTCAATATTGACACGATCTCCCTGAGATTCCATGGAGGTCATTTCACCTTTACGGCGAGTTACCATATCAATCATTTTGCTGGCAAACTCTTCGGGAACACTGATCGTGAGTTCTTCTATCGGCTCACATTTCACTCCGTCTATTTCTTTGAAAATAACCTGCGGCTGTCCTACCTGAAGCTCGTAACCCTCACGACGCATTGTCTCAATCAAGACAGAGAGGTGTAATACACCACGTCCTGATACTATCCATTTACCGTCTTCCAATTCGCTTTTGCGAACGCGCAATGCCAAGTTTTTATCCAGTTCCTTCATCAAACGGTCGTGGATGTGGCGCGAGGTCACAAATTTACCTTCTTTACCGAAGAAAGGAGAGTCATTGATAGTGAATAACATACTCATGGTAGGTTCGTCGATGGCAATGGGTGGCAAGGGTTCCGGTTTTTCGTAATCGCAGATTGTATCTCCGATTTCAAAACCGTCCACACCGATAATGGCGCAGATATCGCCCGATGATACAGCATCGGTTTTTTTACGTCCCAATCCTTCGAATGTATGTACTTCTTTAATTTTAGACTTCACCATCGAACCATCACGTTTTGCCAAAGTGATGTTCATACCTTCTTTCAATGTTCCGCGATGAACGCGGCCCACAGCGATACGTCCGGTATATGATGAATAGTCCAGAGAGGTAATCAACATTTGTGGAGTACCTTCCAGTTGTTTTGGAGCAGGAATATGTTCGATGATAGCATCCAGCAATGCTGTCAGGTTATCGGTCGGAGTTTTCCAGTCGGTGCCCATCCAGTTATTTTTGGCAGAACCGTAGATAACCGGGAAGTCCAGCTGCTCTTCTGTGGCGTTGAGGCTGAACATCAAGTCGAACACCATTTCATATACTTCTTCCGGGCGGCAATTGGGTTTATCGACCTTGTTGACTACCACTAGCGGTTTCAAACCGAGTTGTAAAGCCTTTTGGAGCACAAAGCGAGTTTGAGGCATCGGGCCTTCAAACGCATCTACCAACAGGATACATCCATCGGCCATATTGAGTACACGTTCCACTTCACCACCGAAGTCGGCGTGTCCCGGAGTATCAATAATATTGATTTTTGTTCCATTGTAGTTAATTGAAACGTTTTTTGAAAGGATGGTTATACCTCTCTCACGTTCCAAGTCATTGTTATCCAATACCAGTTCCCCATTGGTCTGGTCATTGCGGAACAAATGTCCCGCCAACATCATCTTGTCCACGAGCGTTGTTTTTCCGTGGTCTACGTGGGCGATGATGGCAATGTTTCTAATGTCTTGCATACTATACCTAATATTTGACTGCAAAGGTACGATTTTTAGTTGAAAAAATATTTGGCTGTTAACGTTTATTTTTTATCTTCGGTCTCTTCTTTGCTGTTAAATGTAGACGGAGTCGTTCCATAGAAATCGACAAAGTGCTTTCTGAAAGTTGGAATGTCGTTATAGCCTACCATTTCGGCTACCTCCTGCACACTATATTTTTTAGTTCGTAGCAGCTCTGCCGAGCGTTTCAGGCGCACGCCTCTTACCAGCTCTATAATGGTAAAGTTGGTAAGCTGCTTCACTCTCCGATAGAGGGTAGGCTGACTCATATTTAGCATTTCGGCGAGTTTCTTCACATTGAACTCCTGGTTTTGCAGGTTGTCATTTATAATTTTCAGGATTTGTGTGACGAATGGGTCTTCAATTTTTATGGCTATGTCGTTTTCTTCTTGAATATCTCCGATAGCGTTGATAGACGGCATCAGCAGTTTGGTATAGATTTGTTTCAACTCCACTCTGCTCTTGATGAGCCGTTTTACTTTTGTGCGCAGAATCTCCGGATTGAACGGTTTCAAGATATAATCATCGGCGCCCAGTTCGATACCTTTCACCACGTCTTCGTCACCTACCAATGCTGTCAGCAGGATGATAGGGATATGGCAGGTTTTCAAATCTTCTTTTAAGATGCGGCAACATTCAAATCCGTCCATAACAGGCATCATGACATCGGTAATAATCAGGTCGGGTATCTCTTTGCGGGCAACTTTTACTCCTTCTTCACCGTTTTCTGCCATGATAATGTTATAGGTCCCACCGAATAACACTTTCAGATAAAGCCGGATATCCGCATGGTCCTCGATAACGAGTATTTTATATTTTGTTTCAGGGCTTTCAATCGGTCGGGGGATGATACTGTCTTGCAACTCTTGTTTCTTTTTATCCTCCACAGTGATAATCTTTGCCCGGCTGTCATCTATCTGTATATGTTCCGGTTTGACAAATACGACATATTCTTCTCCTTTAAAATGCTCTTTGCCTAGCGGAATATATAAGGTGACGGAAGTACCTATTTCTTTGTCTTGTTTGATTTGAATATCTCCATGGTGATCGAGTGCCGTTCTTCTCATAATTTCAATACCCAGTTCAGGATGCAGATAGTTACTCGGCAAGATATACCTGTCTTCTCCCAGATAGGTGACAGATGATTTTTCTATCACTTCTTTTCCATCGTCTTCTATGGTGAAAAGGCAGTACTCTTTTCCTTTCAGACTTGTGATGCTGACGACAAAGCGGATGGCACCGGCATAAGAAATATGGCGGTATGCATTCGACATTATATTCCTGAGGACAAACATAATTTTTTGCCGGTCAATCCATATTTCCGTATTTATCTTGTTGTCCTTGTCGTAATATAGATTGATGGGGCTGACATTCAGCAATTCATACGAAGCCCGCACCACTTCATCGGCTATTCTGCTCGCCGTATATGGAGCTACATTCAGGGTAGGACCGTAGTTTTCTTCCTGATGAATATTGAGCAATTGGTTACAGATATCCTGCATACAGATTGAGTTACGATAGGCCACTTTTACTTTCTGCAGGAACGATTCCGGTAAAGCCGAGTTGCTTATCATTTCTTTCAGCGGTGCAGTGACCAGTGACAGAGGGGTTCTCAATTCGCGTGCCAGCATATAGCTGATTTGGTCACGCATTTGCCGGTTCTTTTTCTCTTCTGCTCTTATTTCCGTAGCTTTTTCCAGACGTTCTTTCATTCGCACTTCTTTTTCTTTATACATCTGTCGTTTCAGTGCTTTGCTGTTAAAGTAGAGCCAAGTCAGGAATATGCTTCCCATAATGATAAGTATGTAGCCGGTAATTGCCCATCCGGTGGTGGCCCAATACTTACCTACAGTGATGGCAATATGGGTGATTTGTTCATTTCCTTCCATCGGATAGGAAGGCTTTATCTCGAGTACGTAGTCTCCCGGCTCAATGTTACTCAATCTCACTTGGTCATAATCACCGAAATGCCATTTTCTATCATTGGGCAGCAGGCGATATTCCACTTTATTGGAGGAAGTGCTGTAACGCAAGTCGCTCAAATAAAACACGAGATTGTTATTGTTGTAGTTCAAGGTCAGTCGGTCTATTAAATGTGCCGGTTTGTCCAAAATAACTTGTCCGTTTATTTTTTCGCCTATTTCCACCTTATTATAATTTACATTGATGTCAGCGATATAATATTTATGCTTGCTGGAAGTTTCTTTCAGCATCCGGGGATCAAAGTAAAGCAGCCCCGTAGAGTTTACCCACAATAATTTTCCGTTGTTCAGCCGGCAAACCTGATAGTAGTTTTCCGGAAAAGCATATAAGTAGAAAGAGTTATTTTTATTGTTGATTGTTATAATGCCCGAGTTGGTGCCCAGCCATGTATTGCCGTTTCTGTCGTCTATCATGCAATCGATGTGTCCGTTGGGTAGGTCTTGGTTAAGAAGCATGGTAGACACAACGTTTTTTTCTTTTCCGTCTATTTGTATAATCTTGTTGGCGTATGATACGAATAGTTGGTTGTAGTTATTCATATAGATAGTCATAACTTTACCCGGAGTCAGACTGCTCTTTTGTTCGTATCCTCCGTTCAGTGTCACTTTTTTGCCTTCTCGGGTTGCCTGAAACAGTCCTTTTTCTGTTCCCAGCCACATGGTGCCGTCTCCATCCTCACAAATGGCGGTTATTTTCTCAATTTCTTTTGTATAAGGCATATATGCCAAACAGCTTTTGCCCTGATAGTCGTATACTATCAATGCATTTTCCGTTGCAATCCATAAGTCGTTGCGCGAGTTGAGGAAAAGTATTTTAATGGCAGAAACTTGGTTTTCTGTTGCTTCCGGTTGGGGATGAAAGGAGACTGTTTCATTGGTAGTGGGATTCATCAGGAGAATATTTCCTTTTTCATCTCCAAACCACAGGTGTCCGTTTTTGTCTTTGAACAAGCAGTAATTGCCGTTCTTTTCCGCTTTTGCCCATGGTACGAACTGTATATTTGGCGAGAGGTTTTTTGTCTGACTTTTATATATCCCCTTGTTGTCGGTGGCCAGCCATATAAATCCGTTGCTGTCTTCTGCTATTCCATTGAGAGATCTTATGTCGTTATCCAGTTGGATGCGGTTTACATTATCTCCCAGCAGATTTAATTTCAGCAGTCCTCTTCCGAAGGTGCCGACCCATAACACTTGGTTCTGTTTATCGAGATAAATGCGGGTAATTCTGTTTTTGATGATAGGTTCGTAATAACTGTCATTTTCAATCAGGTCGATGGTTTTAAAGGGAGCTTTCAGATAATCTTTATTTTCAAATTTTATCAAAGCCAACGAGGTGCCTGATGCCATTACAAACGTTGTGTCATCTGCTTGTATAATATCGCGGATACATGCATCCTGCACTATGGGGGTGCTTTTGTTCAGTTTGCGTGTAGCTTTTGTGGTTGTGTCATAGCAGGTTACTCCGTTGTTGTGGCTGCAAATCCATAAGTAGTTATTATATATATGTATATTGCAAATATCTTCTGCATTAGTAATTCCTAGTTCGGCGCAGTCCAAAGATTCACTTTTCTTTTCTGTCAGATTATAGAGTATAAGTTTGTTTTCGCGGGTAAGTATATAGAGGTTATTGTCGCAACCATAGAATTTGAATGGAATCCCCTTTATATTCGGCAGTAGATTAGGTGTAATGCTTACTTCGTCTGTCTCATATTCGGTTTTCAGTTCTGCCACTCCTTGTGAGGTGATGGCATATATTTTGTCTTTTGTCACACATAAGTCCAAAATGTCTGTCAGCACTTCCGGGGTGGACGATAAAAGTGACATGTAGCATCCTTTCATTTTGTTGAAACACGATAACCTGTTCATGTTCGCTATCCGTGACCAAAGCATTTTGTCGGAAGTCTCATAAATGCCGGTAATGGAATATGGTTCTTTGTCTGCCGAATTGTAGTTGTGGAAGTGTATTCCATCGTATCGGCTCAGGCCGACATCTGTTCCCAACCATAAAAATCCGTCTTTGTCCTGATGGATTTCGGTCAAGGTATTATTGCTTAATCCCTCTTGTTTAGTCAATAACTGGATTCCTGTCTGTCGGAAAAAACTTTGTGCCTTGGTTATTTCCATACCCATCAGCAGGACAATTATAAGTAGTCCCGTAACCGGTGTTGTTAATGTTCCGCTTCTTTTCATATTCCCCTTCATTCATTTAAATATAGTGCACTTAACAATGCTATGTATTCATATCATGTTTCTTAGACTATTTTAAGGATAACTGCAAAAATAGGCTTTTATTATGTTATAATCAACGTTTTAGGTTAGAAACTTTTTAAAAAGTCGGATAAGTCAGAGGGTATACATCTGTCTTGATAGGGGGTATATCATTCATTGTTTTATCTATTTGCTGTTAATCAATATATTATGATTGAATGAAATACCATTGAAGTGCCATACGTTAAATAATAATTCAAAAGAAAGGAAGTGAAGAACCCATGTACACCTATTACATACACAGCTTCTTCCTTCCCTTCATAAAGCTTAATATCACCTCACAATCTTTTCAGCCCTGATTGATTTATAGAATCTGATACCTATAGTTTATAAGTGAATGAAGCGTCATGGCTTTTCGGGTTATAAGTGCCCCGGATGCTGACAGGAATCTGCATATATTTGATTCCGTTGTCTGCCACCTTCATATAAATATAGCTTTCCGATTGGAATATGAAGTTGCCTTCACTGTTGTCGCTGGCCAAACTGAATCCTTTCACATACCATTTCATGAGTGAAGAACTGCATTCAGCATTATATCCGTTGTAATATAAGTCACCGTCGGCATAGCCGGTAAGGTTGAGCTGAATTGTAAAGGTGTACTTACCATTGATTGTCTGGCTGGTAATCACTTTCAGTAAAGTCTGATTGCCTTTATCGGCAGCCAATACATTATGTTCTTCTTTCGCATTGGTATGTTTGCGAAGGTTCGATAAGATTTCATCTGCCTCCTTTAAACTGATAGCAGGTAAATCGTTTAGATTTAAATTGTCAGAATTGTTTTCCTCGTATGTAACACTTCTAGCGCCATACGTTCTTTCCAAAAAATACGTTGAACTTGAGTTGTCAACGGGGTCACTACTTTCTGCTGTGCAGGATGCCAAACTCATCATGATGAGTGTAGCAATCAATAAATGAATTGCCTTCATAGAACTATTTTTTATTATTTTTTTATACGTTTGAATGATTGACCCATTATCATTCGCCTCAAAAGTAGGTATTATTTTCAAATAAACAAATTATTTCAAAGATTTTTTGAAGAAAATACCCTCTTCCTGTGAATAAAATGCCTCTGATTGAATGGAACGGGGGTGTTTTGAGTGTGAAACGGTGGGTTATTCATAATGAATGAAACACAGGTGGGTGATGAAGAAAACACCATCGGTGTTTCTTTCGTCCCAATAAATAATTCTTCGTGAACAATTCCCCGATACTTTATTCCGATGAGGGGTAAATTGATTTTCGGACTACCTTGCATTTTGCTGAAACTACCTCTTAATAAAGACTGATTCGCCAACTTCCTGTTAAAAAAATAGAGTTTATCTTTGCAACAGTAGAAAACAACTTTAGGTGAAATGAATATGGTAATAAGAAGAACTTTATTTGTATTGATGTGTCTGTTGGCTTCTTCCTTATATATGTATGGACAGATAGCCGTTAAGACCAATGTGGCGATGGATGCAGTTGCTATACCGAATTTGGGGGTAGAAGTAGGTTTGAGCAAGAAGCTGACTCTGGATGTGCCCATGTACTACAATCCATGGAAATATAGTGATAGCAAAATGCTGAAACTGGCAATGCTTCAACCCGAACTCCGCTATTGGCTTTGTGATAAATTCAACGGTCACTTCTTTGGCGCTCATTTGATGGGAGGTGCTTATCATACCACCGGCATCGATTTGCCTTTTTCACCTTTTGATGATTTAAAAGACTTTCGCTATAAGGGTCAGTTCTATGGCGGCGGTATCAGTTACGGTTACCAGTTTGTGTTGGGACGTCATTGGAATCTGGGAGCAACCATCGGCATCGGTTATGCTTATGTGCGCTATAAGAAATATGAGTGTGAAGAATGCGGTGACATGGTAGAGAAATCCCATAAGAATTATTTCGGCCCTACCAAGGCTGCCCTCAACCTTATTTATATATTCTAAAAACAAACGGATTATGAAACTGATACGCTATATCCTTTTAACATTGTTGCTGCCGGTATTTCCGGCAGGTGCGCAGAATCTGTGCGGCAGCCGGGTTCAGGTTGCGAATCCTTCTATCCTGATAGGTGACAACGGCCGGGTGATGATAGGAATGGATGTTACCCTTCCGGCCGATATGCAACTCTCTTCCAACCGTGTGGCTACACTTACTCCGGTGTTGAAGACTCGGGACAACAGTTATAACAAGGTGCTGCCTGCCATCCGGGTATATGGTCGCACGCGTAGTATTGTGCAGCAGCGTGAGCATAAAATTCCTGTGGATGCCTTCTCGGTGTTGCGCCGCAAGAACGGAACATCACAGACGGTGAATTACTCGGTGCGTATTCCTTACGAAAAATGGATGAACGGTGCAGAGCTTGAATTGCTTGCCGATGTGCGTGGTTGTGCCGACTGCCAAAAAGAAGAAAGCAATGCTTTCATTATCCGTGCCGATTTGGAACGTTACATCATGCAGCCGACTGTTGCTTTTGTTTCTCCGGCTGTCGAAGCTGTCAAGAACCGTGCCGAAGAAGGTCGTGCCTATCTTGACTTCCCGGTGAACCAGACAAAGATTTATCCCGAATACCGCCGCAATCCTTCCGAACTCGAAAAGATTAAGGCAACGGTAGATGTGGTGAAGAACGATGCCAATACGCAGATTACCGACATAGACATCACCGGCTATGCATCTCCCGAAGGTCGTTACGCCTCCAACGCTCGTTTGGCTCAAGGCCGTGCTGAAGCATTGAAAAAATATGTGATGGGCTCTTACGGTTTCAAGTCAGACCTGTTCCGGGTGAATTCTGTAGCCGAAGACTGGGACGGCCTGCGTGACTATGTGGCAAAGAGCAATTTGCCGCGCAAAGACGAAATACTGTTCATAATAGATAAGGATGAAAATGATTTGGATCTCAAGGAAGGACGCATCAAGGCGCTGGATGGTGGCAAGATTTATGCTTCACTGTTGCAGGACTGCTATCCGGGCTTGCGTCATTCGGACTACACGGTGCGCTATGTGGTGCGCGGATTCAATGTAGAAGAAGCGAAACAAATCATAAAGACACGTCCTCAACAGTTGAGCTTGCAGGAAATGTATCTGGTGGCTCAGACTTATGCCAAAGGCAGTAAGGAATTCAACGAAGTGTTCGATGTGGCAGTGCGCATGTTCCCTGATGACCCAACAGCGAATATAAACGCTGCCGCCATCGAACTCCAACGAGGTGACTTGCAACAGGCAGCCCGTTATCTGGATAAGGCTGATGCACAAGCGAGTGCAACGCTGAACAACAGAGGCGTGCTGAATCTGTTGCAGGGAGACCTCGACCAAGCTGAGATTAATTTCAAGAAGGCACAGAGCCTGGGTTCTGCCGAAGCCGGTGCCAACCTGAAAGAAGTCTCTAAAAAAAGAAAAGATAATGCTATATTTGGAAACAGATGAACAACAAGTGAACAAACAGTACAATAAAAGATGTTAGAAGAAACTTGCTCTTTGTGAAAAGCGTAAGGTAAAATCCGGGACAGCAGAGGTTGTACCGGATTTTGAATTTTATAAGAAACAGAAGCAGCCCTGCTTATTCTGATGTTGAGACAAAACTTGCAGGCTCATCCCCGTGTCAGAGCCCTCTTTTTACACGTACGTCTGCATGAGGATATACATACGTAAGCGTGAGGCTATGCGGACGTACGTACAGACCTACGCATACGTATGTACAGGCTTACGCGTACTAACGTGAAATGATGCACTTCCCAAAAGACAAGGACGTTTTTTTAAAAGACCAAGAGCTTTTTAAAAAAGATAACGAGCTTTTTAAAAAAGACCTTAGTCTTTTTTACCTCTGCCCGGACTTTGTGCACCGTTACCTTCCATGAAGGTACACATGTACACTTTTTGAGGAAAAACGCTTAAAACGTCCTATTTTACATCACCCCGGGAAACTCATAAAATGAAAGGTATGTAGTTGACAATCAGTATATTATACGGATGCGTATTTCAAAATGTGGTGAGAGTATGAGAGCATAGGTGAGAGCAAATGTTTTTACTATCACCATATAACACATTTATAATTAACTTGTTACGCGTAAGGTGAGAGTATGAGAGATAAACGGCTCAAACTTTCCGGAGAGAAAGGCTGATGCGTACAGCTTTTCGCTTAATATGTATTTATTCTTGAAAAAAAACAAGGCTTTTCAGGGTTCCTTTTCTATATAAATTGCTATCTTTGTATGTTGTAGAAACACAGAAAAACATAATGGGAAAGTTTATCAATCCGTTCACCGATTACGGCTTCAAGAAAATATTCGGTCAGGAAGTATCCAAGGAGTTGCTAATCGAGTTCTTAAATGATTTGTTGGAGGGCGAACGGGTGATAACCGACCTTACCTTTCTGAACAATGAGCAGTTGCCGATCTATCCGGGAGAGCGTATTGCCATCTACGACATCTTCTGCACCACGGACACGGGTGAGAAAATAATTGTGGAGATGCAAAACCGCTCCCAGGTTTATTTCAAGGAACGTGCTCTGTATTACCTTTCTCATGCCATTGTTCGTCAGGGTGTGAAGGGAGAGAGTTGGAAGTTCGATATAAAAGCGGTGTATGGAGTATTTTTCATTAATTTTCTCTTGGATGAGAACCAGAAGTTGCGCACCGATGTTATATTGACAGACCGTGATACCGGAAAGTTGTTTTCGGACAAACTGAGACAAATCTTTATTGCATTACCCCTGTTTAATAAGACAGAAGCAGAGTGCGAAACAGATTTTGAACGTTGGATATTTGTATTAAATAACATGGAAACATTGAACCGTATGCCTTTTAAAGCTCAGAAAGCCGTATTTGAGAAGTTGGAAGAGATTGTCGATGTTCATTCTCTCTCCGAAGAAGACCGCGTGCGCTATGAAAACAGTGTAAATGCTTATCGTGACTATTTGGCTACCATCGACTATGCCGCCAAGAAGGGTGTTGAGGAAGGGTTTGAAGACGGTCTGCAGAAAGGCATCCAAGAAGGCATCCAAGAAGGAATCCGGAAAGGGCAACAAGAAAAAGCTCTTGAAATCGCCCGCAGTATGAAAGCCATGGGAATGACTTCAGAACAAATAATGAAGGTCACCGGCCTTTCTCTTGCTGAGATTGAATCTCTCTTATAGGAAGGAATACATAAATATATTTTCACTAAAGAGGCACTTCACTTGAGACAGCCTCTTTTTTTTGTCTTCTCCCTCTCCCGACCCTGATACTTTTCGCTTAGGGCATCGGCAAATCCTGCTCCGGGTGCTGAACGTTTTACCTGGTGGTAGGTAATTCCCTGAATAATTTAACAATTGAAAAAAGACGACTCGGCAAGCTTTCTTCCCATAGAAAATAATTAGAAAAAAGATAGTGGGTATTTTGTGCATCGCAATGTGCATATCATTCAAAATTGAATTAAATGCCCTTGAAATCACACTTTAAATGCATTTTTCCGAATTTGCCAATCTATTTTGCCGAAAACACCAATTAAGACTAGCTTTAAAATGCCCTTATCTTTGTAATATCGAAAATCGAGGAATGAAATTTACAAAATAATAATTTATGGATTTAAAAATTAGAGTTATGAAGATTAAGGGTTTATTATTCGGACTGTTTGCATGCGCTGCATTGGCTGCATGTACAAACGATGATATTGTGGAGAACAATGGTAAGGGCGAACAAGAAAAAGTGAAGGGTAACTTGACTTTGGTTATTGCTGCATCCAATAACTCATCACGTGCGGCTGAAGATGGTGATGAAACAGATGGCGGTACGACAGCTGAATCAAAAGTTAATAGCGTGCTTGTTGTTTTGGCTCCAGTTAATAGCGAGGGAGCATTTAACGGTGACCAAATTGTTGAATCTGTTGCTGGAACAGAATTGCAAAAGACAACAATCGGTGGTAATGTCGCTTATGTAGCACCTACTTTCCAATTGAATGCAAACGGAGAGTATAAAGTATTAGTGGTAGCAAATCCGAATCAAGGAATTATTAATGCTGTTACAAATGCAAATCTAACAGAAAAGTATGCAGCTGTTGAAAACTATGCATATTCTTACGCTGGAACAGGGACTAATGAAATGGTAGGAACAGATGCAGAACCTAGTTTCATGATGGTGAATCAAACCGAATCAACAGTTAATGTAGAGTCGAATAATAAAGACAACCCGACAACGGTAACAGTTAATGTGGAACGCATTGCTTCAAAGATAACTTTTGTTCCTGCTACAATGACAGCCGGAGAGAATACATACAGCAATAGATATGCAGTAAAAGTTGTGACCGGTCAAAAAGAAGTTGAAGAAACAAGAGAGGGTTATAGAATGGAAGGCGGTGTAGGATATCACATGACCGGACTAAATAAAGCGAAATTGTTGTCTGATAACTCAACTATTTGGATTCAGAATGGTGAAAGAGCATTTACACAAACTGAAAATAAATATCCGGGTACTAACCTTTTTATTTATGAATCAATAACAATGCCGGGAAAAAAAGATTTTGATTATGTGTGGACGACGAATGTTGACAAAGAAAAGAACTGGTATGTTCAGCTTGACGACTATGCTTTGGTAAATCTTTCTAAGGGTGTTTATGCTGTAAGACATCTTGCTAAGGCAGACTTTTCGGCAACAAAGACATTCGGATTGTTGGATGCAACTTATCGTTGGGTTTTGGACCCGAACACAGTTGCTAAGAATAGTGAGAATACGTCAAGTATTGCAGGTGACTATTTCTACAATAAGGTGGCTGAGGTGCAAGCAGCAGAAAAGGACTATGCAGGTGATGCTAGTCCGCTCTCTTATGCAGATTATTTCTCTACGCTTCCTACAGCTGCAACAGAAGGTCAGGTAGGAACACGTTTGGCATACTGCCTTGAAAATGTGGTGAAAGTTGATAATCAGCTGCCTACAATGGTAACAGGTATTATTTTCCGTGCTCAGATTTATAATGAAAATCATCAAGCAATGGGAACTATATATAAATGTGGTGGTAGCTACTATACAACTCTTGAACAGATGTACTCAGAGCATCCGGGAACTACAGAATTTGAAACATATAATGCAGGAAAATGCTACTACTATTCCAGCGATATCATGCATAGCAGTGATGACGATTATATGAAGAAGGTAATTATGCGTAACAATGTTTATGTATTGAGCGTTAAAAGCTTTACAGACATGGGTAGTGCAGAAGTTAAAATACCTGATGGAAGTGAAGACCATGACAAGAACTTCTACCTGAAGTTAACCTCAACAATTCTTCCTTGGCAAGTACGTTTCAACAACATCGAATTTTAATCCGAACATAAACTCTCTAAATAAAAGTGGAGGAGCCTGCCTCCTCCACTTCTTTTTCAGAAATCACTTTTCTAACATTCCATTAAAACAAAAAAAGCATGAAAACAGTAAAAACATTCGCTCGACAATTCTCTTTTGGCCTGATGATGGCCGTGACATTGGGAAGTGCCGTTGTGTCGTGCGACAGCATACTCGATGAAGATGATGTAGATTGCTCTGTAGAGTATAGAGTGAAATTCAAATATGACTATAACATGAAGTATGCCGATGCTTTTTCTCGCGAAGTAAGCAGTGTAGCTCTTTATGCTTTTGATGACAACGGCAAACTTGTTTATCAGAAAACAGAGGCGGGGGATGTCTTGGCAGCCGATGGCTACTCGATGGCGGTCGATATGGAGCCGGGCGATTACCACCTCATTACATGGGCAGGTTTGAGCAACGAAGCTTCATTCTCTGTTCCTTTGATTACGCAGGGAGTGTCTTCACTCGAAGAACTTCAATGTAAAATGGACCGCATCTACTCTCGCGCAGCCGATGGAAGCGCTGTAGTGAGCAGTAAACTTTCTTCGCTGTGGCACGGCGAAGTGACCAAGCAGTCGTTCACTCGTGCGGCAACCCGGCAAGTGGTGACTGTTCCTTTGGTGAAAAACACCAATACCATCCGCGTTATCCTCCAGCAAATGGACGGGGTAACGGTAGATGTAGATAAATTTGAATTTACGATTACGGACGATAACGGTTTGATGAACTACAACAACAAACTGATTTCGGACGAAACTCTGACATATTATCCTTACTATCGTGCACAGGGCGGTACGGTGGCAGGCAAGTCGGCACGCGCCGAAGGTGACGCTGCGGTTGCCGAAGACGACAACATCAGCGTGGCGATAGCCCAAATCACAGTAGGCCGATTGGTGGAAGAAAACAATCCTAAGCTGACTATCACCAACACCGAGACCGGCGAAACGGTTCTCTCCATCCCCTTGGTGAAATACCTGTTGCTCACCGAAGCCGAAGGTCATGACATGACCAATCAGGAGTATCTCGACCGCCAGGACGAATACAACATGACTTTCTTCTTGGACGAAAGCATGAAATGGATCAATACCCGCATCATTATCAATGACTGGGTGGTTCGTTTCAATGATATGAATATGTAATGTGCAACGCATAACAAAAAACAACGAATTATGAAGAAATGGTACTCATATATAATATTAGCCCTCGTTTGTATCGGGTTTGCTTCGTGTCAGGATAGCGACACGGTGCCCCAACTGCAAACAGACGGTCGGGTGAGCGTGCACTTGCAGATTGCATTGCCGGGGGGAGACTCGGCACAACGAGGGGCAACGGCACGAAGCTTTGAGAATGGCGGTACGGATGATACAACTTCGGACCAGAAGGCATTGAGTGATGATGATGTATTCGTTTTGGTATTTCAGGACGGGGCGTTGATAGATCAAGTGAAAGGATTGAGGTTTGATGCAGTCACCGATGGTACAAATCCTTCCAGCAGAACGTTGACCGGTACATTTGTTCAGCCTGAGACTGATGGAAATCTGGAATTGGTGGTTCTCACCAACTTGGTTCAGAATCAATTAGTTGATGTTGCTAATTCGACATTATCAGGCATTCAGGCATTTTTTGATGGAAAGAGAGGCTCCTCGCCTTCAGCAATTTATGAAAGTCTGATTTATCAATATGGTTCTTCTGAATGGAATATACAGAGCCGTCGCATCCCGATGTGGGGAACTACGGGAACTTTTTCATTAAACAGAGCCAATGAGTTAAAGAAGAATTGTAACTTGCACCGTGCGGTGGCAAAGTTGGGATTCTTGATTAATGCTGCCGATGCAGAGAGTGAAGGACGAGGCTTTGACGGTTTCATGATTACAGGCATTAGCATTAGCGGAATAATGGATAGAGGATATTGTGCTTCATTGAATACACTCGGTCCGAGTGCTTCGTATTATGCAAGTCCTTCGGTTCCTACTGCTGCTCAAGCCTTAGCAGGCGACCTAAACTATACAGGTCTTAATGTGACTACGAGTTATAAAGACCGGATTTATTTGCCGGAGCAAGCTATTCAAAATCATCCTCTTACGATAGCAGTGAGCTATACTTATAAAGGTAAAGCTAAAACGAAGGAAATTACTTTTTATGAAAATGTGATACGTAATCATTCATACCTTTATAATATCACCGCGGTGACACCTGATGATTTTGACGTCACCATATCGTATGCTGTTGAGGAATGGAAATCTGAAACAATTAATGTTCCGACATTTAAATAATTAAAAGAGACTGGATTATGAAAAGATATAAATCATTATTATCGCTGAAATGGGTAGCAGCTTTGCTGTTAGTTGTTGGCTTTGTCTCTTGTGCCGATGAAGAGATTATTGACAGTTCAAACCGTGTGGTAGAGGGAGTTATGACTGATGTTAATTTCTCCTTTACGTCTCCTACACCTGCCAAGGTAGAATCGAGGGCGGCTATTCCCACTTTAGATGAGTATAAAGTGCACAACTTGTATGTTTATGTATTTGATAAGGCTGGAAAAAATGGTGAATTATTCAAATTTGACTATGACCAGTTGAAGGATAAAAAAGAGAAGGAATCGGAATCAGAGGGCCAAACTACATCAGGAAAAGTGTCCTTAAGACTTTCTTCAGGAGAGAAAAGGATTTATGCAGTAGCAAATGTAGATGATCAAGCTCCTATTACTGAACCAACAATGGCCTGGGATAACATAAAGACAGTAAAACAACTGAAGGAAAATATTATTTCGTTGAAGCAGGAGGCTATTTTTAGAACTTCAGGTAAATTATTGATGGGAGGAGTTTTTGAAAGCACTTCTCAGAATGAGCAACCGGAAGGTTATTGCAATATTAATCCACAGGTTAATTCTTATAGTACTATTAAGCTGGTTCGTGTTGACGCGCGAATTACATTTAATATTAGCTTAAGTAATAGCTCAGGTACTAAAATATTTGCTCCTAGGAAGTGGAAAGTGATGAACATTCCCAAAAAGGTTTACTTATTTAGAAATGAAGGACAAAGAGCTTCTGATAATGCTGATGATTATTGGGATATGCCTCATACTTATAATTTTGAATCTACTAGTGGGGGAGTTTCTACTTTTACATTCTATGCGATGGAAAATAGTTACACAACAAATGGTTTAGGCAATTATTCTGACCGTGAAAAAGAAAATAAGCAGGCAGATGGCTCTAACTATGAGAATCCTTCCTTTAAGAATGCGCCAGAAAATAGTACCTACGTAATCTTAACCGGAGACTATTATGAAAAGTATACCGAGAATGGTCATACGAAAGAAAGACGTGCTGATGTGACTTACGCTATTCATTTAGGATATGTAGACAGTGATCCTAATAACTTTGAATGTAATAGAAATACAACTTATACATATAATGTTTATGTAGAAGGGGTTGATAAGATACGCTTGGAAGTAACATCTTATAATGAGGGTGGTGAAACGAAGGAAGACCAGCCGGGAGCTGAAGGTAATATTGTAGAAACTGATAAATTCTATTTATTTGATTCTCATTATGACCGTGCGCGTATTATATTTAATAAGAATCAGATTTCGGGAAAGGCCGGTTTTGTTCTTAATACTCCATTTGATAATAATTTCTATTATATAGAAAATATAGAGAATCCTGATGATGCCGGAATGATTAATGCATTGCCTTCAAATCAGGCAAAAGATTATAAGTGGGTTTCTTTCAGAAGAAATGAAAAGGCCAAGTGGGGTAATTCTTATATTAAAGACGAGTTTCAACCTTATGATAGTGAGGAGACTTTAAATGTTATTGAACTTTTAAAAGAATTGCATCATGGGAAGGTAACAGGCAGTAATACAGATCTCTTTGATAGGAATGATGAAGTGGTATATACTGTGTTCATTAATGAAAATTATTATGATGAAGACCCAAGGAATGAATCTAATACTAATTTTAGCTGGAAAGACTTTGTAAATCAAGAAAATAGAGAAATGCATATATTATGTAATACTCAGCGTAGTGAGGATAGGGAAAGTAGTTTGACAACATCCTCTATTATGATAAGTCAGCGTTCTATTAAGACTTTTTATAACGAAAAAGCAGGAAGTGATTTAAAAACAGCTTGGGGGATAGAGTCGGTGAATGAAACAGGTTGGCTTATTCCTCCTAAGAGTAATCCATGGAATTCTAGTGAACGTACAGCTGACAATGGCAGATGGAATTTCTTTAAGCAGATGCCGACGATAAGGGAAGCATCCAGTGGAAACCCTTTATGGAGCAATTATATTTCTAATGCTTATGTTGAAGATGATAATGGTGTCCATAATTATTTATCTTCAAATTCATCTAGAGATAAACTTGTGTATGCATGCTTACAGCGCAATCGGGATGAAAATGGAAATGGTCGTATAGATGCAGCAGAAGTAAAATGGTATCCCGCCGCTATCAATCAGTTGACAGATATTTGGATGGGTAAAGATGCTTTGCCATCAGAAGCACATTTATATCAAAATGGCGATGTGAAATATCGGCGTTATTTGAGTAGTGATGGTCAGGAGCTTTATGCTGAGGAAGGGTCCTCTATAGGTGGATATAAATTTACTTATGCAAATTCATTGCCTGGCTCTATATCTGCTCCTACGCGGTATGATTATCGTTGTGTACGAAATTTGGGTATGTCTGAAGGGGTACCTGCAAAGACTACAATCCCACAACCTTATGTGCAACATGACGAGCGTGGAAAGATGTTCACATTAACATATATGGCATCGGTTTCTGTTCGTGGTGTGGGAGATTTTGCCACTGATGAACTTGCTAATCATACCGAGTTAGACTTAACTAACAGGCCGTATTTAAAATTTGAATATAAGGATGCTGAAAATATAAGCTTAACTTGGGAGCAGGTAAATCGGTTAGTGGATCAGCATAAATCTCCGTGTGCCAAATATAATACAGGGGGGCAAATTGGTTGGCGTTTGCCTAATCAAAGAGAGTTGTCAATAATGGCTGCATGGTGTGATAATACCGGTTGGGGAGGTAGTACTCATTGCCAAACAAGAACGGGAGCTTCACCTTTTATGACAGGAAAGGGTTCTACTAGCGGACATAGTGGCGGGTATCATTTTATGACTTTGCCTTCAGGTGGCTTTAAGGGTCCTGTACGCTGTGTGCGTGATGTGAAATAATGTTTCGCTTAAAAAATTGATACTATGGATATGTTTGAAATCATGGATAGAGAATCATCAAGTCGCTCGGAAGTGTACTTGTATGAAGAGAATGGAAAATGGTATGCATACGACCGTTCGGCAAGCCTGCTCAAAAAGTTGGCTGCCGGGACTGTCAAGCTCAGGAACCATGTATGCTCCTTCTATGGTGTTATGCTGGAGAAGGTGGAGGTAGACCTTAATCTGCTGCTTAACAAGAGTTGGTTTGTTGCTCTATGCTCTGATTCGGAAATGCTGTTGCTTAAAAACGATTAAAAAGGGAATTGCTTATGTGTGAGGTCGTAAAAGTATTGGAAAGAGAGTTGGAAAACTCCGGTTTGATATATGTTTATCAGGAAGGAGGGGAAGGGAAATGGTATGTTTACGAGCGGTCTGCATATTTCCTCAGCCGGATGATGGAAGGAGTTGTATTGGAACGATATGTCATGGATAATACTTTATGGCTTGTTCGTGCGGAAGTGGATGTTGACTGCATACCTCATGATACGATTCTCAGTTACAGCAATAAAGAGTATGTGCTGAAGTATGCACCTCAAAACGGGTTTCAGGAATGGCTATCGGAAATTGAAGGAGTGATGATGCCTCACTAAATTTAGTTAGGATAAATAGAATCGGGTTTGCAGGTGTTATAAAATAGTATGAATATTGTATTTAACAAATCAATAATGGAGATATATCGATTTGCATTCATAATCTTGTTGTCGTCTCTTCTTGTTTCATGTGGAGAGAAGAAGCAGGAAACCGGAAATGCTGACAAAGCCGCTGAAAAGAAAACTCCGGCTTTTACATTACCCGAAGTACCTGTTATGTTACAATCTGTCGAAGACAGACTGCATTTTGTGGTAAACCACTATTGGGATAAATTTGATTTTAAAGATACAGCCTATATTCATGCGCCCGACATTACGGAGCAAGCAATGGCAAATTATATTGATTTGCTGACACGTGTGCCGCAAGTTATGGCGGATTCTTGCGTAACCCGCACTTTGGAGAAGGTATCTTTAGAACCAAAGATGCTGAATTATTTTGTTGAAACACTGCGTAAGTATCTTTTCGACCCTAATTCTCCCATGAGGAATGAAGAGATATTTGAACCGGTGTGCCGTTTTGTTGCTTCTTATGCATCGGCAGATGAGGCGGCACAGAGTCGTGCACGGTATGACTTGAAACTGATTGACATGAATCGGGTGGGCAGTGTGGCTGCTGATTTTGTTTATACATTGGCTTCGGGAGCCCAACGGCGTATGCATGATTTACGCAGTCCCTATACTTTGCTGTTGTTCTATAACCCTGATTGCCATGGGTGTGCAGAGGTATTGGCGCATATGAAATCGTCTCCTGTACTTACTGATGCGGGTATTATGAAGCAAGTCAGTATTCTGGCTTTCTATCCTGATGAAGAGTATAAGGTGTGGGAGAATCATCGGGGCATGATTCCCTCCGGGTGGATAAATGGTTATGATAAGGAGCTGACTGTTTTGGACAGGGAACTGTATGACCTGAAAGCTATGCCAACCCTTTATTTGCTTGATAAAGATAAAAAGGTATTGCTGAAGGATGCGCCGGTGGAACAAGTGGAGCAATATTTGGCCCACTTGTTCGGCAGGTAATTATTCCGATTTTTCCATCAGCATTTTATTGCAGAAAGTGGATGGAGTGGTACCATAGAAATCAACAAAATGTTTGCGGAAAGTGGCAAGGTCATTGTAACCCACCATTTCAGCTATATCTTGAACTGTGTAGCGTCGGCTGCGCAACAGTTCGGCTGCACGTTTCAGACGTACACCCTGGATAAATTCGCTGATGGTGAAATTAGTGAGTGTCTTTACCCGGCGGTAGAGGGTGGGCTGACTGATGACCATAATGTCTGCCAGCTTTTTCACGTTGAAATCGGGGTTTTTCATGTTTTCATTGATAATTCTCACGATTTCTATGATGAACGGATCTTCGGGAAAATGAAGTCCTGCTTCTCCTGTTTTTTCTTCCGGTGATGCTTCCGGCTCGGAGGTGGGAGTGAGAAGTCGGGTATATATTTCTTTTAATTCTTCACGGCTTTTGATGAGGCGCTTTACTTTAGTGCGCAGGATGTTGGGGTTGAAAGGTTTCTGGATATAATCATCGGCCCCCAGTTCAATGCCTTTCATTATATCTGTTTCTGAGGTGAGGGCAGTCAGCAGAATGACGGGGATGTGGCAGGTGGTGAGGTTTTCTTTTATCAATTGGCAGCATTTGAAACCGTCCATTACCGGCATGATGATATCGGTAATAATTAAGTCGGGTACTCCTTCACATGCTTTTTTAAAACCCTCTTCACCATTTTCGGCCATTAGCAGGTTGTATTCGTTGCTGAATATCAGCTTCAGGTAAAGGCGTATCTCCAGATGGTCTTCTATAATTAATAAGGTATGTTGCTTCTTTGTTTTGGCTGCGGAAGCCGGAACTTGAGGTAAATCTGCGGTCTCGCTCCCCGGAGGTATATCGGAAATCGTTAATGTTGCCGGGTGGGAAGGGCGCTTCTGTTCTTGAAAAACTGTACGCAAAATGGTAAGGTCGATATGGAGTCGTCTGAAAATAAAATAGATAGTAAGCAGTACTACGATAAGGAATACTGCTAATATACCGCACAGAATAGCCCAAGTGTTGGGATTCCATGCACTGTTTGTTACAAAATAGATGAAAGTCATGCCCCTATAAGTCGAATTTTGTTTTGACCGGAGCAAAGATACGGTTTTTCTTATAGAGAAAGGAATAGTTTTGGAAAAAAGTGAACCATCCGGAGAATCGCTTATTCTTCCAGATGGTTCTATAATAAAAAATGATATGAAGGGGCTTTGTTTATCTAAAAGAAATACTTCGTTTATTTCTTCGTTGCAAAGGTAGGAATAAAAAATAGAAAAACAAATTTTTTAGAGAAAAAATGAACGATATACCGATATTTTTGATTGAAATGCCAATATTATTGATGAAAATACCACTGTAATCATGCTAAAACAACAAAAAACAGGCAGAGACAAAACGACATTGAACTCTTATGTCTATACATTAAAATAAAAAATAAATTGCTTTAATTCATTGTGGTATAAAAGATAATGCCTATCTTTGCACCCGCGAAACGAATAAATTATATATCAACAAATCTAAAAATTATGTATTTAGACGCAGCTAAAAAACAAGAAATCTTTGAAAAGTACGGAAAGTCTAACACTGATACTGGCTCAGCTGAAGCGCAGATAGCTTTGTTTTCATACCGTATTTCTCACCTGACTGAGCACCTGAAGCTCAACAGAAAAGATTATAGCACTGAAAGAGCTTTGACAACTTTGGTAGGTAAGCGCCGTGCGTTGCTGAACTACTTGAAGGATCGCGATATCGAAAGATACCGTGCTATCATTAAAGCACTCGGATTGCGTAAGTAATCCATTCTTTAGGAAAGGACTTAAGAAAAGCCGCTACTCTGAAAAGAGAAGCGGCTTTTTTTATGAGGCTATTTTACTTAGAACAGGTCGTACTCAATGGCGTCCTTGGTTATCTTTTCATTGGCTTCTATGCGTATGTAACGCGCTTTTGCCGGCTTCTTGAAGTAGTGATAACGGCAAGTGGGGTCATTCTTCAGATTTCCGAATTCAAATGTTTCTGCAAGAATCCAGTCTTTTCCATTCTCACTGAACTTGACGCTTCCTTTGACACTCATCGGCATTGCATCATTTATCTGTGGAGTATACATCAGTCCGGATATGGAATAAGGACGGTCTGCCTGCAGAGTCACCACAGTAGGTCTTTCCTGTTTGATCTTCCATTCCTTTTTAAGGTATCCCAATTGCTGCTGACACACTTCTCCCTTTTCGTTGTTCAGCAGTGCAACAGCTTTCACCATTCCGCTTTCCAAAGCAAACGGTTGGGTGTATTCTTTTGATTCTGCTGTAGGAGTACTTCCGTCTGTAGTATAATGAATCTTGAATCCGGCGTTCAAATTTCGGGCAATGTCCTGTGTATATGTTTTCCATCCGAATTTTTGTTGCATGGTGCCGATGGTTACGTTACCTTCTGTATTTCGTTTTACCTCCAGGCGGGGCGGACGGGCTGCATAGTGATAGGCTGCTACTTGGCAAATGGCCGGCTTCATGCGAGATTCCAAAATACGCAGTCTGAATTTATTGCTGGTTACATCGGGGAAACGGAGGATGCGTTTGTAGCCGATGTTGGTGCCGGTTGCCACTTCTTGCCAGGCATTGTCTATCCATGCGTCCAGGGCATGCTTTTCTACTCGTTCACTGCTCACGGTGATGGCTTCCTGAATAAGGAAACGGTTGATAGTGACAGGATCGGGGGTCTCAATAACAATTTCTTTCTTGTCCGGTCCGACTACGATATAGGTGTCTGTATTGTTGTCCAGCAGTTCTTCCGGTCCCTCGGCTCCTTGCAGGTAATCGGTAGTATAGGTTTGGTTGATCCGTTTTCCTACTTCTTTCAGCACACTGACATCTTGTGCCGAGAAGCGTCCTTCACGGTTGGGAGGAATATTGAGCAGAAAAGTGGAATTGCCTCCTACTGCACGTTCGTATATGTCGAATACATCATCGACAGAGCGGACACGCTGACGGTCATCATCGCGGTAGAACCAGCCTTCACGGATGGAGGTGTTGGTTTCGGCTTGCTGGTAGTGCAGATACTTGGCCTTGCAGAGTTGTGTGCGGCTGCCTAAATCTTCGTCAGTCATATCCGGGAAATGAGAAGTGGTGTCGGGATTTTCCGGATAGGGGATGACATTCCATTCGGTATCGCGGGTTTTTCCCGATTCGTTTCCGCACCAGCGGATGTCCTCGCGACCGAAAATGACAGCTTGAGGGGCCAGTTTGTGAATCAGTTCTTTCCAGGCCGGGTAGTTATATCTTTGTCCGCCTTTGCGCTTGGGATGTGCACCGTCAAACCATATTTCGTGAATGGGACCATACTCGGTGAGCAGCTCGAACAGTTGGTTCATGAAATATTCATTATAGTCATCAAGCATGAACCGGAAAGTGGTTTTGTTGGCGAACGGACGTCCGGGTACTTCCCGAGGAATGGTGCGCTCGGTGTATGGACTCAGGTTGCCATAGAGACCTTGAGGATGTTCTATCTGGTATAAATCGGCAGGAGAAAGGTATACGCCTAATTTTAATCCGTATTTTTGGCAGGATGCGGAGAGGTCTTTCAGTATATCCCCCTTGCCTTTGCGGAAATCTGTGGACATGATACCGTGACGGGTATAGCGGCTTTGCCATAATACGAATCCGTCATGGTGCTTAGCTGTGAATATGACCATTTTCATGCCTGCTGCTTTCATGGCTTCGCACCATTGGTCGGTATCCAGTTGTTTCAAATCAAAGACGCGGGGATCTTCCATGCCGTTTCCCCACTCCATGCGGGTAAAGGTATTGGGACCGAAATGGATGAAAGCGATGAATTCATTTTTCAAAGCTTCCATTTGCATCGGGCTGGGAACAATATGTGCGGCTTTCTCCATAATGCTTTCCGGGGTGTCTGTACTTTCTATCGCTATCGTGTTTTGGCACGGCAGGGTCAGATCCGGGCGACTCTTCTCGGCACAGGCTGCAAAGAGCATGCCTACGCCGAAAAGACTGCTGTATAAAAAGGTTCTTTTCATCTTTTGTAAATGATTGATGTTATGGTTCATATTATTTTCTAGTAAAAACATAGACATTGCCGCCGAAATCAGTAGCGACCAAGGCGTTTCCGGATGCAGCTACCGAACCGAATACCGGTGAGCCTGTGGCATGTTTCCAAGTGATTTTTCCGGTTGCTTTATCTACTCCATAGATGGTTCCGTCTGATGCGCCTACTGCTATCATCTTACCTGCCAGGACAGGGGTGGTCTCTATGGTGCCCGATACGGGGCGGCTGTAGGGCGAGGTATAAATCAGGGCATCTCCTACGGGGCATTTCCATTTTTCTTCCAGTGTCTGGTTGTCCAAAGCTACCAGTCCCTCTTTGGCTGTACCGAAAATAATTTCTTTATCGGTGAGAAGAGGAGTGGAGGTGACATCTACACTATAAGGTAAGGTCTTGCGGACAATGATTCTTCCGGTCCGGGCTTCCATAATAAAGAAGGCTTTATTGGAAATCAAATAGAGCAGTCCGTTGTGAATCGCTGCCGACGCACCCCGGTTGCGCAGTCCGTGGTTGCTTGCACTCCAAAGCTTCTTGCCTGTTTTCAGGTCGTTGGCATACAAGGCACTCCATTGAACAGAACCTATCACGACTCCACTGCCTACAGACAGGGTCGTTGTGGTTCCTTCACGCTGGTTCCAGTCGTTATTTCTCCATATCAGTTTTCCGGTCCGTGCTTCAAAGGCCGACAATGCTTTTCCGGTTCCGGCATACACGATTCCCTTGTCGGTAGCCAGTCCTTCAATCAGTCCGGGCAGGCCGTTTACCGGCAGTTGGGCTTTCCAGCGGAGTGTTCCGCTCTCGCAATCTACGGCATACAGGTTACCCAAAACATCTTGGGCAAATACGATATCATCAGTAATGGCTATTGTATTTTTGATGGAGCTTGCTACCGGATATTTCCATACTATTTTTCCGCTTGCTCCGTCCATGGCATAAATAAAAGCTTTTCCTTTTAAATCTTCATCTATGGAAGCGGTAAAGATTTTGCCGTTATGTATTAACGGAGAGGACATATAGAGGTTGGCGCCCACATTTCTGACCCATGCCAGCGAAAGTGTGCTGTCCAGTTGGGCGGTAGAGATTCCGGTATGGGCGGCATTTCCTGCCAGGTTGTCCCAATTACCATCTAGTTTTACTGTGGTCTCTCCGGGAAGGTAAACAAAGTTTGTTTCTGTTTTTGTCGTTTCTCCGTTTTTGAATTCTGCCACTACCTGTAAGGTCAGTTTCTTTCCTTTATACTGTTCTTTCAGTGGCATATCGGCACTCCATGTCCAGTCCGATACCTGGGTCAGCGGTTTGTTTTTCAAGATTGTCCTTGTTCCGTCTGTGCAGGTATAGCTGGCTTTGCGTACGGGCGATACCGAGGAGTAAACATTGGCTGTAACAACGCGTGACGCCGACTCTCCGACGGGTGAGGCGATACATAATTTCTTGTCCAGGTAAGTATAGCGTAACTCGCTGGTAAAGTCTCCCTTGCCGTCTACATGCATGACCCGGTAGGCACTGGTGGAATGGTCAATCCCACCTTTGTCGAGGCTGGAAGTGCAGATGGTATATACGTTGCCCTGTTTCTTTTTGTGGTTGATGTGCCAATGGCCATATATCCAGGCTTTCAGGTTGTATTCGTTCAGGTTGATACTTTCAGTCTTTCCTTTATAAGTGAAGTCGTTTCCGTAAGTCAATATATCATGGTTGAATATATAGATGGGGGTTTCCGGCGAGACATGTGCCAAGTCATTCTTTAACCAACGGCATACATCGTCTTTGGTATATCCCGGGCGGTAATCTCCTCCCGGCATGGGAGTGACGATATAGTGTACACCTGCTACATCGAATGAATAATATACCGGACCGTAGTATTTTTCGAAACACTCTTCTCCATATTTTCCTTTTACCAGGTCGTGGTTACCGATGCAATAGAACATGGGTATGTTCATATTTTGGGTATTCATCAGTTCGATATGTTCCTTTAATCCCTTTTCATAGCAGATGTCGCCGGTATGTATGATAAAAGCCGGTTTTTCATTGGCGGCATATTGGCGGATGTTTTCGGCCCATGCTTCGTTGCCGGTAGTATTGAATATTTCGGTATCCGATACCTGTATAAAACGGTGTGCTCCTTTCTTATCAATGCCTGCCTGATAGGGGATGAGGCCGAAATCGTAATTCCCGGCAGCCGCTGTGATGGGGTGGTAGTGCTTGTCGCCGGCTTTGTATCCGGAGGGGAGGGTGATGAAAACAAATCGCTCACGTTCGTGTCCGGGCAGGGTGTACATACCGTTTGCATCGGTTTTTACCACGTTCAGCCCGTCGGATACTTTGACGTCTTTCAGCACTTTTTCTCCTTTATCGAAACTTCCGTTGTGGTTCTTATCCACAAAAACACGCCCGTGGTGGGCGGCAGCAGCCGGAAGCGAAGCTGCCAATAACATTGAAAATATAAATTCTTTTTTCATACCTTTCTTTCCAGATGATTTCTTATTTATGAGCTTGTTTCCAGCTCTTTTTTAGTTTCTTAGAATCTGATTTTGGCATCCTCAATACTCGAAACCAACGGGAATACACCGATTGAATCGTTCATGTTCAGTTCCTCGGGTGTGGGAGGAAGGAAACCTGCTTTTGTTCCCTTGATATCTGCTTCGTCTTCGGTCAGAGTGACAATGGCATAAAGCGGTTTGTCATAGGTCATGGAATAGTTCAGGATAGGATAACGTTTGTTGATTTCCGCCGGATAACGTTTCTCTGTTTGCGAGGGTTTGTCTATCCATACATACGATGCACTGTTTATCTGCACATAGGTGATACCGTCTATTTTCTTTGTATAGTTGCTGTGATTGTGTCCGCTGAAGGCCAATACCACCTTTTTGAATCCGGCACGCTTGTTTTCTCCGGCAAGGAGTGCATGTACTTCTTTACCGTTGTTCATAAAGGTATCGATACTTTGGTGAGAGAAGATGATACACTTCTTATCGGTCGATTCCAGGTCTTTTTTCAGCCATTCCATTTGCTCCGGGTCTACGAAGGCTCTCATCTTGGGATTCACATAATAGTTGGCTTTGGAATAGTGAGTGTATTTTTTTCCATCATACAAGTTGTTTCCATCCAGCACGATAAAGTGGAAGTCTCCTTTGTCGAATGAGTAATAGCGTCCGGGCATTTTCATTCCTGCTACGTACTCATCGGGAGTATAAGCATCCATGTCGTGATTGCCGATGGTGTGATATTTGTCTCTCGGAAAACTGTTCCAGATGTCATGAAACACTTGATTGGCACTGTCCAGACGACAGAAGTCACCCAACTCTATGATGAAGTCTGCATTGGCGTCTTGGGCGGCACGTACAAAACTGCTTAATCGTTCTTTTCCGTCCGGGACATCTTGTGCGTGGAAGTCGGATGCGATGGCGAATGTGACTGTTTTCTCTTGCTGACTGCAACTGCAAAAGCAGGCAGTGCATAACATTAAAAAGAGTGCGATGAGGTTGTTCTTTTTCATTGTGATATATTTAGCTATTTGTTATACAATCAAAGCCGTCCGCCAACAGGTTTTGGTTTCTATACCTGTTGTGCGGATATCGGCTCATTTATTTTCTTAATTTTTCCACCACTTGTTTTGAACCAGGTTGTTATTCAGTGTAATATCATCTATTGCTATCGGAGAGTAATAATATTTGGGCTCTTCGAACTTGAATTTATTTACCTGTGCTTTCAGACGGATATATCCTTTGTCTCCCTCGGTCAGCTCAATGGTATGTCCTTCCAGGGTATAGACAGTTACCTTTTCTCTTTCTTCCTGAGGAAGGTTGTCTGCTTCCGCTTTGTTTCTGACAAACGCGACATCCGGTTGTCCGTCGCCTGTAATGTCATACATTCCCATGCCCGGGATATATGCTCCTTCGGGTGCTTTTTCCATCAGTTTTCCACAGCCCCACCGCATCAGGTCGTTGTAGCGGAATCCTTCACAGGCCAGCTCGATACGGCGTTCACGGCGTATTTCCAGAACGGCTCCCTTTTGGGTGGAAGATACATTGGGATAACGCGTGTCCTGTACAGGGTCGATGTTTGCCAGCCAGTCAGCCAGCGAAGCTTCCGGTACACCGGCGCGTTTCCGAATCAGGTTGATGGAAGCGTCTATGTCTTCTTGTGTCAGCGTACCCAATTCGGCTTTTGCTTCGGCATAAATCAGCAGTATTTCGGCGTAGCGGAAGATGGGGAGGTCGGTATAGCTTTTATTCCATGAAATCTGGTCGTATGTGCGGGGGTCAAACTTGATTTGTGCATAACCTCCGGCATCCATGTTGGTGCGGTGGGGACTGCTTTCGTTGGCTTTCTGATATCCGGGCCACATGAAGGTCTGGCGCAAGCGCGGGTCGCGGTTTTCAAAAATCTCCAGGTATGTTTTGGTCTCGTATCCCGGGACGGTGTGGAAAGGCTTCGTCTCGTTTCCGTCAATCACCAGGTAGTCTTCCATCAAGTCGCGCGAGAGTCCATGGTAAACGTCACCGATTTGCTGTGCATTATGCATGCGTCCCAATGCCTTGTCGTAATCACTTACCAGAATCATTTCCGGATTGCTGGTCAGATTCAGGCTGCAAAACAGGGATTCGTATGCTTCCAAATCATTTTCTTTCACTTCTGACAGGCTGTATGTACCGTCCATCAGTTGGGATGCTGCCGAAACGGCGATATTCAGGAATCGGTCTGCATCATTCAGCTCCAGCTCCGGGTGGTATTTTCTGAATGTTCCTTCGTTCAAGGCTATTCTGGCTTGAAGTGCCAAGGCTGCATTTTTGAAGATACGGGTCTTGCTTGTTCCGGCTTTCATGTTTTTTACGGCAAAGTCCAGATCGGCCATAATGGAGTCTACGACCAGTTTACGGGGGTCTTGTGTTTTATACAGTTCTTCTGTGTCGGTGGTTTGCAAATCTGTGCTATACCAGGGCACGTCCGAGTATGATTTAACTTTATCGTAATAGAGTTTGGCACGGAACATGCGGGCCAGACCTATGTAGTGATTGATTTCTGCTTTGTCACCTTTCACATTTCCGGTACGTGCAAGCATAAAATTAACTTTGCGGATATCTCCCCAAGACCAAGTGCCCCAAGTTTCAGGCGAGCGGGTACCGCTTAGCAATTCGTAAGTGGAGCTGCTCTCTTTGTACAGCATATTGTCTGATACGGCATCCCAGTAAGAGGCACCTAGGTATCCATACATACCATTGGTATACGATTCCAAATCTCCGGGGTTTTGGAAGAAGACTTTTTCAGTAATGGATGTTTCCGGAAAACGATCCATGAAGGAGTCATTGCAACTGCTTAATACATTCAGCAGGCCGAGACCTAAAACGGTGGTATATAATTGTTTTTTTGTTGATTTCATACGATTCTGCTTATTTAAAATGTTACATTAAGACCAAAGGAGTAAGAGCGTTGTAGAGGATATTTCTGTCCTCCCAGTCCTTCCGGGTCTACTTTATAGTGTTTATACAAGCCTGAAATGGTAAACAGATTATCACCGGAGAGGTAAATTCTTACACGATTGATACCGATTTTATTCATCCATTGTTCGGGTAGCGTATAACCTAAAGTGACGTTTTTCAAACGCATATAAGAAGCGTCTTGCAGATAACGAGTTTGTGGCAGACCGGCTTCTTTGGACGATGATTCGGCTACATATCCTTTCAGACGGGGGAAGTAGCCATCGGGATTTTCTTCGGTCCAGCGGTCATAATAGTTCCCTACGGTAATATTGGTCCAGGGCTGTGCATAAATTCCCCAAAAATACAAGTCGCCTGATGGGTTATAGTCTTTCTTGCCTACACCTTGCAGGAAGAGACTGAAGTCAAATCCATTCCAACTTCCACTTGCTGTAAAACCATAAGTATAGCGTGCTCTTGAATTACCGATTATTCTCAAATCGCCATGGTCATCTAGTGTGTTGGCACCTCTGTATACTTCTCCGTCACCATCCAGGTCGGCGAATTTCAAGTCTCCGGGGGCTATTGGGCGCGAACTCGGATAAGAAGCCAGCTTCGACTGGTCAGCATGGTTGTCAATATCTTCTTGTGAAGTAAAGAATCCTAAAGTGGTGTAACCCCATATTTCTCCGATTTCCATGCCTTCATACTTACTGCTTAAAGTCCCGGTTGTATTTTGGAATTTAGTGATGTAAGCACGGCTGTCGGCTAAGTTAAATCCTAATTGGTAATCAAAGGGTTTACCGGCTAACTTAAACTGGTCTTTCCATCCCAAGGTGATTTCCCAACCTTCAGTCTTTAGATCGGCCGTATTTTCCTTTGGAACAGAAGTTCCTAATACGTTGGGTAAAGGTTCTCCGGAAGTTAACATATCTGTGGTGCGACGCACATAGTAGTCTCCGCTGAAGGTCAGTCGGTTGTTGAGGAAGTTCATGTCCACGGCGATGTTGGAGGTGGAAACCTTCTCCCAAGTCAATGCTCCGGAAACCAGTCCGGGTACGTCTACATATACCGGTTGTTTTCCGTCAAGTATTTGAGATATCTTTCCGGAACCCATTGTCGATATATATTCATAAGCACCTACATCCTGATTTCCCAGTACACCATAAGAATAGCGCACTTTAAGGAAGCTGAATATGTTTTCGAGGGGCTTGAAGAATTTTTCTCTGGAGATGACCCATGCAGCCGAACCCGACGGGTTGAAGACAAAGCGCGAATCTTTAGGGAAACGTGAAGTGCCGTCGTATCGTCCGTTGAATTCTACAATATACTTGTTGTCGAATGTATAATTGAAACGGGCATATCCTCCCCGCAGTGCCCAGGTGCTGATGGATTCACTGACAGACATATCGCCTGTAGCGAGTCCCGGTGTGGGAAGGGAACTGGAGATTAGCTCTTTACGTCCTAATTGAACGTTTTCATAACGATATTCCTCTTGATTGAAACCGGCAATGACGGTGATGTCATGTTTTTCATTGAATGTCTTGTTGAAGGTGGCATAAGCATCAAAAGTCAAGCGTTTTGTCTCATTGGATTGGGTATAGGCGCTTGTTACTTCATTGAAATATTTAGGTGCTACTTCAGGACCGTCATAGTAGGCTACCGGCAGATAATGCCATCTGTTTCTATTTTTATCGAAGTTATAAGAGAAGCTTCCGTTTACGAATAATACATCTTTTATAATGTCCAGGCGGGTTGAAAACTGTGTCTTTACGCTGGTACCTTGTTCAGATGCGCGTCCTCCATCTTGCATCACTCCAAGGACTTGAGCTCCTTTTTTAGTCCATGAACCATCAGGGTTTTCCAACAGTTCCAATGGGCTGATACGGTTGATTTCCCAAAAATAGCTTGAACCTAATGAGCTGGGACGTTCATAGTCTTTTATGATAAGGCTGGTATTGTTGGAGATGCTCCAGAAATCGGTAATTTTGAAGTCCAGCTTTGAACGCAGGTTATAGCGGTTGAATTTATCAGGGTTGTATTTCAGCATACCGTCTGTAAAGTTATATCCGGCAGAGAAGTAGTAGTTTACTTTTTCCGTTTTTCCCGAGATATCTACGTTATGGCTCATTGAGAAGCCGGTCTTTTTATAAGCTTCATTTACCCAATCTGTGTCTCCGAAGTAACTATATGTGCCATTAGGGTTTAGGAAATAAGGGGAAACTGATGGGTCTTCCGATCTTTTTTTGGCATATGCCAGTTGCTCTTCATTGAACAAATTATACAAGGGGCGTCCCATGATGTTTTTGGTTTCGGCCACGATGTATGGGTCGGTAATCACTTCCGGCATTTTTGTATTCTGTCGGAAAGAGAAGTTGTTGTTGTAGTGAATGACCGGTTTGTCTGACTGACCGACTTTGGTAGTCACTAAGATGACACCGTATGCTGCGCGTGAGCCATAGATGGCAGAAGAGGCAGCATCTTTTAGCACGGAAATGCTGGCGATGTCGTTACTGTTCATGTGGTTTAGAGTCCAACTGTCCGAAATAATACCGTCAATGACCACTAGCGGAGAGCCACCGTTCAAAGAAGTGGTACCACGAATGTTGAAAGAAGGTGCATCGTCTGCCTTACCACTGCCAATTGTTACATTCAGATTGGCAACTGTTCCCTGCAAAGCTTGTCCCACATTGGTGACGGGGCGGTCTTCCAACTGTTTGGTCGAAACGGTGCTTACGGCACCCGATAGATTGACTTTTTTCTGAACGCCGTAACCGATAACTACCACTTCGTCAAGTACTTCAGTGTCTTCGGTCAGTGTGATGTGCATCGGCTTGCGAAGCATTACTTTTAATACTTGATTCTTATAGCCTATATAGGAAACTTCCAAAGTTGATTTCTCTGACTGAACTGTCAGCGTGAAGTTTCCATCGATATCTGTAATTGTGCCTTTACCTGTTTCTTTTTCTATGATTGTAGCACCAATCACAGGTTCTCCCTTCGTATCTACAACTTTACCTTTTACAGTATTGTTTTGTTGTACTACATTGGCAGTTTCATAGGTAGAGACAGGGACGCCGGTGGCATTGGCTATTCCCGGTAATAAGCAGAAAAAGGACAAGGCGCATGTTTTTATAATGCCGGAGGTCTTGGGAGCAGAAAGCTCGAATAATCTCATGTCCTGTAACCGTTTGATTCTAGATTTGTTTTTCATAACTATTTTAAGATTTTAAATTGTTCTCTGCGGTCTTAGCATTTTAATGTGATAGATGACTGATTCTCTATCTTTTGAATGGTTTGTATCTCTGTTTTTTTATTGTAGTTTTTAATTTTATTTTTCACTTTATTAGGATGATGCAAAGTAATTGAAAATGATGGGATGCATCAATAAACGATTCAGATAAAGGATAGTCTTAAATCGATATAGGTCTTAAATTGTAGTTGACAGGAACTGCTTTGGGAGGGATTTCTGCAAGAAAATAAATATTATAGAGATCCAATATCTGGATTCACAGCTTCATTTTACTTGGCTACAAGTGCTATGGAAATAAATGCGGAATTCAGTAATTATTTATTTGCGGGTTAGGCTGGTATAACATAATGGTATAGAGTAACTAATGTTTCCGGTTAGACTCTTTGTAGGTTTGTGGGGTGAGTCCGGTCTGCTTTTTGAATAACTTAATGAAATACGAGTAATTGTCATATCCCAGTGTGTAGGCTATTTCCTTGATGGCAAGGTCTTTGGTGATGAGCAGTAGTTGTGCTTTCTCTATTTTCTTTTTGACGATATACTGTAAGGGGGTTGTTTTCATTTCGCTTTTGAACAGGCGGATGAAGTGGTCTTTCGAAAGGCAGGAAAGTCCGGCCAAAGTATCAATGTCAATGTTTTTGTCTATATTCTTACGTATAAAGTTGACTACATTAATGATACGGTTGTCGCTGCTGGAGTCTTTGGGTTGTGCGTCTTTTAAGAAGCGAGAGATTAGCATGTAGATGATGCCTTTGGAGGCTACTTTATTATGAAAAGCTTTCTGTTTGTTTTTTATGATATTTTGTATCAGGGTAGGGGTATTGTCGTAAGTAGAGGGATTGGAATGTGGAAGCTGAATAGCGGGATTCATTTCATGTAATAGTTTGATCAACTCCAAATCCAGTGGGCCGGCCGGAACTTCAGTGGGGAAGTCCAAATCTTCCAAGATACTGGTGGCGGAAGAATGGTCTTCGTAAATGTGCAGATAGTAATGTTCAAAATCTCCTTCACAATGACAATTGTGACAGGTAAATGCAGGAATAATATATAAGTGGTGGGGAGAAAGTGTTATGGTTCGGTCGGGAAGAGTTACTTCTGCCATACCTTTTGTTACATAATAGATACGAAAAAACGGGCTGTTTACCTCTGTCCAGTTCCAGTCGGAATGATGAATCGCATAGCCGATATTAAGTAGCAGAGGATGAAATGTGTCTGTTTCCTGAAGTATGTCCATAGGGTTATTTAAACAGTTATTTTGTACAAAAGTATAAAAAAATATCGATTTTATATTATTTGTGGCGGATTTATTGCTACTGATTGTGTTTTCTTTTTAAAGGATGTATCAGAGTTGGCTGGAGTATGATGTGGTGTGTTTTTAAGACTTTTACTGTTAGAAGGGCAAAAAGGGACAGATATACGGTAATATTTTTTTGTTTTGAAAAACCGTAAATGCTGTCCCTTGTTTATGAGAATGTGTGTGAAGCCGGGAAATGCTATGCTTTTTGAGGATAATACAGGTTTTTATCAGTTATTTTTTCGAGTACTTCATGCAGGTAGCGTGCAGATTCCCATTTGGCCATAGGCAGGTCGTGGAGCAGACAGTTACCGCAGTCTTTAGGGGTGGTACCCGGCACTTCACCTTCAAATTCGGCAACGAAGCGGAAGGTTTCTTGCATTAATTCTACAATGTCTTTTGATTCCAAGTCACCTTTCATCAGTAAATAATTGCCAGTGAGACAACCCATCGGTCCCCAGTAGACAATTTTGTCACCCCATACAGGATGGTTACGCAGGAAGGTGGCGGCCAGGTGTTCGATGGTGTGCAATGCTCCCTGACCCAAGGCCGGTTCGCGGTTGGGCTCTTTCATTCGGATGTCGAAAGTAGTTACGGTGTCGCCTCCTACTTGGTCTTTTCTTGAGACATAAATACCGCGCAAAAGACGGATGTGGTCGATGGTAAAACTGGGTATTGTTTTCATATTTCTGTTTTTATTATAAATTTGCTGGTAATGAATGGAGGAAAATGCGGGTTACCTCGAATGAACGGTCGGCAATGGTGCTCCAGAAGTTGGTGTATTGTTCCCAATGATTGTCGGCACCCGGAGTGTCGCTGATAATGCGGAAACTGAGGAACGGTACCTTATATATATGACAAATTTGGGCGATAGCTCCTGATTCCATGTCGACGGCCAGTCCTGCGGGGAAAGCTGTCTTGATGGAGTTGAGCTCTTGGCGGTCGGTGATAAATTTGTCTCCGCTACAGATGAGTCCGCCGTGGATGGCTGTTTCTGTGTCTAATGACATGGCGCAGTTGAACAATGTGTCGTTGCCTTCGAACAGGGCAGGCAGTCCTTGGATTTGACCGTAGGCATTTCCTTCTCCACACCATACATCATGGTAGACGATTTGGCTGCCGGCAACTACATCCATTACTTTCAAACCACTGTCTATGCCTCCCGCCACACCGGTGCTGATAATGCAATCGGGGTGAAAGTTGCGGATTAGCTCCACCGTGCCGGCGGCGGCATTTACTTTTCCGATACCGCATTTCATCAGGATGACCGTGTTGTTTTGAATCGTTCCTTCCGTATACAGGAACGGTCCTTCGACATATTCTTTCTTGTTGGCGAGCAGTTGTTCCACTTGTTTCTGCTCGGAACTCATCGCAGTTATAATTCCTATTTTCATAATTCAACTTTATTTCAGGTGCAAATGTACGTAATTTATCAGAGTATATCGTATCTTTGCAGCGTTAATAAACAGATATACTTATGAACTTATTTAAAAGAATACTACCTGATATAGTAGTGATTATCTTATTTGCCGTCATCTCGTTTGTTTACTTTTTCCCGGCTGTGACCGAGGGACGTGTTCTGTCTCAGCATGATGCTGTGGCGGGAATCGGTGCCGGTGAGGAATCGAAAGAGTACTTGGAACGTACAGGAGAGCGTACACGCTGGACGAATTCGATTTTTGGAGGTATGCCTACTTATCAGATGGCTCCCAGCTACAATTCTACGGATATGTTGAAAGGGATGGAAAATTTGTATCATTTATATTTGCCTTCTTATGTGTGGTATGTGTTTGTGATGCTGCTGGGTTTCTATATTCTGATGCGTGCGTTTGATTTCTCGGTGTGGCTTGCTTCATTGGGAGCGATTATATGGGCTTTTTCGTCCTATTTCTTTATTATTATTGCGGCAGGTCATATCTGGAAATTTGTAACGTTGGCTTATATTCCGCCTACCATAGCCGGTATGGTGTTGGTTTACAGAGGAAAATACTTGTTTGGTGGATTACTGACGGCCATATTTGTAGCTTTGCAAATTGTATCGAACCACGTGCAGATGAGCTATTATTTTTTGTTTGTGATGTTGTTTATGGCAGTGGCTTTCGGGGTATCTGCTTATCAGAAGAAAGAACTACCCCGTTTTTTTAAGGCAACAGGTGTATTGGTAGTAGCAGGTGTATTGGGGGTATGTATCAATTTGTCAAATCTTTATCACACGTATGAATATAGTAAGGAAACCATGCGTGGAAAGAGCGAATTGGTGAAACCGGATACGCATAATCAGACAAAGGGTGGATTGGAGCGCGATTATATTACGCAATGGAGTTACGGCATCGGTGAGACCTTTTCTTTATTGGTGCCTAATGTGAAAGGTGGGGCATCGGTGCCTCTTGCTGCCAATGAGAAGGCGATGGAAAAGGCCAATCCGATGTATGGAAGTATTTACAATCAGCTTGGTCAGTATTGGGGTGAGCAGCCCGGAACGTCAGGTCCGGTGTATGTCGGGGCATTTGTAATGTTTCTGTTCATTTTAGGGCTATTTGTTGTAAAAGGGCCGATGAAATGGGCGCTTTTGGCTGCTACTGTATTGTCTGTATTGCTTTCTTGGGGAAAGAATTTTATGGGATTTACGGATTTCTTCCTTGATTATATTCCGATGTACGATAAGTTTCGTGCGGTATCTTCTATATTGGTTATTGCCGAGTTTACAATTCCGTTGTTGGCAATGTTGGCATTGAAGCAGATTATTGCACGTCCGCAAATCATGAAAGAACAGGCAAAGGCGTTTTATATCAGTTTTGGATTGACAGGCGGTATTGCTTTGCTGTTTGCACTGGCTCCACGATTTTTCTTTCCTTCTTATGTGTCGAGCATGGAAATGCAGGCTTTGCAGAGTATTCCGGCTGACCAGTTGGCACCACTGATAGCCAATTTGGAAGAGGTTCGCGTAAGTATTTTCACGTCGGATGCCTGGCGTAGTTTCTTTGTGGTATCAATTGGGGCTGTGCTGTTGTGGCTTTATGGCATGGGTAAGCTGAAATCAGAGTTGACTATTGGTGTATTGTTGTTGCTCTGCCTGGTGGAAATGTGGAATGTAAACAAACGCTATCTGTATGATGCACAGTTTGTACCTCAAACGGTTCGAACGGAAAGCTTCCGGCCGACGGAAACGGATAAGGCTATTTTGGAGGATAAGACATTGGATTATAGGGTACTGAACTTGGCTTCGAATACATTTAACGAGAATAATACTTCTTATTGGCATAAGAGCATAGGTGGTTATCATGCCGCTAAATTGCGCCGTTATCAGGAAATGATAGAGGAACATATCAGTCCGGAAATGAGTAATTTGTTCAAGGCTGTGTCTGAAGCCGGCGGCGATATGGCGAAAGTAGATGCGTCTGCGTTTCCGGTATTGAATATGCTGAATACTCGTTATTTTATTTTTCCCCTACAGGGTGGAAAGACTATGCCTATACAAAATCCTTATACTTTAGGTAATGCATGGTTTGTGGACAAAGTGCAGTATGTGAATAATGCGAACGAGGAAATAGAATCTTTACATAAAGTGATGCCTGCGAAGGTGGCAGTAGTTGACAAGAAGTTTGCCGAGCAGGTAAAGCCGGTGGCGGTGTCTGATTCGTTGCGTTTCGTTAAGCTGGTGGCATACGAACCGAATGACTTGAAATATGAGGTAAGCTCGGAGAAGGGTGGAGTTGTTGTTTTCTCCGAAATCTATTATCCGGGTTGGCAGGCTTATATCGACGGAGTTGAGGCTCCTCACGGCAGGGCAGACTATATTTTACGTGCTATGAATGTGCCGGCAGGAAAACATACGGTTGAGTTCAAGTTCGACCCGAAGTCATTGCATACGACGGAAACAATTGCTTTTGTTGCATTGGGATTGCTGGCAATGGCGGTGCTGCTGTTGCTGGTGTTACAGGGGAAAGCTCTTTGGGGAAAGAAGGGATAAAGAATGGGCAGGAGGAAACTTGTCAAAGGGGAGTTGCGGAGCTCACCTTGTTTTGGAAAAGCTTTATGATGCTCATCATCATTCTCTTATTATATTAACCGGGGCAATGGCTTTCATTTATAAGCCAGACGCACTGCAAACCAAGCATGATGCAACACGGTGCTGACCAATCCGTAATGCTTCGCCATGATGTGGAAACGCTCTTTCAGTGAGGCTTTATGGTTTCGGGTGGTCATTCCTTCGTTCAGATAATCAATGAGGGTGAGATGTGTATTATGCAATACTTTCGCCTTCTTCATGATACGGATGCACCAATCAAAGTCTGCCGAAAAGCGGTATTGTAAATCGTATGGTTCTTCTAAGGCCAGCTCTCTGCGTGCAAAGAAGGCTTGATGGCAGACCAACATTCCTTTTTTGAAACTCTTCCAGTGAAGTGTTTCGGGAGCAGAAAGACGTCGCTTGTAAAGGAAATGTCCTTCATCGTCTACTATGTCCGTTTCGCCATAAATCACATCCGGCAGTATTGTTCCGGTCAGGGAATGAACGATTCGTAAAAGTGTATCATCTTCATGAAGTCCGTCTCCTGCATTCAGAAAACAAAGGTAATCTCCTGTTGCCAGTTTGATGCCTTTATTCATGGCATCATACAAGCCTTTGTCGGGTTCGCTGACAAGGGTATGTATGTGCTCTTTATATTTGTTGACAATGCTCAACGTGCCATCGGTGGAACCTCCGTCTACAATGATATATTCCACGTTCTTATAAGATTGGGTAACAATGCTTTGTATCGTGTCTTCCAGCACTTTCTCCGCATTATAGGTCACGGTGATGATGGAGAACTTGGGATGAGGATGAATATTATGCATGGCTTCCTGTAATCTTATTATAGATATCGATATATCTCATTGAGATAATACTTTCGGAATAACTGGAGAGTGCTTTCCGGCAAGCTTCTTCACTCAGGTTATCGTATTCGCCTTCGGTCAATGTCCACCGGATGCCATTGGCGAGGTCTTTAGCCGATTGATATTCGGCCACGTATCCATTGTGCAGATGGTCTATCATTTGGGGAATGCCTCCTACATTGAAACCTACGCAGGGAATGCCACATGCCATCGCTTCTACAATGGTGTTGGGAAGATTGTCCTGCAAGGAGGGAGTGACATATAGGTCGACAGCATTGTAGATATCCACCAGTTCCTTTTCGTTGCTCACATAGTTCATCGGGTAAATGGGGAAAGGGAATAAGGAGGCATACTGCTCGGCTTGTTTGCCAAACACCACGACCCCCAATTGTTTACTTAATCCGGGGTCTTGTGAGGCTAGAATTTTACATGCTTCCACCAAATAGTCAATGCCTTTTCGCTTATCTGTGATTTTTACCGAGCCGAAGAGCAATAATTTCTTGTCTTGCGGCAGATGGCATTTCTCCCGTGCCTGTTTCTTGTTGCGCGGTTTGAACAGGTTGGTGTTGATGGCATTGGGAATATTGGTAATGGTCTGTCCTTTCAGCAGTTCACTTTGTTTGGCCATTCCTTCCAGCCAACGGCTGCATGCCACGAATGTGATGTTTGCCCCGTCAAAAAGCTTTCTTTTTTTCTCGAAAGTGCGATAGGAAAGGTCTTTCTTTCCTCCTTTGAATAACAAAGGGCAGTAATGGCATTCTTGGGTATATTTATCACAATCACTTGCGTAATGGCAAATGCCTGTAAAAGGCCACATATCGTGCATGGTCCATACGATGGGCTTTCCCGACTCGATGATGCGGCGTATATCTGTCAGTGAGAGCATACCTTGGTTAATCCAATGCAGATGAATCACATCTGCCTGATTGAACTCGGGGAGTGCGGAAATGTTTGTACCCGTGTTGGCAATGTCGACAGCAAAAAGATTATGTTTTTTAAATCGGTTTGCTTTCCAGATGACGATGCGCTCCCAGATGAATTGCCATACTTTCCACCACGATTTTTTCAGTTGCACCACACTGATTTGGTCAGTCTGCTTGTCGCGGACAAGCATTTTGGCTTTTATACCATTGTTCTTCAGGGCTTCCATCAGGCGGTGGGCTGCAATGGCGGCTCCTCCTATTCGCTCAGACGTATTGATGATAAGTACTCTCATGTGCATTAACGTTTATGCAAAGGTACGTTTTTTAGAAGAAATGTTTGGTATCTTTTTGCCTTTTTATGCTCCGAAATCTCCTTTTAAAGTTCGTTTGATACGCCGGATGGCTTTGGCCATAAATGAGTTGGTCCGTGCATAATAGTTGACATAGGCCTGGCGTGCCTGTAAATTCTCAACGACCGGAGTGATGGGAACGAGAGGCAATTCTTTCATATATAAATTGGAAGCGTAAAGATTTCCTCCCCCACAATTTGTTCCGCTTCCGTCAAATCCGTTGTTCTGTATCAGTGATTTGCCTACATTTAACGATAGAATGTCTTTTAGAAATAAAGATGCATTCCAGCGAATAGCCCATGAGTTATTTTTGCCTTCCGTTTGCCGGCGAAGCATACGGGTATAACCATATTTACCATTGAAATCAAAGGTATAGGTTAACTTTCGTTTTTCCAGCTCATTTAAGAGTGCTTTACCGTCAGGATTGAAATATTTCCAAGCGCGATCCCAGGTTGCCCAGCCCCAGCTTCCGGTCCATTTAATAAGAAAAGTATCCGGTAACGATGGGTCCTGAGTAAAGTCGCAAGCTTGTATATGTCCTATCCGGGGCTCGTCTTTATACATTTCCAGTGCGCTGTTCATAAATTGCAGGAAGTAAGGGGCGGTTACCAGATCATCTTCCAATACAATGGTGCGTCCGTATGCATTGACTTGTGTGGTAACTCCGTCAATAATACTTCGTGCCAAACCATAGTTCTTTTCACGTTCTATGATGTGTACCTTTTTAAATCCATTGACGGAGTGGATAAAACTGCGCACTTCGTTTACCGATTTGCAATCTTCGGGGCTACGGGCCGCATCCGAGTAAATAAACAGCTCGCTTTCGGCAGCCAAAGTATTGTGCAACAGTGCTTCTATTGCACGTTTTGCATGTGCAGGACGATTATATACAAATAGAAGAATGGGGGCTAACATCATATTATCTGAGTTTTAGGAAATATAAGTTATCAAATAATCTGTTCCATCGGCTATAAGTCCTTGGTTTGGATAATCCTCGTTTTTCTTTTAGGCAGTTGATGAGTGATTGAAGTGGTGCGTCAAAAAAGTAAGTGTGCAGTACCTGACGTTGCTTCTGCTGTAAAGTCCGATATAATTCGGGGTCATTTTCTAGTCGGTTGATGAGTGATATCATTTCATCCATGGTTTTCACATTGCATTCATCAATAATCAGCTCGTGGTGAATTACCTCATCACGGTTCATGATAGCGAGTGTGCCAAGTGATACGGCTTCGGCTACGGAGTTTCCTCGGATACTCCGACCTCCCATTTTGACAAAATATTTGGCGTCATAAATGTTTTTCAGGTTATCTGCTATTTTCTGTTGATGCAGGATAATTTCATATCCGGCATCCGCCAGCGGTTGAAAATGGTCGGGTATGCGTGTTACCGGTCGTTCTGTAGTTGAATTGATTTCCATAAAGATACCTTTTCTTGCAGAAGGTCTGCCTAAGTATTGTTGCATAATTTTCTCTAAAGTATCTTTTGCAACAAAGGTATAGGGAAAATCTATAGCGCCACATTTATGCGATATTCTGCCCCTTGCCATTTGGTTGAGAGTGGCATCGTATCCAAACCTGGCTTTTCCGGTAGCCATATTAGCCTCGCCTATCATATAAGCGAAAAGCGTTTGTGGATATTTCAATATCAATTGTGTGGGAAGACTTATATTGATGGAAATAACAATATCGTATTGTCCCCAGTCTATAGTATAGCAGCTGACAGCATATTTCCCGTTCGGGTACGGACTTCCCGGACTTTTAAATTCTTGCCCGGGTATTTTATCCAGCGTTTCGGTTTTAAGCAAATGCAAATAAGGAGCTATATGTGGGATGACTTTCTGATAAATCCGGGTTTCTTTATTGGACTCTTCTTTTACAATATAGAAATCCGCATTCAGGTCGCTCATTAGTGCTATGGGACCTACACGTCCCATAGATGAGAACAAAATTTGACCCGGATCTTTTTCTGTAACAGGACAAACGTACAGATCTTGATAGACCTCTTGCTTAACTAATGCTATTTTGAGTTTATTCATGATTCTGTCAGTTAAAAACGTTGTTAATAGCTTTTAATAGAGCTTCCAGATAGCCTCTTCCGAACTTTAAATCCGGTTCCATGTAGTTTCCTTCTGCCCATTCATTCCAAGATTTCAGAAAGACAATGCGTTCTTCCTTCGGTTTGTGTATGACATTACGGAAAGTTCTTTCCGCATGTTCCTCAAACTTTTTCGGCGTGGAATTGATTAATATATGTCCGGATCGTCCCGAACGGGGAGAATGGTCCCAGTTGGGAATCAGTGTAGGGTAACAGTCTGTGTTTTGGTCTTCCGGTCCTGAAAAGTATCGGGCGGCTCTTTCATAGTCTATTCTTTGTCCCTGATGGAAGGTGATGCGCTGGAATTTGGTTTTGATACGTCCTAAGAGGCTATAGTTCTTTTGGAACACATCAAACAGACGTACCAGATTGGTGGCATTAAACCCCCATTGGCGGAATAAAGGCAATTCCTCTGTTTTACTGGTATGCCCCACAAAATGAATGCGGAAACCATGAGGCTCGGCCAGTTTTTGCCAAAGTTCGATAAAGTGTGCTATATCAGGCACTTTCATGGGAGCATAAATCATAAACAGTGGCTCACCGTTTACACGGATATAGCGCGGATCTTTGAATGCCGGGAGAACAGCATTGAAATGGGCGATATAATCTTCGTCACCCGGATATAATTGCTCCATTAACATTTTGTTCCCTCCCTCTTTGTTAAACTGTTTATCTTCCCAGCTATGGTTGGCCCATGCCAGGCAAAAGGGGAAATCAGGCTCTCCCGAAGCCAAAACTTCTTGAAACGGACGTTGTAATAATTGTCTGCCGTTACCGAACCAGTAATGCCAATAGCAGAAGCCTTCTATTCCATATTGACGTGCTAATTCTGCTTGCTCACGGCGGGTTTCGGGAACTCTCAAATCATAATATCCTAAGTCGGCCGGAACCTTGGGTTGGTAATGCCCTTTAAACAAAGGTTTGGCTTTGCCCACATTGGTCCATTCCGTAAATCCTTTCCCCCACCATTTATCGTTCTCGGGGGTAGGATGGAACTGTGGCAGGTAAAATGCAATGACCCGTACTTTATATTTATTCTTTTCCATTTTTAATTAGTTCTATCAGTTGACTCGCCTCGGCCGGAGTGTGCAGAGGAGTATACAGTTGTTTCAAGTTCTTTTTTAATATATCGTGTGAAATATCTTTCAGATATGTATCTTTTACAAGCTCTATCACTTCCCGGGGTAAACGATAGCGGATTATCTTGGCCGGATTTCCTCCTACAATGGCATAAGGAGGCACATCACGGGTGACTACTGAACCGGCGGCTATAATGCTTCCTTTCCCGATGGTTACTCCCGATAAGATGAGGGCGCCATAACCAATCCAAACTTCATCTTCTATTATAACGGCCCCTTTGCTCACACTGTCTTTCGGACAGTGTCCATTGGTTAACAATGATTGAATAGGGTAAGTGAAAAGCGTTTCTGTCTGATGGTTTCCACTCAAAATGAAGTGAACATCGGGAGCAATGGACACATAATTTCCTATTTGCAGGAATTCTGTTTCGGGCAAATAACTTAAAATATGCAGTTCGCCATACGTGTCTTTTCCTACTTGCACAGATTTTATGGGAAAACGGTTCATGGCAACAGTGCGATTATGGCGGTTTTGCTTTCGCCATTTTTTCTGAAAACAGGCAAACTCCCATTTCCGTGCATAATGGCGTATGAGCGGAATACGATGCAGAATATTAACCATGGTATTTCTTTTTTATTTTTCTGATAAAGCGGGATAAGCTGTATTTTTTCAGTCTTTGTGTAAAGAATAAGGGCTGCATGAGCAGATAGTAACCAAGTTGGTTGGCTTGGTGACAACCGGTCAGCCATTCTTTGTATTTGTATACGAAAGGTGAGTTCCATGGCTTTTCTCTTCCCGGGTAATGCAATTGTACCACTTGTTCACGCATCTCGTTGTAAGCTTTTATGGCAACTTGTTTGTCTTGAAAGGAGGCATTATTGGGGTTGAATTTCACCCTTTGCGGGTCTTCATGGAATTGAAACGCACAAACTACATATTTGTAAGGCATGAAACGAAGATATGGAGCACAGCATAATGCAATGCAGTCTTGTTCAGGCAGTATCAGGCGGTTTAAATTGTTATGGAAAAACTGTGTCAGTTCTATTTGCTTGTTGTCCTCACGTATGCATTTCAGGTTTATAAGCATATAGCCGGCCGATATTTCATGATCAGATATCAACCGGATTTCTTCCTGTGTAAATTCTTTAGCATAACGCGGCAAGTTTGTATTTTCCTGAATAGGACGTGTGCCGGCATAATAAAATTTCTCATTCGGATAAAGAAAGAAGGAAGAAGATATATCGGCTGTAAAGAGTACATCTACATCAGAAAAGAGAATTCGCTCATACTGAGGAAACATTTCCGCAGCTGTCAGTTTATAGAATATCTCTTTTGAAAAATGCGACTTATTACGCAATTTATCCCATGCCGTGTCATAATGGGAAGCATTTTTAAACTGTATATTGGCATTATGGAAGTGAGAGACAACTTTTTTTATTCGTTGTATATGATGTGGCTGGAGGTCGGTATGTACTACGTAGAGCTGATACTGATATTCGGGTGCGGCATTAGTCAACAAAGAATGGAAAGCAACACAGGCTGCAAGTACATAATAACGGTCGAATGTAAAGAATATAGGTATTGTTTCCATATCTTTTCTTTGTTGAAATGCTATTTTGCTACAAAGTAAAGGAGATTTTATCAGAAAGTCAAATATTATTTCTTTTTTGACAGATAGTTTATGACTTCTTTAAAAGTTGCAGACTTGCTCAATTGCATGATTATAATGTATAGTCCGGCTGCAATGGCAATTTTGGCTGTTAAGATTAGATAGAGGTTATCGATAGATCGGGTGAGAAAGTAGGCAGCACCCATGCAGCTTACTGCGATAACTCCGAAAGGAACGACATCTTTTAGTGCATCCCATAAAGTGAGGTGTATCTCTTTCCATATAAAGTAATGCCACACGAACAGCCAACTGATATTGATGCTGATATAGGCAAAAATCATCGTTCGGATGCCATAAGGGTAGCATAGCAGGGCAGTTGCAATTTGTATGATTCCCAGGAAAATGGTATTCCACATGAAGATATCCGATTTTCCCTTACTGATTACAAGGTTGGAATAAAGATTCTGAATGGGAAGAAAAGCACTTCCGATACAAAGAATCTGCATGATGATTGCACTTTCGTTCCATTTGTCTGTAATGGTTATTGTGATGAGTTCGGGAGCGATGAGTGAAAGACCGAACAAAGCGGGGAATGATATAAAAGCTGTAAAGCGGAGCATCTTGCGAAACACGCGGCATTGGCGTTCTGTATCTTCCGACACATTGCGCAATACAGGTTGGGCTATTCCGTTTATCGTACCTAGTATGGTAGAATATCCCATGGATGTCCATTTATTGGCTTGATTGAAATACCCCACTTCCTCTTGACTGTAAAAACGACCTAATATGACAGTCAGCATGTTGTTGTTTATATTCGAGAATATATTGGTTATTAATATCTTACAACTGAAGTTGATCATGCTTTTCAGTGGCTTGAAAGAAATATGTAGCGTTGGTTTCCAGCCGGAATAGCGCCAAAACAGAATGGTATTGCTGGTCACGTATACCAACCCTTGTGTTGCTATTCCCCAATATGCCATTCCGCAAAGAGCCAATGTGACTCCTGTTATGTTTGACAGTATCAGACCGGTCAGTTGGATAAAAGCTTTCTGTTTTACTTTAAGATTACGGAATAAATAGGCATTGTGTGCTATGCCGAGACTGGCTATAAAAAAGCCAAGGAAAGTATACCGTGCCAATGGTATCAATGCCGGAGTATGGTAAAACTCTGCAATGTATGGGGATAAGAAAAATAATAATATGTAAAGCAGCCCACTTGTAAACAAACTGAACCAAAAGACTGCATTGTAGTCTTCATGGCTGATATTTTTCTTATTGGCAAGTGCGGCGGTAAATCCGCTTTCCTGCAGGGTGGAAGCAATCAGTGAGAATATGCTGAGCATTCCTATCATACCATAGTCTTCGGCATCAAGGATACGGGCTAATGCAATCCCGAAAATAAGATTGAGCAACTGCTGCATGCCGTTGCTCAGCCCTCCCCAAAAAAGTCCTTTTGCGGTCTTGTCTTTCAAAGATTGCTCTGTCATAATCTGTTCTTATCGTTTGCCTATGGTATGCTTCTTCAGCTTCTTTGTCTGAAGACAATGCTGATGAAAACCAATGAGGATGTGCCAAAAGTAATCAGCCTATCATTTTGACACACCCTCACGAAGAGTATCTCTTCTTATAATGATTATTTAACTTCACTTCCCGGTTTTACCTCTTTTAATAGAGAGGTAACGGCCAGTGAACCGTCAAAGTTCTCGGCGCTTAGAATCATGCCTTCGCTTACCAAGCCGTTTTTGAATTGGCGGGGAGCCAGGTTTGCAATGAACAACACTTGTTTTCCTACCAGTTCTTCCGGGGCGTAGTGCTGGGCGATACCGCTGACAATGGTACGGTTCTCCAGTCCGTCGGCAATCTTGAACTTCAGCAGTTTCTTCATCTTGGGAACTGTTTCACATTCCAGTACGGTTCCTACACGGATATCCAACTTCTCGAACTCTTCAAAAGAAATAGTCGGTTTGATAGGATTAGCCTTATAGCTTGCAGCCTCATTCTCTTTTTTAGTAGCCAACAATTTGTCTACCTGTGCCTGAATTGTTTCGTCTTCTATCTTCTCGAACAGCAATTCAGCCTTATTCAGTTGATGACCTTCTGCCAACAGGTCGGTACGTCCCAACTGCTCCCATTCAAAGGTATCCATATTCAACATCTTACGAAGTTTTTCGCTGCTGAACGGCAGGAACGGTTCGAATGCAATGGCCAGATTAGCTACCAGTTGCAATGCTATATTCAGGATAGTGGCCACGCGCGGCATATCGGTCTTGGCAAGTTTCCACGGTTCGGTGTCTGCCAGATATTTGTTACCGATACGTGCCAGATTCATTGCTTCTTTCTGAGCATCGCGGAACTTGAAGACATTCAGCAGTTTTTCTACTTCCGCTTTTACATCTGCAAATTCCTTCAGTGTATCCTTGTCATATTCTGTCAACTCTCCGCAGGCGGGAACGCATCCGTTAAAGTATTTCTGAGTCAGCACCAAAGCACGGTTCACAAAGTTGCCGTACACGGCTACCAACTCATTGTTGTTGCGTGCCTGAAAGTCTTTCCATGTGAAGTCATTGTCCTTCGTTTCGGGAGCATTGGCAGTCAGTACATAGCGAAGCACATCCTGCTTTCCGGGGAAGTCCTGTAAATATTCGTGCAGCCATACAGCCCAATTGCGGGATGTGGAAATCTTATCTCCTTCCAAGTTCAGGAATTCGTTGCTTGGCACATTATCGGGCAAAATGTAACTGCCTTCCGCTTTCAGCATAGCCGGAAATACGATGCAATGGAACACGATATTGTCTTTTCCGATGAAATGAATCAGACGTGTTTCGGGGTCTTTCCACCATGTTTCCCAACTGTCGGGCAGTAATTCTTTGGTATTTGAAATGTACCCGATAGGAGCGTCAAACCATACATAAAGCACTTTCCCTTCCGCTCCTTCCACGGGAACGGGGATACCCCAATCCAGGTCACGGCTTACGGCACGCGGCTGCAAGCCCATGTCCAGCCAGCTCTTGCACTGTCCGTACACGTTGGGACGCCATTCTTTGTGGTCTTCCAGAATCCATTTGCGCAACCAGCCTTCGTGCTTGTCCAACGGCAAATACCAATGTTTGGTTTCACGCATCACGGGCTTACTGCCACTGATGGCACTTTTCGGATTAATCAAATCGGTAGGTGATAATGAAGTACCACACTTTTCGCATTGGTCACCGTATGCACCTTCTGCGTGACAATGGGGACATTCACCTGTGATATATCGGTCGGCCAGAAACTGGTGAGCCTCTTCATCATAATATTGTTCAGATGTCTTTTCGATGAATTCTCCTTTGTCATACAGCGTTTTGAAAAACTCGGAAGCCAGTTCGTGATGTGTCTTTGATGAAGTACGGGAGTAAACATCGAAAGAAATTCCGAATTCTTTAAAAGAGTCTTTAATCAGTGTATGATAGCGGTCGACCACATCCTGAGGGGTAATTCCTTCTTTTTTGGCACGGATGGTGATGGGCACCCCATGTTCATCTGAACCTCCGATGAACAGTACGTCTTCTTTTTTCAGGCGAAGATAGCGTACATAGATATCTGCAGGAACATATACACCTGCCAAATGGCCAATGTGCACCGGACCGTTGGCATAAGGCAGTGCCGAGGTGACGGTGGTTCTTTTGAATTTCTTTTCCATATTATGTATGTGCTTTTTGTTATTTCTGATAGTAAGGTGCAAAGGTAATGATTTTTAGTGAAGTAAATGGAATATGAGGCTATTTCTTTCTGTATTTTTGGTTGGGATGTCCGGGGATTTCGGGATATCCGTAACTTTCCTTTTCATCGTTTTGATTTTATTGTTTATTCTTTCCGGTTTTACCGTTGATATGTGGCAGTCACACCAAGCTAATATTCGAACTGGCTACAATGCCTTATCATATAATGAGTGAATCCACAAAAAAACAACTGTTTTTTTCGTGCTACAAGCGGAAATCCGCTTTTTCTTTTCTCCTTTCATTAGCGGTTGAAACGCCCTGTTGATGGGGGATCCGGTAGTGAATGGGCATCTTGTCACCACCCTTTCAGCCTCCTTTCATTCGTAAAACTTCTTCCTGTGAGACAAATGCTGAAGGTAGATTTTGAAGGGAGTTGAAGAGTACAGCTGAAACGAGGATGAGGGGATGTCCTGTCATTTTTAATAGATTGATTATCTGAATGTTTTGGTTAAAATGTAAGGATGAAGGGAAAAGAAGGTATGACCGGCCTAATGAGGGGATGATCCTTTTGCCCCCACATGAAAATCATGCCGGCATTTTTGAAAACCTCAAAATGTGTACGTACGCATCGGGCTACACGTACGTACGCATCGGGCCACAGGTACGTACGCATCAGGCTACACGTACGTACGCATGAGCCTATACGTATATATGTCATTGTGTCAGGCTGTTCCGAATGAATATAAAGTAGAGCGTTTCTGGTGTTTACCTCATAAAAGGATGTTTAAAGGGTTTGTATTTCCACGAAATATAACGGTTGACAAAATTTCGTTAGCGGCAAAAAGATCAAGATGTTTTTAAAAAAGTTCGTTGTCTTTTTAAAAAAGCTCCTTTTCTTTTTTTAAAAGGTCGTTATTTTTTTGAGAAAGCTCTTGCTCTTTTTAGAAGATGTCCTCGTCTTTTTGAAGGTGTGTCTGGGGCATTAGAACATAAACCGGCCAAAAGTGACGAAGAACTTAAAATGTATTCTCCAACGCATTTTTCTCGTTTAAATAATCTTTTACTTTATAGATATTCATTTCTCCGGTGTTGAATACGATTTGACAGATGGCTGCACTCCCCAGCAGGTAAGGTTGCAGGCTTTCGGGGGCACAAAAATTATCGATGTATGGGCCGAAGATCGCTTTGTCGTGCGTCTCCATTTTCTTTTTGTCGCCATGATAGCGAATATATGTGTGTATGTAAGGGCCGGCTAAAGAGAATTTGATTAGTTCGGGATTGATTGCCGTCGTTTTGTTGAATATGCTGTCGATATGGTATCTTATGGCAATACTGTCCAGACTCTTGATGTGTGGCTCAATGAGGGTATTGTTGATTTCCGCAATAACAGATTCCAATGTCTTTTCTTGGCTTATATATTCCCGAAACTTTCTATTTATCGGCAGGGTATATTGCTCAAACAGTGGAATGCCGGAGAAATTATCATGTATATATTGCAGTCCGGCCTGATTGGTCCCTCCAAACGTTATTTACGAATCATTATCTATATGGATGCTCGGCGAATCATTTGGGAACAGGGGGATTACTTCCTCCTTCCAATGCGAAGTTGCAACGGACAAAAGCAAAGGAATCAATCTGCGCAATTTTATAGTCGGTTGTTGTTCCTTTGTACAGGAATATCGTGACCGTAGGTATCCGGTGGTTGGGCATGCAAGTTTGTGAATAGTGACATACACAAAGCGAGGAGAGAGAAAAGTTTAAGCTTCATAATATTGTATTTATTGTATGCTTGCCGACAATATCTTTATTACACATACTGTACATCTTCTATGTCGTACACTTGAGGCATCTCCCTCTCATTGACTGTGATAAAAGGCGTGTGTTTCAAGTGAATCTGTTGGCAATAAGCTTGTTGTGCTTCCAACATTTGTTCGGCCTGTCTTATAGGTTTGTAGTATGCTATAAACTTACTGTTTTGCTTTTCAAACCATTCGTTCAGTAGGTGCATGGCCTTTTGGAATCCGTGTTCAAGATAGCAGGTTATGATTGCCAGTGCGATGTCTTTGCCTACGGTATCTTGCGGAGCAATTGAGAAAAGAATCCTTATGGATGCATTTTCCGGTTTCATCCATTCTTGATGCTCGTTTGCACAATGTTTGCAATGTGGGTTTATAATAATTTGTATGAGCTTGCCGCCTTGTGCTTCTCTTTGAATTGTCATGTCCTTTTCCGCGTTGGGAACTGCATGCCCCATTTGCAGCAGTGTATCGAAAAGGGTGGGATATGACAGCAAAAGTACTCTTTTGTCTTTCAACTTTGCTACTTCCCGCACCGAGTCCAGCAGTTCTTTCAGCGCATACCATGCGGTGCAGCAAAGTGTGCCTATTAATATAAAAGCAAAGATGGATGATATGTTTAAATGCCAGGCAGCCATATCAGTGGAGAACAGGACAAGAGCCTGTAACCATATTATGATATCGATGGACAGGCAGAACATGCACAGTTTGCGAGCTATTATCACCTGATAACCGACGGACCACAAGGTGAATGCAATGGAAATGCAGGTGGCCCAAGTCCAGATGCTGTAATAGAGGGGGATATGGAATGCCGTAGAAAGGAACAATGTTGAGTAATATAATAAGGCCATTTCTCCCAATGTGATGATTCCATTGATGCTGGCGGCTTTGGAGTGCAATATCTCGTTACAGTCCACGATATTGCCTATTTTGCAGAAACGCTGCAAGAAGTCTTTGTTGTAGGATTCTTTGTAAATGATGAGGATGGACACGGCAAGGCCTATCCATGTCAGTGTGTTGAAAAGTAGGTCTCCTGTTTGCCGGGGGCTGGCCAGCAGATAGATAATACCTGCTAATCCGATGGTCGACAGGCATCTATATTTCTTCGCAAGATACAATATTTGTTTTAATTGATAATACGGTTCGTGATAAGATGCCTGCGTTTCGTCTATTATCAGGACGACTCCTTTCCATGCAGCGATGAACTGTTTTGTCGGGAGGTTTTCTTCTTTCCCCTTGTCGGATAGTAAGATTGTTTTTTCTTCTTGTATGCTTTTTACAAGGCAATATCTTCCGTTGTGCATCAATGCAAGGAAAGGCGCTTCTATCTTGCTTAAATAAGTGGCCGGCAGTTGATATACTTCGTGTGTGATATGCAGGCTGTCAAGTGCATCACTTATTCCCCTGACGGAGCATCCCATCGGGGTAGCAAGCAGCTTCCTGATGCGTCCATAGCTTACTTTTATCGACAATTCTTTCAAATATCGATGCAGTATGCTCATTGTGTAGTCTATATCCGCCATGTTATTTTATCAGTTGTTCCAAAGCATTCAGCAGCTCCTCTCCCCTTAAGTCTTTTGCAATGATGCGTCTCTCTTTGTCCAACAAGAAGTTCCGTGGGATGGATTTAATCTTTAATGCCCTGACCTGCTTGTCGGGTACATTCCTGTCACTCACTCCTCTCACATGGATGAAGTATCGGGTGCTGTCTTCCTCTATGGCTTTTTCCCATTTGAGTGTATCGGCATCTATTGTCACTGCATATA